>Ga0181594_10005452_pt1 | contig 11132 bp, 21 predicted proteins | sample 071ome_18_FD_145603 | JGI IMG/M metagenome (GOLD analysis project Ga0181594, IMG submission 145603) | Coastal salt marsh microbial communities from the Groves Creek Marsh, Skidaway Island, Georgia - 071413BT metaG (spades assembly) | ecosystem: Environmental > Aquatic > Marine > Intertidal zone...
CAGCGACACGTCGTTCATTGCTGAGGACAGCGCGTACTGGTTGCCGATCACGGTCGCGCCCTTGCCGTGAGTGAACGTCGGTGCCATCAGCCCTCGCCTTGCTCGTCATCGGCAGCCGCTGCGGGCTGCCGTTGCTTCTTCACTTCGGTCGCCATCCCGCGGCCCACCATCGCTCGACCGAACGCAGCGGGCACATCCTGCTCGTCTGCGGACGCTAGGAAGCGATCTGAGCCGTGGTTGCCGCTGTTGTGCAGAATCACCTTCATCGGTTCGCTCCGGCGGTCAGGCAGCGTCCTAGACCCCTTGCGGGCGAACCGGACACAAAGGTCACGATGGCTCGGTCTGGACACGGCGGTCACTGTGTGCCCTCAGGCTACGCACCGGAGGCGTGACAGCGAAGCAACCTCCAAAACGCAGAAAGACCCTCCCCGCAGGGAAGGCCACTGCGCTAGTCGATTGTCAGCCGCTGATCGTGGACTTGCAGCGAGGACACGACAACCTGAACGGTGCCGTAATCAGCTCGGCCAACAACCGGCCGCACCCCAACCGCTCACCGTTGTCGCCCACCGGACCAGGACACCGCAGCGTGCCCTGATGTCGAGGGACCGCAGCAACCGGCCCGGCACCATCGAACGCGCTCAAGGTGTGGCGTCCCACACGATGCCGCGAGCGACCATCATGTACCGGCCGCGCTCGTCACGATCGGCGAGGTACGGCGGTGCGAGCATCTCGACGCAGCCGATCCGGCCGTGCGTGCCACCAGCGACCGTTGAGTTCGGCGGGAACGCCTGCAACAGCGAATGCACCGCAGCAGCGACCGCCATCGTGGGCTGCGCCGACGGCACACCGCCAGCCCCATCAGTCGAACGGACGACGATCGTGAACCCTGGCCGTTCCATCGCTGGCTGCCCACCGGCGGCGGGCCGGTACCGGTCTACTGCACCCAGCCCGCTCTCAGGGATGATCGCCACCGTCGGCCCAGTCGATGACACGTCAGGACTCGACGTCGAGTCGGGGAGCTGGTAGCCGAACAGGGTCTGCCCGATGGTAAGGCGGGCGTCACCGGCCGCGAGGTACAGGCCCAGGTCCTCGTACAGTCCGGTGCTGCTCACCTTGCCTGGTCCTTGATCCAGTCACGCAGCCGCTCAGTCAGGTTGCGGGTCAGGTTCGGAGCCGCTTGCATCAGCGGATCTTCGAGGTACTTGGCTTTGCCGACTTTGTGCGCGAAGTCGGTGCGCTCGTGCTGCACCACCGCGTACGCGGACGCCGCACCGCCGTACCCCATCTCGACCACGACGCTGCCGCTGCGCCGCTCCGGTGGCAGCACCGTGCCGCTGTTCTTCAGGATGCCGTCACGCACCGGCACCTCCCGGTGCGACTTGCCCATGATCTCCCACGCCTCAGCGAACAGCGCCTCGCCGACAGCGTTGCCGAGCTGCGGCTCGCCCAGCCGGTCGAGGTAGGCCAGCACGTCGCTGTCGTCCAGCGTCACCCTGACCGTCATCCCAGCTCCAGTTTGTGGTGGTGGGTGCCGTCCTGATCGGCGGGTGCTGTCACGCCGACGATGCGAGGCGTGGACCCGTCAGGCAACGTGATGCGGTCCTGCGGCGAGATTGTGCTGGTCGACGCGACCCAGCAGACGTGCGTCAACTGGATCACGGTGCCATCGACGAAGTCGACCTGTGAGCGGCGGCGTGGTGTCACCCTCGCCTGATAGGTCGACCCGACCGAATCCCAGGTAGGCACACCGTCGAACGTCGGCGTGCCTGACGCCACACGGCGGGTGATGACCACCGTGTCCGGCATCAGGTCGAGGTAGGCGCGCTCGAACGACATCACGCATTCCGCAGGTAGCTGTTGTAGCCGACACCGGACTGGGTCGACGAAGGCTGCCCGTCGCCGTCCTGATTCGTGAGCGGGTAGTCGAACTCGCCGCGATAGAACGCAGGCTGGTTGACGTCCGGGTCCGACTCGTACTTCTCCTTGTCGGAGTACGAAATGCCTCCGGCGTAGATCCCGACGCCGTAGCTGACCTGTCGTCGCAACTGGTCGGCGAGCGCCCGGTACTGGGACGCTCGCTGGCTGCCGCTGATCTTGAGGTCACCGACCTGCTTGTCGGTCAGATCCCCCGACGTCGCGGCCATGTCGCACAGCATCGCTGCCGCGCCGAGCTGCGAGCCTTTCAGCCCGAGTGCGTAGTCGATCTCCTGGTCGGAGAACATCTGGTCGCGCGAGTCGACATCACGGATGAGGAATCTGACGGCGTCCTTGTCCGATGACGCCGGGTCACCAGAGAAAGTCCAGGTGCCACCGACGACAGCCATCAGTCGTTGTCCTTGCGTTTCCGGCTGGCCGCTGCCTGCTTCTTCGGTGCCTGCTTCGGCTGCTCCTCGGCGGGTGCGGTGGAGGTCTGCTCACGCTCGGCGTACATCTTGAGTCGGTTCGCCAGGGTCATGCCCCGATCGTAGCCAACAGTGCGAACGATCACCTGCCCTTGCACAGCCACTGACGCGCGCCACCATCACGGGCCATGACCAACGCAGCGAGAGCCGTCGAAGTCTCCGCGTCGAAACGGTAGTCAAGGTCGGTGGGGAACCCGAACTGTGACGCCTCCCACCTCCACGTTCCTTTCAGGAACTGCCAAAGACCAGACGCTGACGATGTGCCACTGCGTGCGTCAGGGTTGTGGCGAGATTCGCACCACGCGATCCGCTGCGCCTGCTCGACCGTGACGTACGGGTGACCGGCGAAGTGAACGGCAATCAGGTCAGCGATCGGACCTGTCGACCACGGCTGCGGACCCGCAGGCACCTCAGGTGCCGGTGCAGGTGCGGGCGCAGGTGCGGGTTGGTGGTGGACCGTGGAGCACGGCGGCTCGTCAACCAGCCCAGGGCGTGCGGGTTCCCACATCGCACCGGGCTGGTCGATGGCGAGCTGCCACTGCTCGATGCGCCAGTCGCCGACGCAGTTGTGCGCCGCAGCGCGACCGGACCACATCGTCACCGCAGCGACGACAGTGGCGACAGCGAATAGAAGTTTGCGGGACATGGGAGTCTCCTTCGGGGTCTTGCGGCGTCAGCCTGGAGCGGTGCTCGACAGGGACGGCCGCTGGCGTCCACCGGTCACGCTAACCAGCGACCGCCGGTGAATGCCAGCGACCTGTCAGACCGGCCAGCCGAAGTCGGCAAGCGCTGCCCGTGCGGCGTCAGTAGCGCTGCGCCCGGTTTCGTCGTCGAGGTCGATCAGTTCAGCGAACGCGTCTCGGTGCGCTTCCCAGTCGAATCCTGACGGTCGAGTTGCCCGCAGGTACAGGATCGCTTCGACCGCTGCTTCCAGTTCGGCGACTTGCGCCTCAAAGGTGTCCATGTCAGTTTCCTTGGTTGATTGTGATTGCTTGGCCGGGCAGCAGGTGCCCGCCGAGGTTGTGGTCGTGGACCGCTTGGCCGATGTGGCCGGTGCAGCGGCGGGACATGATGCCCCAGGCGGTATCGCCCTGCCGGACGATGACCGTGCCCGCCTCGCACTGGTAGTCAGGCTCGGCGAGGACAGCGGACAGCGTGAACGCTGCCGCGACTAGAGCGAGGATCGCTCCAGCGATCATGCGTGCGGCCGTCATCGCTCTTTCCTCTCTGGTTGTTTCTTGCTCAGGCGATCTCAGCGAGATCGGCAACGTCACGAAGGTACTCATCGACCACCCGTGCGGTGGCCCGGAAGGCGTCAACCCGCCCCTCTTCGGCGTGGGCCTTCATCTCCTCGATCCAGCCGATGAGGTCACGGCAGCCGCCTGCAAGGCGCTCCATGATTTCGGCGTCGTGAACCTTGGCTTCCCGAGTCGAGGTGACGGTGTTTGCGGTGTTGGTGTTCGTTGCCATGCACACAATCTAGCGTGTGCTACAGCACATGGCAACTATTGGGGAAACATTTCTTCCCAGGTGCGCGGACCGACCACACCATCAGCAACCAGGCGATGCGCCCGCTGCCACGCCCGCACCGCCCGCTCAGTCACCGCACCGAAAATCCCATCAGCGCCGACACCGACCACGCGCTGCACCTCCACCACGTCAGCACCTCGCGACCCGACCCGCAGCGGCGTCCCAGGGTACGGCAGACCCGGCTGCTGGTTGTGCAAACGCTCCCAGGTCTGCGGGCCGATGATCCCGTCGACCATCAGATCCTGCTCCGCTTGGAACCGGCGAACAGCTGCTTCGGTGTTCGGTCCGAACACACCGTCAGCGGTCACGCCCAGCAGGCGCTGCGCTTCGGCCACCTGCCCGCCTCTGTCGCCACGCTGAAGCCACACAGCGTCCGTCGGTGACGGATGGGGCGCAGGGTCCGGTGCGGGCGTCACAGAGCCGCCTAGCAGGCTCTCGAACGCAGCCCGCATCCCGACCGCATCATCAGCAAGCATGTTGCTGACCTCGACATGCACCCAGTCGCCGCCCGGTGAGCCTGACATCACTTTCGACGTGTACTGGTTCCAGCCGCCGCGCCCGTTGGTCTGCCGATCGCACCGCCACCCACGACCGTGCGGCTGCGGCCAGTAGTCGAGAATCAGCTCGACGCCCAGCCGGTCAGCGACCTCCGGTGTTGACAGCCACCCGCACATCGACTGCGCGTCGGCGTACCGGCCCGTGCCGGGATACGACCCGCCACGCCACGACAGGTCCACTGCCCGGCCGGTGCCATGCACCGACGGTGACGACTTGCCTCGCATCGGCCGCACCACCCACGACCCGTTGTTCCAAAGGCCGAACTGCGACCGGATCAACCGGATCAGCTCTTCGACGCCTGCGCGTCGACTGTTCGAGTTGCCGTCCCAGCCCGTGTACGGTCTGTCAGTCGCCATGACGCCTCCCCAGCGATGCCATTCTGCCACGCTGCACCGCCCGCTCGGATACCTCGACCGTCAGCCAGCTGGACAGGACCAGTGCGATCGCTTGGCTGCTGATCTTCGGATCGGCCAGCGCCGACCGCAGCCGCGTTCGTTGCGTAGCCGACAACGGTTCGATCAGGTCGTCGAGGGTCACGTCGACGCGAACCTCGGCCTGACCGCGAACCGGCCGTCGGTCGACGACACGATGATGCCGGTCGATCGGAAATGGAACTGGTAGTCGCCTGGGCCGGTGGTCGTGAAGTCGTACCGGTACTGCCCTTGGCTGACGCGTTCCAGCGGAAACGACGACAGCGTGGTGGACTTCTCGACTGTGACCGCACCGACCGGTGGCTGCACGATGACGGTGCAGTCCGAGTCCGTCAGCACGCCTGCTGTGGTGCGGAGCGTGAACGCTAGCCGCACACGGTCACCAACGGACTTTGCTGCGGTCGTGTAAACGGTCATGGGCGGCAGGCCACCAGGCCACGCAGCACCGTGCCCGTTGACCCGATCGCTGTCACGTTCAGCCGGACATGCCCGACCGTGAACCCGGCGGTCGAGTTGAACGTGCGCCCGGCAGCTGGGACGGTGCTGGCCGCAGAGAGCGCCACCCAGGTCTGCCCGTCGAGGCTGCCCTCGATGCGCGCCGACGCTGTCTGTGTTCCGGCGAGCGGAACGACCTGCGCGGTGAAGTTGCTGTACCCGCCTTGCAAGTCGAACGTGTTGCCTGCGCCGGTCGCGCCGTGCTGCGCGGTTGAACCGCTCGACAACGACAGCAGCGGTGCCCCGACGTACGACGAAGTCACGGTGATATTGCTCACGATGTTGGCTCCAAAATGAGGTCGAAGGATGCGGCAGCCGACACGCCGGTCGATTCGGTGCGGGCAGCGATCTCCAGGTCGGTGCGCGCAGCGAACCGCAGCGGAACTTGCAGCTGCCGAGTCATCGCACCCGACTTGGACGGCACATAGTGCCGTTCGACGACACGGCGAGCGCCGCCCGGTGGTGTCTGCACCACGTCAGCCTGAAGGCCACCCGCTGTGTTCTGCTTCGTCGGACCGTCCGCACTGATCGTGTACTGAGTGACGTGCGCTGCGTACCCTTCAGGGACCGTGTACGCCGACTGGAGGGTCTGCCCGTCACCGGCAGGGATCAGCGCGTACGTCGACCCGCCACCCGTTGAGATCGACACCGCACCGATGTTGGTGCCGTAGGTGCCGACCGTCGCCACGAACGCACGATTGACTCGCCGCCACCCCGTCGACGTGAACGTGGTGGCAGCCTGCCCGGTCAGCGTCACCGTCTCCTCGATCTCACGCCAGTTCTTGTCGAGGCCCTGAACGGTCACGGTCAGCGCACCGGACGACCCGGCGCTGTCGCCGGTCGACCCTGACACCGCTTGCAGCGTGACCGGTGCCGCCGGTCTAGGTATCGACCCGGTGCCCGGCCACACCGTTTCGACCGCACCGGTGGTGAGCGTCGGGTTCGCCCCGAACTTGTGAACCGCGCGCCATGACTGCGGACCGCTGTTGCCCCACCCGGTCGACGAGATCCCGAGGCCGATAGGTGCTGCGATGACGGTGCCCCACGGCAGAGTTCGTGCCATGCGGTCAACGATAGGCGCACAGGTTGTCACGGTGATGCCGCCGCAAAACGGCAGCGACCCCCAGCCCGAAGGCTGAGGGTCGTTGTCAGAGCCCCGAGGCCTAGCTAGCCATCATCGCTCGGACGTTGGCGTCAGACTCGGCACGCATGGCCGCCGTCATTTCCGGGCTCACCAGGTCGACGACCTCCTGAGGCAGGACAACCGAGACTGCCCGCCGCTGCTCAACGAGCCGAGCGAACGGCACCCAGGCCCCGTCGATCAGCGCCGCTGTATACGACGTCCGCTCGACGACCCCGAACTCGGTTTCGACGCCCGGCTGGATCTCGTAGGTGTGCTGGAACATGGTGACCTCCTCAGGTCGGTTGGTGGTTGGTGTTGCGTCCATGTGTCCATTATGGCGTGTGCTATCGCACATGGCAACCCTAGCGGCGATATTTCTTACAGGTCAGCCGATCAGATCCGGTTCGGTGCCTTGCCCTCCGTGACCGGCCCGGCGTAGGCAACACGCTGCCGTGCAGGCATGACCTGACAGAACAGCGACAGGTTGTCGATCTGGTCATCGTGGGCGTGCCGGTCATCGGCACGGAACTCGCGCAGCTCCGCAGTCCACGCACCGATGTCCCACTCTGGTTCGTCGGCCAGCAACTGCGGCTGCACCACCGACCACCTGCCCTGCTCCATCCCAGCGGCAGGCACCTGCGCCCGATCCAGTTTGCTGCCCGTCGACCTGTGCCCCACCACCGACAGCACACCGTCGAGGTCGCGTGCCAGTTTCTCGACCTGCGCCTTGCCGCCCGACCCTGGCTCCTGCTCGATGATGACTCGCACGTTCGGACCGAACCGCAGCCGATCCCGTTCAGCGACCGCCCGAATAAGATCGTCTCTGCGGCCAGGTCGTTCACGGAAACGGGCGACGTGCTCGACCGCGACTTCGCGTGTGTTGACGTCGAGGGACAGCAGCGTGCCTGATGTCCAGTCAGGGTCACGGTTCGAGTCGGACGGGATCGACCCAGCCAAGTCCCAGCAGCGAGCACGCCACCTCGCACCGCCCGGCACGTCAGCCAGCACCCGCAGCCACGTCGGGTCGAACACGTCTCCGCTGCCCTCGACGATCTCGCCTTCCAGCTCCTGCCGTCCGAGGCTGGTGCCCTCGTACAAGGCGACGACCTCGTCGCGGAACGCTGGCGCGAGGTTCTCCAGGTTGCTGTATGTCGAGTCGCGTGTCTCGACCCAGGTGCGGTTCCGTTCGCACCTTTCGACGATCTGCTTGATCAGTCCGACAGGTTTAGGTGTGCCCGTCACAGCGATGCGGGTGCGGTCCCCCAGACGCACACCCGCGACCAGGTTGAACCATGTGGTGTCGGTGGTGATGCCGAGGTCGGCGTCACGAAACTCGGCTGGCTCATCGACCCATGCGCAGTGCCACTGCGGGCCACGAAGGCGACTGCCCCGCTCCGATGAATGCACCTTCACGAACGACCCGTCAGCCAGGTGCAGTTCGCCCATAGAACGGTTCCAGTGCTGCTGCGCCCCGTCAGGGATCAGCCACGGCGGCAAGCACGCCAGCAAACCCGACTCGCCCTCGACCATCGTGTCGCGGCCGTCACCGAACGTCGGCGCGACCAGAGCGACCCTGATCGGGCCACGCTGCTTGATCTCGTCGACGACCCACTCGGCTGCGGCTCGGGTCTTGCCTGAACCACGCCCCGCCCGGAAGAACCACACGAACCAGTCGGCGACCGGGTCAGGGTGGCGGTGCGGTGCGACCTGGCTCGGACGCGGCACCCACACCCGATCACCGGACAGGTGCCTGATGGTTTGCGCCAGCCGGTCACGGTCAACGGTGCCGATCATCTCAGCCAGCGCAGCCCGCAGGTTCTCATCCACCGAGCTGCCGCACCTCACCCACCTCGATCGCTTCGCGGCGCACCAGCTCTGCTTCGATCATTCGCAGCAGCTCGGCGTGATCTTCAGCCGGGACCATCTGCACCGGGATCGGTCCACCACCGGGACCGGACTGCTCGAACCGGTACGTCGAAAGGCCGTCGAGCCGGATCATCGTCTGGATCAGTTTGTGCGCCCGGTCGTGGGCGTCGAGGTCTGGCGGGTTCGCAATCGCCTGCGGCCACACCGCCAACAGCAGACGCTCCAACCTGGACCGTTGCATCTCGCGCAGCTCGACGACTTGCTGAGGGTCTGGTGCCAGCTCCGACAGGCATCGGTTGACCATCTGCGCCGCAGCCTGCCTGGTGATGTCGAGCCGTTCGCCGATGTCACGGAAACTGAACCCTGCCCGGCGCATGTTCAGTGCCTCCCACCTGCGCGCCTCCCGGTCCGCTTCGACCGGTGACGGCAGCTCCCGATGTGACGGGCACCGCTCATGCTCGGCGGGCACCATCCTGCGGCAGGTGCCACCACGCGCAGTCGGCGCACCGCACGGATGCCGGTCGTCGCTCATGCCAGTCACGGTAGCCGTCAGCGGCGATGGTGTCGTTGCCGTCGAGCCGACCGGATCGCTCGACGTTGCCGCTCGGTGGTGCCACCCCATATGCCCGGCTCCCACGCCACCAACGCCCACTCCAGGCAGCGGGCACGGATCGGGCACACCCGGCAGACCGTCTTAGCGAGGGTCATCATCGGTGACCTGCGGCCGACCAGGTCCGGTGTGTTGTCGATCTCGACCCAATGGATCATTGCAGCAAGTTCGAGGAGTGTGACGGCGCGGACGGGTAGCCCGAGGTCGATGCCTTGCTGCACCAGCGCGAACTCGTTGCTGTGCAGCGGCAGGGAAGGTGTGTGCCCCCAGCCTTCAGCCATCCACGCAGCGGTCGGGAGCCATGAGCGAACGCACGCTGCGTCGCTCCACGGCACCCGCCGGTACAGGGCCTGAAGTTCAAGGGACAGGCCGACGACGTCAACGTCGGCAGTCACACCTGCCCAGGGTTCGAGGCCTGCTCGCGGTTGATGTCCGGCATCGTCCACCGGTCCAGCCAGTATGTGCAGTCGTTGATCGCTCCTTGGATGTGGGCGATCTGCCCGTCGAGCTGGCCCATCCGGTTCGCGACCTGCGACCGTTCGCCCTGGGCTGCGGCGACTTGGGCGTTTAGTTCGGCGCGGCGTGACAGCATCTTCGCTCGCAGCGCACCGTTGTCGTCAGTGCCGTACAGCCCGGCGGTCTTGAGCAGGTCGGAGCCGGTGGCGACTTGGATGCCGAACCCGGCACCGGCCAGCAGACCGATGAAGTACTCGCACGACGGCCGCTGCGCCCCGTATTCGGTGTCGGTGGCCATGTCGACACCCCACACGCCGATCTTCGGGGTTGGCGGCTCGATCGGGTCGAGGCCGAGCTGATCGAACAAGCGCCCTGGTTCTTCGCCGATGAGAGCGGCGAGGTTCACGACCCGTTCCCAGTTCTTCCGGGCCTGAAGGGCGGGCTGCATCACTGCCCCGGCGAACGCCAGCAGCCACGAGATGCTGTTCGTGAAGTACCTCGTGGCGTACAGGCCTGTGAGCGCCTCTGTGGGGAACGCTCGCAGGTTTGGCACCCCAGCGTCAGCCAGCGGCTGCACGGCGCTCTCGAACACGTACAGCGGGCGCTGCTGGCCTGTCAGCCAGTCGACGTGCAGCTGGTCCTGCATCAGCGTTTCGGCTGGGTGGAGATCGAACCAGCGGTGGCAGCGATCGACCGGTGTGTCAGCCGACGTTATCTCCAGATTGTTGATGCCCCATATCTCGACGCCTGGTTCGGTGGCTCGCTCCCACGGTGCGTCCCGGCGGGTGATGGTGAAACCGAGGACATGCACTTCGGTGACGTGCGGGTCGTGGTGGTCGTCGAGCATGACCCGCACGGTAGCAACCAGAGCCCTGCAACGCAGAAAGGCCCTCCCCGCAGGGAGGGCCAGTCGTGCGCTGGCGTGAGGCGTTCAGCCGTGGGTCACCAGCCCAGCGGCTCGCGTCACGCATCTTCGATGGCCAGGATCTCCCGAGCAGTCCACCACTGGTAATCTTCCGGGTTCCATACCGTGTCGGGGTCGATCTCGGCCGGGTCTGCGCCGGTGTGCCAGCACGCTTTCCTGATCGCGCGTTCGAGCGCAGCGTTCGGATCTCCGTTGGCGAGCAGGCGAGCCGTGTCCGGCACCTCGATGGTGCGCTCATCGTCTTGGATGAACGGGACTCGGTTGCGGTGCGCCTCGCGTCCGATGTAGTAGATGTCGTCGCAGTCTGGGACCGTGAAGCCGGTGTGTCGGTAGCGGATGGTGTACTTCCTCATGCCCTCAATCTATTGCGTGCTATCGCACATTGCAAGTGTTCGGGCGAAAAAGTTTTACGGCAGCTCGGCAGCCCACCTGCCCGAGCGATCAACGTGCCCGCACGCAGCGCACTGCACATGCGGCGCAACCGACTGATGCCTCGACACAGTCACGAACGGGCCACCATGCGACCCGGCATCGACGCACAAGTTCGGGGCGTCCAGGCTACGACGCACCACCTCAGCGACGTCCTCCGGGCGATGCTCAGCCCGCAAGCGCGCCACGTCGAGGTCCGGCATTGGTGGGCGCGGCGCAGCACCCGACGAGCCATGCACCAGGCACCCGCAGATCGGCTGCCCGTTGCGTGCGGTGCGGATCGGTTCACCGCACACCACGCACGTTC
>Ga0181594_10005456_pt1 | contig 11126 bp, 12 predicted proteins | sample 071ome_18_FD_145603 | JGI IMG/M metagenome (GOLD analysis project Ga0181594, IMG submission 145603) | Coastal salt marsh microbial communities from the Groves Creek Marsh, Skidaway Island, Georgia - 071413BT metaG (spades assembly) | ecosystem: Environmental > Aquatic > Marine > Intertidal zone...
GCGGACCGGATCTGCCATGAACTCGAAACTGACCCGATCGCTGCTCACCAGCACTGCAGCTGGACTGGGACTGAGCCTGCTCTCCATGCTCCCGGCCGGTGCCCATGGCAGCGCCGACCATGGCGTCATGGGTGGCGCCCTGCACCCCCTGCTGGGACTGGATCACCTGCTGATGCTGGTGACCGTCGGTCTCTGTGTTGCCCAGGCCGGGCGCCCGTTGCTGACCACTGCCGTTGCTGGCGCGCTGCTGGGTTCGATCGTGGGCAGCTTTGGCGGGCAACTACCCGGGGCTGAAGTGCTGGCAGCACTGGCAATCTCGGCTGTTGCTGCCGTGCTTGTTCTGGTGCTGCGCGGTCACTGCGGCCGTTCGATCCTGGCCCTCACCGTTGGCGGGGCCGTCGCCCTGCACGCCATGCTCCACGGCCTGGAATCCAGTGGCAGCTCCTTCTGGTGGATTGGCGCCCTGCTGAGCTCCGCTGCGGTGGTGGGCGGCAGCGCCTGGCTGAGCCAGCGGCTTGACCGCAACCTGGCCAGCCTCGGGGCCGGGCTGCTGGTGCTGGCCGGCGGTCTGCTGGCGATTGCACCCCTCTGAGCTGCAGCATCCGCGACAGCAGAAGCGAAAAACGCCGTTATGGTGTGTCGAACCGCATCCCCCGGATGGCCGAGTTCACTGCACTCACAACGGTTCTGGGGCTCGTCGGTCTAATTTTTTGGCTTGCCACCGACTCGGACGATGACAACGGCGGCGGCGGTTTGATGCAACCGTCGCTCGTGCCGGTCCGGGTCAACCGCCGCTGATCAAACCTCGTCGTCCTGCTGGGAACAAGCAGGACAGAGCGCCCGCACGTTCAAGACGCAATTCAGCAGCTGAAAGCCGTGTAGAGCCGCTGCTTCACCGCCGGCCTGAAGCACCGCTTCGCTTTCAAACTCCTCGGTGTGTCCGCAGCGGGCACAGACCAAGTGGTGGTGGTCCCGGTGGGCCTCATCACTGGCCAGCTCAAAGCGCCGGCCCCCTTCGGGCAGCTCCAATTCGCAGAGCAGCTCCATCGAGCTCAGTAGCCGCAAGGTGCGATACACCGTGGCCAGGGAGACCCGCTCCTCCGCCTTCAGCAGGCGCTGATGCACCTCCTCGGCACTGAGATGACTCCCCTCGCCCAGGCGCTCAAACAGGGCCAAGACCCGTTGCCGCTGGGGCGTCAGACGCTGTCCGCGGTCATGCAGCGAGCTGCGTAAGGCATCGGCCTGCACCGGGGAGACGGGACCAGCGGGCAAGACGCTCTCTCAGGGCACTTCTCAACAATACCCACTGTTGCGAAGTGCCGCCAGGTCCCGGCGGGCAGCGGCGGCCATCAGACAATCCGCCAGGGAGACCACGAGCCTGTAGCTCAGGGCCACCGCCAGCAGGGGAGCCTCGGGGACCGACACCGCCAGGCGCAGCACCAACACCGCCTCAAACACCCCCAGCCCCCCCGGGGCAGCAGGCACCACCAGTCCAGCCGTCCAGGCCAGGGCGAACCCGGACAACCAGCCCCACCAGCTCAGTTGAACGCTCAGGTCAAAGGCTTGAACGCAACAGGCGAAGCCTCCGAAGCGGCAGAGAACAAAGACCAACTCCGCCAGCAGGGGCAGCCAGGGATAGCCAGGCAAGCGCAGGTTCCCTGGGGTCAGGCCGGCGGGATCAACCTCCAGGGCTTGGGCGCGGCGGCGCTCCAGACGCTCCAGCAGAGGGTTTAACCAACGGGGCACCAGGGCCAGCAAAGGCAGCAGGCCCAACAGCCCCAGCCCTCCCCCCAGGGCCACCAGCGCCAAGGCCGCCACCGCCATCAAGAGCGGATCCAGCAGGACGGTCCCCAGGGCCTGCCGACCACTCAGGGGTTGGCGGCAGGGTCCACCAGCGCGCAGGGCCCGAACCCGCGTGACCAGATGCCAGACACCACCGGGCAGGTACTTGCGCAGGTTCGACTCGAGGAAGAGCAGCAGCACAGGCGTCCAGCGCGGTGCCACTCCGAACCAGCGCAGCACCACTCCCCACGCCAAGCCATTAACCACCAGGCTCAAGGCACTCAGCCCGAGGCCCAAGGCGAGCCAGAGCCAGGACTGACGATCCAGGCTGAGCTGCAAGAGCTGGCTGCCATGGGAGACCACAGCCGTCAGAACAAAAGCAAAGCTCGCCGCACTCACCCAAAGCCGGGCGCCCCCAGGCAGAGAGAGCCCCCTCAGCCGCTGGATCACGGCTGCTCCTCCAGCCAGCGGAGCAGCTCTGCGCGCAGCTGATCCAGGGGCAGCTGCCGCTGCTGCGCCAAGGGAATCAAGTCCTCCAGTTCCGGCTTGCAGAGCACGCTGCCATCGGGCCGGATGGAGCGCTTGAAGCGCACGGGCCCCCAGGGCGTCTGCCGCTGCTCAATCTGCCGAGGCAGGGCCCAGCGCTGCTGCTGCTGCTCACGCACCCCCAGGCTGCTGCCATAGCGCCACCAGATCGCCCGCAGGGCCTCCGCCTGCTCCGGCCAGGCCAATGCTGTGATCAAGCTGCCCGCGCGTCCCTTCTTCATCACGACCGGCTGGGCAAAGACCTCCAACGCCCCGGCCTCCCGCAGGGCCTCCTGGAGGAAGGCCACATCCTCCGGGGTGGCATCGTCGATCTGGGCCTGCTGCTGCACAACGGTCTGCAACTCGGGCGCGCTGCTAGCGGGGACATCCGCCTCAGCCAGGAGCAGGCGCAACTGATTCGGGCGATCCAACTCGCGCGTGCCCAGCCCGATCCCCAGCCGGCTCGGACGCAGGGACGGCGCCGGCGCGAAGCACTCTGCCCAGGCCACCATCAGGGCCAATCCCGTCGGCGTCGTCAATTCCGCTGCAGGAAAGCCCGCACTCGTGGCGAGCGGAACCCCATGGCGCGTGGCCAGCTCCAGCACCGCGGGCACCGGCACCGGCAGCAGGCCGTGGGCACTCTTGACCTGGCCATGGCCAGCGGGTGGAGGACTGCAGATCAGGCGCTCAACCCCGAAGTGCTGCAAGCCAGCGCAGACGCCGACCACATCCACCAGGGCATCCAGGGCCCCCACCTCATGGAAATGCACCTGCTCGGGCGGGTGGCCATGGACCGCGCCTTCCGCCTCCGCCAGCACCCCAAAGGCCCTCAACACCGACTCACGGAGTGCCGGCGGCCAATCGGCTGCCTGAATCTGCTCTTTGAGGCTCGCCCAGTGGCGATGGGGGGGCTGCCGCTCCAGCAGCTCCACCTCCAGATGCAAGCCACGCAGTCCTGCGCTGCGGCGCTCCTCCAGCTGCAGGCGATAGAGCCCAGCCAAACCCAAGGCCGCCAGGGGTTGGTGGACCACCTCCTCAGGCAGTCCGCAGTCGAACAGGGCCGCCAGGAGCATGTTCCCGGCCAATCCCGTCGGGCAATCCACCACCGCCAGGGATCCCATCAGGCCTCCTGCAGAAGCTGCTCCGCGCTGGCCTGAAGCTGCTCGCGGTGCTGCTCCAGCCACTGCTGCACCTCGCGGCGGGCGCGACGCTGCTCGTTTTGGGCCGTCATCACATCGTGTCCGGAGAGGCCCCAGAGCCGTCCCAGCAGAGCCCGGTCATCGGCACCGCCGCGGGAGCCGCCGTACTCGACCACCTCCGCCACCATCCCGGCCAGAAGCACCCGGCTCCAACGCCGCAGATCCTCCAGCGGCATCTTCACCTGGGCGGGAGGTTCCAATTCGGTGCTGCCGTTCACGCGCAAACCATGGCGCAAACAGGCGCGGCTGCCCACAAGAACCTGCTTCACCGGCAACTGGTTCTCTGCGGCCAGCAGCAGGTGTCCGGCCTCATGCACAGCAATCCGCCTCAGCCGAGAGCGACCCAGACCAAAGGGCAGGGCCTCTGCCAGTAGATGCCCCCCCAGGCCACCAAAACGAGCCGCATCAAGCGTCAGGGCCGTGAGTGCCCCACCGGCCGCTCCGGCAATCAGCCAGGGGGAGAGGCCCAGCACAGGGCCCACAACGGAGACAACACTGATACCCGCGACAGCAACACCGGCCCGCAACGCCGCCGTTGATCCCTGATCGGAGCTGGCCAGACGCACCTAGCGGCGAGCACCGCGGGGACCGCCGCGACCGCGACCGGCCCGTTGCGGCACAGGAGCAATGACTTCGTGGTTCTCAACCTGCAGGGTTTGACCCTCGCGGCGTAGATCCAATGAAACGAAGTGGCGCAGATGGGCGGGATCCACCTGGCCCTTCAGCTGGAGTTTGAACGGGGTTGGGCGGCGACCGTCAGGCCGGGGCTGCTGGCGAATCTTGACGACCAGATCACCGTCCTCTGGACGGGTGTAGATCAGCTCGCCGCGCACGGAGAAATAGCCGTCGCCTTCGGGCAGGTCATCCCCCTCATCGGCACTCTCCTCGGGGGAGAGGGTGCTGGGTTCCCAGACCCCCACCAGCTGGAGATGGAGCTGATCAGGATCGCGGAAACGGGGATAGGCCACCCAGAGGTGGGGCTTGCTCAGGTCCAAGTGACGGCGCATCAGCGTCAGCACGCGTCCAAGGACAACGGCATCAATCTCTGAGCCGTCCTCGGTCTGGATCACTCCACGGGTGAGCTGATCTGCATCAGCCGGCACGTAAGTCCCCCGCACCACGCCGATGGCGCGGTACTGCATCGGTTCTGTGACCGGGGAAATGGGGTGTTGACGCATCGTGGCTGAAACCCTCTGGGCGCTCGTGAAATCCATCGCCCGCTGGACAATGTACCGAGCTTGCAAAAAGGGCCCAGACTGAGGCCCACTTGCAGGTTCCTCGATGCCGGCACGCGGCCGCACCAACCAGCGCGATGGCGTGCTCATCGCCCTGGTGGCATCGGGGCTGGTGACGGTGTCACTCACCGGCGGCTGGCTGCTGGGTCAGCACCAAGCCCTCAAAGCCCAGGGCAGCCCCGAGGGCAGCAATGAGCGCCAAATTGCCCTGCTGCAAGCCCGCCTCGGCGACGGATCCGCCAGCAACGCGGATCAGCAGCGGCTCATCGATCTGTTGATTCAGCAAGGTCAATCCCAGGAGGCCAGCCTCGTGCTGGAGCGCCTGGCCGATCAGCAGCCTCAGAACTGGCAGCTGCGTCTGCTGCTGGCGGAGCTCCGCCGCGACAACAACGACCGCCCCGGGGCTGAGCGGGAGTTACGCCAGATCCTCAACCTCAAGCCCGATCGGATTGAAGCGCTGCAGTTGCTCACCCTGATCCAACTGGAGCAGGGGCGCGGCGCCGAAGCCGAGGCCCAGCTCAAGACCCTGCTGGAGGCCAGCAGTAAACCCACCCCCCAGCCACAAAAGCTGGGTCTTGGCCTACTGCTGGGTGATCTGCGCCAGCGGCAAGGGAAGAGCGCGGACGCCTTAGCCCTCTATGGACAGCTCGCCAAAGATTTCCCGCGAGACCCCAGACCTCTTCTTGCCATTGCCTTGCTGAAACAAGACCAAGGCGACCTCGCGGGAGCTGGTCAGGCCCTGGCGGACGCCCAGGCCAGGCAACCGGAAAAGAAAGACCCACGCCTGGATCGTGTCGCCGCCAGCTGGGGACTCGACAGCCTCAGGGAGAACAAAAAGAGCGCTAAGGAGCCGTCACCAGCGGAGAAGAAGCCCCAGAGCTAGGGGGAGCCGCCTGGCTGTCGAGCTGACGCAGTGCCGCGTCAATGGCGTCGCCGGGGTCGGTGGCGTCATCCATCGCCGAGCTGCGCCGCAGCTTGTTCATCAGGTCGATCGGATTCGTGCTGTCCAGCAGCGACCCGCCCTTTCGACTGGTGCCACCGGGGCCCTGATCAAAAACGCTCGGCTCGGGAGCAAGGTTCGTGTTGCCGGACTGGGCGCGAGCCGCGAGGGGCAGCACTGCGGCGGCCGCGATCAAGGCCGCGGTGAGTCCCCGGTACATGGCACTTCGATCGAACAGCTTGGCGGGAATGCTAGGAGCAGCCCCAAGCCACCTCCCATCGATGCGCATCGCCAGCTGGAACGTCAATTCCGTGCGGACCCGCCTGGATCAAGTGTTGGCCTGGCTGCAGACCCATGAACCGGATGTGCTCTGCCTGCAGGAGACCAAGGTCAGCGACGACCTGTTCCCGCTGCAGGCCTTTGAGCAGATCGGCTACCACTGCGCCATCAGCGGACAGAAGGCCTACAACGGCGTCGCCCTGATCAGCCGAGAGCCGCTGGAGGACGTCCAGGTGGGCTTCGACGCCCTGCTCCCGGACGCGGGGCCGCTCAGCGAACAAAAACGGGTGATCAGCGGAATGCTCGATGGGGTGAGGATCCTGAACCTCTACGTCCCCAATGGCAGCTCCCTGAAGAGCGAGAAATACCCTTACAAGCTTGAGTGGCTGGCCTGCCTGCAGCGCTACCTGGCGGTGCAGGAGGAGCAGGGGGATCCGCTCTGCATGGTGGGGGACTTCAACATCGGTCTGGAGGACCGGGATCTACCGGACCCGCAACGCCTCAGCGGCACGATCATGGCCAGCGATCCAGAGCGCACAGCCCTGCGCGCCGCCCTCGCTGATCGCCTCACGGATGTCTTTCGTGTCTTTGAACCGGGCAGTGGGCACTGGAGCTGGTGGGACTACCGCAGCGGGGCCTGGGACCGGGACCTGGGCTGGCGCATCGACCACATCTATCTCTCAGAGGAGCTCCTGGGCTGCGCCACCGGCTGCGTCATCGACAAACAGCCCCGCGGCAATGTCCAACCCAGTGACCATGCCCCGGTGGTGGTGAACCTGGCCTGGCCGCCGGAAGAGGACGAAGACGAGGACAGCTGGCCCTAGTAGAGCTCGACCCCCTCGGGTAGGCGCTGGCCTTCCTCCTTTAGCTCCATCCAGCGACGGGCCGATTCTCCGCAGCTCTTCGGGGTGGGGAAGATCTTGCCGGGGTTGGCCAGGCCGTCTGGATCAAAGGCCCGCCGTACCAGTTGCATCGTCTCGAGGTCATCGGGACTGAACATCCAGTCCATGTAGCAGCGCTTGTCGCTGCCCACCCCGTGTTCACCACTGATGCTGCCGCCAGCATCGAGGCAGAGCTTCAAGATGGCTGCCCCCAAGGCCGTGACCCGCTCGTTCACGCCGGGCTCATCGGCGCGATACAGGATCAAGGGGTGGAGGTTGCCATCACCGGCGTGGAAGACGTTGGCCACCGCCAGACCGTGCTCCTCGCTCAGTCGCTCAATCGCCGCCAAAACCCGCGGCAGGGCCGTCCGCGGCACCACCCCGTCCTGCAGGTAGTAGTTGGGGAATTGGCGGCCCAGGGCTGAAATCGCACTCTTGCGGCCCTTCCAAAGGCGATCGCGCTCTTCCTGACTCCAGGCCTCACGGACCCCACCGGCTCCGGCCTCCCGGCAGAGCTCCGCGGCCATCTGCACCGACTCCTGGACCTCCAGGGGGTGCCCGTCGAGTTCCACCAACAGAACAGCTGCGGCCTCGCGGGGGTACTCATCCACGCCGAAGAAGTCATTGACCGCATGGATGCAGCGGCGATCCATGATTTCCATGCCCGCCGGCAGGACCCCAGCGGCGGTCACCAGACGCACGGCCTCGCCCGCCGCCTCCATCGAGGCGAAGTCCGCCAACAGCACCGCCACGCAGGCCGGTTGCCGCAACAGGCGCAGGGTGATGGCCGTCGCAATCCCCAGGGTTCCCTCACTACCGATGAACACCCCACGCAGGTCCAGCTCGGGGGTCTCCGCCATGCCCGAACCCAGGGTCGTCACGCTGCCATCGGGGAGGACCACCTCCATCGACAGGACGTGGTTGCTCGTCACGCCGTACTTCAGGCAGTGCACCCCGCCGGAGTTCTCCGCCACGTTCCCGCCGATGCTGCAGGCCACCTGGCTGGAGGGGTCGGGGGCGTAATAGAAGCCATCACCGGCGACCGCCCTCGTCACCCAGCTGTTGATCACCCCGGGCTCCACGGTGATGCGCTCATTGGGGAGATCAATGGCGATCACCCGGCGCATGCGGCTGGTGGCGATGACCAGCGCGGGCTGCTCCGCCAAGGCTCCGCCCGAGAGGCCCGTGCCGCTGCCTCGGGCGATGAATGGAACCTGAAGCTCGTTGCAAAGGCGCACCACCGCCGCCACCTCAGCGGTGGTCTCCGGCAAAACCACCAAGGGCGGTTGATGGCGATGCAGCGTCAAACCATCGCAGTCGTAGGCCAGCAACTCCTGACGCTTGGCCACCACCGAGCGCGCCGGCAGCAGGGCCTTCAATCGGCGCTCAACCAAGCCCCAGTCTGGATTCACAGCGATTGTGGGGACGCCCAACGACCTTAACGAGCTGGCACGGTCTCGACCGCTTGGGCGGTGATTGCGTAAGGATGGGCGACGCTTAAGGCCCATTTGGGGTCTCGAGCCCCAATCCAGTCTGCGGATTCCGTTTTGACCTCGGCTCCTGTCTCGGCACCTGTGCACAACACCACCCGTTCCCAGGAACTCTTCAGTGCCGCCCAGAAGCTGATGCCCGGCGGCGTCAGTTCACCCGTGCGCGCCTTCCGTTCGGTAGGCGGCCAGCCGATCGTCTTTGACCGCGTCAAAGGGGCCTACGCCTGGGACGTCGATGGCAACCGCTACATCGACTACATCGGCAGCTGGGGTCCTGCCATCTGCGGCCATGCCCACCCTGAGGTGATCAGCGCGCTGCACGACGCCCTGGAGAAAGGCACGAGCTTCGGCGCCCCCTGCGCCCTCGAGAACCAGCTGGCCGAGATGGTGATCGATGCCGTCCCCTCCGTGGAGATGGTGCGCTTCGTCAACAGCGGCACCGAGGCCTGCATGTCGGTGCTGCGCCTGATGCGCGCCTTCACCGGCCGCGAAAAAATCATCAAGTTCGAAGGCTGCTACCACGGCCACGCGGACATGTTCCTGGTGAAGGCCGGCTCCGGTGTGGCCACCCTGGGCCTGCCCGATTCCCCTGGCGTGCCGCGCACCACCGCCGCCAGCACCCTCACCGCTCCTTACAACGACCTGGAAGCGGTCAAGCAACTCTTTGCTGAGAACCCCGGTGAGATCGCCGGTGTGATCCTCGAGCCGATCGTCGGCAACGCGGGCTTCATCACCCCCGAACCCGGCTTCCTCGAGGGCATTCGTGAGCTGACCAAGGAGAACGGCGCCCTGCTGGTCTTCGATGAAGTGATGACCGGCTTCCGCATCAGCTACGGCGGTGCCCAGGCCAAGTTCGGCGTCACCCCTGACCTGACCACCATGGGCAAGGTCATTGGCGGCGGACTGCCCGTGGGTGCCTACGGCGGCCGCGCCGACATCATGAGCATGGTGGCCCCCGCCGGCCCGATGTATCAGGCCGGCACCCTCAGCGGAAACCCCCTGGCCATGACCGCTGGCATCAAGACCCTGGAGTTGCTGAAGCAACCCGGCAGCTACGAGCGCCTTGAAGCGATGACCAGCCGCCTGATCGCCGGAATCATGGATGGCGCCCGCAGCGCGGGTCTGCCCATCACCGGTGGTTCGGTGAGCGCCATGTTCGGCTTCTTCCTCTGCGAGGGTCCGGTGCGCAACTTCGAAGAGGCCAAAGCCGCCGATGCGGAGCGCTTCGGCAAGGTGCACCGCGCCATGCTCGAGCGCGGCATCTACCTGGCCCCCAGCGCCTTTGAGGCGGGCTTCACCTCCTTGGCCCACTCCGACGAAGACATCGACACCACCATCGCGGCCTTCCGCGAGTGCTTCTCCGCGGTGGCCTGACGATGCAGCGGCGGGGCCTGCTGCGGGCTGCGGCCACAGCGGCGGGCTCCGCGGGAGCAGCCTCCTTACTGGGTGCCTGCCGCATCCGCAAAGTCGGTGATGCCTCCGGGGTCGCACGGCCCCAGGTGCGCTGGCGCATGGCCACCAGCTGGCCCCACTCCCTGGACACGATTTTTGGCGGCGCCCAGACCATCAGCCGCCGGGTCGCGGAACTGAGCGAGGGCAGCTTCCAGATCGAGCCCTATGCCGCCGGGGAACTGGTGCCGGGCCTGGAAGTGCTCGACGCCGTGCAAAACGGCTCCGTCGAATGCGGCCACACCTCCAGCTACTACTACGTCGGCAAGAACCCCGCGCTGGCCTTCGGCACCTCCGTGCCCTTTGGCCTGACGGCGCAGCAGCAGAACGCCTGGCTCTATGAGGGTGGCGGCAATGAGGCCATCAATCGCCTCTACGCCGATTTCGGTGTGATCAGCTTCCCGGCGGGGAATACCGGAGCCCAAATGGGCGGCTGGTTCAAACGGGAACTGGAGGGACTGCAGTCCCTGCGGGGCCTGAAGATGCGCATCCCCGGCCTGGGGGGCAAGGTCATGGCCGCCCTCGGGGTGAACGTTCAGGTCCTACCCGGCGGCGAGATCTACCTGGCCCTTGATCGTGGCGCCATCGATGCGGCGGAGTGGACCGGCCCCTACGACGACGAGAAGCTCGGCCTCCCCCGGGCGGCCCGCTTCTACTACTACCCAGGCTGGTGGGAACCAGGTCCGACCCTCGCGGCCCTGGTGAACCAGAGCGCCTGGCGCGCCCTTCCGGCGGACTATCAGGCGATGTTCAGCACGGCCTGCTACGAAGCGAACCTCTCGATGCTGAGCCGCTACGACAGCCTCAACGGTCAGGCCCTGCAGCGCCTGATCACAGGCGGAACCCAATTGCGTGCCTACGACGAAGCGATCCTGACGGCCGCCCGCGAAGCCAGCGACCAGCTCTACGCCGACACGGCGAGAACGAACCAGGATTTCAAAACCCTCTACGCCGGCTGGCAGACCTTCCGTGAGCAGATCTGGGCCTGGAACCGGGTGAATCAGCTCTCCTACGCCAGCTTCAGCTACGGCCAACCCCGCTGATGGCGCGCTTGGACTGGCCTGATCAGATCGATCGACTGAACCAGGGTGCCGCCTGGATTGGTCGCTGGGCCATCCTGCTGATGTTGGTGGTCGGAGCCTGGAATGTGGTCGGGCGCTACCTCGGCCTGGCCCTGGGACTGAGCCTGAGCTCCAACGCCCTGATCGAGGCCCAGTGGGCCCTGTTTTCCATCGCCTTCCTGCTGGGGCTGGGCTACACGCTCCAGCGCAATGGCCATGTCCGCGTGGATGTGCTCCACAGCCGCTGGTCTGCCCGCAAACAACGGCGGATTGAACTCGGCGGGA
>Ga0181594_10005458_pt1 | contig 11125 bp, 10 predicted proteins | sample 071ome_18_FD_145603 | JGI IMG/M metagenome (GOLD analysis project Ga0181594, IMG submission 145603) | Coastal salt marsh microbial communities from the Groves Creek Marsh, Skidaway Island, Georgia - 071413BT metaG (spades assembly) | ecosystem: Environmental > Aquatic > Marine > Intertidal zone...
TTTTTGGGGCACAAAAGTAGTCTTCTTTAGACCCAGCGAACGCTGTGCTAGACAGGCGGAGGCGGCGCCACCCCGCAGAAACATCGCTCTCGAACCCGCAGAAACATCGCTCTCGAAAATGACGGCCTTTCAGTCCCATCCCCTTCGCTCACCCCTGCACGGTTCGATCGTCGTCCCGGGCGACAAATCGATCTCGCATCGCGCGCTGATTCTCGGTGCGCTCGGTATCGGGGAGACCACCATCGCCAATCTGCTCGAGGGCGACGATGTCCTGCGTACCGCTGCGGCAATAGGCGCACTCGGCGCCCAGGTCGAGCAAAGACCCGACGGTACATGGGCCGTGCAAGGGTGCGGTGTCGGCGGCCTCCACGAACCTACTGCCGTCCTCGACCTAGGCAACTCGGGCACCGGCGTCCGACTTTTGATGGGCCTCGCGGCGACCCTCCCGATCGTCACCTTCTTCGGCGGGGACGCCTCTTTGTCACGACGACCCATGGGCCGGGTCATGACGCCGCTGGAAAAATTCGGGACGCGCTTCGTCAGCCGAGACGGCTTCCTTCCGGTTGCGGTCATGGGCGCGCAGGATCCGGTTCCGATAGAGCATGAAATGACGGTCGCGAGCGCGCAGGTCAAATCGGCGATTCTATTGGCGGGGCTCAACGCGCCGGGCAACACGACGGTCGTCGAGACGGTCGCAACCCGCGACCACACCGAACGGATGCTGCGCGCTTTCGGCGCCGACATCCGGATTGAAGAGGCTGGCATTCAGAAGCGTATTACGGTGACCGGCCAGCCAGAACTCACTGGCCGGCATGTGCATGTGCCGGCCGACCCGTCTTCGGCGGCATTCTTCGTCGTCGCGGCGACCCTAATCGATGGGTCCGACATCACGATCGAGCGCATCAGCACCAATCCGCTGCGTTCAGGCATCCTGGACGTGCTGCGCGACATGGGTGCCGACATCACGGTGTCCAACACCGCCGACCTCAACGGCGAGCCCGTTGCCGACCTGCGCGTTCGTGCCGCGGCGCTAACCGGGATGGAAATCCCGGCGGAGGTTGCGCCCAGCATGATCGACGAATACCCGATTCTTGCGGTCGCGGCAGCACATGCCAAAGGTGTCACCGTGATGCATGGCCTACACGAACTGCGCGTCAAAGAAAGCGACCGGCTGAGCGCCATTGCAGAGGGACTACGGGCCTGCGGCATCGGCGTCGAGACCACCGAAGACAGCCTCGTGGTTCACGGATCTGGCGGCAACATCCCCGGAAACGGGAACGTCGCGACCCATCACGATCACCGGATCGCCATGGCGTTCACGATCCTCGGCCTGGCGGCGCAGAAGGCCGTCACGATCGATGACGACAGCATGATTGGCACGAGTTTCCCTGGTTTCGCCCGGCTCATGGCCGGTCTCGGGGCAGATTTAGCGCCGCTAAGCCGATGATCATCGCGATTGACGGGCCAGCCGCGGCGGGCAAAGGCACCCTGGCACGACGAATCGCCGACGCGCTGGGCTATGCCCATCTCGACACCGGTGCGCTCTACCGTGCCGTCGGGCTCGCTCTGCGGCGGGCCGGGGGTGATCCCGCGGACGCTGATACCGCCTTGGCTGCGGCCAAGACGCTCGACCCGGCAGGTCTCACCGACCCGGCACTACGCGAAGAGGAGACTGGCAAAGCCGCCTCGATCGTTTCGGCCCATCCCGCGGTGCGCGCCGCCTTGCTCGATTTCCAGCGCGGTTTTGCCCGATGCCCGCCCCAAAATGCGCGGGGCGCGGTGGTGGAAGGCCGGGATATCGGCACGGTGGTCTGCCCCGATGCCGACGTAAAGCTGTTCGTTGACGCGGATTTGGCGGTCCGCGCCGCCCGGCGATTGGCGGAACTTCAGCAAAAAGACCCGACGCTCAAGCTCGACGATGTCCGCGCCGAGATGGCGGCGCGTGACGAAAGGGACCGGAACCGGGCCGATTCCCCGCTTCGACCGGCGGCAGACGCGCACTTGCTCGATACCACGGATTTGGATATAGACGGTGCTTTCTTGGCGGCCATGAAGGTAATTGGCGGCCTCGAAGAGTAGCTAGATCGTCCATTTTCGGTCGGCTGCACCATCAGCGGAAAGTTTGGTTGCAATCCCGTGTGCTGGAAGTCCGTTCTTCATGCGGCTCGAGGCATTTAACCCGTTCATGTCGAGCGGTTGGCCAAACAGAAAAGGAATGAAGACTTATGTCGGAAACGACGCAAGAGGCCATGACCAATACCGACGAAGATTTCGCTGCACTTCTCGAAGAATCACTCGGCGCCAATGAAGACCTTGAAGGGTCGGTTATTAAGGGTGTCGTCGTGGCCATCGAAAACGACGATGCCGTCGTCGATGTCGGCCTCAAATCAGAGGGCCGCGTCGCGCTCAAGGAATTCTCGCTGCCGGGACAGCCGGCGGAAATCAAAGTCGGCGACACCGTCGAGGTCTACCTCGAGCGGATGGAGAACCGGAACGGCGAAGCCGTTCTAAGCCGCGAAAAGGCCCGCCGCGAAGAAGCTTGGGAAAAACTCGAAGAAGCCTTCGAGAAAACCGAGCGTGTCACCGGCCATATTTTCGGCCGCGTTAAAGGCGGCTTCACCGTCGATCTTTCCGGCGCGGTGGCTTTCCTGCCGGGGAGCCAAGTCGATATCCGTCCGGTGCGTGACGTGGCCCCGTTGATGAATTCGCCGCAGCCTTTCCAAATTCTCAAAATGGATCGTCGGCGCGGCAATATCGTCGTCTCGCGGCGGGCTGTTCTCGAAGAAACCCGCGCCGAAGCACGCTCCGAACTGCTCAACACGCTGTCCGAGGGCCAGGTCCTCGAAGGCGTCGTCAAGAACATCACCGACTATGGTGCGTTCGTCGACTTGGGTGGAATCGACGGCCTGTTGCATGTCACCGACATGGCATGGCGCCGTATCGCGCACCCCTCCGAGGTACTGAACATCGGCGAGACCGTCAAAGTACAGGTCATCAAGGTGAACCCCGAGAGCCAGAGAATCTCGCTAGGGATGAAGCAGCTCGAGTCCGATCCGTGGGATGGGGTCGAGGTCAAGTTCCCGGTCAGCGCCAAGTTTACCGGCCGCGTCACCAACATCACCGACTATGGTGCGTTCGTCGAACTCGAGCCCGGGATCGAAGGCTTGGTCCACGTCTCCGAAATGAGCTGGACCAAAAAGAACGTCCACCCCGGCAAGATCGTATCGACCAGCCAAGAAGTCGAAGTGGTCATCCTGGATGTCGACCCCGCCAAACGCCGGATCAGCCTCGGCCTTAAGCAGACCATGGACAACCCGTGGGAAGCCTTCGAAGCCAGCAACCCTGTCGGCACCGTCGTCGAGGGCGAGATCAAGGGCATCACCGAATTCGGCCTGTTCGTTGGCCTCGAAAGCGGTGTGGACGGCTTGGTTCACTTGTCGGACATCACCTGGGAAGGATCGGGCGAAGAGGCCGCGGCACAATACCAAAAGGGGCAGACGATGAAGGCCAAGGTTCTCGACGTCAGCGTCGAGAAAGAACGTATCAGCCTGGGCATCAAGCAGCTCACCGACGATCCGTTCGAGTCCGCCTCGGAAGGCCTGAAGAAGGGTGCGACCGTGACGTGTACGGTTTCCGAAGTAAAGGAAGGTGGGATCGAGGTCACGCTACCCAGCGGGTGGTCGGCTTTTGTCCGTCGTTCTGACTTGTCCCGCGATCGCTCGGATCAACGCCCGGATCGTTTCGCGCCGGGCGACAAGGTCGACGCCAAGATCATGTCGATCGACCCCGACAGCCGCCGGGTAAGCATCTCGATCAAAGCCTTGGAAGTGGCCGAAGAAAAAGAAGCGCTCAAGCAGTTCGGCTCCTCGGATAGTGGCGCCAGCCTGGGTGACATCCTCGGCGCCGCCATTCGCGACAAAGAAGAGCAGTCCGAAGACAAGGCCGAGTAGGCGGAGACGCCCTCATGACGTTTGACGCAGACGGCATCGTCGCACGGCGCCGTCTGCGTCGACGCTTGGCGTTCTGGCGCATCGTGGCCATCGTGGTCATCGGCGTGTTGGTTCTAGGGGGCATCGCAATAGCGACCGGCATCAACCCCGTCGGTAGCCGCCCCCATATCCTGCGTGTGGCGGTCAGCGGCATCGTCGTTGGCGACGAAACGATCCTGCAAGGCCTCGATGCCGCCGCGGACGACGAATCTGTGTCGGCCGTTCTGGTCGTCGTCGACACCCCGGGGGGAACGACGACCGGCGGCGAATCGATTTATCGCGAGTTGCGCCGTATCGGCGACCGGGGCGTGCCGGTGGTTGCCGTCATTCAAAACGTGGGCGCGTCGGCGGGCTATATGATCGCGCTGGCAAGCGACCGTATCTTCGCTCTTGAAACCTCGATCACCGGGTCGATCGGCGTCTTGCTGGAAACCGCCGAGGTGAGCGGCTTGCTCGAACGCCTCGGCGTAACCGCAGAGACCTTTCGAAGCGGCCCTTTGAAGGGCCAGCCCTCGCCCTTTTCGCCGCTGAACGACCAAGCCCGCAACGCCACCCAGGCACTCATCGACGATATCTACGATTGGTTTCTGGCACTGTTTGCCGAGCGGCGGGGCCTGTCGCTAGAAGCGGCCCGCGAACTGGCCGACGGTCGCGCCTACACAGGCCGACAGGCGTTGGCGTTAAACCTGATCGACGCCATCGGAGGTGAACGCGAAGCCCTACTGTGGCTATCTGAAAACCACGGAATCCCTGGCAACACGCCGATTATCGATCTCGATCGAGATGACGACCCTGGCACGCTTTTCGACGTCATCACCGGCCTAACCAAAAAAACGCTTCTTTCAGAACGACTTAGGCTTGACGGTCCGATTTCGGTTTGGCACCCTGCGCAGAATTAACGTGCAAAATCAGCGCACTAAACAAACTTCGGGGGGATGACGCGTGGTCAAATCTGAACTCATCATGCGCCTCGCGGAGATGAATCCGCACCTTTATCAGCGCGATATCGAGCGCATCGTTTCGACCATTTTCGAAGAGATCTCCGCTGCGCTCGCCCGCGGCGATCGGGTCGAGCTGCGCGGTTTTGGCGCCTTTTCGGTGAAGCAACGCGCGGCCCGCGTGGCGCGGAACCCGCGGACCGGCGAGGCCGTCCAAGTGACCGAGAAATCCGTTCCCTTCTTCAAGACCGGCAAAGAGCTTCGGCAAAGTCTGAACGCAACCGCACCCCAGAGCGGCGACGCCGAGGCCGAACCCGCTTAGGCCAAGCGCCAGCGGGACATTCTGGCCCGGGGTCATGCGCTTCATTTCACACCTTGTAACGCTTGTTATCGCCGTCGCGGTGATCTGGTTTGCGATCGCGAACCGGCATGCCGTTGATCTGGCTTTCGACCCGCTGCCACTTTCGTTGACCTTGCCTTTGTACCTGCCGGTCCTCGTCGCGGCGTTGCTTGGACTGATCGCCGGGGGAATCATCTCGTGGCGCGCAGGGCGGGCGCGTCGTAGCCGCCTGCGACTTGCAGAACGCGAACGCGCCGACCTGCGGCGCAACTTGGATCGGTTTGAGTCCAAAGAACGACCCGGTACCGGCCAGGCGGGTCTACCCGACGCACGCGAAGACCCGTTGCCCTGATGCGCCACCTCGATGGTGCGGCAGTCGCGGCGGCACTGCCCTACGCGGCACTGGTCGATGCGCTCGAAGAAGCCTTCCGCAACGGCGTCACCACACCGCTCCGCCACCACTACGAAATCGAGGTACCGGACGGCAACGACGGCGCCATGCTTGTCATGCCGGCATGGCGGGCCGGGCGGTACGTCGTCGTGAAGATGATCTCCGTCTTTCCCGACAACATGGCGCGGGGATTGGCTTCGGTCCTTGGTACCGTGGTGCTGATCGATGCGACGACGGGCCAACCTCTTGCGACCCTGGACGGGCCCGAAATCACGGCACGCCGCACCGCAGCGGCCTCCGCGTTGGCGGCACGCCACTTGGCGCACCCTAGAGCGAGTCACCTTCTAATGATGGGCGCCGGCACTTTGGGGCATCACCTTGCCAGGGCCCACGCGACTGTCCGCCCCATCGACCGAATCGACGTGTGGAACCGCACGGCGCCACGAGCCGAAGACCTCGCCGAGATTTTACGACGCGAAGGATTTGAGGCGCGCGCGGTGCGCGATCCTGAAGGCGCGATGCGAACAGCGGACGTCATTAGCTGTGCCACCATGTCGCCGACCCCCCTTGTTGCGGGTGCGGCCCTCAAGCCGGGGGCGCATGTCGATGTCGTCGGTGCCTTTCGCCGTGACATGCGAGAAACCGACGACGATACCGTCCGGCGAGCACGAATCTTCGTCGACACTCGCGAGGGCGCCTTTGCCGAGGCCGGCGATATCCTGCTCCCGATCGCCCAAGGCATCATTGCCGAGACCGATATTCTGGGCGACCTCGTCGACCTATGCCGGGGCGAGGTTCGCGGGCGCATCCAGGATACGGACATCACCATGTTCAAATCCGTCGGGACGGCGATCGAAGATTGGGCAGCCGCCACCCTCGCCTTCGAAACCACGAAGAGCCGCAAACCCTAGACCCTGGTTTGCCACCATCAGGACGCGGTGCTAAACAGCCGCAGCAGACCTAGCCCCAGGGGCGTCATGTCCAATCCCAATCCCGTTTTTTGTGCTCTCGACACCACCGATGTCGACCGTGCGGCGTCGTTGGCCCAGTCGCTCAAGGGCCATGTCGGCGGCCTGAAGATCGGAAAAGAATTTTTTACGGCGCACGGTCCGGCGGGCGTCCGACGTGTTATTCCCGAGGGAACGCCGCTGTTCCTCGACCTGAAATTCCACGATATTCCCAACACGGTGGCAGGCGCGGTGCGCGCTGCGACAGCACTTTCGCCGGCTATACTGAATGTCCACGCCGCTGGGGGGCGCGCGATGATGGAAGCCGCCCGTACCGCCGCGCAAGAATCCGAAACCCCGCCCTGGGTCTTAGCCGTGACCGTCCTGACCAGCCTCGATGCCAGCGACTTGGCCGACATCGGCGTTCATGGATCGCCGGCGGACCAGGTCGTGCGGCTTGCTACTTTGGCGCAAAGGGCAGGTCTCGACGGCGTGGTGTGCGCCGCCCAGGAAATTGCCGCGTTGCGTCGCGAGTGCGGCCCGGATTTCAAGCTCGTCGTACCGGGTATCAGACCCGCAAACAGCGCCACGGGAGATCAGAAGCGCACGATGACCCCGGCCGAAGCTGCCGGACTTGGCGCAGACGTGTTGGTCATCGGTCGCCCCATCACCAACGCACCCGACCCAGCCGCTGCGGCGCAAGCCATCGCGGCCGAGCTAGCCGGCGAAGCCGCGTGATGCCGGTCGCCGTTAAAATCTGCGGCCTGTCGACACCGCAAAGCGTCGATGTGGCTGTCGAGGGTGGGGCGCAGTTTGTTGGTTTCGTGTTCTTCCCGCCCAGCCCTCGCGCGATCGACCCGGCCAAGGCACGCGCATTGGCTGGCCGGGTGCCAGCCTCGGTACGCAAGGTCGCGGTCGTGGTCGACCCAACGGACGACTCATTAGAAACAATTGTCGGCGCGCTCGATGCCGACATGATCCAATTGCATGGTAAGGAAACGCCGGAGCGCGTCGCCGACATCCGCGCCAATGTCGGTTGCGACGTGATCAAAGCGATTGCCGTTTTCGACGCTGGCGATGTCGCGAGCGCCGACCGTTATGATGAGGTCGCGGATATGCTGCTGTTCGACGCCAAACCTAGGCCGGGAGATACGTTGCCGGGCGGCAACGCGCACGCGTTCGACTGGTCGTTAATGTCGAACGTTGGGACTTCAAGACCGTGGTTTTTGTCCGGGGGACTTACCGAGGCGTGCCTCGCAGAAGCAATTGCCGTATCGGGAGCCCGCTTCGTCGACGTCTCTTCCGGCGTTGAATCCGCACGCGGCGTGAAGGATCACCAAAAAATCGAGCAATTTCTAGCGACAGCGGCAGATCTTTGATGACAAGCGCCAATTCCTATCGCACCGGGCCGGATGAGGGCGGCAATTTCGGTCTGTTCGGCGGCCGGTTCGTCGCCGAAACGCTGATGCCGCTTATTCTCTCCGTCGAGCAGGCGTGGAACGACGCGCAAGCCGACCCGGCCTTCCGCGCGCAGCTCGATACCTACCTGCGCGACTATGTTGGCCGCCCGAGCCCGCTTTACCGGGCCGACCGGCTGACGGCGCATCTCGGCGGCGCCACGATCTATTTCAAACGGGACGAGCTCAACCACACCGGATCGCACAAGATCAACAACTGCATGGGTCAGATTCTGCTGGCACGGCGCATGGGGAAAACCCGAATCATCGCCGAAACCGGCGCCGGTCAACACGGCGTGGCGACGGCGACCGTGGCCGCGCTCTTCGGCATGCCCTGCGTGGTCTATATGGGCGAAACGGACATCGCCCGCCAGCAACCCAATGTGTTCCGCATGAAGTTATTGGGCGCCGAGGTGCGCCCGGTCACGTCGGGTTCGGGCACGCTTAAGGACTCGATGAACGAAGCGTTGCGCGACTGGGTCGCCAACGTCGACGATACTTTTTACATCATCGGCACCGTCGCGGGTCCGCACCCCTACCCCGAAATGGTGCGCGAGTTTCAGTCCGTCATCGGGCGCGAGGCGCGGGCGCAAATGACCGAACGCGAAGGCCGGCTGCCCGATACGCTCGTCGCCTGTGTCGGGGGCGGCAGCAACGCTATCGGTTTGTTTCACGCTTTCCTCGATGACCCTGATGTCGCCATCGTCGGCGTCGAAGCCGCCGGCAGGGGTGTCGATACCGACGAACACGCCGCCTCCTTAACGGCGGGCCGGCCCGGTGTACTGCATGGCAACCGCACCTATCTTCTTCAAGACGCCGACGGCCAGATCACCGAAGCACATTCGATCTCGGCCGGACTCGACTATCCGGGGATCGGGCCGGAGCACGCATGGCTCAAGGAGCAAGGACGAGTTGAGTACGTTTCTGCAACCGACGACGAGGCGCTCGAGGCGTTTCAGCTGTGCAGCAAACTCGAAGGAATCATTCCAGCTCTCGAACCCAGTCATGCGCTGGCGCACGTCATGCGCGTCGCGCCGACGCTGCCCGCGGACCACCTGATCTTGATGAACATGTGCGGCCGAGGTGACAAAGACGTGTTCACCGTGGCCGACGCGCTCGGGGTCGACCTGACATGAGCGATCGTATCGACCGGTGCTTTGCCCGATTGCGCGAAAAGAACCGCGCGGCCTTCGTGCCGTTCATTACGGCAGGCGACCCGGATCGCGAAACCAGCGCGGCGCTGCTTAGGGCTCTGCCCGAAGCGGGCGCCGACATTATCGAACTCGGGATGCCGTTTTCCGATCCCATGGCCGACGGCCCTGCCGTGCAGGCCGCAAGCCTTCGCGCACTCGCAGCAGGGACCACCCTGGTCGATGTGTTGTCGTTGGTCGCCGACCACCGGCGGCACGACCCGGATACGCCGATCATTCTGATGGGCTATTACAACCCGATCTACAGCTACGGCCCTGAACGGTTCTTGGATGACGCGCTTGCCGCCGGCGTAGACGCCTTGATCATCGTCGACCTGCCGCCCGAACACGATGACGAGCTATGCCTGCCGGCACTGGCCCGCGGCGTAAGCTTCATTCGCCTGGCCTCGCCGACGACCGACGATGCGCGCTTGCCGACGGTGCTCAACAACACTTCCGGCTTCGTTTACTACGTCTCGATCACAGGCATCACGGGCACCAAAAGCGCCGATGCCGATCAAGTCAGCCATGCCGTCGACCGCCTGCGCCAGCATACCGACCTGCCCATCGCCGTTGGCTTCGGGATTCGAACCCCCGACCAAGCCGCCGCGATCGCGCGAACCGCCGATGCCGCCGTCGTCGGCTCGGCCATCGTCAGCACCGTGGAATCGAGTTTGGATAAGAATGGTCGCGCGACCACACAGACCGTGGCCCAAACCATCGCCTTGGTTCGCGATCTCGCCGCCGGCGTCCACGGCGCTCGCGACAAGTGACCGACCCGCTCGAGAATGGTAGATTGACCCGTCTATGAACTGGCTTACCAATTTCGTCCGCCCGAAAATGCGGGCATTTTCCCGCAAGCGCGATGTTCCCGACAACCTGTGGTCGAAATGCCCCAGTTGCGGGCAAATGCTTTTTCACCGCGACCTTCAGCAGAACCAGCACATTTGTCCCTCGTGCAACCATCACCTTCGGATTGGCCCCAACGAACGGTTTGACGCCTTGTTCGATAACGGCCGCGCCACACGGATCGAATTGCCGCCGGTTCTGACCGACCCGTTGAAATTCCGCGACCAAAAGCGGTACACCGACCGCCTGAAAGAAAGCCGCGCCAAAACTGGTGAGGACGAAGCCGTCGTCGTTGCGCACGGCACGATCGGCGGCCAAAAGGCTGTCGTCGCCGTCCAGAACTTTGCCTTCATGGGCGGGTCGATGGGACTAGCGGCGGGCGAAGCGTTGATCGCCGCGGCGCAGCTCGCCGTGCTGCAAGAAGCCGCACTGATCGTGTTCGCCGCAGCGGGCGGTGCCCGCATGCAAGAGGGCATTCTGTCCTTGATGCAAATGCCGCGGACCACCATTGCCGTCGAAATGGTCCGCGAAGCGCGCTTGCCCTATATCGTCGTCCTCACGGATCCGACCACCGGCGGCGTCACCGCTTCCTACGCCATGCTTGGCGATATTTCGATCGCTGAACCGGGCGCCCTCGTGGGCTTCGCCGGACCACGTGTGATCGAAGAGACGATCCGCGAACAACTACCGGATGGCTTTCAACGTGCCGAGTTCCTGCTCGAGCACGGGATGATCGATATGGTGGTGCATCGCCACCAATTGCGCGACAAGCTGACCCAGGTTCTCGACCTGTTGATGCGCCCAAATCCCAGCGCCCAAAACCTAGCGGCGCCGGACGAAGGGGTCGAAGACAACAGCGCTTCCTAAGTCGACCGACTTGAAAATTGACGACTATCTGCAGCGCTTCACGCAGCTGCACCCCAAATCCATTGACCTGTCGCTCGATAGGATCCATCGGCTGCTCGATCGTTTGGGCAATCCGCAAAAGGCGCTGCCGCCGGTGGTGCACGTCGCGGGCACCAAC
>Ga0181594_10005459_pt1 | contig 11124 bp, 7 predicted proteins | sample 071ome_18_FD_145603 | JGI IMG/M metagenome (GOLD analysis project Ga0181594, IMG submission 145603) | Coastal salt marsh microbial communities from the Groves Creek Marsh, Skidaway Island, Georgia - 071413BT metaG (spades assembly) | ecosystem: Environmental > Aquatic > Marine > Intertidal zone...
GCGAGCGCGGCGGCGACGCTGGCGAGGATCGGCAGTCGGTGAAGAGCACGCATCGGGAGACCTCCGAGGTCGAGACGGGACGAGCGCGAAATGAATGCGGGACGGCCACGGCAGCAAGCAGCGAGGGTATCCCGCCATCGAGATGCTGGCCGTGGACGCTGACGTCAGCGTGCACTGTGACCGAGGGTCACCACGGTTCAGTCGGCCTCACCCCCAGGCATCCAGCGCCGCCCCCAGGCGGGCCAGCCCATCCTCCAGGATCGTCGGTTCTCCGGCCACCGACACTCGGAAGTGCGCCGGCTCGCCGAACAGGTATCCGGGCGTGAGCCCGACACCGAAGTCTCTCGCCGCGAAGTCAACGAACGGTTCGGCGTCCTCGACCCCGCGCAACCGGGGGAAGGCCACCGAGCCGCCGATGGGCTCGACCCACTCGAGATCGGACCGCGTCTCCATGAACGCCCTGAAGCGCGCCGATCCCGGCCCGAGCACGCCCCGTGCCCGTTCGAGCAGTCGATCGAGGTGCTGGAACGCGGCCGCGCCGATCGTCTCGGACGGAATGGAACCGACCCCGTCGAGCACGTCACGCACGCGGAGCGCCCGCTCGGTCGTCTCCGGGTCCGCGATCATCCACCCGACCCGCACACCCGCGAGGCCGTACGACTTGGTGAGGCTGTTCGTGGAGACGAAGACGGGGTCGCGCGTGGCGACCGGTGAGCGGTCGACGCCCTGGAGGGCATCGAGATAGACCTCGTCGACGACGACCTTCGCGCCCACACCGCGTGCCAGCTCGCCGACCCGTGCGAGCGCCTCGGGCGTCGCGTACACGCCGGAGGGGTTGTGCAGGTTCGTGAGCATGATCGCACGCACCTCCGGAGTCAGCGCGGCCTCGACCGCGTCCGGGTCGAGATCGAAGCGGCGATCCCATCCCCGATCGAAGGTGACGACGTTCGCACCCAGGAAGCGCGCCACGCCCATGTGCGGGTCGTAGCCCGGCCACTCGGTGAGGAGGGTGTCCCCGGGCCGGAGCAGGGCGGCAAGCGCGAGGAAATTCGCGCCGGAACCTCCGGGGCCGGTGGCGATCTGGTTCGTGCCGACCCCGTACCGGTCCGCGATCGCGTCCACCAGCGGAGGCCACCCGTCGTCGTTGCGTCCGTACAGGGCCATCGCCTCGAGCGCCTGCGGAAACTCGTCGAGCGTGCATGGGAGAAGGTTGGAGCCGGAGAGGTCGCACGCGGCTTTGTCGTGGTGCTTCGACCACGTCATGTAGGGGGCCCAGCTGTCGGGCCAGCGAGGATCGGTCATGGCGCGGAGCCTACCGGGCCGCGCTCCGCTTTTCCAGTCCGACTCCACGCGCCAGATTGCCGTCATGGACATTTTCGAAGCCATCTCCGAGCGCCGCTCCATCAAGGCCTTTACCGATCGTCCCATTCCGCGGGAGACGATCGAGCAGTTGCTGTCGGTTGCGGTCCTCGCACCGAACCATCGCATGACCGAGCCGTGGCGCTTTTACGTGCTGGGCCCGGAGGCGCGGGCGGGCTTCGGGAGAGCGCTCGGCTTCAGGAAGGCGAAGCGCGTGGATGATCCGGAGGCGAAGGTCGCCGTGATTCACAAGGTCGAGGCCACGCATCGGGCCATGCCCGCGATGCTCGCCGTGGCCATGACGCTCGACGAGAATCCGGAGATCCGGGAGGAGGACTATGCCGCGACGTACATGGCGGTCCAGAACCTCTGTCTCGCGGCACCCACGCTCGGACTCGGCACCCACGTGAAGAGCGGTGGGGTGATGGACGACCCCAAGGCTCGGACGGCGATCGGCGTGGCCGAGGGCGAACGCGTGATCGCAACGATCGCGCTGGGTGAGCCCGCCGCGATCCCGGACGCGAAGCCCCGACGCGACGCCGAAGACTTCACGACATGGGTGCCGTAACGGTAGTCGCGTCTCCCGATATCGCTCGGCTCCACACGAACAGGACCTCACGATGATGATCCGTCGTACCCTCTGCACCGCTGCTGTCGTCGCCTCGCTCGCGACGACGTCGACCGCCTCGGCACAGACGATGCCGCCCGACGAGTACATGGAGCTCTCGCGCGAGATCTTCTCCGAGCTCATCGAGATCAACACGACGGACTCGGAACGCGGCAACAACACGCTGGCCGCGCAGGCGCTCGCCCGGCACCTCCTCGACGCCGGCTTTCCCGAAGAGGACGTGCACGTCCTCGTGCCCGACGACGCCCCGACCAAGGGCAACCTGGTGGCTCGTTATCGGGGTCGGGACAGCAGCCTGAAGCCGATTCTGCTCCTGGCCCACATCGACGTGGTCGAGGCGCTGCCGGAGGATTGGTCGGACGATTTGAACCCGTTCGCCTTCACCGAGCGGGAAGGGTACTACTACGGCCGCGGCGTCACCGACGATAAGGACGAAGCCGCGATCTACACCGCGAACTTCATCCGCATGCGTCGCGAGGGCTTCGTGCCGGAGCGTGACATCGTCGTGGCCCTCACCGCGGATGAAGAAGGCGGGCCACGCAACGGCGTCGCCTTCCTCCTCGAAGAACACCGTGATCTGATCGATGCGGCGTACGCGCTGAATGAGGGCGGCGGCGGCATGGAGAAGGACGGCCGCAAGATCTCCAACAACGTTCAGGCCGCTGAGAAGAAGTACCAGTCGTTCACCTTCCGGGCGACGAATCCCGGTGGCCACTCGTCGCTGCCGGTACGGAAGAACGCGATCTACGACCTGTCGAACGCGCTGCTCGCCGTGCAGGACTACGCCTTTCCGGTGATGATGCACGAGGTCACGGAGGCGTTCTTCAGTGGCTCCGCGGATATCGTGGGCGGCGAGATGGGTGAGGCGATGCGCCGCATCGTGGAGAACCCGGGCGACGCCGAAGCCGATCGCATCCTCGCGCAGGAGGCCGGCTACAACTCCCGGCTGCGCACGACCTGTGTCGCGACGCTCCTCAACGGCGGACATGCGCCGAACGCACTGCCTCAGCTCGCCGAGGCCACGGTCAATTGCCGCATCTTCCCGACGCAGGACCCGATGGAGGTGCAGGCGGCCCTCCAGGAGATCGCCGCCCCCTTCGACGTCGAGGTCATCGCGCAGGGTCAGGCGAGGCCGAGCCCCCCCTCACCGCTGGTCGACGAGGTGCTCGGTCCGATCGAACGCATCACGGAGCAGATGTGGCCGGGCGTGAAGGTGCTCCCGGTCATGTCGACGGGTGCGACCGACGGCCTCTACCTCCGGCGTGCCGGTATCCCGGTATACGGCGTGAGCGGCATCTTCGGGGACATGGACGACACCCGTGCCCACGGTCAGGACGAACGCATCCTGATCGAGCACTTCTACGAGGGTCAGGAGTTCCTGTACCGGCTGGTGAAGGCGCTCTCCGGCGGCGGAGTAGCCGAGTAGGATTCGGATCCTTCCACCCATGTTCGACCCTGGCCCCGCCCATTCGATGCGCTCCGCGCTGATCGCGATCGCGCTGGTCGCGGCGGTCAGCACACCCCTCCGGGCCCAGACTGTCGTTGCGCGCGTCGTGGACGACGCCAGCGGTCAGCCGGTGGTCGGCGCTCTGGTCCATCTCGTCGCCGCCGATGGGACGCTGAACCGCAGTGCCCTGACGGACGACCTTGGCCGGGCCCTCTTCATCGGTACCCTCGGCCAGGACTGGCGGCTGCGGGCCGAGATGATCGGACGGGCGACCACGGAGGTCGGGCCATTCTCCGTGGGTGAGGCGGAAACCGCGTCCCACGAGATCCGGATGGCCTCGAGCGCGATCATGCTCGAAGGGATCGACGTTGCGGCCTCGGAGCGATGCGAGATCCGCGGAGGGGACGAAGGCATGGTCGTCGCCGACGTGTGGAACGAGGCCCGAAAGGCGCTCGCTGCGGCCTCGATCACCGACAACCGCGGTCTCTACCGGTACGAGACGGTTCGCTACGACCGGGAGATCGACGCCTACACCGACGCGATTCTCAGCGAGGATCGGCGACGGCGAAACGTGCCCATGAGGACGCCGTTCGAGAGCCGCCCCGCCGAGGAGCTGGTGCGTGGAGGCTTCGTGCAGGACGACGGGGGTGAGGACGTCTACTACGCGCCGGACGCGACGGCCCTCCTCTCGGACGCGTTCCTCGACACGCACTGCTTCCGGCTGGCAGGGGAACGCAACGACCAGGGCTTCATCGGCCTGGAGTTCGAGCCGACCGAAGATCGCGACGTGCCGGACATTCGAGGCGTGATGTGGCTGGATCCGAACTCGGCTGAGCTGCAGTGGCTCGAGTACCGGTACACCGGTCTCTCTCGCGAACGCCGCTCCCCCCGGGTCGGGGGCCGAGTCGACTTCCGACGCATGCCGGACGGGTCGTGGATCGTGCCGGAGTGGTGGATCCGCATGCCTGTCGTGGGCGTGAGCCGCGACTTCGAGGGCAGCCGCACGACCGAGATCGTACGGTACCATCAGACCGGTGGTCTGGTGATGGATGTGAAGGAGGCCGGAGGACGTGGACTCGGCCGGATGGCTCGAACGGGCGGGATCGAGGGTGTCGTGCGCGACAGCGTCGGCGTACCGCTGCGCGGTGTGCGCGTCGGGGTCGTCGGGTCTAATCAGGAGGTCTACTCCAACGCCGAGGGCCGCTACAGCATCACCGGTCTGCCGGAGGGCCGGTATCGGGTGCGCTTCGTGGACGAGCGACTCGAGATCATGGGGTACGTTCCCGGCCCACTCGAGCGGGATGTCGTCTCCGGGGAGATGAGCTGGCTCGAGTACGTCACGCCCTCGGTCGGCGATGTTCTGTTCGAGGTGTGCCGTGACGAAGAGGTTGGCCCCGGTCTCGTCAGCCTTGCCGGTATCGTTGCCGATCGGAACGGCGAGGGAGTGCCGCTGGCGACTGTCCGGGTTGGCTACACCGAGTTCCGGCTCCCGTCGGGGCTGATTCTGCAGGATCAGCAGTGGATGGAGATCACCACGACCCGCACCGGCTTCTTCAGTTTCTGCGGTGTTCCGCCCAACACGAGACTCACGGTCGATGCGTTCCTCGACGACGTCACGTCGGAGCAGATCGTCCTCGAGATCCCCGGGTATGAAACCGGTCGCATGCTCGTCATCGACCTGTTCAGCGGAACCGGCCGCGGAGGTGTCCCGTAACAGAGATGACCCACCATCCGCCCCGCAGTTAGGTGACGATGCGTTCTTCCCGTCTCATTCCCGCCCTGACGGTCGCTCTGTTCCTCGCGCCCGCAGTGGTGTCGGCTCAGACCGTCCTCGTTCGCGTGGTCGGCGATGACGGTGGTCGCCCCATGGTCGGGGCGGTCGCCTCTCTCATGAATCCGTCGGGCGTGATGGTCACGAACACGCTGACGGACGAGCGTGGCCGAGCCCTGTTCGTCGACGTGCCGCTCGGCACGTATACCGTACGCGCCGAGATGATCGGAAAGGCGACGGCCGAGACGGGAGCGTTCGACGTCACCGATGGATCCTCGATCGCCCGAGATCTGATGCTCGAGTCCAGTGCCATCATTCTGGAGGGTATCGAGGTCGCGGCTGATGCAGGGCGCTGTCAGGTCCGCCCGGGTGGGGAGGGGCTCCTCGTGGCCGGTGTCTGGGAAGAGGCGCGGAAGGCGTTGTCCGCCGCCTCGATCACCGATCAGGTCGGTGCGTACAGGTACGAGTTGATGAGCTACGACAGGCAGCTCGACCGTCAGAGCGGGACTGTCCTGTCGGAAGATCAGAGCCGCCAGCAGGGGTACATGACCACGCCCTTCGAGAGCCGCCCTGCCGAGGATCTGGTGGAGAACGGCTTCGTGCAGCGAGACGGTCGCGACTTTCTGTACTACGCCCCCGACGCCTCCGTGCTGCTTTCGGACGCGTTCCTCGACACGCACTGCTTCAAGCTGGCGGAGTCGAGAAACGAGGAGGGCCTGGTCGGCCTCGGCTTCGAGCCCACCGGCGACGAGAAGAGCGTGCCGGACATTCAGGGCACGATGTGGCTCCATCCGGAGACGGCCGAGCTTCAGTGGCTCGAGTACCAGTACACCTTCCTCGACGAGGAAATGACCTCCGAGATGGTGGGTGGCCGGGTCGACTTCGAGAAGATGCCGAACGGCACGTGGATCGTGCCCGAGTGGTGGATTCGCATGCCGATCATGGAGAATCAGACCGGATTCGATCGGCGCGTGCGCAATTACATCGCACAGTACCACCAGACCGGCGGACTCGTGCTCGAGGTCCGGGAAGCCGGAGGACGGAGCCTCGGTCAGCGGGCCGAGACCGGTGGCATCGAAGGCATCGTCCGTGACAGCCTCGGCATTCCCAAGCGGGGTGTCCGGGTCGGCGTGGTCGGCTCCAACCAGGAGGTCTACTCCAACGCCGAGGGTGAGTACAGCATCACCGGACTCACGGCAGGCCGGTATCAGGTCCGGTTCGTGGACGCCCAGCTCGAGAGCATGGGGTACATCCCGAACCCGGTGGAACGTGATGTCATCCGGGGAGAGATGGCGTCCCTGGAATTCTTTACGCCCTCGATCGGTGACGTCCTCTTCGAGGCGTGCGAGGGCGAGGAGCGAGAGCAGGGCAGTGTCCTGCTGGCCGGTTCGGTCGTGGACCGCAGGGATCGCCCCATTCCGAATGCCCTCGTCCAGATCGCATGGGCGGGCTATGCCGCAGCGGGCGGTGGAAACATCGAACGCATCCGCGACATCACGGAGAGTACCGACGGCTTCTCGACGACCTCCAACGCGACGGGCTTCTTCAAGTTCTGTGGGGTGCCTCCGGGACGCCGACTGACGTTGCAGGCGAGCGTCGACACCGATCGCAGCGACGAGGTCGAGGTCACGATCCCGGGCGGCCAGACGGGCCGGATGACCGTTCTCCGGATCAGGGGTCGCTGACCTCCATCTGGCGGGTCTGTTCGGCCGCCGTGTAGCTTCGCCTGCTCCTCACCCACGGGTTTGGCGTGGGTGATCCTTCAGCAGCTCGCACAGCCATGTCCCGCTCGTTCCGTATTGCCCGCCCGACCCTCCCTTCGCTCGTCGCGATGCTCGTCGCGATGCTCGTCGCGATCCCTGCGTCCGCGCAGGATCGCATGTCTGCCACCGAGCGGCTCGCGGATTTCGAGCGACATCAGGCGCTGGTCGCCTCGTCTCCGTTCCGCGGCTTGCCGTGGCAGCGTCTCGGGCCGACCAACATCAGCGGCCGCGTCACGGATATTGCAGTCGCGGAGCCCCGGGGTGAGACGTACACGATGTACGTGGGTGCGGCAGGCGGAGGCGTGTGGAAGACGGAAAACGAGGGTGTCACGTGGGCGCCCGTGTTCACCGATCAGGTCACGGCGTCGATCGGTGACATCGCGATTGCGCCCTCGGACCACGACCAGGTGTGGGTCGGGACGGGTGAGGCGAACATCTTCCGCTCGTCTCACGCGGGTGCGGGGATCTACAAGTCCATGGACGCGGGGGCGTCGTGGACGCACATGGGGCTGGCCGAGACGCAGACCATCGGTCGGGTCGTCGTCCACCCGACGGATCCGAATACCGTGTGGGTCGCCGCGAGTGGACACGAGTACCGCGACAACCCGGACCGTGGGGTCTATCGAACGCGGGACGGCGGCGAGACGTGGGAGAACGTCCTGTTCGTCGATGACATGACCGGCGCGATCGACCTCGTGATCCATCCGGAGGACCCGAACACGCTCTTCGCCGCGACGTGGCAGCGGCGACGCGCCAAGTTCAACGACCCCCGCAACGAACCCGCATTCACGGGCTCGGACGAGTATTTCACGGGGTCCGGTGTCTGGAAGAGCACGGACGGCGGGTCGACGTGGCGCCAGATCAACGATGGTCTGGTCGAGGCCCGGTATCGCGGTCGGATCGGTCTCGATATCGCGCGGTCGAACCCGGACGTGGTCTACGCATTCCTCGACAACTACGAGATCGCGCGCGAGGCGCCTGAGGGTGCGACGGACGCATACGGCCGGCCGCGAGGCGGGATCATCCGCGGTGCGACGGTTTTCCGGTCCAGTAACGGAGGAGAGCGCTGGGAGCGGACGAGCGAGCAGAACGCGTACATGGAGAGTCTGGGGGGCACGTACGGGTGGGTCTTCGGTCAAATGCGGGTGGACCCGAACGACGAGAACAAGATCTACGTGATGGGCGTGCAGCTTCACGTCTCTGAGGACGGGGGCCGCTCCTTCGAGCGCATCACGGGCACGCATGTGGATCACCATGGCCTGTGGATCGACCCGAACAACTCCGAGTACCTGGTCAACAACAACGACGGTGGCGCCTACGTCTCGTACGACGGGGGCGACAACTGGCGCTTCTTCGTCGAGATCCCGGTCGTGACGTTCTTCAACGTGAACTTCGACCTGGGCGATCCGTTCCGCGTGTACGGTTCTGTTCAGGACCACGGCTCGTTCTCTGCCGAGGTCGACCTGAGTCAGGGCCGCCACTCGATTCCGGCCGTGGCGTGGGAGAATGCTCCGGGTGGAGAAGGAAGTCATCACGCCATCGATCCGATCGACTCGGACATCGTGTACTCGGCTGGCTTCTACGGATCGATTTCGCGAACGGACGTCGAGACCGGTGAGTCGACGCCGATCATGCCCCAGGTCGAGGAAGGTGCGGATCCACTGAGGGGTCAGTGGCTCGCGCACTTCATCCTGTCACCGCACAACGGCGACGTGATCTATCACGGGATGAACTACGTCTTCCGGTCCAACGATCGTGGTGACTCGTGGATGCGGATCTCGCCCGATCTGAGTGCGAACGATCCCGATCGTCTCGGCGACATCCAGTTCCAGACGATCACGGCGCTTTCGGAGTCCCCGATCCGTCAGGGCCTCCTCTACGCTGGAACGGACGACGGTCACGTCTGGGTGATGCAGGGTGCGAACGAGGGATGGACCGAGATCACCGAGGGTTTGCACCCCGCTCGCTTCACCTCGGAAGTCGTAGCTTCGGCGTACGACGAGGCTACGGTCTACGTGACGCAGAACGGACGGCGCAGCGACGACTTCGCTCCCTATGTGTGGCGTTCCACGGACTACGGTCAGACGTGGGAGAGTCTTGCGGCGAACGTACCGACCGGGCCGGTGAACATCATCCGGGAGGATCCGAAGAATGAGAACCTCCTGTACCTGGGGACGGACGTCGCGGTTTACGTCTCGTTGGACCAGGGTGAGACGTGGGAGGTTCTCGCGAATGGGATGCCGAGCACCTTCGTGCACGACCTCGTCATCCATCCGCGCGAAGACCTGATGGTCGCGGCGACCCACGGACAGGGCATGCTGGCCTTCGACGTGCGCCAGCTGCAGCAGCTGACGCCGGCGATCACGGCGTCCGGGTCGCACCTCTTCGGCGCGGAAGACGGACTGCTGCCCCCGCCGGGGCGGCGCTTCGGGGCGCAGCACCAGAGTGCGTGGATGCACGTCTGGCTGGGTGACGCGTCGGAGGGTGTGATCGAGATCCGGGGTGCGGACGGGGACGTGTATTCTCGTCTGCCCGTCGGAGGCCACCGTGGCCTGCACCAGGTGGAGTGGGTGCTTCAGCGCGGTGCGGAGAACCTGCCGCAGAACCAGGCCGGGTTCGGACGACGCAACTACGTTCCCGAGGGTACCTATACGGCCGTGCTTCAGGTGGGTGGGGTCGAGCATTCCACCACGTTCGACGTCGGACGTCGCTGATCGCGCGGGTGAGATCGATGCGCGAGTACGGTGCTGGGAGTACCCAATGAATCGCGTGCGCGTGATGTCCGGCCTCGACGTGCTCGTATCGGGGACGGGTCCCGATCTGCGCGGGGAGCGGCTCGGGCTGATTCTCCACCCCGCGTCCGTCACGGCGGACCTGCGCTTTTCCGCGGACGCGCTGCTCGACGCCGGGTTGCAGCTCGACGTCCTCTTCGGGCCCCAGCATGGGGCCCGGGGCGAGAAGCAGGACAACATGATCGAGTCCGACCACTACACGGATCCGGTGACCGGACTTCGGGTGCACTCGCTCTACAGCGAGGTGCGCAAACCGACGCCGGAGATGTTGGACGGGCTGGATGCGGTCCTCTTCGACCTGCAGGACGTCGGCGTCCGCGTCTACACCTTCGTGTGGACCATGGCGCTCGCCATGGAGGCGTGCGCGGAAGCCGGAGTCCGCTTCGTCGTTCTCGATCGTCCGAACCCGATCGGTGGGCTCGTCCGTGAGGGGCGGGTCCTTCGCGAAGAGTACGCGTCCTTCGTCGGACTTCATCCGATCCCGCTGAGACACGGCCTCACGGCGGGGGAACTCGCGCGATGGCTCGTCCGGGTTCGAGGCATCGATGTCGATCTCACGGTCGTGCCGTGCACCGGCTGGCGACGCTGGATGTCGTGGGATGACACGGGGCTTCCCTGGGTCATGCCGAGCCCGAACCTGCCGACGCCGACCTCGTGTGACGTGTACCCGGGCATGGTGCTCATCGAGGGCACGCTGCTTTCAGAGGGCCGCGGGACGACCCGACCGTTCGAGCTGTTCGGCGCTCCCTGGCTCGATCCGCAGGCACTTGCCGAGCAGGTGGGGCGGGGGCTGGGCGACGGACTCGCTCTGCGTCCGTGTCACTTCGAGCCGACGTTCCAGAAGCACCAGGGTGAGGTGTGCGGTGGGGCTCAATTGCATGTGACCGACCGGGATCGCGTTCGTTCGGTTCGGGCCGCGGTGGCGCTCCTGGCGGCATGCCGCGCGGTGGGGCCGGATCCGTTCCCGTGGCGCCCGCCCCCGTACGAGTACGAGGAGAGGCTCATGCCGATCGATATCCTCTGGGGGGATGACGGCCTTCGGACCGGCATCGATGCTGGAGCGGGGCCGGACGAAATTCTGGACGGTGTCGACGCCGAACTGACCCGCTTCAGCGCCGAAGTGGAGCCGGATCTGCTCTACGGGTAGGCGCGCTCCCGGGCGACGAGCGCGCGGCGTATCCGGTCAGCGGCAGCCGCTGGTCTGGTGGAAGACCGAGGCGACCTGCAGTTCCAGAATGTCTCCGGGATCGACCTGCATCTCCTGCGTCGTGCACTCCGGACCGGCGACCATGTCGATCTCGATGCTCATGTACGACGAGATCGGCCAGTCCAGCTCGAACTCCGCGTCCTGCTTGCCTCCGACC
>Ga0181594_10005460_pt1 | contig 11123 bp, 6 predicted proteins | sample 071ome_18_FD_145603 | JGI IMG/M metagenome (GOLD analysis project Ga0181594, IMG submission 145603) | Coastal salt marsh microbial communities from the Groves Creek Marsh, Skidaway Island, Georgia - 071413BT metaG (spades assembly) | ecosystem: Environmental > Aquatic > Marine > Intertidal zone...
ACAAAGGGGCCTGTCCAGGATCCAAAGTCATCGTCCCAGGAGATACCCGCCTGATCGGGCTTGTCAGCCCCCTTTTCCATGCCGGGTGGGTACAGCGCGTAGGGGTCCATCACTGTCTCTCGAATGGAAGTGTCCTTGGATGCCTGTTCGGCCACATACATCAGGCTCGCCACCGTACCGCCGCTGACGCCACCGGCGGCGCGACCCATACGGCCAGACACCCGGGAAGCGTAATGTCCGTATCGTTCGTGAAAGTGCTTCTGCAGAAAATAGACAGACAGGTCTGATGGCACTGAGTCAAATCCACAGCAGTGCACCAGGCGCGCGCCGCTCGCCTTGGCGATAGGATTAATTCGCTCATAGACCTGCGCCATCCATTGCGCCTCGCCAGTGAGGTCGCAATAGTGCGTGCCCTCGTTGGCGCAGGCTTCCAAAACAGGAGTGCCGTATTGGGCGTAGGGGCCGACGGTGCTGATGAGTGTGCGGGTGTGTCGGGCCATGGCCGTGAGTTGATCAGCATCGCTACTGTCGGCGACGACAACGGGTAGGTCAGGCAAGCCAAGCTCGCGCCGCACCTGATCCAGTTTCTGCTCATTCCGACCGGCAATGGCCCAATTCAATTGAGCGTGCTCTGCGGCGAGATACTCCGCGACCAGCTTGCCTGTAAAGCCTGATGCGCCGTAAAGCACGATCTCATATTGCCGCTCTGACATGATGATTTGTCCGCTTGTGAATTAGCGCGAAGATTAACAAGTCTGGTGCGCCTTACGACGAGAATAGGGCGGTACTTCTTTGCACAAAGTGATCCAACCCGGTGGTACACCCGTTCCAAGGGCGGGGCTTACGGCGGCAGACCAAATGCGACTTATCCCCGTAGAGCGCGCAGGCCCTGCGCGGTACAATCCGTCCAATGAAAGTTCCCACCAGGGAAGGTGGTGGTGTTGGCAGTAGCGAAGGCATAACCGCGAGGCCATCAACTGATCAGGGAGATGCACATGATTGCCCAGTTGCGGCGAGCCGCCTGGCCTATTGGCGTTGGCTTAGCAGGAATCGCCGTGTATGTAGTGCTGCAGGTCGCCAAACCCCAGCCCACGCCCAGTCTGCAGGCACCGCGACCGATCAGCGTCGAGGTGGTCCCTGCCATCAGGACAACGACCCGGCCGACGGTTGTGGCCTACGGCGAAGTCAGGCCTGGTGTGCGCACTCAGCTGGTCGCGCAGGTGGGCGGAAAAGTTACGCGCATTGCTCCGGCGTTTACCGAGGGCGGTCTGTTCGCGCCTGCTGATGTGCTACTCACCATTGAGGATACCGACTACCGCGCTGCCGTGGAGGAACGACGAGCGCGGGTAGCTGCGGCCAAGGTCGATCTTGAACAGGCACTGGCTGATGCAGACGTGGCGCGCAAGCAGCTCGCCGGTCAGAAGAATCCCTCGCCACTGGCTTTGAAAAAACCGCAGGTGGCCAGAGCCGAGTCGGCCCTGAAAGCGGCTGAGACGGCTCTGGCGCTGGCCCAAACCAATCTTGACCGAACACAGATCAGCCTGCCCTTTGCCGGTAGGGTTGAAAGCCAGTCGGTGGATCTAGGTCAGTATGTGAACCCGGGTAAAGTGCTCGGCAGCGTGTTTGGCACAGACATCGCGGAGGTCAGACTGGCTCTGACCACCAATCAACTTGCCGCGCTGGGCATTCCCATTGGATTTGAGGGAACGACGGGCGGCGCAAAAGACGGTGGCTTGAGCACGACCCTTTCGGTGGACTTGGGCGGGGCAGTGCACCGATGGCAGGGTACCTTGACCGGGCTGGATGCAGCGATTGACCCTACGACCCGCACGGTTTACGGCACGGTCACCATCAATGACCCCTACGACACCACTCAATCAGACTCGGATATGCCACTGGCTGTTGGTCTTTATGTCGATGCTGAAATACAGGGACGATTAGCGGTAGATGCGATTCAGATTGCCGCCGAGGGCCTGCGCGCCGGTGACGAGGTCTTCGTACTGAACGGCGAGGGTCTTCTGGATATTCGCCAGGCAAGCGTTATTCACCGTTCGCGCAATACCGTATTGCTTTCAGCGGGCGTTGAGGCCGGTGAACAGGTGATTATCTCGGCGATCCGCAATCCTGTCCGCGGCATGCGGCTTGAGGCCATGGACGGTTCGGTCATCGCTGATAGCGTCAGTACGGAACCTGCCGCCAGCCACAACGAAGCCTGAGGGGCTAGACATGGAAGGTCTGATCCGATGGTGGGTGCGCAATCCGGTCGCCGCTAATCTTTTGATGCTCATAATCGTCACGGCGGGCTGGTTGGGTCTGCGTGATATCGAAAAAGAAGCTTTCCCGTCGGTTCAGCCCGACATTGTTCAGGTTGAAATCATCTGGCCGGGCGCTTCCCCCAAAGAAGTCGAGCAGCAGGTCATCCAACGCGTTGAAGAGGTTCTGAAGAACGTCCCCAATGTTTACCGGGTGACATCTGAAGCCCGCGAGAGCTTAGGTTCCCTGACGGTGGAGACATTCCCCACCGTCAACCTCAATACGTTTTTGAATGACGTCAAAAACGCTGTCGACTCGGTCACGGCATTTCCTCGGGATATTGAGAACCCCCGTGTTCGACGCCTTGAATGGCGTCAGGAAATGATTCGGGTTGCCCTCGCGGGTGATATCGGTGAGAAGGCGCTGACCCGCCTGGGTAATCGGCTGCGCAACGAGATGGCGAGCCTGCCCTATATCTCTCAGGTCGAGGTTTTTGGGGCTCGCCGTGAAGAGGTCACCATCGAATTGTCCGAGCGCGACCTGCGCAACTACGGGCTGAGTTTTTCCGATGTAGCTACAGCGATCCGTCGTGATTCAATGAATGTATCGGTGGGTGAGGTCCGAACCCGCACGGGCGATGTGCAACTGAGGGCACAGAATCTCGCCGATACCCAGACGGATTTTGAGCAAATTGTCATTCGCCAGACACCGGATGGGGGTCAAGTGCGGGTGATGGATGTGGCCACCGTGATCGATGGCTTTGAGCAGAATGAGATTCTGGCGACCCTCAACGGGCAGCCCGCTGTGCTCCTGCAGTCCAAGGCCAGCGATAACATGCAGGTGGTGAGGGCGAGTCAAGCGGTGAAACGCTGGATAGAAAGAACCCAGCCAACCTTGCCCATCGGCGTCACACTCGACCTCTGGTCCGATAACGCCGATGTGTTCGAAGATCGGATGGAACTCATTGCAGAGTCATCCATTCTGGGCCTGATTCTGGTCTTCTGCGTGCTGATTCTGACGCTTGAGCCCAAGGTCGCGCTGTGGGTGACCGTCGGCATTGGCGTGAGCTTCCTTGGCGCCTTTGCGTTGTTACCGGCCAATGACGTCTCACTGAATCTGTTATCGACCTTTGCTTTTCTGCTGGTGCTCGGCATCGTTGTGGACGATGCGATTGTGGTCGGGGAGAGTATTCACCATCACGTGCATCAGCGTGGGTTGAGTGGAGAGCAAGCGGCCGTGGAGGGAGCCTTTGCGGTCAGTCGGCCCGTCATTTTTGCGGTGTTGACGACCATGGTCGCCTTCGCGCCATGGCTTTTTGTGTCTGGTGTCACGGCACAGTTCACCCGGCAGCTATCGGTCGTCATCACGCTGGCCTTGCTGTTCTCGTTGATCGAGGCATTTCTCATTCTTCCAAGTCATTTGCGTGACATGAAGCAGACGGTTTCGACGTCTCAATGGAAGCTCCGTCAGGAGCGCATCGCCAATGCGATCGTGCTTTTTGCCGATCAGACCTATCGACCTTTTCTAGAGCGTTGTTTGCAGTGGCGTTATACCACCACGATGGTGTTTTTCTCGCTCTTTTTGGTATCTCTGGGTTTATTCAACAGTGGCTGGGTCAAGTTTTTCTTTTCACCACAGGTTGAGAGCGAAGAGGTGTACATCAATGTGCGCCTGCCCCCGGGCACACCTTACAGCCGCTCGATTGAAGTGCTCCGGCAGTTACAGCAGGCCGAAAAGCAGCTCGCGGCTGAGGTTAATACCGAAGCCGAGGCGGGTCAGGGAACGGGAGAGCTGATCGAGAGCTGGTACACCCGTGCGCGCCGCGGTGACGTGATTGCCATTGTGCAACTGGCGCCGCCGGACAAGCGCCATTTGAGCGCTAGGGCAACCGCCGAGCGATTCTCTGACCTGGTGGGCGATATCCCGGATGCTGACGAAGTCAAGGTGAATTACAGTTTTGGTGACGGCGAGGCGAGCATTACCTTTTTGTTGCAACACGACGACCTTGACGCGCTTAACGCAGCGAGCCGCACCCTTCAGCAACACCTGGCCAGCTACGATAAGACCTATTTCATTCGCGATGATCAGTGGGGTGCGCTACCCGAGCTCCGATTCAGTTTGCTGCCTGGCGCCGAGAAACTGGGAGTGACCCTGGGCGACGTGTCGAGTCAGGTCCGACAGGCTTTTTATGGTGAAGAGGTGCAGCGCCTGCCCCGGGAGGATGGCGACGTTCGCGTTATGGTCCGTTATCCGGAGGCAGAGCGGGAATCGTTGGCCGCTTTTGAGGAGGTTCGTATCCGGACGCCCGATGGTCGATTGATACCCCTGCTAGCCGTGGCTGAGGTCGAGGTTGGTCTGGCGACGCGACGGATCACGCGCCGTAATGGCGAACGGGTGGTGACGGTGAACGCAACGGTGGAGCCCGAGTCGCTGGGTGAAATCAATCGCGCAGTTAAAGAGGGGTTCGTACCGGAGTTGGTGGCGATGTACCCGGGTCTCAGGGTGCTGAAAGGTGGCTCACAGGAGGCGGAGGCTGAATTTTTTAGCGAACTTACGACGCTTTACACCATCGCCTTGTTCGTTATTTACGCGCTCATCGCGGTGGCCTTTCGCTCATATAGTCTCCCTCTACTGATCATGACGGCTATGCCTTTTGGATTCATGGGGGCTGTGTTTGGCCACCTGCTGTTCAACGAGCCCATGGCGCTGTTTTCTTACTTCGGGATCGGTGCCGCCGCCGGCGTTGTGGTCAATGACAATCTGGTACTCATCGACTACGTGAGGCGGCTCGAAAGGGAAGGCCTCAGCTCGCCAGAGGCGATCGTCACCTCTGCGGTCAGCCGTTTCAGGCCGATATTTCTGACCACGGTGACCACTTTTGTCGGCCTGATCCCGATTATGGCCGAGCAATCCACCAGTGCGCAGTTCCTGAAGCCCGCCGTACTCTCTCTGGCCTTTGGCGTATTCTTCGCGCTGTTTGTCAGTCTGTTGCTGGTACCCGCCATGTATTTAGTGGGTCACGACTGGCGGCAATGGCGGGATGCAAGAAAGGCCCGCCGTTCGACAGAGAACGCTGCTCCCGAGGTGATCGCGCCCTCTGTTTGACTCAGCGCACGCCGTGCATCAGCCGCTTTAAGATTGGTGACAAGACAAGGAGCACCGCGCCGCCAGCGAGTCCGATCAGCAGTAACTGCCCAAACAGCTCTGTGTAACCCGCTAGCGCACCGGCCCGGTCCAGTGTGGCTTCCGTCGGGGGTCGCGCCGCAATCGTGGCGATCTGTGCCGCGACGTAAGATGAATAGGCCGATGCCAGAAACCAGGTGCCCATCATGACCCCAACGACCGAGGGCACCGCTAACTTGGTCACTGCGGATAGCCCCACCGGGCTCAAACAGAGCTCGCCGGTCGTGTGGAGCAGGTAGGCGAGGATCAACCACCAGGCTGACACCAATCCCGCCTGATCGGGAAATTGTGCGCCGTAAACCAAAGCGCCAAATCCGAGACCTGCCTGGGCAATGCCAAGCGAAAACTTCACCGGCGTGCTGGGCTCCCATCCGCGCCGTGCCAGCCGGGTCCACAGTACCGCAAAGAGTGGCGCCAATGAGAAAATGAAAAAGGAATTGGCAGCGCCAAATTGCGCGGCGGTGAGCGAGATGCCCAGTAGCGTTTTGTCAGTCACGCGATCTGCATAGAGCGTCATCGACCCGGCACCCTGTTCAAAAAGCGCCCAGAAGATGACCGTCGACAGCGTGAGTACGATCAACACAAACATGCGCTCGCGCTCGACTTTGTTGCATCGGAAGAACAGAAACCAGGCCAGCCCGGCAAGCACCGCCGCGGATAGCACATCCAGAAGCGTTCCCACGGTATCGGTGAGCTGCACCAGCTGCCAGACCACCGCGACCATCAGCAGGCTTCCCAGATAGATTGACCGTTCAATGGTCAGCCCCGGCACCCCGAGGCTTCGACTGAGTTTTTTGGGTTCTGCGGGTTCGCCATGGCCCAGCAGATATTTTTGACCCCATTGAAAGAGCATCAGCCCGAGCAGCATGCCGACCCCCGCCGCACCGAACCCCCAAGACCAGCCATAGACCTCGCCCAGCCAACCGCAGAGGAGGGTCGCGGTAAATGCGCCGATGTTGATGCCCATGTAGAAAATGGTGAAGCCGGCGTCTCGCCGCGCATCACCCTCGGGGTAGAGCTTGCCCACTACAGTGGAGATATTGGGCTTTAAAAAACCCACGCCCACCACGATGAGTGCCAGCGACAGGTAAAAGATCGACAGCGCCTGCTCATCTCGGAGAACGCCGTCGCTGGTTTGTCGCGCAGCTTCCCCCTCAAAGGCCATGCCCAGATGCCCAGCCACCAGCAGCAGTCCACCGAACGTCACCGCCTTGCGCATACCGATGAACCGGTCAGCGATCAGCCCGCCCAGAACCGGCATGGCATAGACCAGCGATGCGTAGCTACCCAGCACACCGAGACCGGCCGCGTCTGAAAACAAGTGGTATTTTGTGAGGTACAGAAGCAACAGGTACTTCATGCCGTAAAAGGAGAAGCGCTCCCAAAGCTCGGTGCCGAAGCAGATGTAGAGCCCTTTGGGGTGCCCCCACAGATCGCCGTGGGTTCCAGTGGTTGATGACGTCATGTTTGTAGCGTCCTGATTAGTCTTACATCGTTTTCATGATGTGGTGTGCAAGTACAGTGACGAAGGCACCGGCCTTTGCCGGCGACGCCCTTGTGCATTACGCGGCTGCCGCCAGCGGTTCGTCCCGCGATAGCGCTGAAGCCATCTCGTCTGCGTCAGTGATGCGCTTCACTGCGCTGAACAGCGCAGCCGCCTGCGGGTAATAGACTTTCAGATAAACCAGCCATTGCTTCACCGGGTTGACCGCATAGCGCGGGTCATACAGGCGTCGGTTCTGCTCTAAAAAATGAATCAGCAGTTCGCGGGCATCCTGCCAGTCAAACGACGAGGGTGCCTCTCCGCTGTAATAGGCTCTGATCGCGGCGCCCAAGTCAGGACGGCAAAGCGCGCCCCTACCCAGCATGAAGGCGCTACTGCCGCTGACTTCAGCGCAGCGAGCAATGTCGCCGGGAGTCCAGAGCTCTCCATTTGCGATCACTGGAAAGGGGAGCCGGTTCCGGGCATCGCGGAGTCTGTGCCAATGCGCTGGAGGGCGATAGCCCTGACGCCGCGTTCGGGCGTGAATCGTGACTTCGGTAAGTGCGACCGCCGCGAGCGCGTCGAGAATCTCCTCAAAGTTGTCGTCAGTGTCATACCCCAGACGGATTTTTGCTGTCACGGGAGTCCCGTGGGGCACGCGCTCTCGCACGCGCTCGCAAATCGATCTGATAAGGTCCGGTGATCGTAATAATGCTGCGCCACCCTGCGAGCGGTTTACCGTTTTGGCGGGGCATCCGAAGTTGAGGTCGATGCCCGGCGCGCCCAATTGGGCGGCTCGCTCGGCATTGGCGGCCATCAGCTCGGGGTCGGAGCCCAGAAGCTGTAAAAAAACAGGGGTGCCGGAGGCAGTGACTCCGCCCTGCTGTAACTCGGGTGAATAACGGATAAAAACGCGCTTGGGGAGGAGTGTTTGAGATACGCGGACAAACTCAGTGACGCACCGCTCATAACCGCCGAGTCGGGTGAGCTGATCGCGCATCACCGCATCGACAACCCCCTCCATCGGAGCGAGTATCAATCGAGGTATATTGCCCTGCAGTGCGATCATGGCCGGCAGGGTAACGATATACCTGACTTTTTAACAGTGGGCGTGACGTCGGGCGCGGGCCTTTGTAGACTTCCGCACCCAATGTTTGCCATGCCCCATTGACGGTTGGTGCCCTGCCATGAATCCCAATTACCTCGACTTTGAACAGCCCATCGCGGAACTCGAGATGAAAATCGAGGAACTGCAGGGCGTCAGTGAGGGCGCTGACCTGAATCTGGCCGACGAGATTGATCGCCTTCGCGAGAAGTCCACCGCGCTGACCGAGAAGATTTACACCGACCTCAGCGCCTGGGACATTGTCAGAGTGGCGCGCCATCCACAGCGACCGTACTCGCTGGATTATATTCCCGAGATCTTTACCGAATTTGACGAACTGCATGGTGATCGCCACTTCGCCGACGACAAGGCGATTGTCGGAGGCGTCGCACGCCTCGACGGGAAGCCGGTGATGGTGATCGGTCAGGAAAAGGGCCGTGCGGTGAAAGACAAGGTCTATCGTAATTTCGGAATGCCCAAACCAGAGGGATACCGAAAGGCCATGCGCCTCATGGAAATGGCTGAGCGTTTCAAGATGCCGGTGATTACGCTCATCGACACTCCCGGCGCCTACCCTGGCATCGATTCTGAGGAGCGGGGAATCTCTGAAGCGATCGCGCAAAATCTCGCCGTGATGTCGCGGCTCAGGACGCCTCTGGTCTGTATCGTTATTGGCGAGGGCTCCTCAGGCGGTGCTTTGGGGATCGGCGTTGGTGACCATCTGGCCATGTTGCAGTACGCCACTTACTTTGTGATCTCACCGGAGGGGTGTGCCAACATCATCTGGAAGAGCTCCGAGTTTGCCCCGGATGCGGCGGCGGCGATGGGGGTGACCTCAACCAAGCTCGAGGAGCTGGGAATCGTCGATGCGACGATTCCGGAGCCACTCGGTGGTGCCCATCGCGACCCTGTTGAGATGGCCGCCCGGTTGAAGCAGCACTTGCTGCAGCAGGTGGACCGACTCTCTTCGATGGACACCGATGCTATGCTTGAGGCGCGCTACCGAAGGCTGATGTCCTACGGCAATTAACGCCCGATGCGCGACCCATGCGCCAGTACCTGAGTTCCTTACCTGAACCGGTGATGTCGGCCCCGCGCTGGTGGGTGGCGCTGTCAGGCGGTGCTGACAGTGTCGCCTTGCTCCATGCGCTGTCAGCACTCGCGGCTGAGCAATCTACGCCTCCTATTCATGCGATCCACGTGAATCACCATCTGCACCCTGACGCCAGCGAGTGGAGTCAACTTTGCCAGCGACATGCGGATGCGTTACGGGTCCCGTTGGTGATCACCGACTGCGAGGTTATGTCATCCGGTCGCGGCCTTGAGGCTGACGCTCGCCGCGAACGCTACAACGCTTTTGAGCAAGTGCTGCAGCAGGATGAGGTGCTGTTTACGGCCCATCACATCGATGATCAGGTGGAGACGGTGCTGCTGCGGTTGCTGAGGGGGGCGGGCCCCCGCGGTTTGGCAGGGATCCCACAGCAACGACGCTGCGGTAAGGGCTATCTTTTCAGACCGTTCCTGCAGGTATCTTCAACAACACTCCGTGCGGCGGTCGAGGCCGCGGGTCTCGAGCACGTGCGCGACCCCAGCAATTTTGAGGTGAAGCAAGACAGAAACTATCTCAGGCAGGTGGTCTTGCCCGCGATTGGCGAGCGCTGGCCGGCGTACCGAGAGACCGTGACGCGCGCTGCCGAGCTTCAGGCGCTGGCTCAGCGGCGCATCAGCACGATGCCGCTTGAACGGACTGAAACGGTGATGGGCGAGCCGGCGCTGGCAGTCGACGGCGCATTGGATCCGCCCCAGTTGGCGGCGGCGATTCATCAATGGCTGGGTGAATCCGATATTGAGTGCCCTGATCAAAAACGCCTGGTCGAATTGGCGCGGCAAGCCCTCACCGCAAAGCAAGACCGATCTCCAGAGCTGATCTGGGGTGAACATACCCTCAGGGTCTGGGGTGGGCTGATGATTCGCGCGGGCAATCCCGCGGTGGCTGAGAGTTTCCCCGAGGCGCTGGTGGTGGGTGAGGCGTTATCGGGCCGCTGGGGCGAGTTGCACTGGGAGCCTGCCATCGTCGGCCCCGGGCTGAGACGGGGTGCTCAGCTTCAATGCGTGCTGAGCGGCGAACTGGATCGGGTGACACCGCTGAATCGCCCCCAAAAACCGCTCAAACACTGGTGTCAGGAGCTGAGGATACCGCCGTGGTGGCGGTCGTATCTGCCCGTGCTCACCTCACAAAATCAACCCGTATGGCTGGTGTGCGCAGGGCCTCTGGGGCCTGAAACCAGCGAGGCACTGGAAGGGTCGGAGGGCGGCTTGTGTCCGGTGTGGCGTCTTTTTAACGCCGTATGAATTGAGCCCAAGAGGGCTTCCTGTTAGACTGATCGTCCATCGGAGAGACGATCCCGAGAGGCGTCAAAATAGGCGTCCGGGAAGTTTTTCGCTTTGGTGGAATCCATGACGCGATATGTGTTCGTTACTGGTGGTGTTGTCTCCTCTCTGGGTAAGGGGATTGCCGCCGCCTCCCTCGCTGCTGTGCTTGAGGCACGCGGACTCAAAGTCACCCTCCTTAAACTGGATCCTTACATCAACGTTGACCCGGGCACGATGAGCCCGTTTCAGCATGGTGAGGTGTTTGTGACTGACGATGGCGCCGAGACTGATCTGGATCTGGGTCATTATGAACGGTTCACACGCACCGTCATGAGCCGGGCAAATAACTTCACGGCGGGCCGGGTTTATGACGCCGTGCTGCGGAAAGAGCGGCGAGGTGACTATCTCGGCGGCACGGTGCAGGTCATTCCCCACATCACCGATGAAATCAAGCGCCGGGTGGTGGCGGGCGCGGGCGACGCTGAAGTGGCCGTTGTCGAAGTGGGTGGCACGGCGGGTGACATTGAGAGCCAGCCGTTCCTCGAGGCGGTGCGACAATTGAAGCTGGAGTTGGGTAGTGCCAATGCGCTACTCATGCATCTGACGCTCATTCCTTACATCCCCACCGCAGGGGAGATCAAAACCAAGCCCACGCAGCATTCGGTAAAGGAGTTGCGCTCCATCGGCCTCCAGCCTGAGGTGCTTTTGTGCCGATGCTCGGTGGAA
>Ga0181594_10005461_pt1 | contig 11121 bp, 14 predicted proteins | sample 071ome_18_FD_145603 | JGI IMG/M metagenome (GOLD analysis project Ga0181594, IMG submission 145603) | Coastal salt marsh microbial communities from the Groves Creek Marsh, Skidaway Island, Georgia - 071413BT metaG (spades assembly) | ecosystem: Environmental > Aquatic > Marine > Intertidal zone...
TCGCGATCGATGCCAAGCAGGTCGAAGAGGACCCACCGCGCTGGGAGATCTTCACCCACGGCGGGCGCAAGCCGACCGGTCTCGACGCCATCGACTGGGCACGGCGCATGGCCGGCTACGGCGCCGGCGAGATCCTGCTCACCAGCATGGACCGCGACGGCACCCGCAGCGGCTTCGACCTGGCGCTGACGCGCGCCATCAGCGAGGCGGTGGACGTGCCGGTGATCGCGTCGGGTGGCGTCGGCACGCTCGATCACCTGGTCGAGGGGGTCAATGCGGGGGCCGCCGACGCGGTGCTCGCGGCGAGCATCTTCCACTTCGGCGAGTACACCATCGAGGCGGCCAAGCGGCACATGGCCGAGCACGGCATCGAGGTGCGCCTGTGACGCGCACTGGTGAGCCCGTGGCCGCTTGCGCATAATGGCCCGCCCGCTGCGAGGAACGAGCGCCCCATGACCCACGCCTGGCTCGACGAGATCAAGTGGACCGACGACGGCCTGGTGCCGGCGGTCGCCCGTGATGCCGACAGCGGCGAGATGCTGATGCTGGCGTGGATGAACCGCGAATCGCTGGCGCTGACCGCCCGCGAGGGGCGCGCCGTCTACTGGTCGCGCTCGCGACAGAAGCTGTGGCGCAAGGGCGAGGAGTCGGGTCACGTGCAGCAGGTGCGCGAGATCCGCCTCGACTGCGACAAGGACGTGATCGTGCTCAGCGTCGAACAGATCGGCGGCATCGCCTGCCACACCGGGCGTCGTCACTGCTTCTTCCGCCGCCTCGAGGGCGAGCACTGGGTCGAGGTCGAGCCGGTCGAGAAGTCGCCCGAAGAGATCTACGGCAAGGGCTGATGAGCGACACGGTGCTCAGCGAGCTGGCCACGGTGCTGGAAGCGCGCAAGGCCGCAGACCCGGAAGGCTCCTACGTCGCCGGGCTCTACGCGGCTGGCCTCGACGCCATCCTGCAGAAGGTTGGCGAGGAGGCGGTCGAGACGATCCTCGCGGCCAAGCAGGGCGACGCCACGCGAATCGTGCAGGAAACTGCGGATCTGTGGTTTCATAGCCTGGTCATGCTCGCGCAGCAGGGGCTCGGCCCACAGGCGGTGCTGGACGAACTGGAGCGCCGTTTCGGCCTCTCCGGTCTCGCCGAGAAGGCGGCCCGGGGTGACGATGCGGCACGGGACTAAGAACCTAGAGACTTTGCGGAGGAGACGGGCATGGGCATCAGTATCTGGCAGCTGCTGATCATTCTGGCGATCGTGGTGCTGCTGTTCGGCACCAAGAAGCTACGCAACATCGGCGGCGACCTCGGCGGAGCGATCAAGAGCTTCCGTAGCGCGGTCAAGGACGGCGAGGGGGCCAAGGAAGACGCCCAGGCCGAAACCAAGGCGATCGACGAGGGTGGCGAGGGCCAGACCATCGACGGCGAGGTGACCTCGAAGGAAAAGGATCAGGTCTGATCCGCCGCGCCCACCCGCGCACTTACCGCGCCTGAGCGGAACCCCCTTACGTGTTCGACGTCGGCTTCTGGGAACTGGCGGTCATCATGATCGTCGCGCTGCTGGTCATCGGACCGGAGCGGCTGCCGCGCGTGGCGCGCACCGTCGGCCTGTGGCTCGGCCGGGCGCGCTCGGCATTCAACAGCGTCAAGTCCGACATCGACCGCGAGCTGCGTGCCGAGGAACTCAAGACCATGCTGACCAAGCAGGCCGAGGCGCCCGAGCTGAAACAGTTCCGTGACGAGCTGACCCGCGACATCGACAGCCCGTCGCCGCCAGACACGGCGACCACGCCGCAGGCGGTCGAGAAGAAGCCGGACGCCACTCCGCCAGCGAGCGACGATGAGCGAAGCTGAGCACGAGGAGGGAGAGGTCGGGCAGGAGCAGCCGTTCCTCGCCCACCTGGTCGAGCTGCGCGACCGTCTGCTGCGCGCGGTGCTCGCGGTGCTGGTGCTGTTCCTCGGCCTGTTCCCGTTCGCCAACACCCTCTACGAGTACGTCGCCGGGCCGTTGATGGCCCACCTGCCCGAAGGCAGCAACATGATCGCCATCGACGTGGCGACGCCGTTCCTGACGCCGTTCAAGCTGGCGCTGGTCGCGGCGATCTTCCTGGCCATGCCGTACCTGCTCTACCAGGCGTGGGCGTTCGTCGCCCCGGCACTCTACCGTCACGAGAAGCGGCTGGTCTTCCCGCTGATGGTCACCAGCTCGATCCTGTTCTACCTGGGCATCGCATTCGCCTACTACGTCGTCTTCCCGCTGGTCTTCGCGTTCCTGACCAGCACGGCCCCGGCGGGGGTCGAGATGATGACCGACATCAACCGCTACCTCGACTTCGTGCTGACCATCTTCTTCGCCTTCGGCCTCGCCTTCGAGGTGCCGATCGCGACCATCCTGCTGGTCTGGACCGGGGCCACCACGCCCGAGAGCCTGCGCGCCAAGCGTCCGTACATCATCGTCGGTGCGTTCGTCGTCGGCATGCTGCTGACCCCGCCGGATATCATCTCGCAGACGCTGCTGGCGTTGCCGATGTGGGTCCTCTTCGAGCTCGGCGTGATCTTTTCACGGATCTACGCCAAGCCGGCCGATGACGCGGGCGAGCCGGAGTCCGAAGAGGCCGACTACGGCGAAACGCAGGCGACCGGCGACGAGACGCCCGACGCGCCGCTGAGCGACGCCGAGATGGAGGCCGAGCTCGACCGTCTCGAGGCGGAGCAGGCCGCGCTCGAGGCCGAGCTCGACGAACTCGGTGACGAAGGCGAGCCTCCGGACGATGCAACCGGAGACGACGACCCGCCGAAGAGCTGACCGTTCAGGCCGCCAGCAGGCGGTCGATCAGCCGCTGCGCCTGACCGGCGTAGCCCCCGCCGAACAGGTTCACGTGGTTGAGCACGTGGTAGAGGTTGTAGAGGTCGCGGCGCACCGGGTAGCCGGCGTCGAGCGGCGCGGCCTCGCGGTAGGCGGCATGGAAGGCCGGGTCGAAACCACCGAACAGCTCGGTCATCGCCAGGTCGGCCTCGCGGTCGCCGTGGTAGACCGCCGGGTCGAACAGCACCGGCGTGCCGTCGGGCAGCGCGGCCCAGTTGCCGCCCCAGAGGTCGCCGTGCAGCAGCGACGGCGCCGGGGTGTGGCCGGCGAGCAGGGCGTCGAGCCGCTCGAGCAGCCGCTCCCCGCCCGTGAAGCGGTGGCCGCGACGAGCGGCGAGCTCGAGCTGGAAGCCGAGCCGTCGTTCGCGCCAGAACGCCACCCAGTCGTCCATCCAGCCGTTCGGCTGCGGCGTGCTGCCGATGGTGTTGTCGCGCGTCCAGCCGAAGGCGTCGGCGTGGGATGCGTGCAGCGCGGCGAGCTCCCGGCCGAGGCGTGCCGCGCTGGCACGATCGCCGCTACCCAGTTGCAGTTGCTCGAGCACCAGGAACGTCCGGCTGCCGGCACGGCCGTGGGCGAGTGGCCGTGGCACGCGCAGCGTGACGGTCGCGGCCAGCGCGGCGAGCCCGGCCGCCTCGGCGGCGAACATCGCCTCGCCCTCGGCGTCGTTGAGCTTGATGAAGAAGGCGCCGGCGCTGGTCTCGAGCGTCCACGCGGCGTTGATGCAGCCGCCGCCGACCGGATGGCGATCGCGCACCTGGAACCGGTCGCCGACGGCGTCGCGCAGGGTCTCGACGATGGCGTCCCAAGGCTCCATGGCGGCGGCCCCCCGGCGGGCCGCAGCGGCCCGGATGGCTGCCGATTGTCGAGCGCGGGACGCAGTCGGTCAAACCTTCACGGGGGCTCTGTTAGACTGCGCGCGATGGACGTCTCGCACCTCCTCGACGACCTCAACGAGGCCCAGCGCGAGGCGGTCAGCGCTCCGCCCGGGCCGCTGCTGGTGCTGGCCGGCGCCGGCAGCGGCAAGACCCGGGTGCTGGTCCATCGCATCGCCTGGCTGCTGCAGGTCGAGGGCGTCTCGCCCCATTCGCTGCTCGCCGTGACGTTCACCAACAAGGCCGCCGCCGAGATGCGCGGCCGCGCCGAGGCGCTGCTCGGCATGCCGACCCGCGGCTTGTGGATCGGCACCTTCCACGGCCTTGCCCACCGCCTGCTGCGGCTGCACTGGCGCGAGGCGAAACTCCCCGAGACCTTCCAGATCCTCGACGCCGACGACCAGTACCGGCTGCTGCGCCGGGTGCTGCGCGGCCTCGATCTCGACGAGGCGCGCTGGCCGCCGAAACAGGCGCAGCACTGGATCAACGCACGCAAGGACGAGGGGCTGCGGCCCCAGCACCTCGACGACCGCGGCGACCCGTTCGAGCGCCAGATGGTGCGCATCTACACCGCCTACCAGGCCGCCTGCGAGCAGGCCGGCGTGGTCGACTTCGCGGAGCTGCTGCTGCGCGCGCACGAGCTGTGGCTGCAGCAGCCGGCACTGCTCGAGCACTACCGCAAGCGCTTCGGTCACCTGCTGGTCGACGAGTTCCAGGACACCAACCGCATCCAGTACGCCTGGCTGCGCCTGCTCGCCGGCGAGGCGGGTTGCCTGTTCGCGGTCGGCGACGACGACCAGTCGATCTACGGCTGGCGCGGTGCGCGGGTCGAGAACCTGCAGCAGCTGCGCGACGACTTCCAGGGCACGATGCTGCTGCGCCTGGAGCAGAACTACCGTTCGACTGCGACCATCCTCAAGGCGGCCAACGCACTGATCAGCCACAACCAGGCGCGGCTCGGCAAGGAGCTGTGGACCGGTGGCGAGGACGGCGACCCGATTCGCCTCTACGCGGCATTCAACGACCTCGACGAGGCGCGTTTCGTGGTCGAGCAGTTGCGCACCTGGCGTGAACGCGACGAGGCGCTGGCCGGCGCGGCGATCCTCTACCGCTCCAACGCCCAGTCGCGCGTGTTCGAGGAGGCGTTGCTCGCCGCCGGCATTCCCTATCGCGTCTACGGTGGTCTGCGCTTCTTCGAGCGTGCCGAGGTCAAGGACGCGCTCGCCTACCTGCGGCTGCTGGCCAACCGCGACGACGACCCGGCCTTCGAGCGCACGGTCAACACGCCACCGCGCGGCATCGGCGCACGCACCCTCGAGCTGCTGCGCCAGCGCGCACGCGACGACGGCAGCTCACTGTGGCAGGCGATGGAACGGCTGCGCACCAGCGGCGCACTGCCCGGGCGCGCCAGCAACGCCCTGACGGCCTTCGCCGGGGTCATCGACGCGCTGACCGAATCGGTCAACGGCCAGGCGCTCCCCGAGCAGGTCGACGTGGTGATCCGCGACAGCGGCCTGCTCGCCTACCACGGCCGAGAGAAGGGCGAGCGTGGCCAGGCGCGGGTCGAGAACCTCGAGGAGCTGGTCAACGCGGCACGCCAGTTCGTGCCCGACGTGGGCGACGAGGAGCTCGACCTGCCGACCGCGTTCCTCGCCTACACCGCGCTCGAGGCGGGTGAGGGCCAGGCCGCCGACTGGGACGACTGCGTGCAGCTGATGACGCTGCACAGCGCCAAGGGGCTCGAGTTCCCGCTGGTGTTCCTGGCCGGCATGGAGGAGGGGCTGTTTCCACACAACCTGTCGCTGCACGATGCACCGCGCCTGGAGGAGGAGCGGCGCCTGGCCTACGTCGGCATGACCCGGGCGATGCGGCACCTGTTCCTGACCTACGCCGAGCGGCGTCGCCTGCACGGCAGCGAGAGCGTCGCGCCACCCTCGCGCTTCCTGTCCGAGATCCCCACGGAATTGCTGCAGGAGGTGCGCCTGCGCGGCGCCGTGACCCGCCCGGTCAGCGCCCGGGCGACGCGCGACGATGCCCCGTTCCGCCTCGGCCAGGCGGTGCTGCACGCCAAGTTCGGTGACGGCGTGGTGCTCGGCCTGGAGGGGGACGGTGCCAACGCCCGCGTGCAGGTCAACTTCCGCGATGTCGGCACCAAGTGGCTGATGCTCGCCTACGCCAAGTTGCAGCCGCTCTGACGCCGGTGCCATGCTGGACCGCTGAACCTTTAGCCGACCCGCGACTCTGAAACCCCACACGCGGTTACCACCCGCCCCGAGGAACGCCCCCCGATGAAACGCCTGCTCGTCCTGCTGCTCGGCAGCACCCTTGCCTCCGGCCTGTTCGCGGCCGAGACCGAGATGGATCGTCTGCGCGCCGCGCTCGCCGAGCGCCTGCCCAACGTCACGCCGGATCGCCTCGCGCCTTCGCCCGTGCCCGGTCTCTACGAACTCGTGGTCGGCACCCAGGTGGTCTACATCACCCCCGACGCCAGGCTCGCGCTGCAGGGCCGGCTGCTCGACCTCGAGCAGGGCACCGACCTGACCGAACCGGTGGTCAGTGCCGCACGCCTCGAGCTGCTCGCCGCACTCCCGGAGGAGAAGATGGTGATCTTCGAGCCGGAGGGGGAGGTCAAGCACACCCTGACCACCTTCACCGACATCGACTGCCCGTACTGCCGGCGGCTGCACGCCGAGATGGACCAGCTCAACGCCATGGGCATCCGCGTGCGCTACCTGCTCTACCCGCGCGCCGGGCCCGACTCGGAGTCGTACCGCAAGGCGGTCGACGTCTGGTGCGCCAGCGACCGCAACGACGCGTTGACCCGCGCCAAGGCGGGACAGCCGGTCGAGCGCGGCGATTGCGCCAACCCGGTCATGGAGCACATGCAGCTCGGCGTGGAACTCGGCCTGACCGGCACCCCCTACTCGGTGACCGACAAGGGCGAGATCGTCAGCGGCTACGCACCGGCACCGGAACTCGCCGCGCGCCTCGACGGCCGCGACCCGCGCACCGCACGGCGCAACTAGGCTTCACCCGCTGGCCGTGAAGCGCCTGACCGCTCAGGTGCCAGCGGTCAGCAGCGCGTGCTCCTGCGCGGCACGCCCGACATCGGGATCGGGATTCGCGGCGACCGCCGCCAGCCGCTCGACGTAGGCTTCGGGCAGGCCGTGATGGCGTGCGCCGGAGACCACCAGCGCGTGGTACCAGTCGTAGGGGCGCAGGCCCCTGCGCACCGCATCCGGGCGTGCGCGGTACAGGAACACCGCGCGCTGCGTCCCGGCTTGGATCACCACCCGCTCGGCGACCTCGTAGCCCGGCCCCTCGACGGCATCGAGCGCCGCCTTCTCGGCGGCCGCCAGGCTGTAGACGGCGCCGTAGACCCGGTCCTGGGGGCGCCCGGTGTAGTGGGCATCGCACTTGCCTGAGCCGTCCTTGCGCGACTGCTTGTGGAAGCGCAGCACGTGCCCGGTCAGCACCGCACAGCCGAGCGGTTGGGCACTCGGGACCCGCCGGCGCATGCGCTCGGGATGCAGGTTGGAGCCGTAGGCGAAGTAGTGAAGCAGGTCGTCCACGCGCGCACCATAGCCGGCGCGTCGCGGACCGCCAATGATCCCGGTCAGCCGGTCATGCCCGCGACAGGCGGTCCTCGCCGTCGAGCACCGCCTCGCGCAGGCGCGGGGCGATCGGCTCCTCACCGAGCCAGATGCCGAAGTAGGCCTGTGCGAAATCGTCGCCCTCGATGGACACCAGCGCCTCCCCGTTGAGCAGCAGCGTGGTGCCGGTCTGGGGTGCGTGGCACAGCGTGAAGCGGTCGCCCTCCGCCACGTCGCGGTAGGCGGCGTGCAGGCGCGCGACGCGCGCGGCGAGCGGCGCGAGGTCGACCTGCTGGCGGCGCAGCACCGTGTCGGCCGCCTCGCGCAGGCGCTCGGCGGAGACGTCCATGCGGTACTCGATGACCAGGCAGGCGGTCACCGGCGCCTCGGCCAGCGCGCGTGCCGGCAGCTCGGCCGGTCCGTAGAGCGCCGCGTCGTAGACGTGGAAGATCCGTGCGAAGTGGACCGGGGCGCTCGCCTTGCGCTCGAGCTCGAGGCCGGCGTGGTGCCAGCGCTCCGGCAGCGGCGCGTTGTCGGCCAGCACCGGAGGCGCCAGCAACAGCATGGCCAGGCCGAGCAGCCGCGCGCTCACGACGCGGCCTCGGCCGACAGCTTGCGGAAGAAGACCGTGAGCTCGCCAACCCGGAAACCGAACTTGCGCATGGTCGCGCGGTTGATCACCACGCCATCCTCCTGGGCGAACAGCCAGTCGTCGAAATCGATGTCCACCTCGCGGCCATCGACCTCGAGCGTCAGGGTGTAATTCCACTGCAGGGCGATGCCCTCGGCACGCCCACGCGCGGTGCCGACGATGTCGTCGGCGGTGCCTTCGTAGTGGTGTTCGTCGATGCGGCGGATACGCCAGGTGCGGGTCATCTGCTCGCCGTCGTCGAATTCGAAATCCTCGTTCAGCACGAAGATGTCGCCCTCCCAGGCGCCGTGCATGTCGGCGGTGAAGCGCCGGCGCACCTTGCCCGAGCGGTCCTGCACCATGCCCCAGGCACGAACCGGGCCGGCGAAGTACTCCTCGAGGACCAGTGCCGGTCCGCTACCGCGGTACGCCTCAATGCGCATCTGGGAGCAGCCGGTCAGCAGGGTGACGAGCAGCAGGGCGGTCAGGATGCGGGGCATGGCTCTCTCCGGTCGGGTTGCAAGCGGCGGTCACAGCCGAGCCTCGATCTCCCCGACCAGGTTGGCGTCGAGCGGCTTGACGCTGCTGCGCCAGCTGGCGACGACGCTGCCGTCGCGATCCAGGAGGTACTTGTGGAAGTTCCAGCGTGGGTGGCCGCCGCCATCGGCCGCGAGGCGGTCGAAGAAGGGGTGCGCGCGCCCGGCCGCGGCACCTGTTTTCTCGAACATCGGGAACTCGACGCCGTAGGTGCTGCGGCAGAAGTCCTTGATCTGCGCCTCGCTGCCCGGCTCCTGGCCACCGAAGTCGTTGGACGGGAAGCCGAGCACCACCAGGCCGCGATCGCGGTAGTTGGCGTACAGCTTCTCGAGGCCGTCGTACTGGTAGGTGTAGCCGCATCGGCTGGCGGTGTTGACCACCAGCACCACCTTGCCGCGGTAGGCCTCGCACAGGTTCACCTCGCGCTCCTCGCCGAGGGCGCGGAAGTTGAAGTCGAGCGTGTCGGGGCAGGCGGATTCGGCCTGGGCCGGGATGCCGGGCATGAGCCAGGCGGCGAAGGTCAGGGACAGCGCGAGAAGTCGCATGATCGGTGTCTCCTCAGGTCCTGTCGAGACGCCCTGCGAGATCGGACAGGGTCTCGAACACCTCGACCACGGCCGGTGGACGCGGCCGCAGCCGTGAGGCGCCGCGCCCCCCCAGCCAGAGCATGGTCTCGTTCGGTAACTGGTTACGCAGGTCGAGCACGGCGCGCGCCGCGCTCGGGCTGGCGCCGCACGCGCTGATCGACAGCGCCACGCAGCCGGCTTGGTGGCCGCGGCTGGCATCGACCAGCTGGTCGACCGGCACGTCCGGCCCGACCGAGATGCACGGCAGGCCACGCACGGCGAACAGCGACTCCACCATGCGCAGGCCCAGCCGGTGCAGTTCGCCCGGCAGCGTGCCGAGCAGCGTCGGAGCGCGGTCGTTCTGAACCGGCAGCTGGCTGATCGCCTGGCTCAGCAGGCGATCGACCTGTTCACTGAACAGGTGCTCCTCGTGGATCGCCAGGCGGCCACCGGCCCAGGCATCGCCGATGGCGGATGCGAGTGGGGCGAGGGTGTCGATCACGAAGCGCTCGAGGCCGCGGCGCATCAACAGCCCGCGCAGGGTCTCCTGGACGTGGGCCAGGTCCTGTCGGCGCAGCGCGTCGACGATGCCCTGCGCTTCGGTGCTGAGGTCCGGTCCGGGCGTGGCCTCGGCGGCGCCGAGCAGATCGCGCAGCTCGCCCTCGTCCCGGCCCACCACACGGTTCGGGCGATGACCCGAGTCCACCAGCTGCTTGACCAGCCTCAGCGTGGCCACCTGGTCGAGTGGATAGGTGCGTTCGCCATGGTCGTTGCGCATCGGCCTCGGGAACCCGTAGCGGCGTTCCCACACGCGCAGCGTGTCCTTCGGAATGCCCGTGTCGCGCTCGACAGCGGCGATGTGCAAAGATGTATCTGTAGTAGACATGTAAAAAGAATACATAAGAAATACCAGGAATGCAAGAAAAAAAACTGCATTTGTCCTAGACATTCATATTTCTGTCTACTACAATCTTCTCCACGACGACATGCAAGTCGTCCCTGGTGGTAGCCAGGGAGTTAGCAGAAGCAGCATCGGCAACCAAGAGACCACCGGGTTGCCCTGGCAATCGATAAGAGGAGAACGCAGACATGACCAAGTCCTTCCGATCCGAGCGTGTGTTCCACGACAGCCGCGGCTGGTTCGTCACCATGCGGCCGTCAGACGCCAGAATCGTTCGCGACCTGCCGGTCCCAGGCCGCCATCTCGTGCGTGACCACGGCATCGTGGTGGGGCCGTTCGTGGAACGTTCCGATCTCGACACCTGGTTCGTCAATTACGTCGGCCGTTACGGCGCCACACGGATGCAGGACCTGAGAGCGGCGTGATTCCCAGGGCGCCCCGCCCGTGCGGGGCGCCCCGAGGATCTGGAGGCGGCTGCCACCCGTCGTCCACAGCGTCACCTACCCATCCTCTAATGCCCCGGAGGACATCATGAACATCGCCGTCATAGGCTCGGGAATCGCCGGCCTGTCAACCGCCTGGCTGCTGAGCCGAGAGCATCACGTCACCCTCTACGAAGCCGATGACCACCTCGGTGGCCACGCACACACCGTCGATGTGACCGTCGACGGCATCACCGCGCCGGTCGACACCGGGTTCCTGGTCTTCAACCACCAGACCTACCCGCACCTGGTCGACCTGTTCGACCATCTCGGTGTGCCGACCACCGCGAGCGAGATGTCGTTCAGCGTGCGCCTGGTCGACGAGGGCGTGGAGTGGGCCGGCACCAACCTGGCCACGGTCTTCGCCCAGCCGCGCAACCTGTTTCGCGGCGCATTCTGGCGCATGCTGCGCGACATCCCGCGCTTCAATCGCATGGCCAGCGAAGAGGCGGAGCGTGACCCGGAAGAGGGCGTCACCCTCGGCGGCTACCTGGCCAAACATGGCTTCAGCCGCGAGTTTCGCGACTGGTACCTGCTGCCGATGGCCGGGGCGATCTGGTCCTGCCCGACCGGCGAGATGCTCGACTACCCACTGGCCAGCTTTGCGCGCTTCTGCCTCAATCACGGGCTGCTGCAGGTGACCAATCGACCGCAGTGGTACACCGTCGACGGCGGCTCG
>Ga0181594_10005466_pt1 | contig 11114 bp, 10 predicted proteins | sample 071ome_18_FD_145603 | JGI IMG/M metagenome (GOLD analysis project Ga0181594, IMG submission 145603) | Coastal salt marsh microbial communities from the Groves Creek Marsh, Skidaway Island, Georgia - 071413BT metaG (spades assembly) | ecosystem: Environmental > Aquatic > Marine > Intertidal zone...
TATCCACCGTGCGTGGCACGTCCACGCGAACCCGCGCCGGCGCGCGGCCCAGCACCGCCTCGGCGCTCGCCCGATGGGTCCCGATCAGCTCTCCCTCCGCCTGCCGCCATTCAAGGGTGAACCGGCGACTGGAGGCAACGGTCGGCGTCGCGGATTTCACAAAAGGCTTCACGCGGCCGGCGGCTGAACGGTCACCCCGCGCCATGCCATCCAGCAGATGACGCGCGTCCTGGCTCGACTCGGGCATCGCCCAGCCATTCGGGCCAACGGGGAACGCATTGATCAAACCATCGGCGAGATCAATCAGACGCGGGATCTTCATTGCCTCGGCAATCGCGCAAGGAAACGACGCCGCGCCGACGAAAACCGAGCATTCCGCGAGAAATCCAACCAATTCCTTGGCATCCGTGAATTCGCGCAACTCTCCTTCGATACCAAAATAGTTCGGCAGTTCACTGCGAAACCCGATCAGGGTCACGGGTCCAAAACCTTCCAGGATCTCAGCCAACCTTTCGTTCGGGCGGTTCCGATAACGCGGCGTGACTGAAACGGCGATTCGTTTCTCCCGTGTCGTCACCTTCGGACACTCGATCCAAGCGCGCGCCGAGTCGACACGGCATCCGAAGGCCATGGCATGGGCCTCCACGAGGTGCCTTCTTTCAAGGGGCTCCAGGCGGAACCGGTCAAGGACATAATCCACGCCCAAGAAGGACGCGGAAATGTGTTCCAAGGGCAAACCCGAAACCAGGTTGGAAACCCTGGCCTGATAACCGAAGCCACCACCGACCCGGATCGGCGCGGCGACGATATCGACCGTGTTTATGGTCGGCTGGTCCAGCAAAAGCGAGACCAGTGATTGCGCCATCGCCTCGGTCAGGACCCGTCCGCCAGCCCCGGGGTCCTCGCAAACATTCAACAACAGGTGGCTAACGCCGAGGGCGCGAACCGTCGGCAGCGCATAGACGACATCGCCGATGTTTCCGCTATGAACCGCCGAAATCGCGCCCGGCGCGGGATCCTCGCCGTGCCGGGAAAGCCGGTCGAGTATCGACGTCATGAATCGGTCCCGCCCAACACGTCTCGAACCAGATCCACCGCGTGCCGATGGGCGCGGCGCTTCGCGTTCAGCAGATCCGCTCCCAACGCCACCATATCCAATCCGGCGAGTTGCCCTTCCACGCCATCCAATTCGGCGGTCAGGCAGGCCGGCAGGCCGGCCACCGCCTCGTCGCCCACCAATAGGACCGGCTTGAGGACACCATTCGCCAACGCCGCCGTGAACGGATCGCTGGTAACCACAAGATCATGTCGGCTGATCAGATCAATCCAGTCCGATCGTCTCGACGCGACCAATGACCACACGCCTTCGGCGCGAAACAGTTCCGCGAGTTCCTCCTGCCTCCGGGACGCGGCGGTCAAGGTATATTTGCCGAGCAGGCTCTCGACTAGGCGACGTATCCAGGGCCCGTCACCCGTCGCGTCGATCAGTATCCTGGACAGCCCCCTGGTCGGCGCCTCCGGCAAAGGTTCGAACAATGCCAGTCCCGGACCGTCCAAGGGCGCAAAAACGGTCTTGTCGACATCGATACCAGCCAAGTTCGATGGCGCGACCGAAATGATCCTGTCCAAATGAGCCGCGAGCGAATCGTCGATGACGTCGGTGAATATCAACCAGGACCGGCGTTCCGCCGGCATCGCTTCATCGCAAAGCGCGATGAGCGCGTCGGCCATCGCCGTTCCCGATTCAGATGCCGCCACCCCATGTACCGCGAAGACCTCAGCCGACATGATCTTGTTCCCGCCAGTTCAGTGGATCGTTATATCAAACCCCGGCCTTCCCTGAAATCAACCGGGCGCCGCCAATGTCGCGCGGCACCGTGAAACAATGGTCACCTACCGTTCTGATTCGGGTCCAAACCGCGCGCGCAACCAGTCCAAGGTCAACCCGAGCCCGGTATCGATATCGACCCGCGGGCTCCAGCCAAGATGTTCCTCGGCCAGGGAGATATCGAGGATACTGGCGGGGACATCGAGCGCCCGACCGGGTTTCCGCTCAATCCGAAGAGGTTCGGCGAAGAGCGGTCCTATCCTGGCGATTATGTCGTTCAAGCTCAATCCGCCGCCGCCGCCGATATTGAACAAGGCGAGCGGGCCATCATAGCGGGCGGCGGCGGACAAGGCGGCGGCGACGTCGCCGATATAGATGTAATCGCGAATCACCTCGCCGGTTCCCCAGATCTCTATCGCCTCCCGGTTGAGAGCCCGATAAAGAAACGCGGCGATCGCGCCCTGACCCCGCAGCGGATTCTGATGCGGGCCATAGGGATTGGCGACCCGAAGCACGATGGCGTCCAAACCACGCTGACGTCTGTTGATGGCGATATATTTCTCAATCGCCAGTTTACCGACGCCATAGGCATTGATCGGGTCGGTACCCGCTGACTCGGGCGTCGGGACCGCCACCTCGGGTCCGTAAACAGTCCCGCCGGAGGATACGAAAACAAGACGCGCCGACGACTCCGTCAGCAGATCCAGCAGACCGAGCGCCGGCAAGATGGAGTTCTCGACATCCCCCGCCGGGTCGGCGTTCGCCGAAGCCGGCGTCGAGGAAGCCGCGAGGTGATAGACGGTGTCCGCGCGGCGGACCAGATCCGCCAATATTTCGCGGTCATCGAGACCCGCCTCGACCCATTCCACGTCATCCGGACAGTCGTCCGGCGCTGGTCGGATATCCAGTGCGATAATCGTCGCGCCGTCATCGCGAAGCCTCTCGATGAGGTTCCAGCCGATAAAACCGCCCGCGCCCAAAACCAGACAGGTCTTGCCATCAAGAGAGCGCGTGGTCGCTTGGGTCCCCGTGGTCGTTTGGCTCATGGTCACGCGGCCCGGTCCTCTAGATAGCGATTACCCGATAAACCGGCTTGTATCTCCGACGGCGTGAAAACCTCCACGTACTCCGCTGTTATCTTCTTGAAAAGTCGGCGAACCTCGGTCGTCACGGCATCACCGTCTTCCTTAATGGTATTGCTCTCGTGGGTTCGATAGCGAACCAGAATCTGCGGCAGGAACCGCGCGTTACCAAGCAATGCCGCCCGTAACGCGAAATCCCAGTCGTGGACGTAGCGATAATCTCGAAACCCACCGATCTTTGCGTACAATTGCTTGGTGAACAGCATATTGCTTGTCGTCGCGATGAAATTCTGACTGGCCAACATCGGCAGAAGGTCGTTCCGCGCGAGAAGGTCGCGCGCGTCGAAGCCGCGTGGGAACGGAAACTCCGGAGATAGGGGGCCACGTTTAATCCCGAGAGCGCCGCCGTCGGCATCCATCAACGCGACATAGCCGGTGACAAAATCATACTTGGTCCGGTTGACCGCCATCTGAACCGCCTCGAAACGGGCGGGCGCGAAGATATCGTCGGAATTGAGGACCGCCAACCAGGGCTGGCTCGCCGCCTCGGCCAGCTGGTTCAGACGGGCATGCGCGCCGATATTGCCACCTTCCACCGGTGTCAGGTCGCGCACCCGCCCCGACCGATCCCGAGCCAGCCGCTGGATCACCTCTCGGCTGTCGTCGCTCGAGCCGTCATCGGCCAGCAACACCTCGCGGACCAGCGGGCTCGCCAGCGCCGATTGGAGCGCATCGCCGACATAGGCGCCATGGTTATAGACGGGAATCAGAACGCTAAACATTTCCTGGCCGGCCCACTAGTCGCGCGCCCCGCGACGAAACATCCGATAGAGCGAGACAATCCAGGGACGCCGGATCGCCCAAAGCCTCAAAGCGGACATGAAACGGCCACGTGGGCGCGAGAACCCCGCCGCGCCTGGAGCACCGCCCGGGTAGAGCTGGTCACTTGAGATAAGCGAGCCGGAGAATTCAATAAAGGCGGTTCGGTTCATATCGTCGCGAAAGCGCGCCAAGGCCACGTCGTAGGCGGCCCCGAGATTCGCCTCGGGATCGGTCTCCGCCAGAATATATCCCTGGGCGTAGGCAAGCCGGAATACCGCGGACAGCGCCGCGGCGTGCCAATGATCGCTTCCCATCCGCCCGCCGGTTTCAAGCAGGCGAAGCCAGGCCTTTATTCCCTCGATCAGAAGAAGTTGGTCGGGGATACGGCGGTCCTCTTCAGGCAGGATGGTCCGTCGAAGCGCGCGCGGCACCCGTTCGGGGGCCACCATCGTGGCGACATCCGGGTGAATTCGGACAAACTCCCGCGCCGCGTTACCGGCATTGACCTGGCGGCGCAAGAAACCGGCGACGTCGTAGTGATGACTGTGCGTGCCAATCGACAACGGCGCGTATACGATCTTCAATCCTTGGCGGCGATTGAACAGCCGATAGGCGAACTCGATATCCTCGTAACCATAGGTCTGGAAGGAATCGCTGAACCCGTCCTCGGCCCAGTTTCGCGCCACTGATTTTTTCACCGAAATGTTGGCGGTATAGAAAAACCGCCAGTCAAGCTCGGCATAGGGGGGGATATGCGCGTACCCGAACTGCTCCCCACCACCGCCCTGGATATGGCTCATGACGTAGGAGACGTCGAAATCCCTCGCCCAAGGCCAGATCACCTTACCGAGGACGGCGACCTCGTCGCCGGGCATCTTTTCATGCAATTCGGCGTGCGCGCGGAAAAAATCGTCGTTGATCGGTGTGATATCGTCACCGAGAAACAAAAGGACGTCGTGGCTCGCCATATCCGCGCCGACGTTTCTCGCTCCCCCGGCGCCGCGGTTTTCGATCGATGTCCAAATGAGATTGTCAAACCGCTCGGCGCATTTCTCGAGCTGCTCGGCGGCGTCGTTCGTCGAGCCGTCATTGACGACCACGAATTCCAATTCGACGCCGCCCGCGTTCTCCATGCACTTTTCAAGCAGGTCGGCCAGCGGCCCGCGCGGGTTGTAGGTTGGGATCACGACGGAAATGGCGACCATGGAACCCGCGTAAGAAATGTGAAACGGCTGCCGCAAAGGTAGTGACGGAACGCAAAATAAAAGTCAACCAAACCGCCCCGTCATGGGCCGGTTACTCTTCTAGCCGCGTCCCTTGCGCACAATAGCCGAGCCGGAGAAATCGGGCATCGGGACAGGACTCCAAGGCGTATCCGCGAAAAACGAGTCCATGGCTCGCGCGATCCCCGGCCAATGCCCACTTCCATGGTCATGGAATATCATCGCTCCGCCCGGGGACAATCGAGGCCAGAACCATTCCAACGCCGCCCGCGCTGGTTGCTCCAGATCGCAATCCACATGGACCAGGGCGAAGCGTGTGTCCCGCGGCAGATCACCGGCGCTGTCCGGAAACCATCCGGGCATGTAGTGCGTTGAAGCACACTCACCGACGAAAGCGCGAACCGCCGCCTCGCTGGTGTCCTTGAAGGCCCCGTCCAAGGCGCGCCTACCGGAGGCGTCCACCCCGTCATCCCCAAGGTCCCGATCATCAAACCCCTCAAAGGTATCGAACAGATATAGATCCCTTTCGGGGCAAAGCAGCCTGAGCAGCTTCGCGGTCTTGCCCTTGTAGACCCCGAACTCGGCGACAGCTCCATCAATCTCGTCCCGAGCGATCATCGCCGCGAGTTGACCGAACATCCAGATCCGATTGACATCCGCCAACGCCATCGCTCCGGACTGCTCACGCATGGCGTCCAATAGAGACGTCAGTGTCTGGCCCGATCCTTCGAAAGGGTCGTGCTCCGGACGCAGGACCGCCGCCACCCGGCCGAGCCGGGCGTTGACCAGCCCCGGGACCGCCGGCCGGCGCAAGGCCCAGGTGGCCAGGGCCGCGCAAAACCGATCGAATGGCGCTTGGCCCATCACCCGTCTCCCACGCCGTCAAGCGCCGCGAACCCGTCGTCGCTCGCACCGGGCCGAGCCTCCGTCGCCGCTCGGAACACGGCGTCAAAGGCCGCCACCGCCTCCGGCATCGAACGTCGTTCCTTTTCTCCCGCGACGCGGTGATGACGTTCCGCGGGGTCGAGATACCGGTCGACCTCCACCGCGCCGAACCCGGATGGATCAAGCGCGACCGGCGGCAATCCCGGCACGGTGAAAGCATCGGAAACGCGGGCCATCAGTCCGCGCCAATCGCCCAGCAACTGATCGTAATCGACGAATATCCGAGGCTCGCCCCGCGTATCGCGCTCGGCTTCCGACATATAACGCCACCAGAGCCGCAACGCGGCGTCCCACTCCATGCCGTCTCGCGCCTCCAGGGAGGCGGCGACTTCCGCCGGATCGCGTCGTACCAGGATGAAGCAAGGCCGGACAGTTTTCAGAAGCGGGCGCCATAGCCGAACGAACCTGCACAATCGGGGATCCTTCATTCCCCAATCGACCGCGCGTCCGATCGGAAAATCGTGATCCAATACCCTGCGTATCTCCACCCGGGCCTCGACCGCGGCGGCGCTCTCGAGCCAGCCATTCGGAAACGCCTCGTGATCACTCCAGTGCGAGCCCATGGCCCGCAACAGGATCTCGTGGACCGGCACGATGCTGTTGTGTTCAAAAAAACCGAGGGAGTTCGACCCCTCTTCCGCCGGCATCAGGTTTGAGCCCAGGTCCAGACCAAGCCGCCACAGCGTCCCCGCGAGAGCCGAAGTCCCGCTACGATGCATGCCGAGCACGAAAATCGCGCGGCAGGTCGATCCCCCAGGCACCATCATGGCCCACTCGGCACCGTGGCGGGCGGGCGCTCGCTCATCCCGTCGGCGAGATAGCCAAAAGCCTCCAAGGCCCCACGGTTCTCTTCTTGCAGCACTTCCAACGCGTCCGCCGGGATTATCCGTCGCCATCGAAACAGGCTGGGCGGTTCGGCTATCTCCGCGATCGCGTGATCCAACAGTCCTTGATCAAGATCCATGAACGCCAGGACCTCGCGGCCAATGTCACGCGGCCTTTGTACGAGATCCTCCAGCCTCACCCGCAGATATCGCCCCGGCAGCGCGCGCTCGGCCCAGCGCGCGGCGTCGAGATTCGCCTTGCTCCATAGTCGGCACGACTCGATCGGGTCGTCATCGCCGACGCGTTGTCGGTCGAGAACGGCTTCGTAATGCTTGATGAACTGCCATTGGTTGGTCGACACCGCCATGTCTCGGCCATCGCGAACCAAGTGAATCACCCGGACCTTGGGAAAAACCGCCTGAATGACCGGAAGCACGTACATGGCCCTCGGGTTCTTCCATCCCCAACGCGCGATCGGCCTTGGGCGTCCTTGAAGCCAAGTTCGCGCGCAGGCACGAAAGCCATCGACCGCGCGTTTTCGAAGCTCCGCCGAAAGATTCCCAAGCCGGTAGTCCAAACTCCGGGTTTCCCCCATCACCGCGTTGATGATCTCGTCGAGATAGGGTTCGAACGGCATCGCGTCGCCAACGTTATTGACGTCGTCGCCCGCCCCCATATAGACCCCGGCGCGCTCGAGAATGACGCGCATCGCCCGGGTTCCGGAGCCTCCGGTCGCGCAGATGACAACCGGTTCCGTCATAACGCCGCGCCCAAGCACGCCGGCCATCACCTGGCCGCACCCGGTCGGCAAAAGCATCGCGCTGATCCTGGTCATGGCTGTTCCGTTTCCGGTCGCGAATGGAAAACGACATCCGACTCAAGCTCGAAATCGACCAGTCCCTGAAGCATCAGATCGGGATCGGCCTGAACGCGGAACATCACCGAATCAATGACTCTGTGCAGAAAACCAAACTCCGAGCCCGCGCGTCCCATGACGCCGCAGCTGATCGTATAGTGCGAGGCCGAGAACAATCGGCAGGGGAAGGTAAACGACGCCGTCACCCGATCCCCCTTCGCCGCGTTCAAGGTCAATTCCGACGGCCGCGCCGATCGACTGCCGCCCAAGGGATACCCCGCGTGCGTCCGAATCATCATTTGGAACAAGACCTGCCAGGCCTCGCTTTCGAACTCCACCTCAAAGCAGAACCGGTACCGATTGCCGCGGATCAAGGTATTGACCGGCGCGCCTTCCAGCGTCTCGATCCTCGGATTGGAGATGCGCGCGCCGTTAACAGGCAGCTCGGTTCGACCCTTGGCGGTCAGGTTGGGATCGAAACTCTCGCCGACAGGCTGCTCGGCGGGCGGCTTTTCCGTCGTCTCGGCATCGTCGAGCGAAGCCCGATCAGTCGCTCCACCTGCGCGTATCTCGCCGACGATCGCCTCGCGACTTTCGACCGGCGCGAAGACGAGGCGGTGGAACTGATCGATCACCGATTTCGGCTCGCCGTCGAGAAGCAATCCGCCGCCATCGAACAACAGCGCGCGCCGGCAAAACTGGATCACCGCTTGCGGGCTGTGGGAAACGAAGAACAGGGTTCCGCCGGCTTCCTGGAAATCCCGTATCCGCGCGAAGCATTTGTTCTGAAATCCTTCGTCACCAACCGAAAGCGCCTCGTCGACGATCAGAATGTCGGGCTCCACACTGATGGCCAGTGAAAAGGCGAGCCGCACATACATGCCGCTGGAATAGGTACGGACGGGCATGTCGATATAGTCACCGATATCGGCGAACTCGATCACCGCCTCCATCCGCTCTTCGATCTCCTTGCGGGAAAGTCCCAGGATCGCGGCGTTCATGGTGAGGTTGTCGCGGCCACTGAAGTCGCCGTTAAAGCCGGCGCCGAGTTCCAACAGCGCCGATACCCTGCCGCGAATCAGCGCTTGGCCGGTGCTGGGCCGAAGCGTGCCCGCGAGAATCTGAAGCAGGGTCGACTTCCCCGCGCCGTTTCGCCCCACCAGGCCGACGGTCTCGCCACGCCGAATATCGAACGAGATGTCCTTCAGCGCCCAGGATTCCTGGTAGAGTTGGCGCGAATTGCCCACCGCCCATTGCTTGATCCGGTCAAACGGCGTCGTGAAGGTGCGATAGACCTTGCTCAGATCCTCGACCCGGATCACCACGTCATCGGGCAGTTGCGCCACGTCAGATGACATCGGCGAATACCCTCTTGCAACGAACGAAGATGTAAAAGCCGATCCACGCGACAATGAAGGCCACGATCGCGTAGATACCGAGAGCCGACCAATCCGGTGACGTCCCATCCAACAGGACCTGACGCAGCCCCTGAATCGGAACCGTAAGCGGGTTGAGATAAACCACGGCGCGGACTTTCTGCGGCAAGGTATCGATCTTGTAGAAGACCGGCCCCAGGAACAACAGGACCGTCGCCAACAGTCCGGTCACGTGTCCGATATCCCGAAGAAAGACACCGATCGCCGCGAGAAACCACGCGACACCGGCCATCATCACGAGGAAGGGAAGCAAGACCAGCGGCGTCAGAAAGGCGGTCAGAGGCAGGGCGCCCAATGTTCCCGCATGCACGATCAGCAGTACCAACAATCCGATCGCCGTGGTCGTCGCGGCGCTGAGCACCGCCGCCAGCGGCAGAAGTTCGGTCGGCAGCACGAACTTCTTCACCAGATTGGGGTTTCCAAGCACCACGTTCGGGGTACGGGTGATCACCTCGGCCAGGAACCCATGCAGGACCAGCCCGGCGAACAGAAATTTCGCGAAGGCCGTCAGGTCCGTGGTCGCGTCGATCTTCACGGCCTTCGGCGCGAACATGGCGCCGAACACGAAGGTAAAGACGGCGAGCATCAAAAGCGGCGTCAGCACGGCCCAGAACAACCCGGCAAGGGAGCCCGTGTATTTCGAGGCGACCTCTCGCCCGACCATGCGAATCAGTAGCAACGGGTCGCGCCAGACCGCGACATAGGGCCCGAACGCACATCCAAAAAAGGACGGCGCCTTTACCTGCGCGGCATTCACGGAGACGGTGGAAACTGGCATGCCGATGATTATAGCAGTTCGCGTGGTGCGTGGCTTGTCGGGATTATCTCTGCCGGGATCTGTTTGCGTGGTGAGCGCGACAGGATTCGAACCTGTGGCCCGCTGATTAAAAGTCACCGAAGAATCAGGACATTACAACAAACTAGAGTGTCTAAAAAGACCCATTTTTCGGTTTGTTTGGTGGCCGTATTCGCGAAAGTGTCTAAAGAAAGTTGTCCCCGCGACAACGGCGTGAGAGGGCGCGCGCCCGCTTTTGACCCGCTCCACCCGCCACACGGCATCAAGGGGTTAGGGCGGAAGTTGGAAATGGGGGTGGCGTTATGAGCGGGTTCGACTATGAGCAAGCGAGCCTCTTTCCTCTACCTGAGCGCCGATCGGCGAAAAGCTTCATGGACGAGGCGATAGAGAAGTACGGGCCGATAAAAATCTTTGGTGGCTTCAGTGGCGGCGGGGACAGCCTCGCCCCTTGCCATTGGCTCATGAGCAATTATCCCGACGCCGGACTCTTTCACATCGTTACTGGTATCGGCATCCCCGAAACCCAAGAGTTTGTCGTGGATGCCTGCCGTCATCACGGATGGCCGCTCACCATCATTCGAGCGAAGGAGCACTGCGGCCAGGATTACGACGCCATTGTCCGGGCGCACGGGTTCCCAGGTCCCGCTAGCCACCAATTCATGTATCGGCGCCTCAAAGAGCGCGCGGTCGAGAAGTTGCTCAGAGACACCAAGACGAAGAGATCCGACCGCGTGCTTTTCGCGACAGGCGTCAGGCAGGACGAGAGCGCCCGCAGGATGGGATACGGCGGGCAGGAGATCAGGAAGGTAAAGGCCCAGATTTGGGTGAATCCAATCTACTGGTGGACCCGATCCGACCGAGACCGCTACCTCGACCATCATTCTTTGCACCGATCCCCTATCAGCCAGCAGCTTGGCATGAGTGGCGAGTGTCTTTGCGGTGCGTTTGCCCATCCAGGTGAACTTGAACAAGTGCGCGCGGTTTGCCCCGAGATCGCCGATCGGATCGACGCGCTCCACGCCGAGATCAAGGACCGCTTCCCATGGGGTTGGGAAGGCCGCCCCCCTAAAAGCGGCCCGCCAACAGGCAACGTTGGGATGCTTTGCATCGGTTGCGAAAAGTCATCGGTCGTTCAAGCAGCAATCGCCGACCTTTTTGATGAAGACGCCATGACCTCTCTACCGGCTGGATCGAGGACGTGTGGACCGTTACCCAAGTGAAGCAGGGCATCCCCTGCCCGGCCTGCAATGCCCGCCAGACAGCGGACGCCAGCAAATGCCCCCCGCTCCACCCGCCACACG
>Ga0181594_10005467_pt1 | contig 11112 bp, 9 predicted proteins | sample 071ome_18_FD_145603 | JGI IMG/M metagenome (GOLD analysis project Ga0181594, IMG submission 145603) | Coastal salt marsh microbial communities from the Groves Creek Marsh, Skidaway Island, Georgia - 071413BT metaG (spades assembly) | ecosystem: Environmental > Aquatic > Marine > Intertidal zone...
ATACGCTGTCGAACTTATCGAGTGGGTCAGACGCCATCGCCAGCAATTTTTCTTCTTTTTCTGACAGGGTGTAGGGGCGCATCCGGGCCATCTCTTCAAGGTAATGCGCGTAAATCTGCAGCCCCGAGGTGTCCTCGATGAACTGATTAAGCTGGTCCTCTGAGATCGCGAGGAGCTCGGGTGAAAAATATGACAGCGCCTGCTGGTACTGTGAGTACAGCCCCTGTGCTTCAGAGAGTCTGGCGCCGTTCTCGGAAATACGCGTGTCTTCATTGCTCCTCAGGCCCGCGTAGACGTAAAGGTTCGCGATTACGGTCTCGACCTTCTGGATAGCCTCTATGGCTGCGAGCAAATTGTCGCCGCTCTCGCTCAGCGTGCCTTTAAAGCGGGCGAGCTCAGGCAGGGAGTCCAGAAAGCGTGCTTTGTCGGCCTCCCAGTCGTCGGTGCTTGCATACATGTCACTCAGGTCCCACTTGTACTCCGCTGGAATGTCGTCCCGCTCCGGGACCTCCTGCGCGGCAGCTGCAAGGCTGAAGCCGAGGGCGATCACAGAGACAGCAGGTACTCTAAAGAGATGAAACTTCATGGGATTGATCCTTGTCTTTACTTAAGTCGAAGTCACGGGCTTAGCGTAACGCTAGACTCGCTAGCCTAGCTGAAGCGTTGAATGGTGACGAGTGCTCCGTTGGGAGTCAGAGCTGTCGGGGTGGGTGGATAGTCTCAGCGGCGGCGAAGCGCAGACCGGTCGTGGGTAGTGCGTAAGTGTCTAGTCCCGCGATCGCGACAAGGTCCAAGCGCGATAGATCCAGGCTATTGTCGTCGCGTAACGCGTCGCTCGGAAAGCTCAGGTGAGCGATTTCTCCGATCAACAGGTGAGTACCATTAATACTGAGCTCATGGTGTTCGCGTAAAGCGCAACCAATTTGGAGGCTGGCGCTAGCAACGAAGGGTGCGGGGAAGTCGGCTGTGTAAGTTTCCAAAAATCCGCAAGCAGAAAACTCCGATACATCTCTAGCGTAGGGGGCCGAGGTCTGATGCGCCTGTGGTGCTTGCTCCAGTGAGAAACTGTTTAACGTCCAGCAGCCCGTCTCTAGGGCATTGGCGAGAGTATGCCGCTCACTTTGGTCGGAAGTGGGGCGTAGTATCAGTGCGAGCAAGGGCGGATTCGATCCCACGTGGAGGTGAGAACTGACGATGGCGAGGTTGGTACGACCCGCGGAGTCGCATGTCCCCACCAACATCGCAGGCTTGTAGCCGGGCAGGCTGTTGATCAGCATGGCGCGCGGCTCTCGCGCCATAGCCGCGATGTCATCGGAGGACACAACACGCCGCGTTGTGGCGTGAGAAAGATTATTCACCATCGAGTATCGCGCTGTCGGCATATCGTTTGGCGAAACGCCGCTGCGCCCATTGCCGGTAGCACCACGTGGCAATCGGGTTGATCGCCGGCCAAGACAGCCAGCGCCACAGCACGCCAATCCGGGTGTACTGCCAAGCCGCGATGTTGGCGTCCAAGCCTGTGATCCAGGCATCCCCCCGGCGCAGATGCAAGTTCTTAAGCAGCGCCGACTGGCTGGGTATGTCATTTGCCTGCGAGAGAGCGTGAATGTCCTGCAGAATCAATTGATCAGATTTCAGCTGTGCCAAATGCGCCATTTCGCGACGACACAATGGGCAGCTACCGTCGTAATAGAGGATATCGGGGTCGGACATGGGGTCGATACGTGGGCCAACCTCGGTTGGATGCCTCAAGTCGTTGCCTCGGGGGCGTCATCAGAGCTTACGGTTCTTTTATTAACGCCGCGATGCTCGCCTCAAGAAGTGCCTCGTCACCTTTTCTAAAGCCAACGTGGATTTCACGAATCTGTCCCTCACGGTCAATCAGGTAGCCCGATGGCATGCCGGCAATGGCAAAGGCCCTGCCGAGGTCTCCCGTGTTATCGATCGCGACAGGATAGTCGACGGGGTAGCGAGCGAGAAAATCGAGCGCGTCCTCATTGACGTAGTCCACGCTAATTGCGACAACGCGAAAATCGGAGGCGTCAAATGTCTTGCTGAGCTGGTTAAGTGCGGGCAGTGACAGCCGGCATGGGCCGCACCAGCTTGCCCAAAAATCCACATAGGTGACAGCGCCGAGATAACTGGCGTTAGAGACCGTTCCGGATCCGTTGGCAATCAGGGGCAATTCCCAGACCGGCTGAGGCAGGGGTGCGTCGAGCACGATGTGTGACCCGCGCTCCGCCCAGCCAAAAGGTGCCAGTCCCACAAGGGCGAGCAGAAACAGCGCACGCAGTTGCTTTAGGCGCGTCAGTCTGTTCCGTAAGCGCTGTGTCACGTTCGGATGCGTCAATCAGCGATTGCGGCCCAGGCGCTCGTGAGCGTCGACCCATTCATTGACGCGAGTGGTTTTATCGACTCGCGCTGCTCCAGAGAGCGATAACTCACCTGCGACGACCAGCGCCGCGGCAATTTCGCAAAGCTTCAGCGCCTTGCCCTGACCCTCGCAGCCCAGCATACGCAGGCATTCTCGCTGCGTGGGAAGCGCCGTGCCGCCACCGTAAGTCGCCATAATGAGCGCGGGCAGGGTGATCGAGAAATAAAAGTCGCCCTGGCGGGTGGCGCGTTGGTAAGTCGTGCACTGGTTAGATTCGCCGATATTGGCGACGTCCTGCCCCGTTGCTAGATACAGCGCGGCGAGGGCATTGGCCGGGTGATTAGCATTGTTGGAGGAGTTGGTCAGGATGGCAGATAGCGTTGATATCTGCTGGCCATAGGCGATTTGCTCGGGAGCGACTCGCAGGTGCTTCATTAAAATGTCCCGCGGTACAGTGATTTCTGCAGTGACCCGTCTCCCGCGAGTTTTCAGCAAATTGACTGATGAGGTTTTTTTCTCGGTGTCGAAGTTGCCCGATAGCATGTAATGAAGCATTTCAGGGCGCTGCTCGTTGATCCACTCGCACGCCACGAAGGTTGCGCGGCTCACCATATTTTGCCCAGCCGCATCCCCGGTTGAGTAGTCAAAACGGGTAAAGACCATGCTATGCGCGTGATAGCTTTCGATGTCGTGCAGTTTGCCGACTGAGGTTGAGGTCTCTGCCTTGGCTTTTACCGCTTCGAAGTTATCTTTCAGCCACAGCTGAAAATCGCGCGCCTGACGCGAATTGCGGAAGATAAAAACGGGGGAGCGCTGCATTGACTCTTGCGATACCGTGGTCAAAACGCCTCCCGCTTCTCGGATGACCTTCATGCCGCGGTTATAAGAGGCGAGCATCGTGCCCTCGACGGTTGCCATAGGGACATAAAACTCGCCTTGCGCATGTTCGCCGTTGACGAGCAGGGGACCGGCAACGCCAATGGGTATTTGTGCTACGCCCCAAAAGTTTTCGATGTTGCTTTCCATCTCATGGGGGTCAAACGAGAATTGTTTGGTATGGTCGAGTTGAACACCCGTTTGCTCTTCTATGAAGCGCTGCCGCTGCTCGATGATTTCGGGGCTATAGTCGTCTTCCGAACTGCGCGGTATTCGATTTCGGTCACTCATAGGGCATTGATCCGTGCTTTAGCATTAGCGTATTCGGCCTGTAGTGTAGCGACATACTCCGCTGTTGTACCCAGACGTTTAACAGCGCCGATTCCCTGGCCGCATCCCCAAATGTTTTTCCAGGCTTTGGCGTCGGTGTTGCCGCCCGAGCCAAAATCCATCGCGCTGGGGTCGCTCTCAGGCAGGTTGTTAGGGTCGAGACCGGCCGCTTCAATAGAGGGTTTAAGGTAGTTGCCGTGCACGCCGGTAAACAGATTGCTGTATACGATGTCGTCGGCACCATAATCCACAATCGCTTGTTTGTAGGCCTGCTCGGCATCTGCTTCCTCGGTCGCAATGAAGGCTGAGCCAATGTACCCGAGGTCAGCACCCATCGCCTGAGCGGCAAGTACCGCATCGCCGGTTGCGATCGCACCCGATAGGAGTAGCGGGCCGTCGAACCACTCACGAATTTCTTGAATGAGCGCCATGGGTGAGGTTGTTCCCGCGTGACCGCCCGCGCCGGCCGCGACGGCGATCAGGCCGTCGGCCCCTTTCTCGATGGCTTTCTTGGCGAAGCGATTGTTAATCACGTCGTGGAGAACAATGCCCCCGTAGCTGTGCACCATTTCATTGACCCACTCCTTCGCGCCCAACGAGGTGATCACGATCGGGGCTTTGTATTTCACGCAGAGGTCCATGTCGTGCTTTAGGCGCGCGTTGGAGCCATGAACAATCTGATTGACCGCAAAGGGCGCTGATGGTGCCTCGGGATGCGCTGCGTCGTACTCCGCGAGTTCTGACGTTATGCGTTGCAGCCACTCCTCGAGCACGGGTTCGGGGCGCGCATTTAATGCTGGAAAGGACCCGACGACACCTGCTTTGCACTGCGCGATCACGAGATTAGGGTTCGAAATGATAAAGAGAGGAGCAGCCACAACGGGAAGTCTGAGTTTGTCTTTAAGGGCGGCAGGCAAGGCCATGAGGAGTTCTCCTGAAAAATGTGGTGACTGTTTATCTATCGGGTTTTCGATGCGCCTGTCGAATGATTTGCGACGGCATCAATAGCGAGCAGTGCCGATATCTACTGGGCAGCGCTGATACCGCGGCGCATAATAGAGGCACTGCTAACAAGATTCGGCATGCTATATGCCAATAACTCTTGGCGCAACCACGGCGCGATAGGACACGCTGATCCGCATGTACCATCACTACTTCGGGCTCGCTGAATCTCCCTTTTCTATTGCGGTCAATCCGCGTTACCTGTTTATGAGTGCTCGCCATCGAGATGCGCTGGCGCACCTGTTGTACGGCGTTGGGAGCGGCGGTGGATTCATATTGTTGACGGGTGAAGTCGGCACCGGCAAAACCACCTTGAATCGGTGCCTTTTGGAGCAACTGCCTGAATCGACCGATATTGCCATTGTGCTGAATCCAGCGCTGAGCGCTGTTGAGTTGCTCGCCACCGTGTGTGATGAATTTGCGATCGACTACCCCAAGGGAACCGATAGTCTCAAGGTGTTGACTGACGCACTGCATGGTTTTTTGTTGGCAAATCATGAAGCAGGCAAGCGCACCGTCTTGATGATCGATGAGGCGCAACATTTGCACTTCGACGTGCTCGAGCAAATTCGTTTGCTCACCAATCTCGAAACAGACGAGAAAAAACTGCTGCAAATTATTCTGATCGGGCAGCCTGAGCTGTCAGCGATGCTGGCGCGGCCCGAGCTGCGACAGCTTAATCAGCGCATCACCGCGAGATTCGACCTGACTCCGCTCGACCAAAGGGAAACGCACACCTACGTGCGTCATCGACTTCAGGTCGCGGGGTTGTCCAGCACCCGCCAGGTCTTCAGCGATGGGGCGCTGCGTCAGGTCTATCGGGCTAGCGGCGGCACCCCACGGTTGATCAATCTCGTATGCGACCGGGCGATGACGGGTGCCTATGGGCGCAATGAATCAAGCGTATCCGCTGCCATAGTACGCCAAGCGGCGCGCGAGGTTTTGGGCGATACCGGGCGCGACGCAAACCGGCCAGTAGTAGGGTCGCTGAATCGCGTTTTTAGAGAGAGGGTTTGGCTCGTGGTGGTCGTGGCAGTGGCACTCGCTCTGTTAGTGGCGATGGGGCCAGATCGCCTCTTAGAAAGCCTTCCCGCTGCAGCTTTATTTGACGCAGACAGTGAGGCGCCGCCGTCAACCACCGCAGACACGCCGGCGCGCGCGGGGGCATCGCCACCGTGGATGGTATCCGCGGAGCAAGCCGATAGGGCGTTGTGGTTACTGTGGTCTCGCGCGCCGCTCACGGGATCGCTGTGTGAGAGTGCGGCGGGGGTGGCGCTTTCTTGTGAAAGTGCGCGTGCGGACACCTGGGATGCGTTACGGGAATTGAATCGGCCTGCGGTCTTGGAGCTGCGTCGGGAGTCAGGCTTTGCCGCGGCCGCGGTTTTAGTGGCCATCACTGCTGATGTTGCCAGGCTCTGGAACGGACGCGCGGTATGTGTGGCTTCACCGACCCAGCTGGCTGCTGCGTGGACGGGCCGCTACCACTATTTATGGCGAAGCCCCATGGGGTGGGCGGGGCCCACGATGCTTGGGGATCAGGGGCCGGTTATCGCCCATGTGGTATCCCAGTTTGCGCGCCTTGATGGCCTCGATGCTCCGCCGCTCGATGTTTTTACCGAGGGACTCGAGTTGCGTGTGAGAGCCTTTCAGATCGACGCCGGGCTTGAAGTTGACGGTGTCATCGGGTTGCGCACGTTGCAGGCGTTGGAAGACGCCTTGGGTGAGGGCTTTAGCGCAGAGGCGGCACTGCGAAGGGCAACCTCTTTGGCAGGGGGTGTGTCGTGTCCCTGATCCTTGACGCTTTGCGTCGGGCAGAGGCGCAGGACGAGGGTGCCGAGCGGGATGTCTTTACAGAGCCTCCCGTTCAGCATCGGACTGTTCGGCGGATCCCGATGGCGGTGGCCGCGGGAGGGCTATTGGGAGCATTGATAGCAGTATCGCTGATGGGGTTGGTGGACGGTCCGGGGTCAACGACGACGTCCAATGAAGTTGCTCCGGCTAATGGCGCTATCGTCGCGTCGCCCGCACTGGGTTCGGGAAGCTCGTCGGTCACCGAGCAGGAGGCGGGCGCGGGTCATACCGCTGCGCTTGATGTGGATCAGGCGGCCAAGGCGGAGGAGGTGGCAGCGCTCAATGCGCGTATGTGGGCGGAGGCGGAGGCTTTGCAGAGCCTACCCGAGGTGCCGCAGCAGCAGACAGATGCTGGCCTCGCGACGATAGCGCCGACAGTCACTGACGAGCAGGAGGCGGCATTCTCCATCGCGCCACCCGTCGATTTAGCTAAAGCGATCGAGCGGGCGGCTCAGGCAGCGGGTGAGTCGTCGCTTGAGCCCCACCCGGTCGTGTTATTGGAGCACCTGTCGCAGCAGCAAAAGGACCGTATTCCCACGATTGTGTACACGGATCACGATGTCGAGGGGCCTGGTCCATCCGTGGTCGAGATCAATGGGCGTCGTGTTAGTGCGGGGCAACGCGTCGAATCCGTCGTGGTGGAGGAGATCTTGAGTGACAGTGTGATTCTGCGCGTGGATGACACCATGTTTCGGTTACGGGCCCTGAATACCTGGGTCAATCTCTAGGGTTGCCCGCCGGCAGGCGTGCGGGAGGTGTTACCCGAAGACCGTTCAATCAGAGCGCCCAGGGGCGCGACGTCATTCCCCGGCGTTTTCGCCGAGCAGAAACGCCGCCATGGCGTCGTGTATCTCTCTTTGTCGAACAAAGGGTGCCAGTAGCTCGGCCGCTAACTCATTGCCGAACAACGGCACGTTGGCGCCGGTGTGCTCCTCGCTGAAGCCGTTATTGGTTGCGTAGTTGATTCGCATGACGCCCCCTTCGGGCGTCTGGATGCGAGCGATTAGCCCCGGCGAATAGATCGGGATCGGGTAGCCGCTGTAGAGACTGGGTTCCGGCAAAATTTGCGCCGCTTGTGCGTGATCGGCGGTGACGAGAACCAAGGTGTCCTCGTTGCGTTCGGCGAACTCGAGGGCTGCGGCCAGCGTGGCCTCGAGCTGGGCGATTTCACCAATTGAGCCACAGGGGTTGCGCTTGTGGCTCTGCTTGTCGATCGAGGCTGATTCCACCATCAGGAAGAACCCTTGGTCATTGTTGTGTGGCAGGAGCGAGAGTGCCGTGCGCGTCATGGTGGCCAGTGAAGGCGTGTCACCAAATGCGGGGTTGGGTTCACAGGCCATGGGCGCGGGCTCACTGATCTTGCCTAGATAATCCGAAACGTGATGCAGCCAGCTGGTGGCTGTCGCTTCCGCAATTCTTCCATCGCTGCCGCGCCACTGGACATCTAGGTTCTCATCCGCGAATAGGCCGAGTAGGGGTACCTCGGCACTGATATTGGCCAAGCTCGACGCGGATGTAACGACCTGAAACCCCTCTCTCTCAGCGAGAGCCTGGACTGTTTCGCCATCGATCGTGGTTTGTGCGAGGAACTTTTGCCCCCCGCCAAGTAACACGTGCGCGCCGCTAGTGACGAGTTGCTCGATGATAGACCCGGGTCCGCCGTTGTCTCTGGCATCGGGGAGGCAGGCGGGCTGCGGTATACCGTAATAGGTGCTGCCCAGCACCTCCTCTGGACCTTCGCAGCTCCGTGATGAAACATGCGAGAGAAAAGATGCGGGTGTCGCGTCCGTTAATGACGCGGTAGAGACGACCCCAACGCGAATACCTCGTTCGATAGCGCGTTCGGCGATGGTGCTGATATCGGCATCGTGAATATCAGTGGCGATGCGCCCGATACTCGTGATGCTGCCTGTCGCGAGCGAGGTTGCGGTATTGGCCGAATCGGCGACATAGATCGGCGTTCCTTCAGGGGACAAGGTTTCGACCTGGACAGCGGCGCGATAAGGCAGAGTATCGAGCGTTAGTTTGCCGCTCATCCCGGCGAGATAATTGCGGCCCATGGAAACGTGTTGGTCATCAAAACCATCGCCAATGATCAGAATGACATTTCTCGCCGACGCGGCAGAGATCGAACATGCCAGTGCCAAGACTGCTAGCGATAAGAAATAGCGGGTCATGTCGAGAGCTCCAGTTGGCAATGCCGCGCAGAATAGTCGCCGTCGCTGCGATACTCAATCACTGTTATTACCCCGCCCAGTTTCACGGGAGTGGGTTACGGCGAGTCAATGTGGCACACTTTGCGCTTCTTTGTTCTAGGGCGCCTTCTTCATGACTCGCGATGCACTCCGGTTCGACCGCATTCTGACGCCGCTAACCCTGGCTTTTCTGGCGCCGATGCAGGCATCGGCCAATGAGATATCGGGCGCTGATACCGCGTGGATGCTCACCGCGACTGCGTTGGTGCTGTTCATGACGATTCCCGGACTGTCTTTGTTCTATGCGGGGTTGGTGCGGGTCAGGAACGTACTGTCGGTGCTGATGCAGTGCTTTGCGCTGACGGCGCTGATGTCGGTGCTCTGGTTTGTGATCGGATACACCCTTGCCTTTGGGTCAGCGGGTGTCGAACAGGGACCATGGATTGGTGATTTAGGCAACTTGTTTCTCGCCAAAGTATCGATGGATAGCGTGAGCGGCTCTATCCCCGAGACCTTATTTGTGATGTTCCAACTGACCTTCGCCGTGATTACCCCTGCGCTGATTGTTGGCGGTTTCGCGGAGCGTATGCGCTTCTCTGCGATGCTGATTTTCAGTTCGCTTTGGATGCTATTGGTGTATGCGCCTGTATGTCACTGGGTATGGGGTGGTGGTTGGCTCGGGAGCCTGGGTTTGCAGGATTTCGCGGGTGGCGCGGTGGTCCACATCACTGCGGGCGTTGCGGCGCTGGTTGCAGCGATGTCTCTCGGTTCTCGCAAGGGCTTCGGGCAGACTGCGATGCCACCTCATAATCTGACGATGACAGTGACCGGCGCCGGTATGCTCTGGGTGGGCTGGTTTGGCTTTAATGCCGGCTCGGCGGTGGCTGCCGACACCAGTGCAGCTATGGCGATGTTGGTCACCCACCTGTCTGCGGCTTGCGGTTCCCTGGCCTGGATGGCGATGGAGTGGTGGCGGCACGGTAAGCCTTCTGTGCTGGGGATTGTGACCGGTATGGTTGCCGGCTTGGGTACGATCACCCCCGCCTCGGGCTCGGTGGGTCCCGCGGGTGCGGTAGTCATCGGCCTCTCTGCAGGCGTGGTCTGTTATTTCGCGACCATTACGCTCAAGAATCGGTTAAGAGTCGATGACAGCTTGGATGTTTTTCCAGTTCACGGTGTGGGCGGCATGCTGGGATTGCTGCTCGCTGGGGTCTTTTGTTCGCCGGCGTTGGGATTGTTCAGCGGAAACGGCTTTTCAGATGGTGTCGACACGATCGCGGGGCAGATCGGTGTTCAGCTGACCGGAATCGTAGCGACTTTTGTTTACACCGCGGTCCTCAGCTGGGTATTACTGAAGGTCGTTAACGCCTTGGTGTCTCTAAGAGTCGATCAAGAAGACGAGACGGCGGGCCTTGATATCGTGCTTCATGATGAGCGAGGTTACGACCTATAAGGCGATGGGCGCTCGCTTGCGGTGAGCGCTCAGACGGGCCTGAGCGTCATGCCAATGCCGATTTTTTCGAGTGTGGGAGCACTCTGCTCAACTTCCCATACCGTGAGTGGGTGAGCGTCTCCCCAATGCCGCGGGAAAGTGAGCACCAAGCTGTCATCCTCAGCGGTGACATTGACCTCTGGGATTTCCTCTAACACCTCTACGTGCTTCAGAATCACGGCGAGCCGCAGTAGCGCCATCATCCGGGCTACTTTGTGGCGCTTTCGCTCCGAAATGGGTTCCATGATTTCAGGGCGTATTTTGCCTTTCAGCGCCGCGATCACGGCAGCCATGATCTCCTGATCTTGTTGAGAAAACCCGGGGAGGTCGGTATTCAGTACGAGGTAGGCCGAGTGCTGAGAGTAGTTTTTTTGCGATACCGCAACGCCGACTTCATGTAGCGCACCCGCCCACTTGAGCAGATCGACATCGGTGTCGTTGAGGCGCCACGCCTCGCGGGTTGCCTCTGCGAGCAGGCCAACCCGGCGTGAGACCAGATCGGCGATCGCCTGATCCACGCTGTATCGCTGCTGCATTGCAAATACCGTGCGCGTGCGCACATCCTCGTGGCTGAATCTGCCCAGCAGATCGTAAATCACCCCCTCCCTGAGTGCGCCGGGGGAAGTGACCATCGTGTCGATGTCGAGTCCGTCAAAAATGCCCAGAGTGATTGCGAGGCCTGCTGTAACAACGCCTTTGCGCGTGTCGCTCAGACCTTCAAGGGAGATGTCCTCAAAGCATCGAAAGCGAAGCAGCTGTTCGCGTAGCTTGTCCAGCGACGCGCGGTCGATTCCTGACTCTCGCCAACCCGCTGTCACGATCAAAGTCTCTATGGCGCGCAAGGTGCCGGAGGAGCCCACAGCCTCTTGCCAATTACCGCTGCGATAGTTTCGCCGTATGTGCGAGACCTCGAGCCGGGCCCGGTCATAGGCGGCATCGAATGCGTCGCGATCGATAATCCCCTCTGGGAAAAACGCTTCGCCATAGGTGAC
>Ga0181594_10005469_pt1 | contig 11109 bp, 8 predicted proteins | sample 071ome_18_FD_145603 | JGI IMG/M metagenome (GOLD analysis project Ga0181594, IMG submission 145603) | Coastal salt marsh microbial communities from the Groves Creek Marsh, Skidaway Island, Georgia - 071413BT metaG (spades assembly) | ecosystem: Environmental > Aquatic > Marine > Intertidal zone...
TAAGGCGGCTTATCTAGAAGCGCCGAGCCCCAGCGGACGGAAAATTGCCTCCAATCCGCATTGTCCCAGCAGGCAACAAAAAAACCGCCGTGAACGGCGGTGTTTTTTGGCGACCCGTAAGGGACTCGAATCCGGATTCATAACTCATTTATTTGCAACGATTTGCAATAATCTGCACGTATACAGCAAGTTACGAAAAATGGCATTTTGCAGACTGATGCAGATCAATGCACATTTTACGGAACATTTTGTTGTGTGTTGTTGTGCATTTTCGCGGTTTTGTTAGCAACTCCTCAGCGGGATTTTTTGAGATGCTCGATGAGGGCTTCCCGGTCTTGGACGTTCAGCAGTCCCTGGAACTCCATTTTGGTTCCCGGAGCGAATGTTTTCGGACTGGCCAGAAACTGGTCGAGCAGTTCCGGGGTCCATTTTCCTCCATTGCCCCGGCCGGTCCGTGCCAGGGCATCCGAGTAGTCGAACCCCGGTCCCGAGGCGATGGGGCGGTCCCAGAATCCGTCCAGGCTGGGTGCTGGCATGCCGACACGGTGCTGGCCCGGGGCACCATGGCATCCCGAGCATAGAATGGCCAGGGTCGCGCCCCGTTCGGCGATGTCGAGGGTGGCGACCTGGGTTTCGTCGAGGACGTAGTCTCCCCGCATCTTCATGAGCGCCGCCATCTTCTCTTCTGTCATCGAAGCCCGGATCTTTCGATAGGCCTCGGCCTCGATGCAAGCAGCATCCATTTCGAGCCGGCCCATCGCGCGGGCGAGTTCGTTAACGCGCTCGGGATCGAAGCGTTCCGGACCGTTACGGAGCAGTGCCAGTTGTTCGAGGAACTCGTGCCGCTTTTCGAGAAACTCGCGGACGACCGGAACCTGGATGTCGACCGCCTGCTCGATGAGGCCCTGCTGCTCATCGTCGAGCAGGGCGAAGAAATCCTTCGCGATGGTTCCGCGGCTCGCAGCGTGTCCGCTCTTGTGGCGGATCGAGACGAAGCCGAAGAACTGGGCCGGTTGCCCGATGGGGATGATCTCGTTGTCTTCCGGCGTGCCGGTGAGCCAGGAGAATGCCTTGGCGTAGAGATCCTCGAGTTGTTTGGCGTCACCGCGATCGGCAAGGCCTTCGGCTTCCACCCGGACGCTCTTGCTGTATTCCCCGGCACTCTCGGCATCGGCTCTCCATGCGGCGAGCAGGTCCGCCTGTTTCTTCGAGAGTGAGTCTTCCAGGCTGGCGTAGGCACGAGCCTCGTGGGTCGCGACGAGGGCATTGAGCAGGGAGAAGCGTTCACCGAGCGGATCGAGCTTTTCCCGGTCGATGGGAAGACCGGTGTAGAGGTGATCCTCCAGCAGAGTGAGAATCTCTTCCCGCACGGTCCACCATTCCTGGAGGGCCGGCTTTTCGGCGAGGACGGCCTTTGCCATCAGAGTCCGCTGTTCCTTGTCGGCGATGGCGTAGACCGCCCGACCCAGTGTCCCGCGGTTGGCGGCCCGCCCGCTCTGGTATCGCAGAGCGACGAAACCGAAGAACTGGGCGTTCTTGCCGACGGATAGTTTCTCGTTGTCGGCGGGCGAGCCAGTGATCCAGGTGAATCCCTTCGAGGCCAGCGCCGCCTGCAAATCTTTCTCGCCGCGAAGACCGCTGTATTCCTCGGCGCTCCAGGTGTCGGGATCCTTGCTGTCGGGTTTGTTGCCATTCTTGCCGCCGCCCTTCTTCTGGGCGAAGGCCGAGGGAAGAGTGAGGAGAGAGAGAATGGCGAGGAGGGTGGGGAAAGTTTTGATCATGGAAGGAATCGGGTTCATGGGTGAAGGGACTTCCGGCGTGGATGGTTTTCAGCGGGAAGTTGCATCGCGGGTTGAAACGGCGCCGTCCTGATCGTGATCTACCTGCCTGAAGGCTTCTCTGAGTTCGTCGGCAAACTCCCGGGCGGTGATCCTGGTATCGCCATTGGAATCGATGACGTCCGCGTGCGTGGTGAGAAATCCGGCGACCGCCATTTTCGGCGACCGGTTCTCGTGCTCCCTTTCGCTGAGTAGGCCGTCGCCATCCGAATCGAAAGCGCCGAAGGCCATCCGCGCCTGGTCCATCAGTTCCGCTTCCACAAGCAGGCCGTCGCCGTTGATGTCCAAGTCCGCGAGATGGTCCCGGATCCACGTGGGACCGGGGTCCGGGCCTGGAGACGACCGGTGAGAGGCCGGTCCCACCTTGGCCGCCTTCGCGAAGGCCGCGGGACTGACATCGACTCCGGTGATGGTAAGGACGGGTTCACTCGAAGGTGGCGACCCGCGACTCTCGGGCTTCTTGTCTGCCATCGGCTTGGTGGCAGGAGCGGGAGCATCACTCGGCTGGTCGTCGGATGGGTCGGTGTCCTCCGAATCGGGATCGGTTTCCATTCGCTTCTTCTTCCCACCGCCCTTTTTCTTCTTCTCCATCCCCCTCTTGCCGCCGCCTTTCTTCTCGCCACGATTCTCCTTCAGGGACGGCGGATTCTTGGGATCGTATTGCGGATTCTTCTCCGGCATCTGCGCGTCCACCTCGGCAAGGTAGGCGAAGAGTTTCTCCTTCAGCGCACCAGTCACCTCCGGGTTCTCTTTCGCCAGGTCGTGCCGCTCGGCGATGTCGCTATCGAGATCGAAGAGGTGCGTCTCCCCGGTCTCGTAGAAGTGCATGATCTTCCAGTAGTCGAGTAGGAGAGCGGAGTGTGGCGTGTCTCCCTGGTAGTGGGGGAAATGGAACACCAATTCCTCCCTCGGACGCTTCACCGGCGTTTCTTCCCCCCGGAACAGGTGGGTGATCGATCCCCCCTCGATGGTTTCCGGCAAGGCCTCCTTCACCCCGGCGAGTTCGCAGAGGGTCGGGTAGAAATCGTAGCCCACGACGCGCTGGTGGCTCCACGAGTTCGGAGAGATTCCGGGACCACGTAAGATCAGGGGAACCCGCACGCCGCCTTCCCAGACTCCGCCCTTGCCGCCGCGAAGCGCCTGCTTCGTCGAGGAGCCGTTGTCGGACAGGTAGATGACGTAGGTCCTGTCCGCGACCCCGAGTGCCTCGATCTTTTCCAGCAACTGCCCGATGCCCTGATCGAGGGCCTCGCTCATCGCGGCTCGCCCGATCTCCTTCTCATTCCCCTTCGGCATCAGCCCGGCGTACTTTTCCACGAGTTCGGGCGGCGCATTCTGCGGGTAATGGAGGGCGTGATAGGACATCTGGATGAAGAACGGCTTTCCGGTCTGCTTCGACTTCGCCATCAGCGCCATGGCCCGTTCTCCCATCCCGAAGATATCGACCGGGTTGGGTGGCAGGTGCGGCTCGGCGTCCTGGTTGCCGGTGTCGCCATCGCTCTCGTCATAGCCGTGCTGCTCAGGGCCTCCACCGGAGATATGCCACTTCCCGAAGTGGGCGGTGGTGTATCCGGCTGACTGAAGAAGCTCGCCAATGGTCGTTTCCGCCGCGTCGATGCTGCGCCGATTCTGTGGCGGGATCAGCGGGAAGCCGTCTTCGGCCGTCAACGATCCTGCCGCCTTGGTCCAGTGGCACTGGGCCGGACTCTTGCCGGTCTGCAGGCTGATGCGGGTTGGCGCACAAACCGAAGCCGGGGAATAGCCGGCACTAAATCGCATTCCCTCTTCGGCGAGTCGGGCGATGTTCGGTGTCTCAATGTATTGGCTCCTCGAATCGGGCATGTCCGGGTGCATCTGGCAGGACAAGCCGTTCCACGCCTGATCGTCGGAGAGAAGGAAGAGAAAGTTGGGTTGGTCCGAGGCGGAAGAGAGTATGGGGAGCAGCAGGAGAGAGCAGAAAAGGGTCAGGGCGAGAGTTGTTTTCATGAAATCCGGTCGTGGTTACAGGCTAGTAAACCTTCGGTTTGTTTCAGAAAGATTTCGCGCGGATTACACGGATGAAATGTTTCGGAAAACAGGAAACCGGCAGCCAGGGCACGGTTTCGCCTTCCCGACCGCAGGTTGCGCTCCTCACGTCGGGAGCGACACCATCATCGTCGTCAACCCTTCGTCGGTCACGCCTGCCGTGACGCTCCCTCCATGCGCGGTAACGATCTCCTTCACGAGGCTCAGCCCCAACCCTACCCCCGCTTCGGAAGCATCGTTTGCACGACACCCCCGTTCAAAGCGGTCGAAGATACGCTCGCGATCCGCCTCGGCGAGGGCATCTCCGGTATTGGCAATCTTCCATTCGATGCCGTTCCCGGTGCGACGGAGCCTGCAATCGATAACTCCGCCCTCCTCATTGTACCGGACTGCGTTGGAAAAAAGATTGTGAGCCACCTGCTGCAGGAGAACGGGGTCTCCGTCGATCTCGATGCCGGGCTCGATTTCGCTGTGGATCGTAATGTCGCGGGCCTCCGCAAGCAGGCTGGCATCTTCCAACCAGGTTTCCAACAGGCCGCTCAGATCGATCCGCTCGGCGCTAATTTCGAGTTTCCCGGCGTCGGCCCGGGAAAGAAGCAGGAGGCTTTCGAGAATGGCGCCCTGGCGATCCGTCTGTTCGAGTAGCTTTGAAAACGCTTCCTGTGCTTCGGGGGCATTCCGACATTTCTCGAGACCTTGCTCAAGGGTGCCGCGCATGATGGCCAGCGGAGTCTTGAGTTCGTGCGAGGCGTCGGCGCTGAAACGATTGGCCTGGTGAAAACTGCGTTCCAGTCGCTCCAGCATCGCATTGTAGGTTTCGATGATTCTGGCAAATTCGAGATCGGCTCTTCCGGCGTCCAGCCTTTGGTCGAGATCCCGGACCGAGAGGTTTGCCATGTCCTCTCCCAGCACTTGGATGGGATGGAGTGCCTTTCGGGTCAACCACCACGCGCCGAGGGCGATCATGGCGAGCGCGGCCGGTAGCGCGACAAGGAAGGCATTGCGTAACGGAAGCAATGCCTGGGAAGATTGATCGAGATCCGCTCCGGCAACGAGCACCACGTTCGCGTTGCGAAAGACGCCAATCCGGTAGCGATGGCCTTCGTCACCGATCGTGTAGAAGCGGGGTTCATACAGCGGGCGTAGTTCGCGATCGGTGTCGGCTTCTCCCTGTTTCGGCGTGGGGAGGACCAACTCGGGCTGCGGGTCGAGAAGGGAGTCCCCCGGGGGATACTCGACGGGATCGAGGCTGTCCGGCCACCATGAAGAACGGAAGAGAGTCTTCTCCCGTTGATTCAAAATGGCGAAAAAGCGATGCGGCGCCACTTCCGCGCCCACCATGCCGACGAGAGTCTCTTCCTGCCGTTCACCACTCACGTTCGGGCCGGACCGGCTCGCGACCCGGTAGCCGAAGGTGGTCAGTTCCTGGTCGAGGGAGCGCAGTTGCGATCGCGACAGGGTGCCCCACGCGACGAGGCCGAAGACGAGTAGGACGAGACCCGAGAGTCCCATCGAGATCAGGGCAAGGCGGAAGCGAAAGGATCGGCGCTTCATGGTTTTACGGAACCTCCTTCATCCGGTAGCCGACACCGCGCACCGTATAGATCAGCTTCGATTCACCCGGCACCTCGATCTTCTTCCGGAGTCGCGTCACGGCGACGTCGACCATGTTGGTGCCAGTGTCGAAGTGGGTATTCCAGACATGCTCGCAGATCTGGGAACGAGAGAAGACGCGCCCGGGAGACCGCATCAGGTATTCGAGCAGGGCGAACTCCCGCTGGCTCAGCTCGATCTCACGGTCGCCCCGTTTCGCCTCGCGCCGAATCAGATCGAGGGTGAGATCGTCGACCTGGAGGACGGTCAACGCCGTTCCCGAAGAGCGGCGCAGGAGCGCCTGGAGACGGGCGACCAGTTCCTCCACAAAGAAAGGCTTGGTGAGGTAGTCGTCCGCCCCGAGGTTCAATCCCTCGACCCGTTCGTTCAATTCGTTGCGCGCTGTCAGGAGAATGATGGGAAGGGTGACGCGGCGTTCGCGGAGGCTGCGAAGAATGCTGAGCCCATCGCGCCCCGGAAGCATGATGTCGAGCAGCATCGCGTCGAAGGACTCGCTCGTCGCGAGGTCGAATCCTTCCTCGCCGGTGCGGCAGAGCTTGACGACGAAGCCCGCTTCTTCGAGACCGGACTGGATGAATCCGGCGATCTGGGGCTGGTCTTCGACGACGAGGATGCGCATCACTGACTACCTTGGTCTTTTCCCGCCGCTTTTTCTACTGCCGAATTTGCCTTACCGGCTTGCCGTCGATTCGATTCATCAATTTTCCCGCGAGGCCATTCTCGCGGGAGGGGATCTCCATTCGGAGGTCGGGCAATCATGGTTCGGAAGAGGACGGTATTGTCGAGCGCCAGGTCCTCCGTCCAGATCCACTTGGCGCCAGCGAAGTCGTGCTCGTAGAAGGGCTCTTTCGGCCCGACCGCTTCCTCGCTGTGTTCTACCGCATTGTCCCAGCCGCTGTCGTCAAAATCGACCCCGTACCAATCAGCGGGAATCGGGGTATGACGAGTTTTCGGATTCTGCCTGTCCCCGTTGATGGGACCATGGAAAAAGCTCTTCGCTTTCCATGTTGCATCGGTCACCGTGCCGTCCCCGAACTTGAGGGTGAAACCGCCGTCTCCCAGGTTCGTGTTGTCGTACTCCAGTCCGGTGTCCCTGTCCGCATTGTCCTTCGCCATCACCGCGATCGTCATGGGATACTCCGGGAGGATGTCCACCGAGACGACGTTGTGAGGGATGAACGAGATCGAATCCACCGCCACGAGATGGCCGTTGATGTAGAGCTTGAACCAGTTGTCGGCATAGATGTTTGCCATCACGGCGTCGGAGATCTTTGGCTTGGCGATTTTCGGTCCTCCTCCTTTCTTGCCTTTCCGGGGACGCCCATCGCCCCGTTCACCGGCTCGTGGTTTGCCGTCATCCTGGGCCTGCGCTTCGCTCGGCTGGCAGACCAGGCCAAGAGTTCCAAGGCTAATCACTAGAAGACGGGAGGGGAGCGATTTCATGGTTGGTGAACAACACTGGTTCTCCTCAATGAAACCTCGTGATCGTGTCGAAACGGTTACGACCGGATTACGGGATTGTAATCTTCAGGATCGCCTTCGCGATCGCACTCGGAGTTCGTAGTCCAAGTGAACCGAGGCTTGGGTGTGGCTTCGGTTGCCAGATTCTGGCATTAACCGGGAATCACCCGTACTGGAAATATTCATAACCCGCTGATATTAAGCAATTTATGGCGACCCTTACGGGACTCGAAGCCGCTTCAGAGCTTCCGCGATTTTCCTCGATCTGCCGCAATCTGCACCAATTCAACACCTTGTGAAGATTGGGATTTGGCAGATTGCGGCAGATAACGGCAGATTGAGGGGAACATTTTGTTGTGCGTTGTTGTGCATTTTCGGGTTTCTCAGGAAGTCTTGAACGACGAGGAGGCTCCTCAGGGGAACGAAGCAAGCGGGTAGTCGCGCATACTGCGCATTCGCGGTTTGACGATCTCGAAACATACCGGGACGACAGGTGTTTCAATGCCTATCCATGAAGAACTGCTCCATTTTTCTCTCCTTGGCCGTCACCTTCCTCAGTGTTGCGGAGATCTCAACCGAAGACGGTCACAGATCCTCCTACTACAAGGACGGCGAGATTCACGTCAACGTCCTCGGAACCCCCGAGGAAAAGCCGCTCACCACCGGCCACTGGGATTTCAAACCCTCGTGGTCGAAGACCGGCGACAAGCTCGTCTTCTTCCGCCGCCTCGTGAATGACAAGGAAGTGGGCAACTGGAAGACCGCCATCTGCATCATCAATGCCGACGGTAGCGGCTTTCACCAGCTCACCGACGGCACCCACACCGATTTCAACCAGACCTGGACCCGGGACGGCGCCAACACACCGATCTGGAACCGGAAGAACCCCAAGACCGGCGGCTACCAGGTCATGGCGAGCAAGATCGGCGGCAAGCCGGGCGAGGAATATCTGCTCAGCGGCAAGGGCTATCACACCTGGGCCTTCACCTGCCTGACGGACGGGCGTATCTTCGTGAGGTCGAAACCGCCCAAGCAGCCGCGTGGCTACTACCTCATGACGCCCGACCCCGGCGGCGAACCGAGGTTCGAGCTCGTTGCGTGCGAGCTGGCGAAGTCGGGAATTCTTGACCGGGTCAGCATCTCGCCGAGCGAAACGAAGATCTGCTTCGACTTCACCAGGGGCTCCGAGCAGAAGATCCCGGGCCGGACGCTTTACCTGGCCGATTTCGACGCGAAAACCCGAACCATCTCGAACGCGAAGCCGTTCGCCAACGAGGAGGGCAAACCCATCTGGTTCGATTATCCCCGGTGGACCCGGGACGAGTCCGCCATTGTGTATCACGCGGGAGGAAAGCTGTTCCTCTACACCCTGGCAGACGGCTCCACCCGGAAAGTCTCCACCGACGACAAGGCCGACTACCGCTACCCGCATGGCGAAGCCACTCCGAAATAATCCTGCCCGATGAATCCTTCGCGCAGAGGCGTCCTCGCCATTGCCGCCGTCGTGTCGTTCAGCACGGCCGGGACTGCCCAGCAGGGCAAGTCACGTGCCGAAGCCATCGCCAGCCCCTACCCGGCGCTGCCGGAAACGGTCGAACGGAGGCAGGTCACCATCTGGAGCGATGGAACCAGGATGGCCGGAGACCTCTACCTGCCGGCCTCACTGGAACCGGGTGCCAGGCTTCCCGCGATCGTTTTCGTCGCCGGAACCGGTGGAACCAAGAAGGGCACCCCGGCCCGGATGGCTCCTCATTTCGTGGAGAAGGGCTACCTCTTTCTCGCCTTCGACTACCGGGGTTGGGGCGAAAGCGAGAGCCGGCTCCAGATGCTGGAACCCATGCCCGAGCCGGACGAGAACGGCGAGGTGACCGTGAAGGCCCGCGCGATCCGCTGGCAGATGGATTTCGCCGACCAGGTCACCGACATCCAGCGCGCCATCGCCTTCGTGGCGGGGGAACCGAACGTGGACCCTGAACGGATCGGTATCCTCGGAACGAGCTACGGGGGCGGACTCGTCACCTGGATGGCCGCCCACGATCCGCGGGTCAAGTGCGCCGCCGCCCAGGTCCCGGTAATGGGCGGGGGACGACGGCCCGCGGCGGAAAAGCGTGCGCTCGACCTGCAGACCAGGCAGGCTCGCGGGGAGGCGGAGCCGATCCCCTACGAGACGGGAGCGCCCGGCGGCAAGATGGCCAGCTACGCCCACATGCGCTACAACCCTGCCAAGAGCGTCGGCTACAGCGCCATCGAGGCTGCGGAGAAAATCACGATCCCGATGCTGATCATCGATGCCGAGAACGAGGAGCTGATGGACACCGCCGAGAACGGCAGGCGCGTTGCCGAAATCCTCGAAGCCAACGGCACACCGGTGAAATATCACGTCCTCGAGGGCATCTCCCACTACGGCGTTTACCGCAAGAAATTCCAGGAAGCGATATCGCTGGAGATCGGGTGGTTCGACCGGCATCTGAAGGGAGAAACGGAATGACCCTTCTGCTCCCCGGACCTCTGCCCCCTGGTCGAAACCGATCCTCTTTTTCCCCATGATTTTCCCCATGAGACACGCAAGATCCCTGCTCCTTCTCGGCGCTTCACTCGTGCTTTCGGCTTCGGCCCGCGGCCAGGATGCCGCCACGGCCGAAGCCCTCCTGGAGCCCTTTGTCGAAAAACACGAGCTCGCCGGAGCCGTCGGTCTCGTTGCCGGAGCGGAGGGCATTCTCTCGACCACGACGGTGGGATGGACCGACATCGAGGCCGGGAAGCCGATGACGCCGGACGCGGTCTTCTGGATCGCCTCGCAGTCGAAGCCGATGACCGCGACGGCATTCATGATGCTGGTCGATGAGGGAAAGGTGAGCCTCGACGATCCGGTGGAGAAGTACCTGCCCGAGTTCAAGGGCCAGATGGTGATCGCGGAAAAGGACGACGATCATGTTCTCCTGAAAAAGCCGGATCATCCCATCACGATTCGCGAGGTTCTCAGCCACGTCAGCGGTTTGCCGTTCAAGTCTGCGATGGAAGAGCCGACGCTTGATGCCCTCCCGCTTCGTCTCGCCGTGCGCAGCTACGCCGCTGCCCCGCTGGCGACCGAGCCGGGGACGCACTACCAGTATTCCAATGCCGGGATCAACACGGCGGCGCGGATTCTCGAAGTCGTCTCCGGCATGAGTTACGAGGACTTCCTGCAGCAGCGCCTCTTCGATCCCCTGGGAATGAAGGACACGACCTTCTGGCCGACGGAGGCACAGGTCACGCGGCTCGCGAAATCGTATCGGCCCGACAAGGACAAGACCGGCCTGGAGGAATTCGGGCTGGGGCAGCTGCAATCGCCGCTCACGAATCGCACGGGCCGTTTTCCCATGCCGGCCGGAGGACTGTTTTCCACGGCGAAGGACACCGCGCAGTTCTGCCGCATGATGCTTAATGGTGGAGAACTCGACGGGAAACGCTACCTCAGTGAAACGTCATTCAAGGAACTGACCACCAAGCAGACGCCCGAGGCGATTCCAAACGGCTATGGCCTCGGCTACGCGATCGGCGGAGATTCCTTCGGTCATGGAGGAGCCCACGCCACCAAGATGGACATCTTTCCCGGCGACGGGATCGCAGTCATCTGGATGGTCCAGCACGGAGGGTTTCCCGGTGACGGGAAGAACGCTCACGGCGATTTCAGCAAGTGGGCACTCCAGACATTCGGAAACGGCAAGTGAGCATCTCAGAAAGGTGGTCGCACCTCCCCACCCAACGCGATGCCGAGTGATGGGTTCGAGGAGTTGGGAAAGAAGCGAAGTCCTCCCGGATTCGTTCTCGAATCGAACCCGTATTGCGAGTCTGCGAACTTTTCACGGCAGACCCAGACGTATTGATCCGATAAACTGTTGACCTGCAGTTGATTGCGAAATCAGCCGGAGCTGTTCGTATTCCGATCAAACTGGCGACCCATACGGGGCGCTCGCCCGTGTCGCCCATAGTTACAACAGACTGAAAGTCAATGAATTGGCGACCCGTACGGGACTCGAACCCGTGTTGCCGCCGTGAAAGGGCGGAGTCCTAACCGCTAGACGAACGGGTCGCGTTCGACGCAAAACTTTAAGACGAGAATGTCCCGAAGTGCGGGGGGCCAATATGCGGATAAAGGAACCTCACGCAAGTCGAAAATATGAAAGAAATT
>Ga0181594_10005471_pt1 | contig 11108 bp, 10 predicted proteins | sample 071ome_18_FD_145603 | JGI IMG/M metagenome (GOLD analysis project Ga0181594, IMG submission 145603) | Coastal salt marsh microbial communities from the Groves Creek Marsh, Skidaway Island, Georgia - 071413BT metaG (spades assembly) | ecosystem: Environmental > Aquatic > Marine > Intertidal zone...
ACCATTTTTGGATAACCAAACGTAAGTAAGACTCGGAACCGATCCAGTACTTCCAGTAGATCCGGTAGTACCGCAAGTTTGTTTAAGATTTCCAGTTAAGCTTACTTCATATACACCAGGATTTTCAACCACATATCTAAAGTTTCCAGTAGCACCAGATGGACCAGCAGTCGCACCAGTTACATAAACTCCTTCAGAAATGTTTGTGGTATTACATCTAACATAGTAAGCTTCCCCCGTTGAACCTACTTGCTGCAAAGTGGTATCATAAAAATGACCATAGAATCCTGCTCTTAGATAATATGGAAGAGCATTCCATCTATCCGAACCATTACCGAGTTTGATTCTTTTGGTATCGGTTTCAAACCCGAGTTCACCACTTAGAAGAACTGGATTGTTAGTTGTCCAATTAGCTCCTGTATCTTGTCTGAGTACTATCCTGTAAGCCACGTTGCTATGGTATTTTGTTTATATATCTAAAGTCCATACCTTGATCTATAGAACAATTTAATTATATATTCCTAAACAGTAGGTGGATTGCTCTTATATGGGTGTCCAGATGGCAGTAAACCTACTAATCCCCACTTCCAAGCAAGATACCCTTCACCTTTCTGCAAATCTGTAAGATCCGTTCCACTGGTTCCTGGTATATCGGCAACTGTAAAAAATTCAGCTAAACGACCATCTAATTCTTGTGATGCTCTATTTCTCATTAACCTTAACTGTTGGTTAGTTTGTATTGAATTATCATAGTCATTAACAGGAGTATATGCATTACTACCATTAACCCTATTACCTATTTGATTTCCAGTCTTATTAAACCAGCATGAAACAATAACCCAGCTATCAATGGAAACACTTTGTAAATTCCAAGATTGTAAATTTCCAATGGTAGTGCTAATTCTATTAGAAGATAGTGCATCTAAGTCTAATTCACCTGGCCAGGTATTATTTGATGCTCCCGCACTTATCGCGTAATCCCTTTTTGGTGATGCATTAGTTTCATAAGACCAAAAAGAATCTTTATCTGCATCAACAGTATCAGCTAAAAATACACCGACTGCCCAATGATTTCCACTACCATCTGTTTGTGCTGAATAACTTGTACTTTGCAAATATTCATTACTTCCACTAAAATCAAATACATTTAAGCTATTAAGACCGTTAGTAACAACGGTAGGCGTATTACCAATTGACATGGTATAAGTTCCTCCTTTATCTGTAACAGATGTTAATGTAGATCCTGATGTTGTATAAGAAGAAGTATCACTTGCATCAATCCAGGCAACTACATTTGCATCACTAGGTTCCCATTCATTAGCAGGGGTAGGAGTTGGTGTTGGAGTAGGAGTTGCTGTAGGTGTTGGTGTAGGGGTTGCCGTAGGAGTAGGGGTAGGAGTTGCTGTAGGAGCAATATTCGAACTATATTTTATAATAACTATGCCGGAGCCTCCGTTTCCGCCTCCTCCAGAGTTAGAAGAAGCTGCACCTCCGCCGCCACCACCATTACCTCTATTGGCAGTGCCATTGGCACCTTCAGTGGTATTAAAGTTACCTCTAGCTCCGGCTCCACCTATACCATAGGTAATAGAAGATCCAGATATAGAAGATGTTATGCCTGCTCCACCAGCTCCACCTGAGCCAATTGCCCCGTTAGAACCGTTTCCTCCGGCTCCTCCACCGCCGCCACCAGATCCTTGAGTAGCTGAAGCTCCGTTTCCACCGCCATCTCCACCAGTTGGTGCAGTGGTGTCACTTACTTGTGCAGAACCGCCGCGTCCTATTGCAACTTGAACGGTTCTACTTCCATTTCCGAAATCTCCACCTAGTGCAGTAACTGAAGAAAAGACAGAATCTCCACCGGCGGTTCCATTTAGATTAGCTCTGGTATCTGCTCCACCAATACCTCCATTACCAACAGTAACAGTATAACTTTGGCCAGGTGTGACCGTAAGGTTTCCTGCAAGTACCATACCTCCAGCTCCACCGCCACCGCCACCAGTGTCATATCCATTACCACCGCCACCACCTGCTCCAACTACAAGATAATCTACGTTTTGTACTCCAGCTGGTGCTGTCCACGTAGTAGTTCCTACTGTAGTAAAGGTTTCTACTGTGGGATCTGCATAAGAATAAAGAGGTGCAGTTGCCTGATAATTCTTTTTAATTTCACCTGCACTCAGGGCTCTATTATAAAATCTAATCGTACCATAGCGACCGCTGAACATACCTGCGGTTCTATTTAGCTGCTCTGTGCTATCTTCGTGACCAAATGCAAAATACCATGCACTAGGTGGATCGTCAAAAGGCTCGAAAGGGGAACCATTTGAAGTAAATTCCCCATTCGCATATGCTTTTACTTGAGTACCATTATACACCCTTACGATTTGGTACCACGTGCCTAAATCAGCTGGACTTTGTGCCGTTGCTATTGCATCACCAGCATTGCTTCCGTTCCAAACTGAAACAGTTATTTGATCTACTATTCCTGAAATATCATTAATCTGACAACCCGAAAAATGATAATTTGTATTGGGTGAAGTTGTTCCTAAGTCACTCCAAATGCATTCCCCAAGAGCATTGGTTTTGATCCAAACCTCCAGAGTGTGGACATTATTACCCGTATTAAATGCATTGGCACTCAAGATATAATCATTTACCCCATCAAAATCAAAATATCCACCAAAACCTGAGAAGTGAGTAGGACTACCATTAACAGTAGCATTTCTACCATTTCCGGATAAATCATATAGAGTAGTACCTGTACCAGGATAACTATCCGTATTTCCGGGATCGTACCAAAAATATGGGTTTTCCACCGCAGTGGGGATTGAATCTGTTATGCCTACGCTACTAAGTATCATAATTATGGTTTCAGATCTCCAAACACATACCACTCATCTGTATCTCTTTTAATTAGAGTCGCTGATGAATATTGATAGTTTAGATCGAGGTATGAGTTTGTTGAGTTTAGAGTTACCCCCGATCCTGCTGCTATGTCAACAGCAGATGCAGTTGCTCTCACTACAATGATTTGTGTTCCTGTCGGGAAAGCAACAGAAGAATTCGGCGGAACCGTTACTGTTGCTGCTCCGGTTATCTCAACTAAATTTCCAGCATCTGTGAGTGCTAATGTATAGTTTGACCCAGTTGAATATATTCCAACTGTGGATGTATCTGCTCCAGTTGCTCCTGTGCTTCCTGTAGCTCCAGTGCTTCCTGTAGCTCCAGTTGAACCTGTAGCTCCTGTGCTTCCTGTGCTTCCTGTGGCTCCAGTTGAACCAGTTGAACCAGTTGCTCCAGTTGAACCAGTTGCTCCAGTTGAACCAGTAGCACCTGTGCTTCCTGTAGCTCCAGTAGAACCCGTGGCTCCAGTAGAACCCGTGGCTCCTGTGCTTCCAGTTGCTCCTGTGCTTCCAGTTGAACCTGTAGCTCCTGTAGCTCCAGTAGGTCCAAGTTGGGTGTACATTACCTGCTCAATAGAAACCATTGCTGATGGTGCAGCAGGCTGGCTCCCGGTTGCACCAACAGATTCTAGAGAAACGTTTGTAGATTCAGCAGTCCAATAAATCTCAACATAGTCGTTTGTACTGGTAGACTGCCCAATAAAATTCATGGTGACCGGGGTTTCCGATGGAATACCGCTGTTCTTTCTTTCGGGTAATAAGACGTGTGTACCAGAGTTTGGATAAACAGTCCCGTTAAATTCTAACCAAACCTCTGAGCTTATCGGGGAGTTATCTAGATTCGCAAGGGACAAAACTGCAGTTAATTCATAGACACCAGGATTGCTTATCACAATCTGCGATCCATTTTGTATAGAGATCCCATTAGATCCACCAGGATAAGTGGAATTAATAGTTACCACTTGTCCAACTCCAGCGGTGGCAAGGGTTTGTGTTGTAGAGTCGTAGAAAGACCCATAAGCTCCAAGTGCACCACCAGATCCAGTTGGACCTTGTAAACCTTGAGGGCCGGTTGCTCCGGTTTCTCCTTTTGGGCCGGTTGCTCCTTGTGGACCAGTAGGTCCATTAAATCCTGATGTTCCAGAAGTTCCACTTGTTCCAGAAGTTCCACTAACCCCAGAAGTTCCACTTGTTCCAGAAGAACCAGATGTTCCCGATGTTCCTGAGGATCCTGAGGTTCCACTTGTTCCTGAGGTTCCATTTAAACCCGATGTTCCTGAAGTTCCGGAAGATCCTGAAGTTCCCGAGGACCCGCTTGTTCCGGATGTTCCCGAAGAACCGGATGTTCCGGATGTACCATCAACACCAGATGTTCCTGAGGTTCCAGAAGAACCCGACGTTCCACTTGTACCACTAGTTCCTGAAGAACCACTAGTTCCCGATGTACCATTTACTCCAGATGTTCCGGATGTACCATCAACTCCAGATGTGCCTGAGGTTCCACTTGTACCTGAGGTTCCGCTTGTTCCGGAAGATCCGCTTGTACCTGATGTTCCGCTAGATCCAGCAGCACCGGTTGGTCCTGGAAGCCAATATGGAAGATCCCTCCATTTGTGTACGCCGTCTCCTAATTTTAGTTTATCTGTATCCTCCTCGAATCCAAATTCACCATTTAGTAGGAGTGGATTATATTTGGTCCAGTTTGCTGCTGTGTCTTGTCTGAGTACAATCCGATAGGCCATCGATCATTATTACTTTGCATTATATATCGGAATAGTCAGGAGAAGATTCTAGGATATTAATATCCAAATCTTGTCTTGGTTGCATCAAATTTAGTCTAATTCAATCGAAATAGAGATTGGGAAATCAAAAGAAAAGTCATATACATAATAACCTACATTAAACGTAAAGCCATTACACTGTATGTTTCCAACATTAATATTTGGTCTAACTCCGTCATATGTTGTTACACCTGCATCGGGGGTCACTGCGCGTTGCAGTGAACCGTTGTAGGATTGACCATACCACGATCCAGAATTTCCCATATTAGCTTCTGAAGTAAGAATTTGGTTAAATTGATTTGGATTACTTGCCGGAGCTCCAGGGCTATAATAATAAGTATATGAACCATCAGACTGTAATACCTTATAGAATGCGTCAGCATCAAATCTGTAGCTTGCATAGTTTTCAACAGTATACCAACAAGCATCAGTATCACTTGCTGCAGGGTTGGTCTTAAAGATTGGATTTTGTCTAAATGTTAGAATACCCGAATTTCCAACTAATTGGTCTAATTGGGTTTCTCTATCATTGCCGTTCGCGTCTACGGAGTTAATTCTAATCTCTGTTCTAGCATAAATGCCCGTACCGGCAACAATATCAGTATTTGTAAAGTATAGGTCAAATGGACGGAATGGATTATTTTCACCATACATCGGTGTAGAGGATGCCTGATCTGACTTTGTTAAATAAGCAGGGTACATCATTTGACCTGCTGTGACTTGGTCATCTACACCAATCACATTATTATTTGGATTGCTTTGACCACTCTTAAGATCCCAAACACCAATGGTAGTTTCCCCAGTAGCTGAAGCAATACAATTAACAGCTTTTCCATAATCATCTGGGAAGTTATAACTATTAACGGTAAAATTAACCGCATAGTTTGTAGTACCTGACTGGTATGTGCTAGGAGTTACGCTGTTATAAATCATTGCAGAGCGTGAACCATAATATGTTACCAGCGGTTGTACTGGTTCACCAATAGGACCATCATTAATCTGAACAATAAGATTTTCATCTGAACAGATAGCATGAGGGGTTACAACCCAATTTGTCCAATAACCGTTTGCATTCAGCCAAGTCTTTGCAGCGACACCATCCGTAAATGGCGTTTGGTTCCTTCTTGGTGATAAATTGTTAACCATTGAAAGAAACTCTGCATCTGTTTTATTATCAGTTCGAATGAAAGTAGGTTGCTGATTATCTTCCCTGGCAAATGCAAGAACCCAACCAATAGTTTCGTCTGGTCCATTCCACCACCTGGCTCCACCATATCTTCCGTTGTATTTTTTGGATAATGCACCGACCGAAAGGTTTCCGTATTTTTCAGTCCCAGGTATCTGTGATCCAGTAAAGTATGCAAAAGGCCTTGGCATTTTAGTTGGTTAATTTTTTATTAGTATCCGAATCTTGTCTTGGTTGCATCAAATAGGGTAGCTACATCTGCTGCAGTAAAGTCTCCTTCGTGGACGTAGAATTCTGCGATCTTACCATCGAAAGATCTTAGATTTTGAAGTCCTGAATGAATATTTCCTAAATACAGATCATCCGAATCATTTACTGCAGATCCACCACCATTAGTGCTTCCAACTTCGGTGGTGTTAATGTAAAGTTTCATTGTATCTACATCTGAGGATATTTTAACAACCAATGTTCCCATATACCAGGTTCCAGTTGAAATAGTAGCTCCAATTCCTGCGATAGATTTATTAGTTGATCCACCATCTGAGGTAACCCTAGCAATCAATTGGTTGGTAGAATTTATAGCCATGATAAAACCATCCCCCTGTGGATTTCCGGATTGCTTGCTGATTAGGGTATCGGAGAAATTGACAAACCCGACACGATCAGCATTAAACCAGATTGAGTAAGCTTTGTACGTGGATGTACTCAGACTTAAGTCCGCATTGTCCGCAAAAGATATACGGGTTCCATTACCTCCATCAGTATCAAATTCTCCACCAACTGTAGTAGTATAAGTAAGCGAGCCTGATCCAGCTTCTAGGGTACCGTCGTTGTTATTTGAGGTCAAATCAAACCAATCAGTTCCTACTCCCGGATAAGAAGAGTTGTCGGCTGCATCAAGATCAGCTAATAAAGTAAAAGCTGGTCCAGGAGGCGTGCTTGCAACCCAATTTGTCCAATATCCGTTTGCATTCAACCAAGTCTTTGCAGCGGCACCGTCTGTAAATGGTGTTTGGTTCTTTCTTTCAGATAAGTTGTTGACCATCGAAAGAAACTCGGCATCAGTTTTGGAATTGGTTCTGATAAATCCTGGTTGTTGGTTATCTTCTCTAGCAAATCCAAGAACCCAGCCAATTGATTCGTCAGGACCGTTCCACCATTTAACACCACCATAGCCACCGCTAAAATTCTGTGATGAGGTAGCTACTGTTAGGTTTCCGTATTTAACGGTTCCAGCTATTGCGGAACCTGAGTTATAAGCGAAAGGTCTTGCCATTTTTAGAATATATTTTCTCTATATATTTTAATTACCCCCAAATTCTCACAAATTCAGGGACCGGGAAATATATAAAGGAAAAAATTAAACAACATGCTTATTAAGAAAGGGTCGAGAGGTCCAGAAGTAAAGAAAATCCAAGAAAAGCTAGGTATAGCTGCTGATGGAATTTTCGGTGCTGGAACCGAGGCAAAAGTAAAAGAGTGGCAAAAGGCAAATGGGCTTGCAGCCGATGGGTTAATCGGAAAAGGTACATGGGCAGCTATGTTTCCGCCAGAGCCGATCGAACTACCAGCATCCGATTTTGCTTTAGAAAAGCTTGTAGGTCATATTCCAAACGAGGTTTTAGTTCAGATCCCAGATACAGCTAAAAAATTCAATATCACAACTCCTTTAAGACTTGCACACTTCCTATCACAGTGTGGACATGAGTCTGGCAATTGGAGAGCAGTTTCGGAAAACCTAAACTATTCTTCAAAAGCACTTAAATCAATATTTGGAAAATACTTCCCTGGAGATCTAAACGAATCATACGCTAGACAACCGGAAAAAATTGCTGCTAGAGTTTATGGTGGCAGAATGGGAAATGGAGAAGAGTCAACCGGCGAAGGTTGGAAATTTAGGGGTAGAGGTTATATTCAATTAACTGGTAAGAACAACTACTCTAAATTTGATTCTTTCGTAGATGATGATATTGTAGGTAACCCAGATCTAGTGGCAGAAAAATACCCACTAATGTCTGCTGCATTCTTCTTTGATAGCAACAACCTTTGGTCAACTTGTGATGCAGGAGATAGCGAGGAAGTGGTTAAAAAAGTGACCAGGCGAGTAAACGGCGGATATCACGGACTAGAAGATAGACTTTCTAAATTCAAAAAGTATTGGTCTTTACTTAAATAAAATAGAAAACCTAAAAACCCCTGCAAAAGCGGGGGTTTTTTGTGCAGAATGGGATAGAAACAGTAAGGATATATAAGAAGATGAAATTCATTAAATCATTTTCTATCTTTGAGTCCACACCAGAAATGGCTGCTGATCTTAGAGTCTTTCTAAAAGATAGCGGGGTTTCTCCAGATTTTGTACCCCACGAGGATTTCCACAAATACAAGTGGCTATTACCAAAGGGTAAAAAAAGTAAATGGTACTATGCTAAAGAATCAAATGGCATCTATCAAGTACCAAATGCAAAAGATTTTTTAGATACCGTTGATCCTGAGATTCGGGAAGCAGTAAAGAGATTACACGAGATGGGAATGCCAACCACACCTAGTTGTAGTGGACATTTTTTAAATGAGGGTTACTATGGACAAATCCATGATGATCTTATTCAGGAATGTCAAACTATCAACACAGATGGGATGGAATTTATAGACCCAGAAAGTGGGGAATCACACTATGTTAAAGATCCGGGATATAAAGTTCCATGGAATCGTAGCTCCTTTATAGAAAGAGGCATGAGTCATGGACACATGGGGACAATCGGTGTTTATGATCCTAGTGGAAAATTAGTTGCTAAGCTATCCGAACAAATGCCTGAGTGTGCACAAATCATGGAGGATGGAAATTTAATGCTTTTCGTTACAAATCCAAAAACTGAGGAAGAAATGATGGAAACCTGGAAATCATTTACAAACTCGGTCAAGGAGCTATAATTCGAAAACATTTATGAGAGGAAAAAGAAAAACTTCTGGGCGTAGACCCAAAAAAGAAACGCTAACCGATTTAGAGGTAGCAAAAAAGATGATCAAAATTTTTCAAAGTGCAGTTGACAGAAAACTAGACTTTGATCTTTCTTTTATCACAGTCAAAAAGCTTTTATTAGAACCTACCTGTTATTACACAGGAAAGAAATTCGAGGAGAATGGAATTTTTGCCAGGAGCTTCGATAGGGTTGATTCAGATCTAGGTTATGTTGAAGGTAATGTGGTTGCATGTACGGTTGATATCAATTCAAAGAAAAGCAATCTAACATTCGAAGAAATTGAAAACCTTTATAAGATTCTGTTAGAAAATAAAACCCCCGACAAAGAACAAATATCGGATCAGATTAATACCCAAACCTAGTTTTGGTAGCATCGAAGAGATTGGAAATCTGGGCCGATGTAAGTTCCCCAGCAAATGAATAAAAAGAACCCACTGGCCCATCCAGGTTTACCGAACCGAAGAAGCTATCCCCGATGAACAAATCCGCCGAATCACCTATCGTATCGTTTCCGTGTTTTCCTTGGACTTCTAGAGATCCATTAACATAGATCTTCTTTGTGTTATTATCGTTGCTTATCTTACAAACCAGAGTTATCATGTACCAATTCCCCTTTGTAAATGTATTACTGGTGTCTAGATTTGCTATTAGAGAATTTCCGTTAGTTTGGAATCTCAGTGTATCGTCGGTTTGCCAAGTAAGAGTATAGCCATCATAAGCACTTGCTGGGGTTCCCTTCTGTAATATTGGTATAATTTCGCTTGCAGGATTATCCACTCTAACCCAAATATTAAATGTTTTATATGAGGTAGTAAATAGACTAATGTCATTACTGTCAGCCAAAACTATTCTTGTGCCAGATCCATTCGATCCATTAATATTTAATATCCCTCCAGAATTATCTGAGAAAGTTATAGTTCCTGTTCCTTCGACAAAGCTACCGTTATTTCCGTTTCCAGTTAAATCTACCCAGGAATTTCCTGATTGCGGATATGAAGCATATTGGGAGGCATCCAATTTTACAAGCATATTGGTAGTTTCCGGCCAATTAGTCCAATATCCATTTGAGTTTAGCCACATCTTCGCTAAATCCGCTTGATCGAAAGTTGTTAATCCTGCTCTAGTTCTGATATCATTAAAAAGACTGAGAAATCCAGCATCATCCTTTGTGGATGTAATTCTGAAACCGGGCTCTGATAAATTTTCCCTTGAATAACCTATAAAATAGCCATTACGCCTTTCATCCGGGCCATTCCACCATCTAACCCCGCCATACCTTTCATGATAGTTAATTGAGCTATCACCAGAAACAGAAAGGTTTCCAAATTTATCAGTACCACTTATTCTTGACCCGGTGTTATAAGAGAAATATGCCATTCTGTCGCAATCTTTTGATTATATATTTTATTCAGGCAAAAACTTAACGTTGAAAACCGGAACAATCCACATCGTTAGGAATATATAAGATAACGTTATATTTACGTGAACCAAAAAAATATTCCCCAATATGAAGCACATTCTAGCAATATTGGGAATGCTCATTTCTACACAGGTATTCTCACAACACGTCGAAAAATACTGGAACTATGAAATAGATCCAAGTACTGTCTATTACGAAAAGGTTGACACTACAACCAATATTACTATAGAAGAGGGTGTTTTTGTAGATAGTCTAAAACACGGGGAATGGGTTAGATATTGGGCTGACGGATCAGTCCAGAAGAGACTTCATTTTTCACTTGGCTTAAAGGACGGCACCTGGAAATTCTACGATGAAAGAGGTAGATTGGTACTTAAACAAAGGTTTAAAGACAATCGTCTGGTCATGGCAGAAGAAAGGAGATATTATTAAATCGTCAAGGTACAAAAACATCTGGGTATTTGGGTAGGAATCTTTGATATATCAAAGAAAAAACCCAAAGGATGTTATCCATTATTTTCCCAACAATCATTTCAATGTTTGTCACTTTCAGCAATCAAGTGACTTCAAGAGTCGTTGATCAAAACGGAGATGCAATATCTTTCGCTGAGATATCATCAGGAGATTCCAAAACATACACCGACATCAATGGGTTCTTCCACATTGAAACTGATAAAGATTCAATTACTATTTCTGCTTTAAGCTACCAAGGAAAAACCATTTGCTTGGATTCCTGCATGGGAGACATTGTTCTTAGAGATCTTAAGCCTGTTCATATAGTTACCCTAAAATAAATTGATATATAGGAAGTATGAAGCTTCCAAAGAAATATCTAAG
>Ga0181594_10005472_pt1 | contig 11108 bp, 8 predicted proteins | sample 071ome_18_FD_145603 | JGI IMG/M metagenome (GOLD analysis project Ga0181594, IMG submission 145603) | Coastal salt marsh microbial communities from the Groves Creek Marsh, Skidaway Island, Georgia - 071413BT metaG (spades assembly) | ecosystem: Environmental > Aquatic > Marine > Intertidal zone...
ACCTCCGCGCCCTCGTCGCCCGGGCGGGCCTGCCGGGCTGATCGCGACCTCAGCCCCCGCAGGGTGATGCGGTCTCGCCAGCAGCCGGTGCACCCTCGCCCCTGGGCTGGTCCGGGCGGTCCACGTACCCGAGCTGGCTGAGCAGCTCGAAGGTCTCGTAGGACGGCACCCGGGGACCGCCACCGACGGCGAGGACCGGGTCGAGGGAGCCCCGCTTCGCGCGGATCGCGTCGAGGAGTGGCCGCCCGAGACGGCCCTGCTCCGGTCCCTGGATCTGTGCGCCCTCCCGCTTGCCGTCCACGATGGGATGGACGCCCGCGAACCCACGCAGCGGGTTCAGCATGACCCGGTGGGTGTCATCCACCAGCGAGATGCATGGCTCGCCGTACAGGCAGTTCTCCATCAGCGCCGTCCGCTTCGCGGGCGTGACGGCGACCCGGAACAGGTCGTCGCCCGAGGAGGCTGCCGGGCGCGGCGCTCCGGCGGCGGAGAGCAGGCCCTGGAACAGGTCCACGTGCTCGACGACCGTGTCCACGCGGGCGGCTGCGACGCCAGGACCGACGGCGATCAGGGGCACGTGCGTGAGGGGCGACCACAGCGCGTGGCCGTGCTCGAAGCGCCCATGCTCCCAGAACTCCTCGCCGTGGTCTGCGGTGAGCACCACGAGCGTGCTCGCCCCCTCGCCGCGCTCCTCGAGCCCGTCGAGGAGACGGCCCACCGCAGCATCGACCGTCAGGACCTCCTCGTCGTAGAGGTCGACGGTCCATGCCTTCTCGGCATCGGTCGGCTCCAGCTCCTTGAACTGCATGGCCACGAAGGGGTCGGCCTTGCCGGGTACGAGGCGAAGGCGGGGGGGCTCGTACCCGGTCGCGAAGGTGCCGCGGATGCCCTCGGGCGCCGCGTAGTTCAGGTGCGGTTCCATCATGTGGACCACGGCGAAGCGGGGCTGGCCGGCCTGGGCGTCCCACCAGGTCAGCGCGTCGTCGACGGTGCGGGACGCGGAGCGGTGCTCGGTGTTCGTCGCACCCTGGTAGTCGTATAGATCGAAGCCCTGCTGGATCCCGAACTCGGGGGCCATGAAGGTGTTGTTGATGAACGCGGCGGTCGCGTAGCCGCGGAGCCCCAGCTGCTCGGGGAGCGTCTCGGTCGACGGCACGAGGCAGCCGAAGCGGTCGGGCTGCTTCGAGTCACGCACCACCCGATGCTGGTGGGGGTACTGCCCGCTGAACAGGCTCGCGGTGCTGGCGAGGGTCCAGCCGGACTGGGAGTAGGCTCGCGTGAAGACCGTGCCCTGCTGGGCCCATGCGTCGATGCGGGGAGAGGTCGCGCGCGCGTGCCCGTAGGTACCGAGGTGGTCTGCGCGGAGGGTGTCGACAAACACCAGCAGGATGTCCGGCGGGGCCCGCTCGGCGGCGGCGGGGACGCCGGCTCCGTCGGAGCCCGACGGGTCGACGGCGGACGGCTCGGCGGTGTCGCTGCAGGAGAGCAGACCGGCCACGGAGAGAAGGAACACACGGCGCATGGCCGGAGCCTATTCCGCGCGCCGTCCGGTCGCGAAGGTGGCGGGGTGCGGGGGAGCCCATAGACTCCCGGAGAATCCTTCCCGGGCGTCCGGGCCGAGGTCCATCTTGGGCGGCATCGCTGGCATCCTGCAGCTCGACGGCGCGCCCCCGATGCGCGATGAGGTGCAGCAGCTCGCGGCGGGCGTGGCCCACCGAGGGCGCGACCGGAAGGGGATCTTCGCGGACGGGCCACTGGTCATGGCTCACAGGGCCTTCCTGGCCCGGCGCGGCAGCGTGGTGCAGCCTCTCCGCCACGGGGACCTCGTCGTCGCGGTGGACGGGCGGCTCTACTCGGGGGACGTGCCTGCTCTCGCCGAGGCGTGGGCGCTCCGGGGTGTGGACTGCCTCAAGGACGTAGACGGAGACTTCAGCCTCGTCGTGTGGGACACCCGCCGGCAGGTGCTCTGGCTGGGCCGGGATGCAACCGGTACGCGGCCGATGTATCGGGCCTCCCGCTCAGGGCGCCACGCCTTCGCCTCGGAGCTGCAGCCGCTCCTTGGGCTCTCCTGGGTCTCCAGGGACCTCGCCACGGACCACATCGCCGAGTTCCTGAGCTTCCGCTATGTCCACGCCCCGCGGACCCTGTTCCGGGATGTGAAGGCCGTGCCGCCGGGGCATGTGGTCCGCATCGACCGGCACGGGGAGCGCACGGAGCGCTGGTGGCGTCCGCGATGGTCGCCGCCGGGAGCGCCGCCTCCGCCGGACCGGGAGGTCGTACAGCAGGTCGACGACGCGGTCCGAGACGCCGTCGCGCGGCGGGCTGGTGAGGCCGAGGACGTCGCGCTCCTGCTCTCGGGCGGGCTCGACTCCTCCGCCATGCTCTGGCACCTCTCCCGCGGTGGTCGGCGGGTGCCTGCGTACACGATCGCCCTCGCTGACGACCTCATCGACGAGTCGAGCTTCGCGGGGCGGGTCGCGAAGGTCATGGGTGCGGAGCACCGGGTCGTCCGGGTCACGAACGATGAGCTGGTCGACCACATCCATGCCTGCACGGGGATGATGGGGCACCCGCTGCCGGGGGCAGCGGCCGTGCTGCAGCATCTCCTGTTCAAGGCCGTGGGCTCCGACGCGCGGGTGGTCCTGTCCGGGGACGGCGGCGACGAGGTACTCGCCGGCCGCGGCATGGACCGGCTCGCGCAGCGACTCCGGAGCGCGCGCCTGCGCGACACGGCAGCGGGTCCCCTCCGTGGGGTGGTCCGCGGGCTCGCTGGCCGGATGGGCCTGCGGGACCTCGCGGCCTCCGATGAGCACTTCGGGCGGGACCGGAACATCGGCGGCTCCCGGGTCTTCCACTCCGCAGAGCGCGTCGAGGTGCTGCGTGATCCGGGACTGGTACGGCCGGGGATCCGTCGGCTCGTGCTCGATCCGCTCTACCAAGAGGTCGACTCCGATCCGATCAACGCGATCCTGCACGTGTGGCAGCGGGGATGGCTGCCGGAGGACTCGCTCGCCCGCTCCGACCGCATGGCGGCGCACGCAGGGGTCGAGGTCCGCTACCCCATGCTCGATCGGCGTCTGATGCGCCTCACGGCGACGTTGCCGGGGCCCGTGAAGGTTCACCCGGCCGGCCTCGGCTGGGTGACCAAGTGGCCGCTTCGGGAGGCGATGCAGGACCGCATGCCAGACCGCGCCTACGTGCGGCGCCCGAAGCGGAGCCTCCCCAACCCGCTCGACCGCTGGCTACGGACCCAGGGACGAGGCTTCCTCCGCGATGCGGTCGAGGGGCTGCTCGTCGACCCGACCGCCCTGTTCGCACCCGGCGCGGTCCGACGCCTGATGGCAGAGCACCTCGAGGGCAAGGCGAACCACGGCCTCAAGCTCTGGACGCTCACGCTCTTCCACGCCTGGCGAACGAGCATGGGCGCGTAGGCGCCGTCGGGAATCAGGGCTTGCCGAGGTCCGCGAGGTTGCGCTTCTTCGACGGGGGGGGCGACACCGGCACCAGTGCCTCGGTCTTCTGGTCCTCGAAGTCCTCGACCTCGACAGGCTCGAGCATCTCCGTGGTCCCGCCGTCCAGATCCGAGGTCTCGAGCTCGCCGAGCAGTGCCTCCGTCGCAGGACTGACGGGCTCGAACTCCTCCGTGGCGGTCTCCGTTGGCGGCTCCGTGGCTGCTGCGGGCGCCGCAGGCTTCGGGCCAGGCGCATGCGCCGCGGCTGCCGACTCCGGCGGCCGGTCCTCGGAGAGCGGTCTCGCCGGCGGAGCATGCTCGACCTCGTCAGGGTCCTTCTCCAGGAAGAGGGCATGGATCAGGAACATGATCAGCCCGACCACGATCGCGACGTCGGCGATGTTGTACGTCGGCCAGTGGGTGGTCCCGAAGCGCTCTCGGAGCCACGGGCCGAGAGAGTCGTGGACGACGTACATGTCGATCATGTCGGTGACCGACTGGTAGAGCAGGCGGTCGATCGCGTTGCCGATGGCGCCGCTGACGATCATCCCGAGCGCGATGTTCTGGAAGCGGTCTTCATCCGGGAGCTCGAGGAACATCCGGAAGAGCACGACCAGAGCCACGGCGGTGAACGCGGCGAACACCCACATCCGGTAGGGAGAGTCGTTGAGGAAGCCGAACGCGGCCCCAGGGTTCTCGGCGTGGATGATGTTGAAGAAGTCATCGACCACGACGATGCGGTCGGTGCGCTCTTCGAGGTTGTTCCGGACCCAGACCTTCGTGACCTGGTCGAGGATGGTCATCCCCACGGCCACGCTGGAGAAGATCGCGATCTTGGCGGGGGTCCGTCCGGGGACGGCGGCTGCGGCAGGGGCCTTGTTCTTGCTCACCCTTCCTCCAGGAAGCCCGGCTTTCTAGCGGGCCGGGCCCGCCGGGGCAACGACACCGCGGAACCGCCGCTCATCCGTGAGTTGTCGGCCAGGGTGGGGCGCCTCGGGGTTGACGCGTCCGAGATTCACGCCATACTGATGGGCGATGCGCCTCCCTCCGACCCTGCTCCTGCTGTCCGCGTGTGGACTCTCCGGCGACGAACCGGTGCTGTCCGACGTCGACCCGGTCGTCGTCGGCGACACGCTGGAGACCGCACGTCCCGAGCCGCTCATGGACCTGATCGACGACCCTGGCGCGATGGTCGGCGGAGACGCGGGCTGCCCCCGCGTGGAGATCCTCTCTGTCGAGCCCGGCGTCGTCCACGAGCAGTGGCACGGTGGCTGTCGGACCCAGGACGGGACGACGGTGCGTGGTCGGCTGGAGCGGTACGACGCGGAAGGCACGGCCTGGCTCGCGAGCGAGGGCTTCACGGTGCGGCGGGACGGCGTGCTGGTCTTCGCGATGAGCGGGTCGGTCGAGCTCCGGGAGCAGGGCGAGCTCGCGCTCGTCGATGCCGCGACGACCTGGTGCGGCGGGGACGGCCCTGCATGTGCAGACGGTCCGGTTCCCGTGGACCTGGCGTTCACCATCTTCCCACTGAGCGGGTACCCGGCGGCCTACGACGGCACCGTGACGGGGGCGGTCGGTGTGGCCGCCGGAGTGGCAACGGTCGAGGGCGCGTGGAGCGTGGACCGCGCGACCTGTGCCACCGAGCACGCGAGCGGGACCTTCGCGATCCGCTCGGACCAGCGGCATGCCCTCGTGATGGACGGGGCGTCGGTGTGTGATTCCTGCGCGGCCTGGACGGTGGACGGCCAGCCCGCCCCCCGCTGGTGTCTCGGGGCCGACGCGGACTGAGCCGCAACCGTGGGCGCTCGCCGTCCTGGTGCGACGTGGTAGCCTCGGACCCATGAGCACCTCTCGACGACTCTTCGGGCTGCTGTGTGTCACTGCGCTCGCCTGTGGCGGGGCAGAAGACACCTCCTCGTTCGGCGGCGGCGGCGGCCACGGGGACTACACGCCCTCCGGTGGGGACGACGGGTCCGCCGGGGACGGCGAAGCCGGGGCGGGCTCCGGCGCGGGTGGCGGGGGGGACGCGGGCGGCGGGAGCGGGTCGGACGGAAGCTCCGACGGCGACGGCGGCAGCGACTCCGGCGAGCCGGAGATCGTCGGAACCGGGTACGGCGAGGGTGACACCGCCTACGACCTCGAGGGCACGGACGGCACTGGCTCGCCGTGGAGCCTGCACGAGCAGCTGGGGCGCCCGGTCGTCCTGGTCGTCGGGAACGCCTACAACGCCCAGGTGACCGACATGCTGGACTACATGGGGTCGCTGGACTCGGGCGCGCAGGTCGTCTTCTTCGCTCGCTACGACGAGAACACCGAGCCTGCAGACGCAGCGGACGCAGCGCGCTGGCAGTCGACCTACGGCGTGACGGCCATCATCCAGCCCGACGCCGCCGACTTCACCACATGGGGCACCGCGAGCCCCCCCCGGCTGTACGTCATCGATGCGGGCATGGTGATCCAGTGGGTGAACTCCGGGTTCACCTCCCAGTCGGAGCTCGAGTCGAAGCTCTGAGTCCCGCGGAGGCGGTTCCACCATGACTCGTCCCTACAAGCAGGTCCTCCTGTACCGGCGCGACCTGAAGATGCGGAAGGGCAAGATCGCCGCGCAGTGCGCCCATGCGTCCCTGTCGGCACTGCTGCGGCCGGCGGTACGGGCCACCGCGCCCGGGACGGATCCGCTGCCTGTCCCCATGTCCCAGGAGATGGACCAGTGGCTGCGGTTCGGGCAGGCGAAGATCGTGCTCTCCGTCGACGACGAGGAGGCCCTGCTCGCAGCGCACGCTGCCGCCCTGGAGGCGGGCCTGCCGTGTGCCCTCATCACCGATGCGGGCCACACGGAGTTCAAGGGCGTGCCGACACGCACCGCGCTGGCGATCGGACCTGCCGCGGTGGCGGCTGTCGACGCCATCACCGGTCCCGAGGGCCTGGTGAAGACGAAGCTGGCCTAGGTCACTCCGGGGCTCTCAGGTCAGGGGCTCCTCGTCGAGCGCCGCCCGGACACGGTCTGCGAGTGCGGGACCAAGGCCGGGTACCTCCGACAGCTGCGCTGCGGTCGCAGACCGGACTGCTGCCGCGCTCCCGAAGTGGCGGAGCAGGGCCTTTCGCCGTGTCGGGCCGATTCCGGGAAGCTCGTCGAGGGCGCTGTTCAGGGTCCGCTTGCGCCGGACCTTCCGGTGGTACTGCACCGCGGTGTCGTGGGTCTGGTCCCGAATGGCCTGCAGCAGGCGCAGGCCGTGGGAGTTCGCTGGCAGCCGGATCGGGTTCGCCGTCTCCGGGAGGACGATCTTGTCGAGCGCGTGGCGGTCCCCCCGACGATGCTCCGTTCGTGGCTTGGACAGACCGACGAGTCCGATGACGGGCATGGTCGCCTGCTCTGCCGCTGGTGAGCGCTGGTCGGCGATGCCGAGCTCCCGGAAGATGGCTCGGACTGCGGAGACCTGGCCCCTTCCACCGTCGATCACCATGAGGTCGGGGAGGTTGCCCTCCGCGAGTCCGCGTGAGATGCGGCGCCGCAGCACCTCCGCCATGCTCGCGAAGTCGTCTGCGCCCACGACGGTCTTGATGCGGTAGCGACGGTAGTCCGCCCGGCTCGGTGCGCCGTCCACGAACACCGCCATGGCGGCGACCGGGTCGGTGCCCTGGATGTTCGAGTTGTCGAAGCACTCGATTCGTCGGGGCAGGCGGGGAAGCCTGCACACCCGCAGGAGCTCCTCCATCGCAGCCTGACGGCCGTCCTCGCGGGCCGCCGCGCGTGCGTGTGCGGCGCGTGCATTCGACACGGCAAGCTCGATGAGACGGGTCTTCTCGCCACGCTGTGGCTGGTGGATGTGCACCCGGCTGCCGCGGCGCTCGCTCAGGACCTCGGCGAGCACCTCTGGCGCATCGGGCATGTGGGAGACGAGCACGAGCCGCGGAACCGGCGTGCCACCTCCGTACCAGGCGTTGAGCAGGCTGCTCATCATCTCGCCGACTCCACCCTCGGCGACCGGGGCCGGGAAGGTGAAGGGCTCGTCGAGTCGCCCCATGCGCTGAGGGAGCAGTGCGACCATGCTCCTGCCGTCCTCGACGTGCACGCCCCAGGCGTCGCGCTCTGCGAGCTTCCTGTCTACGACGTCCTGCTGCTCGACGGTGGCCTGGATCGCGCGGATGAGGTCCCGGAGTCGTCCCGCCTCCTCGAAGCGGAGCTCCTCGGCGGCCTCCGCCATCGAGTGCTGGAGACGCTCCAGGAGGTCCGTGTTCCGCCCCTCGAGGAACAGGAGGCTCTGCTGCACGACCTCGGTGTACTCCTCGGGGGTGCAGAGGTCGACGCAGGGAGCAAGACAGCGCCCCATCTGGTGAAGGAGGCAGGGGCGTGAGCGGCTGGACAGCTCCCGGTCGGAACAGGTTCGGAGCGGGAAGCGGCGGTGGACGAACTCGAGGGTCGCTCGGGCCCGGGATGCGCTCGCGAAGGGACCGAAGTGTCGGGTCCCGGTGTCGCGGTCGATGTGTCGGCGGACCTCGTACCGGGGCCAGCGGCCGCCCGGTCGGATCCGCAGGTGCAGGAACGACGAGTCGTCGACCAGCTTCACGTTGTAGCGAGGACGGTGCTTCTTGATGAGCGTGTTCTCGAGGATCAGCGCTTCCTTCTCCGTCCGGACCACCACGCACTCCACGTCCCGGGCTGCCCGGACGAGGTACGGCACGAACAGCCGTGTGTCAGTGCCGTTGAGGTACTGCCGTACGCGGGCGCGGAGGCTCTTGGCCTTCCCCACGTACAGCACCTTCCCCCGGGCGCTCCGGAACAGGTACACGCCCGGCTCCCTGGGGAGGGTGGCGGCCTTCTCGGCGAGGGACGGAGGAGTGCTGCTCATCGCCGCAGGTGTAGCCTGCTGGGGAGGGCTCGGCGGACTCAGTCGCCCGGGGGCGTGTCCAGCGGAATCTCGAAGGAGCGGTCGGCGGAGAGCGATGCGCCCGTCACGTCACGACACACGGCCTCGCCCTCGGTCGGGTCCGCGCACAGCTGATGCGTCTGGCCGTCCCGTGGGATCGGCACGGTCGCGGGCGAGAGGCCGTAGGACCGGTCATCGAGGCGGATGCGGGCGCCCGGTGGTGTCGTCGTGACCTCGACGGTGGCGGCGACGGGCTGCCGCGCAGGCGCCGGCTCAGGCTCCGGGACCGGGGCGGGCTCGGTCGCGCGGGCCGCAGCGGACCCGGGGGGCGGTGCCGTGTCGCCCGGCAGGAAGACCCAGGCGGCGACGAGCCCGAGAATGACGATTGCGACGATGGTGATGAGCTCCCACCGGAGTCCCGGCGGCTCCAGCTCGAGCTCGCGGACGGGCGACGAGTCCATCTCGCTGCGGAGCTCGTCGAGGGAGCGGGCCTCACCGGCGTCCGTCCACTTGCCGGCGCCCAGCTCGTGCTCGCGGGAGGAGTCTCCGGTGACGCCCTTGATCCCCGACCACTTCGGGGCCTCGCCCCCGCGGGGGGCCTCCAGGTCCATCGGCGGCTCGCTCGGGGCCGGCGGCACGGGCGCTGGCGCCACGGCGGGAGACGGCGCCGGCGAAGGCTGGGGAGCGGGTGCCGGGGTCGGAGCGGGGCTCGGAGCCGCAGCCGTCGGCGTCAGGTCCGACGTCGGCACGAGGCGGTCGCTCGCGCCCTCGAGCTGGGCGGCGAATGCGGCGGCCAGGGCGGCAGCTTCGGCAGGGCCGTCGCCGGCGGCAAGCTCGGCGTCCTCGTCGGAACCCTCCGGGTCCCCAGGGGAGTCGTCGACCTCGGAGACGACCGCCGTCATCGTCTTCGCATCCTCCGGCTCCGCGTCCATCGGGGAGACCGCCGGCGCGCTCGCGGTGGTTCCATCTCCTGTCTCGACGAGCTGGACTGCGGCGACGGCCCGCGCCCGCCGGGGGTCCGCGGGTGCAGCTCCGTCTTCCTCTCCGTCCGCGGCGGGAGCCGTGTCCTCAGCCGGGCCCCCCGTGGGCGACGGCTCGGGCGCGTCGGTGTCGGGCGCGCGGGAGGTCGCGCCTGGGTCGCCGTCGTCGACCTCGGGCGGGTCGTCCGCAGCTGCCGGTCCTGCAGCCTCGCTCGCTGCTTCGGAGTTCACTGCGACTTCGTTCTCGGCGTCTCCGGCGACATCGTTGGCCCCGTGTTCACCCTCGGCGTCGTCGTCTGCTTCCGGGCCCGCCTCGGGTGCGGGGACGAAGGAGACGGCCATCACGGGCTGCGGGGTCGGCGGGTCCTCGGCGTCCTCATCGTGTGGGACCGCGCCGGGTGTGGCTCCCTCGTGTGCAGTGATGTCGGTAGCCCGAGTGATCCCGTCCGCTGCACTCCCCTCTGGCGAGGTGACGGCGACGGTGACCGCGACCGGGCCGCCGCCGACGATGCCCCCGAGGTTGACCTTCGCGGGAGCGATCCGGGCCAGCGGAACCGTGGCTGTGGCCACGTCCCGTCTCCGCTGTCGACCGTCCGGGCTGGCCCAGGGAGTCGTCAGGGTCCGGTCGACGTCCTCGAGGGGCGCCTTGGGGGTCATGTGGGTGGCCCAGCTCTCGCCGAGGGCGCGGATGACCTCGGCCTCGGCCTCGGGGTGCCGGGCGAGCAGCGCGGCGAGGGACTGCCGGGCGGCGCGGCCGGGCTGCATCCGGAGCCGCGCCCGCTCCCGCTTCAGCCCGGCGAGGAGCAGGGGAACGGCGGAGTCCTCCAGCCCTTCGAGGTCAAGGGCCTCGAGCAGGCTCGCGAGCTGGAGGCAGTCGGTCGCCTGTGCGGACGCGTCCGGGTCGGGCTCGGAGCGGACGGCCGCCGCGAGGGCTGGCCGGATCATCAGTCGCCCGCTCGGGTCGATTCCCACGAAGGCGGGGTGCAGCGCACCATGCGCGCGTCCCTGCTCGTGGAGCTCCGACAGGGCGGACGTGAGGTGGAAGGCCACCGCCAGCACCGCAGGGGGGCTGAGCCGGGTCCGGAGCGCGTCGCAGTCGTGCTCCAGCTGGCCGGGGACGACGACGAACCACCGGCCCTCCCGGGCTCCCGTGAGCACGGCCGGGAAGGGGCCCCACCGCGGGAGGAGGCGGGCCCGGGAGGCGAGCATCTCCGGCCCGACGAAGACCTCGGCGGGACCCTCCGGGCCGGCCGCGACCCATCGCTCAACGGCGGCGGACGGCGCCGGAAGACGGGCGGTCAGGGTGTAGCCAGCGTAGGTCCGGGCGGTCATGGGCGGGGAGTATAGGCCCCCGCACGGTTCGTCACCTCCCGTCGGCAGGAGCCGGTCGGGAAGGTGGGGATTCATAGTGGCGCCTCGTTCGATGGGAAGCCGACCCTGGGAGAGTTCGTGGTCCTCTGGCGGAGCGGAGGTGAGGGACCGCTACCGGAACCTTCCGGGGCCTCCGGGGCACGGGTCCACGGCGCGCCGCGCGCGCTGGGAGCGGGTGGGCGACGCGGGCGTGGCCGGACCCGCCGCCGTGCGCATTGTGGAGCCGGCCGGGTGGGGTTAACCGACGGCCTTGTCGCGTCCGGTCGTCCCGGGCGCCTGCTTGCACGGGGCCCCCCCCCGCCTCTCCGCTCGTGGAGCCATGGTCATGAACCGCGTCGAAGCCGCCATCCAGGAGGGCCGCTGCGTCCTCGCAGTGGGTGGGTCTGCCCTCCGGACCCCCGCCGTGCTCGCAGAGCTCAACCGCCGGGCTGCCCTCCC
>Ga0181594_10005474_pt1 | contig 11107 bp, 8 predicted proteins | sample 071ome_18_FD_145603 | JGI IMG/M metagenome (GOLD analysis project Ga0181594, IMG submission 145603) | Coastal salt marsh microbial communities from the Groves Creek Marsh, Skidaway Island, Georgia - 071413BT metaG (spades assembly) | ecosystem: Environmental > Aquatic > Marine > Intertidal zone...
TGGCCGACAGCCGACGTGGCATAGCCCCGCGACTTCAGGAGTTCCGCGATCGTCACCTCGTCCGGATTCAGACCGACCTGGGCTGCAGGCGTCAGCGCTCCGAAGATCGACACACGCGGTGCATAACAACCGGTCAGCAGCGACGCTCTCGACGCAGAGCACACCCCTTCGGAGGCGTGGAAATCAGTGAACCGCATCCCCTCTTCAGCAAGCCGATCGAGGTGCGGCGTGGTGAAGCCGACTGCCCCGAAGGAGCCGACATCGGCGTATCCCTGATCGTCGGCGAAGATCACGACGACGTTCGTGGGGCGAGTGCGGGCAAGGCACCCGCTCAGCCAACCCGGTGCCGCCAGCGCGAGCCCTGCCGCACCCGTTCGCGCGAGGAACGTTCGCCTCGACGGCAAGGTGTTCGAACCCACAGGCACACGTACCGTCACCGCTGGTACGGTACCGGGTCTTCCGCCGGAACGCCGAAGTGCACGCGCATCGAGTCCAGTCGCGTCGTCAGACGAGCCTGAATCGATGCGTACTCCGGCGACCCGAAGACACTGCGGAGCTCGTCGGGATCCGCCTCCAGATCGAAGAGCTCCCACTCGTCGATCTCATAGTAGTGGATCAGCTTGTGAGTCCCGGTGCGGATCCCGTAGTGCCTGCGCACCATGTGCGGGCCAGGGTACTCGAAGTACTGATAGTAGATGGCATCCCGCCAGTCGGGCGGCGTCTCCCCCCGAAGAAGCGGCACCAGGCTCGAACCCTGCATCGACTCGGGAATCGCGACGCCGGCGAGATCCAGGAAGGTCTCTGCGATATCGAGATTCTGAACCAGCGCATCGTTGCGAACGCCCGCACTCACCGAGGCCGGCCACCGGACGATCAGGGGCGTCCTCAGCGATTCCTCGTACATCCACCGCTTGTCGTACCACCCGTGATCGCCCAGGAAGAAGCCCTGATCCGACAGGTAGACGACCACGGTGTTATCCGTGAGACCCTCGACATCGAGATAGTCGAGGACGCGACCGAGGTTCTCGTCGACCGAGGCGATGGACCGAAGGTAGTCCTTGATATACCGCTGGTATTGCCATGAAGTCCGCTCGTCACCTTCGAGCCCTGCCGCCTCGAAGGCCGCGTTCCTCGGACCGTATGCCGCGTCCCAGGTTGCCAGCTGTCCCGGTGTGAGGTTCGCCGGCGCCACGAACTTCATGTCCCGCGGGCTCATGTGCTCGGCGATGGTCATTTCCTGCGTCAGTGCCGCGGACGTCCGACCGGCGGCGTCGTCGAACAGCGTGCTCGGCTCCGGGATCTCCTCGTTCACGAAGAGATCCAGCTGTTCCGGCCCCGGCGCCCATTCGCGATGCGGCGCCTTGTGCTGGTACATGAGCAGGAACGGACGGTCTCCTTCGCGCTCCTCCCGCATCCAGCGAAGTGTGCGATCGGTGATGATGTCCGTCGTGTAGCCCTCGTAGGCGACGCTGTCGTCGGCGGAGAACAGGACCGGGTTGTAGTAGGGTCCCTGACCACGAAGCACTTCGAAGTGATCGAAGCCCTCCGGAGCCACCTTCAGGTGCCACTTCCCGATCAGCGCCGTCTGGTAGCCGGCCTCCCGCAGAAGCTTCGGAAACGTCAGCGTCGTCGCGTGCAGCGTATCGTAGTTGGTCGGCACTCCGTTCAGGTGCCCGTACTGACCGGTCAGGATCGTGGCTCGGCTCGGAGCGCAGATCGAGTTGGTGACGAACGCGTTTTCGAACAGCATCCCCTCGGCCGCCAGTCGATCGATGTTCGGCGTCTCGTTGATCACCGACCCGTAGGCCGATACAGCATGCGCCGCGTGATCATCGGTGAAGACCAGAAGGATGTTTGGCCGTGACGACGACTGCTCGGTGCACGCCCCGAGCGTACCGAACAGGAGACACGCGGCAGCAACTCGCACCCCGAGCCATGTCGTCAGAGTCCTGTCTCGTTTCCCCATCGTCACTCGTCCTCCATGTCGGGTCCCGGATCCGAACATACAGGCACTCGAGGCGGAGGCGAGTCATCCCGATTCCATTGCGTCCCCGCATCGGACCGGGTCGATTCCCCGTCATGTCGACCAAGCCACCGCCGACCCGACACGCTTCCCCCCTCGGGCACATCGTGCTGTTCGGACTCGTCATGGTCGGCGCCCTCCCGCCCGGGTCGGACGCGCAGGCGATCCGGGGCGGCAAGCCCGAGACGCAGGAGATCCCGGGCACATCCGTGTCCTTCGACATCGTTCTGCTGCCCGGCGGTTCGTTCGCCTTGGGCAGTCCGACGGGAGAGCCGGGGCGTGACGACGACGAAGGCCCCCAGCGTGCTCTGACGGTCGAAGCCTTCTGGATGAGCACCACGGAAGTCACCCATGAGGTGTTTTCCGCTTTCCGGGACCGACGCCTAGACGACAACGTCAGGGCCGATCCTGCCCTCCCCTTCGATGCCGATGCGATCTCGCGTCCGAGCCCTCCCTATGAGGATCCGGCCCATGGAATGGGTGGCACCGGCAGGCCGGCGACCGGCATGACCCGGACCGCTGCCCTGCATTTCGCTCGATGGCTCTCCGAGAAGACAGGCCGACTGTACCGTCTCCCGACGGAGATCGAGTGGGAATATGCATGCCGGGCCGGGCACGACGACGCCTTCGGCCTCGGTGCGATGTCGGCGAACGAGACGGAGGCGATCCAAACCGCTATGTCGGACCGAGCGTGGTTCGGCCCGAACAGCGACGGATCACTTCGGGATGTGGGGACGAAGACTCCGAACGCGTGGGGCGTCCACGACCTGCAGGGAAATGCCGCCGAGTGGACCCTCCACCCCTACGAGGCGAGCCTCTACGCCTCCCTCTCGGACACGTCCATATCGGAGCGGGAGCCGAGCACCTCCGTCCGCGGTCGGGGGGTCGTCCGGGGTGGCGCGTTCGATGACGACTTGCATCAGCTGCGTTGTGCCGACCGATTCGAGGAGACCCCGGCGTGGAAACGCAGGGATCCACAGGTACCGAAGAGTCGGTGGTGGAACACGGATTCGCCGCACGTCGGCATACGCCTCGTGAGTCCCGAGGGCGAATGGTCGACGGCTGACATCACGGCGTACTGGGACGAGATCCTCGGCGCGAACTGAAACTACGAACTACCCGAATCGATCGCTGGAGAAAGCATGGACCGACGAGACTTCGTTCGAACCACGACTGCCACTCTCGGAGGGCTCTCGTTTGTCGGGCAGCCCCGATTCGCGCGGGCACAGCCATCGGGCATGGACCCGATACGCGTCGGACTCATCGGCTGCGGTGGGCGCGGGACGGGCGCGGCCGTGCAGGCGCTGAGTACGGACCAGGACGTACAGCTCGTCGCGATGGGTGATGCGTTCGCGGACAACGTGGAGAATAGCTACCAGGCGCTGACGAACTTCGAGGATCTGGACCTCACTCCGCGCATCAATGTGCCGCCCGAGCGCCGGTATTCGGGCTTCGACGCCTTCGAGCAGGTGATCCCGCACGCCGACGTGATCATTCTCGCCACACCACCGGGTTTTCGACCGATCCACTTCGAGGCTGCCGTCAACGCGGGCAAACACGTGTTCATGGAGAAGCCCGTCGCAACGGATTCCCCGGGCGTACGACGCGTGCTGGAGAGTGCCGCAAAAGCCAGGGCAGACGGCCTCAACGTCGTGGTCGGACTGCAGCGCCATTACCAGACCATCTACAAGGAATGGGTCGACCGGATGCACGCCGGCATGATCGGCGACATCACACTGGGCCGAGTCTACTGGAACAGCGGCGGGGTGTGGGTGAGGGAACGGCAGCCGGGCCAGACGGAGATGGAGTACCAGATGCGCAACTGGTATTACTTCAACTGGCTCTGCGGTGACCACATTGTCGAGCAACACATTCACAACATCGACGTCGCCAACTGGGTCCTCGGCGGCCCCCCGGCGAGGGCGCAGGGACAGGGCGGGCGTGAAGTCCGGGATGGGCTCGAGCATGGTGAGATCTTCGACCACCATTTCGTCGAGTTCACGTACGATTCGGGCGCCACGGTGCTCAGTCAGTGCCGGCACATGCCCGACTGCATGAACCGGGTGTCGGAGGCGTTCACCGGTTCGAACGGGAGTGCACCCGAGCCCGGCCGCATCGTCTCGGCGTCCGGACACACGCTCTTCGAGCACGACGACGCCGAAGACGCCAACCCCTATCAGGTCGAACACGACGAGTTGTTCGCGGCCGTGGCGGCCGGTCGCTTCCAGTACACCGACGGAGAAAACGGCGCGATCGCGACGATGACATCGATCCTCGGTCGCATGGCGACGTACTCGGGTCGCGTCGTGGAGTGGGACGAAGCGATGGCCTCCGACCTCAGTCTGATGCCGGAGCGATACGCGTGGGACGCGCCTCCCCCGGTCCTCCCGGATTCAGAGGGACGCTACGCCATCCCCGTGCCGGGGCACACTCGAGTTCTTTGAGCGTTCCTCACTCCGGGGCTCTCACGGCCTCATGAGGTTCGGACGGGGACTCGTCATGATCCCCGGCGCACTCCTGTGCATGGGGAGCGCGCCGTGCGTGGCACAGGAATTGTCCGCGCAGGAGCGCTACGCCTTCGAATCGGTTCACATGGGAACGACCTTCCGGATCATCGCCTACGCAGATGCGGAGGATCGCGCCCGCGCGGCCGCCAACGAGGCCTTTTCCCATGCGGCGCGGCTCGACTCCCTCTTCTCCGATTATCGTCCGGACAGCGAAGTCAGCCGGCTCGTGACCCGTTCGGAGTCGAACGGCTGCGCGGTCATCTCTCCAGAGTTGTGGGCGCTGCTTCTCGAGGCCCAGGGCTGGTCCGAGCGAACCGGTGGCCTCTTCGACGTCACCGTCGGGCCCATGAGCCGACTTTGGCGCTGGTCCTCTCGCCGAGGCCAGCTTCCCCCGCCCGAGCGACTTCATGCAGCGCGCGGCGCTGTCGGCCATGACGGCCTGACCGTCGATCCGGTCGAGCCCTGCGCAGCGCTCGAACGGCCCGGAATGGCCCTCGATGTCGGGGGCATCGCGAAAGGCTTCGCGGGCGACGCCATGCTCGGCATCCTGGCCCGGCACGGTATCAGCGCGGCGCTCGTGGACGCCGGCGGAGACATCGTCACCAGCGCAGCGCCTCCGTCCTCTCCGGGGTGGCTCGTGACTCTTCCGGGGGGAGACTCGCTCCGGATCGCCAACGCTGCCGTCGCCACATCCGGAGACATCGAGCGGCACGTGACCGTGGATGGTGTCCGGTACGCGCACATCGTCGATCCGCGAACCGGGCTCGGGGTGATCGACGCACCTACCGTCACCGTCGTCGCGCCTGTCGCGACCGCCGCCGACGTGCTGGCGTCCGTCCTGACGATCATGAGTCCCTCCGATGGGAGGCGGCTCGTCGACCGAATCAGCGGCGTCTGGGCCCGATCTCGTGGCAATCCCGAGTGGACGGCCGGCTCCCTTCCCATGCAGACTGGGGCAGACCAGGCGGGGTCGCCCCCTCACCGATGAGCCACCTTCCATGAAGCGACGAAACTTCCTCGCCACGGCAGCAGCCGGAGCCGGCGGCGCCTTCCTCTCCGAGAGTATCCTGCGACCCCACGTCGCGCTCGGTCGTGAAACCGCACATTCCCCGGCGGCCGCCGAGCCGTTCCGGTGTGACTTCGCACCGCACTTCGGAATGTTCAACAACAGCGCCGGCGACGACCTCGTGTCACAGCTGCACTTCATGGCCGATCAGGGCTTCCGATCGCTCGAGGACAACGGCATGAAGGGCCGTTCCGTGGCAGAACAGGAGCGAATCGCTACGGAAATGGGTCGGCTCGGGATGCGCATGGGAGTCTTTGTGGCGCACACGATCCACTGGCGCGAACCGAACCTCGCCAGTGGCGATCCCGACAAGCGGGAAGAGTTTCTCACGGAGATCCGGGAATCGGTCGAGGTGGCGCGCCGGGTCAACGCCACGTGGATGACCGTCGTCCCCGGACATGTCGACCTGCGTCTGCACCTCGATTATCAGACGGCGAACGTGGTCGAAAGTCTGCGCCAGGCTTCCGCGATCCTGGAACCGCACGGGTTGGTCATGGTGCTCGAGCCACTGAATCTGCGCGACCACCCGGGTCTCTTCCTCACGGAAATACCGCAGGCCTATCAGATCTGCCGTGCCGTGGACAGCCCGGCCTGCAAGATCCTCGACGACCTCTACCACCAGCAGATCACCGAGGGGAACCTCATCCCGAACCTCGATGCGGCTTGGGACGAGATCGCGTACTTCCAGATCGGCGACAATCCCGGACGCAGGGAGCCGACCACGGGAGAGATCAACTATGGGAACGTCTTCCAGCACATCTGGGACCGCGGCTTCCGGGGCATTCTGGGGATGGAGCACGGGAACGCGCACCCGGGTGCAGAGGGCGAGCGCGCGGTGATCGACGCCTATCGCAGCGTCGATGCGATGAGTGGATGATGCCTGACCGACCCTGATCGTCGCGGACGGACCGGCTGGCTCTCAGTAGTGCCAGGGGAATCGCGAGAAGTCCTTGTCCCTCTTCTCGACGAACGCATCGCGACCCTCACGAGCTTCCTCGGTTCCGTAGGCCAGGCGTGTCGCTTCGCCGGCAAACATCTGCTGACCGACGAGGCCATCATCGATCAGATTGAAGCCGTATTTGAGCATCCGCATCGCAGTCGGGCTCTTTTCGTTGATCGTCCGCGCCCAGCTCAGCGCGGTCGCTTCGAGTTCCGCATGCGGAATCGAGGCGTTCACCATCCCCATCGCGAGCGCCTCGTCAGCCGAGTAGTCGAACCCGAGGAAGAAAATCTCCCGAGCACGCTTCTGGCCAACCATCCTGGCGAGGTAGGCCGAGCCATACCCGCTGTCGAAACTGGCGACGTCCGGGTCCGTCTGCTTGAAGCGGGCGTGCTCCCGGCTGGCCAGCGTCAAGTCGCAGACGACGTGCAGGCTGTGCCCTCCACCCGCCGCCCAGCCCGGAACCACCGCGATGACGATCTTCGGCATGAAGCGGATGAGACGCTGAACCTCGAGGATGTGCAGCCGTCCCAGCCGGGCCGGATCGACCTCGCCCTCTCCGGCCTCGTACTTGTAACCGTCCGCACCACGAATCCGCTGGTCACCCCCGGAGGAGAAGGCCCAGCCACCATCTTTCGGTGACGGTCCGTTCCCTGTCAGGAGCACGCAGCCCACGCTCGACGACGTCCTCGCGTGCTCCAGCGTTCGGTACAACTCATCGACCGTCCGGGGCCGGAAGGCGTTCCGGCAGTCGGCCCGATCGAATGCGATCCGGACGGTCTTCTCATCCTGCGAGCGGTGGTACGTGATGTCGGTCAGGTCCTGAAAGCCGGGCACCTCGCGCCACTCAGACGCGTCGAAGATCTCGGATACCATGGAATCGGGAGGGTTTCGTGGGTGGAGGCGCACATCCCCCGGGTCCAGGCTCGTCCGGGCCGACGCCACAAGCTGCCGGCAGGACGCTAGGCCCGGGGGGTACGTGTCACAACCCGTACCCACGAGTCCCGAAGATGCCCCGGTCGGAGCCGTCCCGGGCGAGCGAGCCGATCGGTCGATCGACGACGACCATCCCGTCGGGGCAGGAATCAGAATCGATCGTGATCAGCTGCGGAGCAGAATGCGTGCATCGACCGGAACCGCGTCCGAATCGTAGACGAAGATCGGATTCATCTCCACTTCGACGACGTCAGGGTGCGCCTCGAGGACGCAGGCCACGGCCCGGGACGCCCGAACCAGAGCCGCGCGCTCGACCTCGGGCAGCCCCCGCCCTGCGGACAGAATCGCCGCAATCCGCAGGTCCGCGTACATCTCCTCCAGGACGTGGTCCGAGACCGGAAGCACGCGGTGGGCAACATCCCCGATGGCCTCGACCCAGATACCTCCGGCGCCGACGGTAAGGACCGGACCCAGCTCCGGGTCGCGCGTACCTCCGACGAGCAATTCCGCACGCGGTGAGGGCAGCATGGAGGAGACCATGGCACGAAGCGGCTCGTCCGCGGCCCCATGAAGGGCTCGCCAGGCCGACACCTGCGCTGCGAGCTGCTCGAATGCCGGGCCGGCATCCGCGCTCTCGACGTGCAGCAGCACCCCCCCTGCGTCCGACTTATGAACGATCGTGTGCGAGATCAGTTTGAGCACGAGCGGCCCCTCGAGCTCCCGAGCCGCCTGCCGTGCCTGCTCCGCGGACCAAGCCTCCCGGTGCGGCGCGAAGGTCAGCCCGTACGCCTCCAGCACCTGCCGAGCCTCGACCTCGTCGAGCACCGTTCGTTCTTGCCTGCGAGCCCGGGCGATGACCTCGGCCGCGCCCGGGTCCGGGACTCCGACGGCGACCGCATTCGGGTCCCAGATCTCGGACTCGAGCACCTGCGCCCGGCGCTGCAGTTCGATGGCGCATCGTGTCGCAACGTCCAGAGACGCGACCACGGGAACGCCGGACTGGCCGAGCACCGCGAGCGGCTCCGTCCGATGCGCCGCATACATCGTGTGGACGATGAGCCCCACGTTTGCAGAGGATGCGAGCGCGGCCATCGCCCGGGCAGCGGCCGTTTCGGCTTCGACCAGGGTCTCGGAGAACCGGACACCGTATCCTCCGAACAGGCCGACGACGAGAACGATCCCGACCCCCGGATCGTCCAGGAGAATCTCGATCGCCCTCGCGAAAGCCATCGGGTCGGCGTCGGAGGCTCCAGCGAGATCGACCGGATTCGCGGTCGCCGCAGCCGGTCCGAGCAAGGTCGCAAGTCGAATGCGGGTCTCGTCCGACAGGCGCGCGGCTCGTGCCCCCGCCTCGGCCAGCTGATCCGCAACGAGCGCTCCGTGTCCTCCTCCGTCAGACAGAATCGCGATACCGGAGCCCGTGCTGCCCGTGGGCTGATGGCCGAGAGTCTCTGCAACGTGAAGCAACTCGTCCGTCCGCGTAACCTCCACGACGCCCGCCTGCTTCAGCGCCGCCGCCATACGATCATACGGCCCCGCAATGGATCCCGTATGCGACCGCGCCGCCGCGGACCCCTCGTCCGTCCTGCCGCTCTTGATCACGACCACGGGCTTCGAACGGCCCACCCGAGCGGCCGTCGCCAACCATCCGCGCGCATCCGGAACCGCCTCGAGGTATGCGATCACCGCGCATGTCGCCGCGTGCGTCTCCAGGTAATCGAGCGCCTCGGCCGATCCGACATCGACCTGGTTCCCGACCCCCAGGTATATCGAGACTCCCTCCCACGACCGCTCGGTCACCTCGGTCATCAGCGCGAGTGCGACGTTACCCGACTGCAGCAGGAGGGCGAGCCCACCGGCTCGAACACCTCGGGCGCCCACCACATTCAGCCCCGAGGCCATGTTGAGGAGGCCCGACGTGTTCGGCCCGATGATGCGCACGCCTGCCTCGGATCCGGCGCGAGCCAGATCCGCTTCCAGCGCTGCCCCTGCATCACCGGACTCGCCAAACCCGACGGCGAGCACGAGGGCTCCGCCCACGCCGCGCAATCCACACGCACGAACCAGCTCAGGCGCACTCGCAGCAGGCGTACACAGGACCGCGAGGTCGACTCCATGAGGAAGGGCCTCGATCGACTCGAGGACCTCGAAGTCGGCGATATACCCTCCTCGCGGATTCACCGGATAGACGTCACCCGCATAGCCGGACCCGCGCAGCGCGAGGAGAATCTGGTGGCCCCGTTTCCGTGGATCGGTGCTCGCCCCCACGACGGCGATGGACCGCGGCTCGAAGAGCCGCGACAGCGTGTCTGTCACAGGATGCCGCTACGCTCCCCGGTACTCGGGCTCTCGCCCCTCGTGAAAAGCCGCAATGCCCTCGGCCCAGTCTGACGATCCGAATATTCGATCCAGCGCCTCCCGCTCCGCTTCCATGACCTCGGCCCGTGAACGGTGCGCAGCCGGCCCGATCAGACGCTTGGCCGCCGAGAGCGAGAGAGGAGCGAGTGCGGCGAGTCGCTCTGCCCACTCGACGGCGAGCGGGAGCACCCGCTCTGCAGGAGCGGCCCGGTTCGCGATCCCCCAGCGGACGGCATCCTCCCCCGAGAAGAAGGAGCCGAAGTAGATCAGCTCACGCGCTTTCAGAACTCCGACCCGCTCCGCGAGCGTGTACGCGGCCCCGCCCCCGATGAAGGTGGCCAGGGCCACCTCCGGAAGACGCAGCTTCGCATCCTCCGCGACGATCAGGAAATCGGCGGAGAGCGCGAGTTCGAGACCACCCCCGATCGCATGACCATTCACTGCGGCCACGACCGGCGTCGACATCGATTGCAGCAGGGCATTCACCCGCTGCGCCGCATCGATATACCGGGCGCGCTCACCCACGTCCGGCGGACCGTCAGCGTGCGCCTTGAGGTCCGCACCGGCGCAGAAGGCTCGGCCCGCGCCTGTCATCACGACGCAGCGGACCTCCGAATCCGCATCGGCTTCCTCGAGCAGCCCGATCAGGGCCTCGTAGAGTGGAAGGCTGACCGCATTCAGACGTTCGGGCCGATGGAGCGTCAGCGTGACGACACGCCCCGATCGCGCGCGAAGCACGACATCCGTCATCCGTTGGCCTCGACTTGCATCAAACGCTGTGCCTCGCGGTGTGTGTCCGGTCGGATCGCGTAAGAGTACCGGGTCCGACATACTGCGGATAGACAGCTTCGTCGGTGGCCGATCCGGTGGCCGGGACCCTATTCTGCCGGACTCACTCACGGACCGTCACCTTCTCAGGAGCAGACCCCATGAGAGCTCTCCTGCGCGCATTCCTCGTCGCCGCCGGGGCTCTTCTCGTGCTCGGCCATTCCTCTGCTCTGTCCGCTCAGGTCATCGCAGAACTCGACGCGTTCTGGGCACACGTGTCTCGCACGGTCGAGTCCGGAGACTTCGACGGATACGCCGCGACCTACCACCCGGACGCCGTCGTTATCTTCGGCGACGCCTCCCAGTCGATATCCGACGCGCTAGCCGCGTGGGAGGCAGGGTTCGACGACACGCGCACCGGGCTGCTCGAGGCGTCGGTGGATTTCCGGTTCTCCGAGCGTCGAAACGATCCCCGGACCGCCCACGAAACAGGCATCTTCCGATATGCA
>Ga0181594_10005475_pt1 | contig 11106 bp, 9 predicted proteins | sample 071ome_18_FD_145603 | JGI IMG/M metagenome (GOLD analysis project Ga0181594, IMG submission 145603) | Coastal salt marsh microbial communities from the Groves Creek Marsh, Skidaway Island, Georgia - 071413BT metaG (spades assembly) | ecosystem: Environmental > Aquatic > Marine > Intertidal zone...
AGGTCCGACCCTCCCCGCCCATCCCAGCATCGCGCTGACCCTTGAGCCCATGCTTCCGGTCCGGCGAGGCCTCGCACCCGCCGCCGCGAGCAGCCGAGCCGGCTCCCCGCTCGATTCACCCTGCCAAGCGCCCTCCCGTCGCGCGCTTGTTCGCCAAATACCCCCGTCCTAGCCTGCCCCTCTCTCGCGCAGCGCGTTTGGATTTCCTATCCCTCGGGCGACCTCAGTTGAAGCCATCCTCCGCCAGGAGACATCTCAATGTCGGATTCCAACGACTCGATCTTTCGCACCGTCGTCGCGGATTCCTCGGCTGCTCTTCGTGCGCTGCCGGGATTCATGGCTGCCCTCGCGGCTCCCGAGTCCGGCATGCGATACATCGAGGTGGCGGTGGAAGCGATGTCGCGAGCGCTTGGTGCCGTGAGCGTCTTTGTTGCGCATCGAGTCTCAGAGGAGTCTGATGAGGTGCGGGTCGTGTATGCGTTTCGTAACGGGGTTCCGCGGGATCCCTTCAGCTACCGGCTGAAGGATCAGCCCTGTCTGATCCCGTACGACGGCGAACCGACGCTCATTCCGTGCGCGCTGGGCGACGCTTTCCCCGCCAAGAAGGAAGCTGGCTACAAGAGTTTCGTCGGAATCCCGCTTCGTGCGCTCCACGGGGGAGTCCTGGGTCACATCGCCATCTATGATCAGGCCGACCTCCTGCAGGATGGCTCCTACTATCTGGGCGTCGCTCAGGCGTTCGCCCTGCGCATGGCGTGCGAGCTGCAGCGCCATCTCGAGAATGACCGCCTGAGGCGAGATGCCGAGACGTGCATGATGACGGGTCTGCTGAACCGGCGCGGATTCGAGGACAGAGCGAAGATCGCCGTCGACACGGCGCGACGGGCCGGGGCGGATCTGGCTGCCGTTGCATTCGATCTGGATCGCTTCAAGCAGGTGAACGACACCTACGGGCATGCCGCCGGCGATGAGCTGCTCATCGGCTTCGCGTCGTGTCTCGGGGCCTGCTTCCACCGCGACACGGATCTGGTTGCGAGGTTGGGTGGGGATGAGTTTTTCCTGCTCGCGGCGGCAACTCCGGAGCATGAGGCCCGACGACTCGCGGAAGAAGTTCGGCTCATGTTCGAGGCATCGCCGGTACATGCCGGATCAGAGACGATCTTTGGAACGTGCTCCTTCGGCGTCGCAATGCTGGACCAGGACCCTGCCTTGAGTGGCCTGCTCGAGCGGGCAGACCAGGCGCTCTACGAGTCCAAGGCGGCGCGCCACGCCGTGCGCGAGTCGTGAGGCGTGACCGTCTGTTCCGCCAGGTGGTCCGTTGCCCCCACCGTGATAACGATACCGCGGTTGCGGGGGGCACCACGCGGGGGACGGTAAACGCCCACTCTCGTCCGGAGTGCGCTTTTTTCCTGTTAGGCAGAGGGCTTAGGCAGCCGGTTGAGTGCACGTCTCGACGGCGTCTCTCATTGTCTTTATGCTTGAAGAGTGTTCAAAAAATCAAGTCAGGGCTTTGGATCCTCAGCCTGACGAAACCGCGAAGCGGAGGGTGGCCCCGATGGCTTTGACGACCATTGCGACCGGAGCGTTCAAGACTCAGAGCTTCGCCGACACGGAGAAGCATCGGGCGCGTCGGTTCGTAAAGCCGTTCTTCCTGGTGCTGGCAGGCCTGCTAGTGATGACTGTGACGGTCGGCGACATCCGGTTCACGCAGGCTGCAGGAGGGCTCTGGCTCCTAATGGCGGCGACGGTTGCGGCGTTAGGCATCATTCGCCGCCTTAGAAATCAGCCACCCTACCACTTCTGGTATTCGACTGGCTTTGCGGCGGCGATTCTGGCATCCATGACACTCGGGTCGTGGTGGCTGTGGGACGGGATCGCTGCGCGGACATTGATCGCGTTGGCCGCTACGGCTGCCTTTCTCGCAGGGGCAACGAGCTTCTGCGTGGGCCGATTCATCTACGTGCTGGTATTCCGAGAGGTGAATGAGCAATCCTGTGACTGAGGCTCGCGTGGTGCGACTTCCCACCGTTCAAAACGCGCCTTCCGCCGGTTGGATCAACCCGAACTGCAAGGTAGTGTCGCGACTCGGGGAGCCGGTGTACCCGTCGTGTCACTACTGCGACCTGCAGATCGGGAATTGCTTGCAGTTTCAGGGTCAACTTCATTCAGCCGTGATTTTGCGGCGCTCGTGATCATGATCGCGGTGCCGTTGCCGACGGTCGGCAGGGCCGTCCTTTGCACGCCCGTGACGTTCCCGCGGAGCGATTCATTCTTCCCGGTGGCCGAGACCTCCGAGAGGATCTGTCGGGAGCGTGGCTCGCTCCGCTACAGGGTCAGGGCTCTGATTGCCTTGGCTCCCTGATTCTCTGGCCTCCATCCGACGCTCGTCCTGATCTCGAATTCGGAGGGGAGTTCGATGGGGCCGATATCCTGTCAGCGCAGACGGCGCTCCTCATGGACAATGAAGTCATGGCGGATTTGCTGCTGAACAAGGAGCGCCTTTCGACGGTCGGGGAGACGGCGCTTTCGGTGGCCCACGAGATCAACAATCCGCTCGCCCTGATCACAGGGAATCGTGACCGCCTCGCACGACATCTGGCCAACCTCAATGAGACGCTCCGGGAGCGCGAGGTCGAGCTGAACATCGATGATGTCCGTGGGACGAGGCGAATGCTGGCGTCGATCGGTGACTCGGTCCAGCGAATTCGCAGAACGGTCCACGACATGAATGCTCTTGCGGGGGCAGGGAAGGAAGAGTGTGTAGCGATTGATCCCTCGGCCAGCCTTCATGCTGCTGTCCAGCGATTTCAGGATCGAGTGGTAGAGGCTCCGGAGTTCCACCTCGAAGTGGATCCGGGCCTCGCCGTCACGATCGACCCGTACCGGTTCGATCAGGTGATCGACAATCTGATCGAGAACGCGGCCCGCGCGGTGGCGGAGCACCGTGGGGACGACGGCTGGATCAAGATAAGCCAGCGGTCCAACGTGGATCACAGGGTCGAAATCCAGATCGAAGACAACGGGGCGGGCGTACCGAGGGACCTGGTCGCCACGATGTTCAATCCCTTCGTGACGTCCCGGCGGGCCGGTCAGGGGTCCGGACTGGGGCTCGCCGTGGTCAGGAGGATCGTCGAATCGGCCGAAGGTTCCGTAAGCTAACGCCAGGGGGCGGCCGGAGGCTCCCTGTTCACGATCTCCCTGCCGGGTGACCCGTCATCACCGAAGCGGTCGAATGACGTCACGGAGCCGGTATCCACGGCATCGGTCGGGCTATTCGGAGGCCGGAAGCGAGTTCTGATCGTGGAGGATGAACCAGCGCTTCGGGAGCTTTTCGTCAGCATGGTCGACGAGGAACATGATGTGTCGGCGGCGAGTAACGGCGCGGAGGCTCTGGAGTTGATCGAGCAGAATGACGGGGACTTCGACATAGTCGTGTGTGACCTCATGATGCCGGTCATGAGCGGGGCGGAGCTTCTCGAGCAGTGTCAGATCCAGTTTCCGGATGTTGCCGATCGGATCGTCTTCTCGACCGGAGGGGCCACGGAGCCCGAGCTTGTGCTCATGCTTCGTGAACGAATGAAACGAGGCTTTCCGGTCCTGCAAAAACCGTTCGGCATGAGTGAATTCCTGGCTGTCATCGAGGCAGTCTCGCAGCGTGGTTGCACTCGATGATCTCTCCGCGGTCGTCCGTGAAGATGACCATGTCCGGCATCTGCGCCGCTAGGGTCTCGAAGAGGGTACTGGTTCGCTCGAGCGAGCGATTATGCCGATTGATCTGATCGCGCAAAGCCACGCGCATCATCTCGAAGCTTCGGGCGAGCTCCCCGATCTCGTCGCTTCCCACTTCTGCGACCTCACGATCAAGGTCTCCGCGCGCGAGTTCCTCAGCCCTCCTGGACAGGGCTTCGATCGGACGTACGAGGTTACCCGCGAACCACAATGCCAATCCCGCCAAAAGTGGGAGGAATCCCCCCAGGGCCACCAGCATCTGATTCCGCTGCGCAACGATCGGTGCGAGTGCTTCACTCGCATCGATCTGGCTCAGAAGAACCCAGTCGACATCTCCTATCTCGAGAGGGCGGTAGCTGGAGAGGACTTCCACATCCCGATAGTCGGGGAAGCGGTCCGTTCCCGTCTCACCCTCCAGAGCACGCGCCACACCGACCGTGTTCACCGGCTGGAGCCCAACAGCGCTACCCTGCGCCGCGATCGACCGGACGACCGCCTCCTCCAAGGCCGCGGCTCGGATCCGGCCCACATACTCCGAGGAATCCTCCACCATAAAACGCGACTCAGTCCGAAGCCGTCGGTCTGGGCCAACGACGTATGTCTCGCCCGAAGCGCCGAGCCCCACCTCCCGCCATGCCCGTTCGCTGGTCGTGATGGCATTGATCCGGTCCAGCGGAAGCTGGAAGACCAGCACCCCCAGGAGCTCGTCACCGTCGTAGATCGGCGACGCGATGAACGACGCCGGGGTTCCGTACGAGGGCTCGTAAGGCTGGAAGTCCTCCAGACGGGTGAAGGAATCGAGTCCCGAATCACGGGCCAACCGGTACGCGGCCGCGAGGTTCGAGCTCCGGTGGGGGCCCTGCTCCAGCGACGTACCGAAATCGATTTCCTTGAAGACCGAATAGACGATCCGGTCGATGGCAGCATCCACGAGGAAGACGTCGTAGTAGCCGAAACGCTCGAGAAAGCGTCGCAGGAGTGGGTGTTAGCGCCCGTGGACTACGTCATACCGGACCCCGAGGCCCGAAGTGTCCAACAGGTGCTTCGACCCGACTTCGAGGGGGTTTCCGCTGATGAAGAGGGCTTGCAAAGACCGCGCGAGGACGTCCTCGGGCCAGTACTGGGAGAGCGGTCCCGCAGCCCCCATGCTCGCCTCGAGCCGCGGCAGGAACTCCCCCTCGTAGTAGAGCTGGAGTGACCGGTCGCGCGCACCCGCACCTTCCGATCCGATCTCGGTTTCCAGCGAGGCCACGGCCGCGGTGAACTCACGCACCGCGCCCACGATCATACTGTTTTCGGAATGCGTGAGCACCTGAGCCCGAAGGGTTCGGAAGTAGCGCTCGACCGCCTGCCCTTTCAACTCGCGCACGGCCGTGAGACGATCGAATGCCTGCCGTTCCAAGGCCGCCGACCCGAGGCGGTACGACACCACTGACAGCACACCGATCGTCACGAGAGCGACAGACGCCAGCAGGATGAGGACGCGGGCCCGGATCGACCGATGCGGCAGGAGTGAGACGCTCACGACGCAGTGCCCCTGAGCTCGGGTGGCGCGGGCGTGCCCGTCACCCGAACGGTGTCACGCATCAGAGCCTGCACGCCCAGCATCCCCGCTGAACCAACTTTCCACATGTCGTGGCAATTCGCCCCTTCGGCACTCAGCTCCCTTCAAAATGTCAAGCTAAGCGAGATCGCTGGTCGTCGCAGGTTCCCTCCCTTCCGTCGCCTGACCGCGCCGCCAGGTGAACCACCGAGCAGCCGGAGTGCTCCCTCGAGGTCGGTGGCTACCCGGCATGAGAAAACTCCCCAGACCACAGCTAGCCGAATTCCGGCAAGAAACCGTGTACGCCCGAGGCGGAGCGCACGATCTGCCGTTCTTGCCAGCAGGTGAGGGCGGCGGCTACCGGGGGTCGAAAAGGCCCAGAAGACGGGCCGGCGGCCCTGTCATCGAGTGCTTGACCCCGAGAACCCCCGCTCTAGCTTGGCCCGCAGGGCCAGAAGGTATCGGGCTTCCTTTTCCCATCGCATCCACATCCCGTAGCCACCGGTGACCACACGACTAAGCCTGCGCCGAGCCCATCCGGTCGACGGCTGCCTGAGGTGCACATCGTGAGCGATTTCTCGGGCGAACCCAGGGATGCACCCTGGGGCTACCGACAGTGGATGCTCCTGGGCAATCCGGCGTTGTACTTCGACCGCCTGGCCCGCGATTTCGGGGATTTCGTGCACGTGCACGGGCTGCTCGACTTCTACTTCGTCAATCACCCGGCCCTGGTCAAACGCCTGTTGGCCGGCACCCATCGCACGTTCGACAAACGAAGCTTTCTGTACGACAGATTCCGCAATGCCTTCGGTGACGGCCTGGTCGTATCCGAAGGCGACCGCTGGAAACGCCAGCGGCGTATGGTGCAGCCAACCTTCAAGCCCGGAGAGGTGCACAATTTCTTCGGGGTGATGCTGGACGAAGCCCAGAGACTGACCGACAGCTGGGAGAACGACATCCCGTTCGATATCGCGGAAGACATGCAGCGGGTCACGCTGACCGTTGCAGGTCGGGCGTTGTTCAGCAACGGCTTCAGCGACGTCGGGGAAGACATCGAGCGCTGGACGCGCGTTATCAATCGCTACAGCGCCAAGCCCCCCATCCCCATCATCACGGATCTGTGGTTTCCGTCGCCGACGAACTGGCGCCTGAAGCGCGCGCTGCGCGAGTTTCGACAGTTCGTCAGCCGCATTATTGCCGAGCGACGCCAGAGTGAGCCGAAGGACGACCTGCTCGGCATCCTTTTGGCGGCTCGCGACGAGGAAAGTGGGGCTGCCATGAGCGAGGTCGAGATCATGGAAGAGATCCTGGTCATGATCATCGGCGGCCACGAAACGTCCTCGGCGGCACTGACATGGTTGTGGTACGAGCTACACCACAACCCGGACGTTACCGAGCGCCTGATCGCGGAGATTGATGAAGTCACCGGTGGCGACCCGCTGACCGTGGAGACGGCAGCACAACTGCCCTACCTGAGGATGGCGTTAGACGAAGTCATGCGTCTCCATCCTCCATTCTGGTTCGAGAACCGGAACGCGATGGATGACGTCTCGATCGGAGGAGTACATCTCAAGCGCGGCACCATGGTCGCGTTCAGTCGCTACTCACTGCATCGCCACCCGGATTTCTGGAAAGACCCCGACGTCTTCAGGCCCGAGCGTTTCGCCAGAGACAACATGGAGAATGAACGGGCCTCGTTCGCTCACGTCCCCTTCGGCGGCGGCCCGAGAATCTGCGTCGGGATCAACTTCGCCATCCTCGAGCTCATCACCATCGTCGCGACGGTTCTTCAGCGCTATCGCGTGGTGGTGGATGCCAGCGACCGCCACCTGATGTGGGCACATCTAACCATGTACCCCAAGCATGGCCTTCGCGTCCGCGCCATCCGGCGCTAGCTCAGGTACTGCGGTTCAGTTCCAGCTCTCGCGGTCTCTCTGCCTGGCGGTGGCCCTCGCTACCGGCGCTCGCGAGACCTGTCTCCCCGTGCCGACCGCACGACTCTGTACGGAAGGTCGAACAATTTCACGAGCAGCAGCAGGGCAATGATCAGTGGCGGAGAGTACGCGCGCTGCTGCGCGATGAAGTCGGCATCGAAGTCCCCGTTCACATAGTGCAGGGTCGAGGCCGGCGTCAGCATCGACTTCAACCAAAGCCCAAGAGACCCGAGTCTCCGCAAGGACGGGTACGTCCCCATTCGTCGAGCCAGATCGTCACAGTATGGGATCATCTCGACGGGGTGCATCGACTCCGTGTCCAAGGCCGGATACTGCCCGGCCAGCCTGCGCCGTTCTTTCGCGTGGGCTCGCACGATATCGTGCGGGCGCTGATACCTGCCGGCGATCAGCCCCGTGACGTAACGTGCCTGTGCTTCACTGATCGGCGGGATACTCCCGATGATCGGACGCCCGAAGCCAACCAGGAAGAGGTCGTCGTGCTCAACGTGGACGCAGCCGAGGTAGAAGTCCGCCGCACGAATCGTCCCGGCTGAGATGAGGGCCAGATTGGACGTATAACCGATCATTGGAACGACAAGATCCGGGTCGACCTGGAGTGACTCCTCACCGTCGAAATCCGCATAGCGCCGGTAGCTGTCGTCGACGGCCGGGCCAATGATCCGTAGCCGGTCCTCGGCCACCGCGTCGAGGAAGCCGTCGCTTTTATTGTGGAACATGTTGAAGAGCTCGTCTTTGGCCCGCTCGGTCAGCTTCGCGGCCCAGAACTTCTTCTTCTCCCGAACTGTTCGAGACACCTCCTGCGTGTCCCGGCCAGACCGGGAGAGCCGCTCGAAGAGCTCCTGATGTTTGATTCTCGCTTCGACGAACTTCTGCCCGATCGCATTCCGTATATCCTCGTGAATCGAGAGCATGAGGCGGTTACGAAGGAAATCAGAGGGCACGCCGCGGATCGGATGGTATCGCGGGCTGACACGAATTCCCCCTTTCAGAGACAGGTAAACCCGGTTCTGCAGGCCCGGTCGTGCCAGACGGTCGGCGATGTCGACGGCAGATTCACCTCCGCCGATCACGACGATCGTCTTGTCACGGACCGGATCGCTCTCGTCGATGGTCGTCAGGGTCTCGACCGGAGCGTCGACGGTCCGGGGGGTCTCGGCCAGACCGGCGCAGATGATGACGCGGTCGAAGACCTCGGTCCTGGACGGCGCTTCGCCGATCGACAGTTCCCAGCCATCGCTTACCTTCGCGATCCGATGGACCGAGGTATGCTCCTGAATGTGGGCGGCGAGTCCATGTTCCTTGACGAGACTCTTCAGGTACTGGCCGTACTCACCATCCCGGAAGAACTCGCGCCCGTCTTCAACTCCCGGAGGAGCTGCCGAGGAATCGAACCGACGGTGACAGGCGAACTGGGTCGTATACTTCGTCGAGGTCGATACGAAGCCATCGTAGGGAGCACCCCAGGCACCGACGGCCGCCGAGCGCTTCTCGAAGCACACGATCTCCCACCCGTCGAGCTCGTCGATCGCCAGCTTGAGCGTGGCAATGCCGCTGCTCCCCGCTCCTATGATCGCTAACCGCTTGGACGATGCTCCACCGTCAACCGTCAACAGACCGCTGTCAGACTGATCAGAACGAAGTTGAACTGGCCTGACTCGGGGATGAAGAGCAGGACCTTGTCACCGTTCTCGAGAGAGTGCGTCTTCACGTACTCGTCCAGCATGACATAGATACTGGCGGCCCCGGTATTCCCCGCCCACTCAAGATTGGTCCAGTGGTCGATCTGGCCGCCCGGTGGCGCGAAATCCTTCAGCACCTGCAGCAGGTATCGCCTGAAGAAGAACGACGAAAGGTGCGGCAGTACGACCCGATAGTCGAGCAGCTCGTCGCCGGCAGTGTCGATCGCGGCCTGGATCGTCTGGCGCACGCACGGCTTCATGTACTCGCTCAAGATCTCTACGTCCTGACTCAGCAACTGACTCCCGCTTTCCAGCTTCATGCACAGCGGGGTCTCATGAGCGAACGACCTCGAACATGTCCAGTTCACCTTGAAGGACAGACCGTCCGAAGCTGGTCGATCCTGGAGGAGAAGGGCGCCTCCGCCGTCGGACAACATGAACCGGAGGAAGACGGACATGAACCACTTCGACTTCTTGACGTCTTCCGCGAACTCCTCCCGGTCGAGGGGAGGGCGGATCACCGTGGACTTGAGGATCGCGGACGGCTGCTCAACCCCTACGCACACTGCCGTGGCATGATCGCCGCATCTCACGGCGCGATACGCGTTGATGAAGGCCTGAGCTCCGGATGAACAGATACCGGAGTTCGAATTGATCTCGACCGGGCCGGGGACCGCGCCCCTGGCCCCCAACGCCGCGTGCAGAATGCTCGCCAGGCCCGGGCCCACGAGAGGTGTGTTGGTCGAGCCGGCGGATAGGTAGCCGATGTCGGATTCTACGTCGCGCCCGTCGAGACATCGCGCGACCGCCTCCGCGGCGAGGCCGTAGACGTCGTGCGTGGCGTTCTGATCACGATCGAGGGCGTAGTGTCTCTTCTTGATCCCGTTCATGCGAAGGATCTTGGAACGAACGTCCTCCTCGCCGTCGAGCGTGCCCAGATACGCCTGCACGTCGTCGTTGTCGATCGGCTCGCCCGGCAGAAACGAGCCAGTACTCGTGATGTAGCACCCCTTCATCAGGCTGCCACCGGCGTTCTGGTGCGCAATGTGTGGTACACGAATTCGTCGAACACGATGTGGTAGTAGAGATATTGGGAGGGGTCGGAAAAGAAGGCGCTGCTGTTGTAGTGCCCCCGGTTGCTGTAGACCTGCATGTAGAAGTCGAGGTCGGTCATCACGTCGGGTGTGTGGCGGTAGAGGTGCTTCATAGCCCAAAGCACGATGGAATCCGAACCGAAGGAATTCAGTGCCTTGATGGACGTCTTGAGGTCTCCGAACACGGTGATGGCAATGACGACCATCATCACCACGTTGGTGCTGCCGAGAAGATTCAGAGAGTGCTTGCGATTGACCTCCAGAACTCCCTTCCCGAGTTCGCCGTGATCCTCGGGCTTATTCGCCCGGATCATTTCCAGGTTTTCGATGAACTTCTGCTTATCGAAACGATCGACGATCTCGTACGCGAGTTCATCGTGTGAGACCGTCATATGGTTGTGGACGATCTCTTTGAGGGAGTCGACGCTGTAATCGCCGTCGATGCCGCTCAACCGCCCGGCCGGGTGCAACTCCTCAGACTCATCCATCGCATCAGCCTGGGAGACGAGGTGGCGATAGATGAGCGGCTCAATCTGAACATGGCGAATGAACAGCTCTGCTGCGTCAGCGCTCGCCACGTACTTGAGGCCGAATGCCAGAACCGCATCAATAGCTCTCGCTTCGAAGCCCAGTGGACGCCGATGGAGCACGAACTTCACCGGAAAGACCAGTATCCGGAGGAAGAAGTAGAAGACCAGAAGTATCGGCCGAAGAATCCGGTAGTCGAGTCGCTCCTTCTCCCGTTTGAAGACCTCATTCACGTAGTCGGTGATGTACGGGAATTGGTTCATGCTGTGGTGACAGAGCTGCGTCGGAAGTGGGTTTTGAGACGGGCAGATTATATCGATCGCCGATATAGGGCTACTCACGCGCGCCGAACCTCTTGGTCACAGGTCGGCGAGCGCAGACGGGCCCTCGCTCCCCTCCGGCGCTTGACCGCGCCTCCGGCTGAACTACCGAGTCAGCTGAGTGGCCACATTGAACCCCACCGCCAGGTCCGACCCTCCCCGCCCATCCCAGCATCGCGCTGACCGTTGAGCCCATGCTTCCGGTCCGGCGAGGCCTCGCACCCGCCGCCGCGAGCAGCCGAGCCGGCTCCCCGCTCG
>Ga0181594_10005480_pt1 | contig 11103 bp, 8 predicted proteins | sample 071ome_18_FD_145603 | JGI IMG/M metagenome (GOLD analysis project Ga0181594, IMG submission 145603) | Coastal salt marsh microbial communities from the Groves Creek Marsh, Skidaway Island, Georgia - 071413BT metaG (spades assembly) | ecosystem: Environmental > Aquatic > Marine > Intertidal zone...
GCCCACACTGACGCCGCTCGCGGTCGATGTCAGCCACCCCTTCCCGTTCATCAGCAACCTCGGCCTGAATCTCGCGCTCGAGGTCACCGATCGTGGCCAGCGCCAGCGTTTCGTGCGGCTCAAGGTACCGATCCAAGGTCAGCGCTGGATTCCGCTGCCCGACGGAAAAGGCTGCGTGACCGTCGAGGACCTGATTCTCAACTGCCTCGACCTGATGTTCCCCGCGGCGGTGTCGATCGAAGGCTACCCGTTCCGGGTGATTCGCGGGGCCAAGGACAGCCCCTGGGACCAGGGTGATCCGGGCCCCGATGCCACGGCCGGTCAGCTGCTCGCGATGGTGGCCTGGGAGCTCGAGGCACGCCGTTTCGCCGGAGTGGTACGCCTGCAGGTCGACAGCTCGATGCCGGAACGCATGCGCGCCTGGCTCGCCGTGCATCTCGAGGTCGCCATGCACGACGTGGGCGAGATCGTGGGTCCGCTGGCGCAGGGTGACCTCACTGCGTTTCCCGGGCCCCAGGATCCGCAGCACCACGACGTGCCGCACACCCCGGCCCAGCATCCGCGCTTCCGTGACCTGAGCGCCAAGCAGCCGGAGCGGGTGTTCGCCGAGATCCGGCGTGGCGACATCCTCGTCCATCACCCCTACCAGAGCTTCGACCGCTCGGTGCTGCTGTTCCTCGACGCCGCCGCACGCGATCCCCAGGTGGTCGCGATCAAGCTGACCATCTACCGCATCTCGGCACGCGCTCCGGTCATCGAGAAACTCCTCGAGGCGGTGCGTGCGGGCAAGCAGGTCGCGGTGCTGGTCGAGATCACCGCGCGCTTCGACGAGGCGCCGAACATGCGCTGGGCGCACCTGCTCGAGCGCGAGGGCGTGCACGTGGTCTACGGCATGGAACAGCTCAAGACCCATGCCAAGCTGGCGATGGTCGTACGACGCGAGAACGGCGGCATCCGTCGTTATTGTCACCTCGGCACCGGCAACTACCACGATGGCACGGCGCGGCTCTACGAAGACCTCGGCCTGTTCACCGCGAACACGGCCCTGGGCGACGACGTCGCCGCGCTGTTCAACGAGCTGACCGGCGCGACGCCGTACGACCGCTACCGGCACCTGCTGGTCGCGCCGCGCTACCTGCGCGAGCGGTTCACCGGGCTGATCCGCCGCGAGGCCGAACACGCCCGCGACGGACGCCCCAGCGGCATCCGCGCCAAGATGAACCAGCTGCAGGACCCGGCACTGATCGGTGAGCTCTACGCCGCGAGCCAGGCCGGGGTGCCGATCGAGCTCAACGTGCGTGGCCTCTGCTGCCTGCGCGCTGGCGTTCCCGGGCTCAGCGACACCATCAGGGTTTTCTCGGTGGTCGGGCGTTTCCTCGAGCACAGCCGTGTTTACCGGTTTGAGAACGGCGGCGAGCCGGAGCACTTCCTCGGTTCAGCCGACTGGATGAAGCGCAACCTCGACCGGCGCGTCGAGCAGATCGTGCCAATCATCGACCGCGGTGTCGCCCGGGAGATCGATGCCATTCTCGACAGCTACCGTGACGACAACGCGAGCGCCTGGGACATGCAGCCGGACGGCAGCTACGTTCGCCGCACGCACGCTGCAGACGAGCCGACCAGGGAGGTGCAGCAGCTGCTCATCGACATGGCCGCCTCGGGTTGCCCCGACACGGTGGAGTCCGCCGTATGCGCCGACCGGACGCCCGGGGAGGCGGTGGCCTAGTCCGGGCTAGCTGGCCCTGTCGGCCAGGCTGGCCACGGTGTCATCGTCGGCATGCCGCACGTCCTCGCCGGTCGCGAGGTAGACCAGGTGGCCGGCGATGTTCTTGGCATGCCCACCGATCCGCTCCAGCGCACGCAGCGCCAGGGTCACCTGGATGGTGTGGCCGATGTTGCGCGAGTCCTCCATGACGTAGGTCGCGAGGCGCCGGAGCGCCGCCTCGTAGCCCTCGTCGACCCGCGCCTGCCGGCTGACGACGTCGGCGGCGAGCTCCAGGTCGAGGCGGTCGAACGCTTCGAGCACGCGGTGCAACATGTCCCCGGCCAGTTCCGCCAGCATGAAGATGTCCTCGAGCAGCTTGGCGTTGGGTGGCGGCTGGTCGGTGTCGTAGAGGCGTACGGTCAGGGTGCCGATCTTGCGGATCTGGTCGCCGCAGCGCTCGAGGTCGGTGGTGATCTTGCTGACCGTCATCAGCTCGCGCAGGTCGCGTGCCAGCGGCTGGCGCTTGGCGATCAGCAGCACCAGACGCTCGTCGATGTCGACGTCGAGGGCGTTGATCTCGGCGTCGCGCGCGATCATCTCGCGGGCGCCCTCGATGTCGCCACGTCGGAGCACGTCGAGCGCGCTGACGATCTGCACCTCCACGAGGCGCCCCATGTCGAGGATCCTGCCGTGCAGGGCGTCGAGCTCCTTGTCGAAGCGCTGGAAGATGTGACGCGGTCCGTCGTTCATCGGTCGTGTTCTCCTGCCCGGCTCAGCCGAAGCGGCCGGTGATGTAGTCCTCGGTGAGGCGGTGCTTCGGATTGGTGAAGATGTCGTCGGTCGTGCCGACCTCGATCAGGTCGCCGAGGTGGAAGTAGGCCGTGCGATCCGACACGCGTGCCGCCTGCTGCATCGAGTGGGTGACGATGGCGATCGAATAGCGCTGGCGCAGCTCGTCGATCAGCTCCTCGATGCGCGCCGTGGCGATCGGGTCGAGCGCCGAGCACGGCTCGTCCATCAGGATCACCTCGGGATTGATCGCTACCGCACGGGCGATGCACAGCCGCTGCTGCTGCCCACCCGAGAGCCCGGTGCCGGGCTGGTCGAGACGATCCTTGACCTCGCCCCACAGGCCAGCGCGCTGCAGGCTCTGCTCGACGATCGCATCGAGGTCACTGCGACTCTCGGCGAGGCCGTGGATGCGCGGACCGTAGGCGACATTTTCGTAGATCGACTTGGGGAACGGGTTCGGCTTCTGGAACACCATGCCGACACGTGCGCGTAACAGCACGACGTCCATCGCCTTGGCATGGATGTCGTCGTCATCGATGCGGATGTCGCCGGTGACCCGGCAGCCGGGGATGGTGTCATTCATGCGGTTCAGGCAGCGGATGAACGTCGACTTGCCGCAACCCGACGGGCCGATCATCGACACCACCTCGTTGCGCCCGATGTCGAGGTTGACGTCCTTGATGGCATGCTTGTCGGCATACCAGACGTTGACGTCGCGTGCGGTCATGCGCGGTTCGGCGACCGTCCAGTCGCCGACCGTCTTGCGCTCGCTATCCTCGAGGTCCATGACCACGTCGTTGGTGTTTACACGGGCCATCTTGTTCACCTTGTGCTGGTCAATCGCAGCTTCCATCATCAGCTCCACAGGAACCTTACCTGAGTTGTAGGTCGGGCTTCAGCCCGACAGGTATCCATCACGTATTGCCTGTCGGGCCGGAGCCCGACCAAATGCGCCCGTATCCGCGTCGCGCACTCCACCTCACCACTGCCGCTCGAGCCGCGAGCGCAGCCATACGGCGAGCCCGTTCATCGTCACCAGGAATGCCAGCAGCACCAGCGTCGCCGCCGAGGTGCGCTCGACGAACGCCCGTTCCGGGCTGTCCGCCCACAGGTAGATCTGCACCGGCAGCACGGTCGACGGGTCGTTGATGCCCTGCGGCACGTCGACGATGAACGCGACCATGCCAATCATCAGCAGCGGTGCCGACTCGCCGAGCGCGCGCGCCATGCCGATGATGGTCCCGGTCAGCATGCCGGGCAGCGCCAACGGCAGCACGTGGTGGAACACGGTCTGGGTGGCCGAGGCGCCGACGCCCAACGCCGCCTCGCGTATCGATGGCGGGACCGACTGCAGGGCTGCGCGTCCGGCGATGATGATCGTCGGCAGCGTCATCAGCGTCAGCACCAGGCCGCCGACCAGCGGCACGGAGCGTGGCAAGCCGAAGAAGTTCAGGAACACCGCCAGCCCCAGCAGACCGAAGATGATTGACGGCACCGCGGCGAGGTTGTTGATGTTGACCTCGATGAGGTCGGTCCAGCGGTTCTTGGGCGCGAACTCCTCAAGGTAGACCGCCGCGGCGACGCCGACTGGGAACGACAGCAGCAGGGTCACTATCAGGGTGTAGAGCGAGCCCATCAGCGCGCCGCGGATACCCGAGAGCTCGGGTTCGCGCGAGTCGCCGGCCGTGAACAGGATGCGGTTGAAGCGCGTCTCCACCTGGCCCGCGGCCTGCCAGTCGTCGACCCAGGTGAGTTGTTTGTCATCGATGCGCCGATCGCCCTCGGGCAGGTCGCGGTCGATGTGTCCCTTGACCAGCATGTCGACGTCGTCATCCGCCGGCACCCATACGGTCAGGCGCTGACCGACCAGGTCCGGGTTGGCCATCACCATCTCGCGCAGGTCGAACGCGGCACCGCTGCTGACCATGCCGTAGAGCTTGCGCTTGTCGCGCCGGCCGCTGACCTCAGGGAAGCGCTCGCGCAGCGCCGCCTTGACCAGGCCACCGTAGTCGGCACGCGACAGCACGTCCTGTGCGCGCAGGCCATCGGGATCGATCACTGCCGGGTCGAGTTCGACCTCGAGCTGCACGTAGGTCTGTACGAACGCGGAGTAGCCCTTGCCGAGGATGGTGCCGAACAGCAGCAGCAGGAATGCGAGACCGAGCGCCACCGCGCCGATCCCGTACAGGCGGAAGCGACGCTCGCGGGCATAGCGCTTCGCGAGACCGCGACGCACCACCACGGCGATCTCGTGGGAGGCGGCCTGGGCCGCGTCTGGTGTCGGGCTACTCATACTGTTCCCGGTACTTGCGCACCACGTGCAGCGCGATGACGTTGAGGATCAGGGTGACGACGAACAGCACCAGGCCGAGGGCGAAGGCGGCCAGCGTCTTCGGGCTGTCGAACTCCTGGTCGCCGACCAGCAACGTGACGATCTGCACCGTCACCGTGGTGACCGTGTCGAGCGGGTTGAGCGTCAGGTTCGCCGCCAGCCCCGCGGCCATGACCACGATCATGGTCTCACCGATGGCACGCGAGATGGCGAGCAGGATGCCACCGACGATGCCGGGCAATGCGGCCTGGAAGATCACCTTCTGCACCGTCTCGGCGCGTGTGGCACCGAGCGCCAGCGAGCCGTCACGCAATGATTGCGGTACGGCGTGAATGACGTCGTCGGCCAGCGACGAGACGAATGGAATGATCATGATGCCCATGACCAGGCCCGCTGCCAGAGCACTCTCGGAGGCGACGTCGAGGCCGAGCCAGGAGCCACTGTCGCGGATGAACGGCGCGACCGTCAGCGCGGCGAAGAAACCGTAGACGACGGTCGGGATGCCGGCGAGGATCTCGAGCAGCGGCTTGACCGCTGAGCGAACCCTGGGGCGTGCGAACTCGGAGAGATAGATCGCCGACATCAGGCCGACCGGCACCGCGACCGCCATCGCGATCGCCGAGATCAGCAACGTGCCTACGAAGATCGGGACCGCACCAAACGCTCCCGAGCCGCCAACCTGGTCGGCGCGAATCGCCATCTGCGGGCTCCACTCGAGCCCGAACAGGAACTCCAGCGGCGGCACCGCCTGGAAGAAGCGGATCGACTCGAACAGCACCGACAGCACGATGCCGACCGTGGTGAACACGGCGAAGGTCGAGCAGGCGATCAGCACCACGCGCACGAACTGCTCGACGTGGTTGCGCGCGCGCAGCCTCGGTGCGACGAGGCGCCAGCCGAGCGCCAGCCCGCCCGCGGCGAGCAGCAGTACGACGACGCTCTCGGCGCGGGCACTGAGCGCTTGCAGCGCGAGATAGTGCTCAGCCGCCGCGACGATCTCCGGCGGCTGGCCGCCCGCCAGCACCTGGCCGGTGGCGACGTTACGGATGTCGTTGATGACCAGCCCCAGGCGATCCTCGGGCAGCGCGCGCAGTTCAGCGGGCAATTCGCCGATCACCAGCCGGGTGACGACCGAGGTCTCCCCGCCCTGCCAGAGCACCAGCACCGCCAGCGCCGGCAGCAGGCACCAGAGCGCAGCGAACAGCCCGTAATAGCTGGGCCGTGAGTGGAGGCTCAATGCCGAGCCGCGCGGGCCGGCCATGGCCAGGGCGCGACGCTTGCCGAACTGATAGGCCATGGCGCCCAGGGCAAGCAGCACGACGATCAGGAGTGTGGGTGTCATGGACTGGCGTCTCGGTCCCGGTCAGAAAGCGCGAGCCGGGCGGCCCTCTCGGACCGCCCGGCCGCATCGTTACGCTGCCTCAGAGCGCGGCGAGCGTGTTTTTCATCTTCGCGTCGTCGGCGTACTTGGAGCGTTCCTCGCGCGGCATCGGGATCATGCCCTTCTCCGCGAGGTAGCCCTCGTCACCCCACGCCTTCTCGCTGGTGAACTCGGCGACGAACTCCTCGATGCCCGGGATCACGCCGATGTGCGCCTTCTTGGCGTAGAAGAACAGCGGCCGCGACACCGGGTAGGAACCGTCGGCGATCGCCTCGAAGGTTGGTGAGACACCGTCGATCTTCGAGCCCTGCACCTTGTCCTCGTTCTGGTCGAGGAAGCTGAAGCCAAAGATGCCCAGCGCGTTCGGGTTGGCCTCGAGCTTCTGCACGATCAGGTTGTCGTTCTCGCCAGCCTCGACGTAGGCGCCGTCCTCGCGCACGGTGTGGCAGGTCGCCTTGTACATGTTCTTGTCCGACTTCTTCATCGCCTTGATCCAGTCGAACTTCTTGCAGCCACCCTCCATGGCCAGCTCGACGAAGGCGTCGCGCGTACCGGAGGTCGGCGGCGGTCCGAGAACCTCGATCTCCTGTGCCGGCAGGGCGGGGTTGACGTCCTTCCAGGTCTTGTAGGGGTTCGGTACCAGCTTCTCGCCGCCCTTCGGATCCGGCACGTCCTTGGCCAGCGCCAGGAAGATGTCCTTGCGGGTCAGCTCGAGCTGCTGGGCCTTCTTGGAGTTGGCGACGGCGATGCCGTCGTAGCCAACCTTGACCTCGATGACGTCGGCGACGCCGTTGCTCGCGCATTTGTCGATCTCGGACTGTTTGATGCGACGGGAGGCGTTGGTGATGTCGGGGTGCTGCACGCCGACGCCGGCGCAGAACAGCTTCAGGCCGCCACCCGAGCCGGTCGACTCGATCTTCGGCGTCTTGAAGGAACTGGTCTTGCCGAACTGCTCGGCGACGACCGTGGCGAAAGGGTAGACCGTCGACGAACCGACGATGCTGATGTAATCACGGGCCTGGGCCTGGACGCTGGCGGTGAGCGCCACGCCGGCCGCGGCGGCAATCAGGGTCTGCTTCTTCACGTGCTTGACTCCATGCTGTTCAGAGTTGTTCGGGGTGGCCGCCAACCCTGGCGGCGCGGGCCTTCGTAGCCCCCACCTGGCGTGCATCCTAGCCAGGGGATGTGACGCCGTTATGTGGTTTATGTGACAAATTGGTTACAGCGATCGCGGCCTGCAGGGCGCCGTTAATGTTCGATGCACAACTGTTGCGTATCGAACATTGATCCCCTAACCTGCCGGAACGCGTCCTCGCCGCATAGACGGCCCCGTCGCTGGAAACCCTGCGACGTACCACTTAGGGACGCGCGGAGGAGGAACCATGAGCGACGTCACACCACCGGGTGCGAACGCGGTCGCGACGCTGCTCGCGCGCGCCGCAGAACCCACCGACGCCACGGCGCTTCGCTATCACGACACCACGGTCAGTTACCGCGAGCTGGCCACCCGCACCGCGCGCGCCGGCGCCGCCCTGCAAAGCCTCGGCGTGCAACCCGAGAACCGCGTGCTGTTCCTGATGAAGGACAGCCCGGCGATGGTCGCGGCCTACCTCGGCGCGCTGCACATCGGCGCCGTCGCGGTCGCCTACAATATCCGCGCGAGTGCCGCCGAGATCCATCACGCCGTGACCGACAGCCGCTGCGTGGTGCTGGTCGCCGACGCCGAGTTCCTGCCGCTGTGCCGCGAGGCGCTGGACGGCCTCGCGCACCCGCCGCTGATGGTCAGCGGCACCACCGACGACGACGTGGTGCCGCTCGCCTCTCTCGACGCCGACATCGCCGAGCCCGACCCGCCGTTCCCGGTCGGGCCCGACGATATGGCGTTCTGGATCTACACCTCGGGCACCACCGGCAAACCGAAGGCGGTGGTCCATCTGCACAAGGACGTCGCCATCGCCGCCGACTACATGCGCGGCTACATGGAAGTCAGCCCCAACGACGTGATCTTCTCGACCTCGAAGCTGTTCTTCGCCTACGCGCTGGGCCACTCGCTGCTCGGCGGCCTCAGCGTGGGCGCGACGGTGGTGATCGACGACCAGTGGCCCGACCCGGCGACCATCCTCGCGCTGGTCGAGAAGCACCGGCCGACGGTCTTCTACTCGGTACCGACGCTTTACCGCAACCTGCTGCACGAGGGCGCAGCGGCGCATCCGGCATTCGCCACGATCCGCCGCTTCTGCTCGGCCGGCGAAAAGCTGCCGGTGCCGCTGTTCGAGGGCTGGCTGGACTCGACCGGCAAGCCGATTCTGGAAGGCATCGGCACCTCGGAGTCGATCTTCTTCTTCCTCGGCAACCGGCCCGAGGCGGTCTGTCCGGGCAGCAGTGGCAAGCCGCTGCCGTGGTCCGAACTGCGCCTGACCGGCGACGACGGTGAGACCATCGAGGCGCCCGATTTCCCCGGCAGCCTCTGGGTGCGCATGCCCTCGGTCGGCGATCGCTACTGGAACCACCAGGCCAAGTCGCGCGCGACGTTCGTCGGCGAGTGGTACCGCACCGGCGACATCTACAGCGTCGACGCCGAAGGCTTCTGGCACCACCAGGGTCGCGACGACGACATGCTCAAGATCTCCGGGCAGTGGGTCTACCCCACCGAGATCGAGGACGTGGCGATCGCGGTCGACGGCGTCGCCGAGACCGCGCTGGTCGGTGCCACCAACGCCGACGGCCTGGTTCGCCTGCACCTGTTCGTCGTCGCCCGCGACGGTGTGGACCGGGACGCACTCGCCGAGACGATCAAGACCAAGGCCACCGAGCGACTGGCGATCTACAAGGTGCCGCGCAACATCCACTTCATCGACGCCATCCCGCGCACCGCGACCGGCAAGGCGCGCCGCTTCCTGCTGCGCCGGCAGGTCGAGGAAGTGGGCGCGTGAGCCGCGCACGGCGCCAGGCACGCTGGGACGACGAGACCTCGGGGCGCACCGACTTCGACCTGCTGCTCGGGCTGGTCGGTTTTCACCTGCGCTTCGCGCAGAACGCGGTGGTCGACCACTTCCTCGAACACGTCGACGACGGCAGCGTCACGCCGATCCAGTTCTCGACGCTGGTGCTGGTCCGTGCCAACCCGGGCCTGAGCCAGACCGCGCTGTCGCGCGCGGTCGGCATCGAGCGTTCGAGCACGGTGACGATCATCGACGGCCTCGAGAAGCGCGGCCTGGTCGAGCGCCGGCGTCCCGACCGTCGCTCCCACGCCCTGCACCTGACCGCGGCCGGCGAGCGGCTGCTAACGAAGCTCGAGCCGCAGGTGCGCGCGCACGACGCGGCGATCGCGACGTCGCTGAGCGACAAGGAGAAGCGTTTGCTGGTCGACATGCTCGACCGGCTGGCGGTCGAGCCAGAATGATTCGGCACGAAATCGCGCCGTGGGCGGCGCTCCTACACCAGGACCAAACCCCGTAGGAGCGGCCCCCTGGCCGCGATCAGGCCGTCACGTCGACGCGCACCCGCACCACGCGTGCGGCTGGGAAGTGGCAGCTGAAGGTGCTGCCGATGCCCTGCTTGCTGGTCACCTCGAGGCTGCTGTCGTGGCGCAGCAGCACGTGCTTGACGATCGCCAGACCCAGGCCCGTCCCACCCGACGCGCGGGAACGGCTCGGGTCGACGCGGTAGAAGCGTTCGGTCAGGCGCGGCAGGTGCTCTGCAGCGATGCCGTCTCCGGTGTCGTGCACCGTGAAGCGCGCACCGTCGCCGTCCGCTGTCCAGCCGATGCGGATGCGACAGCGTGACGGGGTGTGCAGCACCGAATTGAACACCAGGTTGGCGAACGCGCTGCGCAGCTCGCGCGGCAGCCCGACCAGCTGCAGCGTGCGATCGGCGTCGAGGGTGATGACGTGCCCGGCCTCGCCGGAGAGGCTGCGCGCCTCCCCTGCCAGCTCGTCGAGCAGCTCGCCTACGTCGACCGGCTGCTCGTCGGCATCCGGTGCGCCGAGCTCGAGACGCGACAGCGTCAGCAGGTCCTCGGTCAGCGACTGCATGCGTCGTGACTGCGCGAGCATGGTGTCGATCGCCGCGGCCCACTCCTCGGCGACCGCCGGGTCGCTCTCCATCGACTCCAGGAACCCTCGCAGCACCGTCAGCGGCGTGCGCAGCTCGTGGGAGACGTTGGCGATGAAGTCCTGGCGCACGCGATCGAGGTTGTGCAGCGTGGTGACGTCACGCGCGAGGAGCACGCGGCGTGGGCGCTTGCGCTTGGGCAGCGCGACCATGCGCAGCGACAGCACCACGGCCGGATCGAGCGGCGAGGTCACGCGCAGCGGTTCGCCGGTCGCCTCACCTTCAAGCATCATCTCGAGTGCGGGGATCGCGACCAACTCGCGCAGCGGCCGTCCGTCGCTGTCGGGCCAGTCGATGCCGAGCAGGTTCGCCCCCTGTGGGCTGCACCACTCGACGCGCTGCTGCGGATCGAGGATGACGATGGCGTCGGGCAGCGCCGCGACCGCGGCGCTGAGGCGCTTCTGGTAGCGGTGCTCGCGGCGCCATTTCTTGCGCGCGCCACGCAGCGCCTGCTCGTGGTCGCGCACCAGCAACGACCAGGCGCCGGGCAGTTCGCGTGTCGCGTCCACCTCGTCGCGTAACCAGGCGGCATAGCGCGTCGCCTGCAACACGTGCCAGCCCAGCAGCACACCGAGCACCGTGACCACGGCCAACACGCCACCCGCGCCGGCCAGCCATGCCAGCAGGCCGATCGTCAGCGCGGTGCCGAGCAGACCGAGCTCGGCCAGCCACCAGGGTCGCGGATCGCTCACGTTTCGCGCCCCGAGAAGCGGTAGCCGTGACCACGCACGGTCTGCACCAGGCGGTCGAGGCCGCTCGGCTCGAGGAGTGCACGCAGCC
>Ga0181594_10005487_pt1 | contig 11094 bp, 13 predicted proteins | sample 071ome_18_FD_145603 | JGI IMG/M metagenome (GOLD analysis project Ga0181594, IMG submission 145603) | Coastal salt marsh microbial communities from the Groves Creek Marsh, Skidaway Island, Georgia - 071413BT metaG (spades assembly) | ecosystem: Environmental > Aquatic > Marine > Intertidal zone...
CTCGGTCGATTCTCCCCCATCGGCTCAGAGCAACCTTGACCGGGCTTTACTCGCGGGCACCGTCGTCGAGTAGACCTTCAAGTGCGGACCACCGCGGGTCGGTCACCGGGTGATCGTGCAGCGCCTCACTCTCGCTGAGCCGCTCGCCGCACGTCGGACAGATACCTCCGCAGTCCGGGGAACACAGTGGCGCGATGGGCAGCGCTAGAACCACGGCATCTCGGAGTGGGCCTTCGATGTCGATTGCATCGTCGGCAACCTCCGGCGTCTCGTCCTCGGAATCGCCGGCCTCATCGATGAGCACGCCGCGAGCATCGGTGGCCGGGTAGCGGTACATCTGCTCCAGATCGACCGTCTCCGCCCACTCCACCGGCTCCAGACACCGCGAACACTCGGCGGTGACGTCGACATCGGCGGTGCCACTGACCCAGATGCCCTCGACCACCGACTCGAGCGTGAGATCGATTTCGATCGGGGACGACTCCGGGACCCGAGCCATCGCCACCGCGAGATCGGCGGGCGCGGGAATCTCTCTCTCGATTTCCAGCATCGAACCGGGTTGTCGATGCAACCGGGAAACGTCGAGGGTGGTGGGCGCCGACCCAGAGGATGCCTGCGTTCTCGGTGAGTCATCGCTCGGGCGGGAATCGCCCATGCTCAGTACTCCTGGCGCTCGGGTTCGGCGCTTCCGTCGAAGAAGTCGTCACCCTCGACCGGTGCGAGGTCTTCGTACATCTGACTGCGAATCCGCTCGCGCCCACGATCGACGGTTTGCAGCGTCTTCTGCAGGGTGATTTCGAAACTTGCCAGCTTGGCGTCGATGAAGTCGTCGGTCTCTTGACGCATGCGGGCGGTATCACCGAGCGTCTCGTTGCGAAGGGCCTCCGCCTCGGCCACCGCGGCGAGGTAGACCTCGTGCTCGGAGACCATCTTGTCGGCTTCGGTGCGCGCGCGTTCGAGGATGCGGTCGGCTTCCCGGCGTCCGTCCTGGACCACCGCTTCACGGTCGGCCAGCAACTCATCGGCGCGGTGGACCGACTCCGGAAGTAGTTGCCGGATCTCGTCGATGAGATCGAGCACCTGGGACCGATTGACCACGCACGATGCGGACAGTGGCATGGACTTGGCATCCTCGATGAGCACGGTCAACTCATCGAGTCTTTCCTGGACGTCCACTCCTGGCTCCTTCGCTTGTTGCGCCTACTCCCCGGTATGCGCGCCGGACTCCCCGAAGGGAACCCCCGCGTGCCGGGCTGCTCACATTGTGTCGGAGAACTTCTCCGGGAGGCGGTCCAACACGGCCTGCGGCACCAATCCGGCCACGTCGCCACCGTGTCGAGCGACTTCCTTGATCAGGCTCGAGGACAGGAAGCTGAACTGCGGGTTGGTGGAAACGAACAAGGTCTCCACCTCGGCCAGCCGGTGGTTCATCTGGGCCATCTGGAGTTCGTAGTCGAAATCGCTGACTGCACGGAGCCCCTTCACGATCGCCTCGATCTCGTGCTCCTTGCAGTAATCGACCAGGAGCCCGTGGAAGGAGTCGACTCGGACGTTGGGGAGGTGCGCGGTGACCTCGCGGAGGATCTCCATCCGCTCATCCACGCTGAACAAGCCGGCCTTGTTGCGATTCACAAGAACAGCGACGACGACCTCATCGGCAATCCGGGCTGCGCGGGTGAAGACGTCCAGATGTCCGTTGGTGACCGGATCGAATGAACCGGGGCAAATCGCTTTCACTTCGAACCTCGATCGTGGGCAATAGTGGATCGTGTCATCACCGTGGCTCGCCTTCTCGCGCCTCGTGCACTTGACCGTACCAAAGAACGGTGTCCCCGTAAGTCCGTCGATCCAGCAACTCCACGCCTTCTGGGAACGGTTCGCGTGAGTCACTCGGGTCACCGCTTCGGACCGCGCTCCGCTCGACGACGACGAAAGCACCGGGAGCACACCACCCCGAGGCCAACGCGTTCGCCAGGTCAGTTTGAAGTGATGGGTTCGGGTACTCGTAGGGAGGATCGGCGAACACCAGATCGAAGGCTCCGCCCGGCGGTGGAGCCTTGACCAGCGAGCGCACGTCGGCCCTACGCACGTCGACACATTGGCCGGCGCCGAGCGCGTCAACGTTCGCCGAGATGGTTTCGACGGCATGCCGGGCTTTGTCCACCGCCAGGACTCTGCCCGACCCACGACTCCACGCTTCGAGCGCCACCGCACCCGAACCAGCCCACAGGTCACAGGTCGAGATATCTGCCCATCCTCGCCCGGTACTCAGCAACCGGGAATCCACGCTTGCGAACAGGGATTCGCGAATTCGGTCGGCCGTGGGCCTGGTCCCCGATGCGGGTACCGCCAGCCGTCTCCCACGGGCCTTTCCGGAAATGATCCGTGTCACGACTTCTCCAGGAACTCAGCCTGGTCGTCGTCCAGACGGGTGATCGCCGCACGCAATGCCGGATGCATCGACAGATCGGGATCGTTCCGAAGGATCGCCTCCGCCGCTTCCCTCGCCTGTGCAATCGTGTCGGCGTCTTCGACGACTCTCAGCAATCGAAGGGATGAGCGGACGCCCGATTGGGATCCACCGAGGACATCACCCTCACGTCGAATCTCCAGGTCACGCTGCGCGAGTTCGAAACCGTTACGGGTGGCGGCGACGGCGTCGAGCCTCTCCCGAGTGGGGCTTCCGGCTTCTGCGGCGCTCACCAGCAGGCACACACCGGGCAGCGTGCCGCGTCCAATACGGCCCCGGAGCTGGTGCAATTGCGAGATGCCGAAGCGATCGGCGTCGAAGACGACCATCATCGTCGCGGCGGGAACGTCCACCCCCACTTCGATCACCGTCGTGGAGACGACAACGTCCACCGTCCCCTCGGCCAACCCCGACATCACCGATTCCTTCTCTTCTGCGGACATTCGCCCGTGCAGGGCAGCGACCCGCGCCTGAGGTAGGCGCGACGTTGCCTCGCGGAAGGTGTCCTCCACCGTCGCTACGGATCGGTTCGAATGACTCGCCTCACCTGTCGGTTCACCGTCGACACTCTCATCTGCACCCACCTCTTCCGCGGTAGTGGTGTCGATCCTGGGGCACACGATGAAGACTCGATGCCCCTGGGCAACCTCTTCGGCAGCGCGTTCCCAGAGCCGATCCACGTGACGCGGCTGGTTCGACGGATCCACGACGTGCGTGGTCACCTCCGCCCGCCCGGCCGGCACCTGATCGAGCGTGGAGACGTCGAGATCGCCGAACACCGTCATGGCGACAGTGCGTGGGATCGGGGTGGCGGTCATGACGAGCACGTGCGGGTGCGTCCCGTCCGGTGCCCGCTGCGCCAGAGCAGCCCTTTGTTCAACGCCGAAGCGGTGCTGCTCATCGATGACAACGAGTCCGAGGCGATGGAACTCGACCGACTCCTCGAGCAGGGCATGCGTTCCGACGATGAGTCCAGCGGCGCCCGACGCAATGGCATCCAGCGCATGGCGTCGTTGGGCCGAACGTGCCGAGCCGGTCAACAGCACCAACGATGTCCCGGCGATTTCGGCCGAGGCGCCCAGCAGCGAGTCCGCTTCAGCGAGTGGACCGAGCATGCGCCTGATCCCCGATGCATGCTGGGACGCCAGGACTTCGGTCGGCGCAAGCAGGACGGCCTGACCCCCGGCGGCCACCACATCGAGCATGGCTCGTAGCGCGACCACCGTCTTGCCGCTACCGACATCACCCTGCAGCAGGCGCTGCATCGGCACACTTTCCGCAAGATCTGCGGAGATCTCCTCCCCGACCTGCCGCTGCCCTTCGGTGAGCTGGAAAGGCAGCGCAGCATCGAAGGCATCGCGCAGCGGTGACCCTGCAGACGGCTGCACCGATGATCGAAAACCCTGGGCGGCGTTTCGTCGCTCGACCAACGACGTCTGCAAGACGAGTGCCTCCTCGAACACCAGCCGGCGACGAGCGTCCGCGATCTCCTCCCGTGTATTCGGCCGGTGGATTCCTTCGAGTGCCGTTGCCACATCCACCAGGCCGAGTTCGGCACGCACCTCGGCCGGGATGGGGTCGGTGGCCTGCTCTTCGGATCGCAGCGCGGGCACGATCGAATCGAGCACGATGCCAACCGAGGATTGGATCTGCCAACTCGTGACCGATTTCGTCGAGGGGTAGACCGGGATGATCGCGCCGGCGAAGGACTCGACCTTCGCTGCGCCGTCGTCTGGATCGTCGCCCAGGAGTACGTACTGGGGGTGGGCCAGTTGGCGCTTATCCCGATAGCTGCTGATGGTGCCGGCGAATAGCCCGCGTTGCCCGACTTTGAGTTCGCGTTCACGCCACGGCTGGTTGAAGAACGTGATGACCAGCGAGTCGGCGCCGTCGGTGACGAGTACCTCGAGCAGGGATCCGCGCTTGCTTCGCATCCGACGGGACGTCACCGAGGCGATGTCGGCCACGATCGTGACGTGATCCCCGTCGGTCAGCCCTGAGATGGCCGTGAGTTCGCCTCGCTCGGCGTAGCGGCGCGGATAGTGGCGCAGCAGGTCGCCGACGGTGAGCAGGCCCAGCCCCCGCTCCAGAGCCCCGGCGGTGCGTCCACCGAGAACTCCCCGGAGTTTGGTCTCCAGCCCGATGTCGCCGGCCACGGGGCGACGCTACCGGGGGCTGCCCATGCCCGGTGGGGATGCGTCGGCTATCCTTTCGTGGCTTACGTTCGATTCCGGCATGGATTTCCCCGGCCGGCCCAGTACAAGGAGTGTTCCGTGGCTGCCACCTGCGATGTCTGCGGCAAGGGTCCCGGCTTCGGCCACAACATCTCGCACTCGCACCGGCGCACCAAGCGTCGTTGGAACCCGAACATTCAGCGGGTTCGCGCCATGGTCGGTGCCACTCCCAAGCGCCTGAACGTCTGCACCTCCTGCATCAAGGCCGGCAAGGTCACCCGCGCCTAGTTCGCGCACCTCCCCGCGTCCTCGACTCAGGTCGAGAAATGCACGAAACCCGATGAACCCTCGGGCTCACTCCCGTCAACTGTGACGTTCCCGCTGCCCGATTCCACCGATCCGATCTCGACGAATCCCTCGGGGATAGCCACGTCGGGCGGTAGGCAGGCCACGAGCGCATGGTCGTCTCCTCCGCTGAGCATCCAGATCCGTGGATCAACGTTGTAAGCGGCCGCGGCTGCCTGCAACGGCTCGGGCACCTCGAGAGACTCCGCTCGCACGTCGATACTCACGCCAGACGCTTCGGCGATATGCCCGAGGTCGGCCAGTAGCCCATCGCTGACGTCGATCATTGCGGTCGCCCCCGCGGCGGCAGCCCTCGGTCCGGACGTGTAGTCGATCACCGGAAAGCGATGGGCATCGACGAGAACCTTGGGCGAACGAAAGCCCCGACCCAAGACGGCAAGGCCGGCCGCAGCCCAGCCCAGCCGTCCCGACACAACCACCCGGTCCCCCACCTGCGCGCCACCACGGATTACCGGTGCGCGGCCCTCCAGCGAGCCAAGTGCTGTGACCGATAGAACGATCGAGTCGCCCTCGGTGGTATCCCCACCGATGAGCACCGCGCCCGCATTGGCCGCCTCTTCCTTGAGACCTGCCGCGGCCTCCATGAGCCACGCGCCGGGGAGGTCACCCGGCGCAGCGAGTCCCACGAGGAGGGAGGTCGACACTGCACCCATGGCGTTGATGTCGGACAAGCTCGCGGCCGCGGCTCGTCGACCGATGTCGATCGCTGTCGACCAGTCCCGACGAAAGTGGCGCCCCTCGACCAGGACGTCAACGCAGACAACCATCCGACCGTCGGAGCACCCGACCACGGCTGCGTCGTCACCCGGTCCCACCTCGATGGAATCTCGTTCCGGGGTATCGGCCACGAGTCGTTCGATGAGCGCGAACTCCCCGATGTCGCGCAGCGTCCGTTCGCTGATCTCCTCGTCGGCCATGACCCGTCCTTAGAAGTACTCTCCTGCAGTGACCGCGTCAGCCTACGTCGTTGAACGCCGATGGATGAGGATCACGACGCTGGCCGCAGCAGGAGCACTCGGGTTCGCAACCCTGGCCGCATGCTCGAGCGCCGTCTCGGTTCAGGCACCCGCCGTAGCCGAACCGTGTGAGGCGGTGCTCGCGGGTGCGCCTATCTCACTGCTCGACGAGTTACAGCGCGAGACAACCCCGGTCGATGCCGCAGCGATCGCCTGGGGAGATCCCCCCATCGTGATGGCATGCGGGGTGGATTCGCGCCCAACGGCAAACGCGCAGGTGATCGCCATCGATGGCGTCGAGTGGATCGCGGAGGGCGTCGCGGAGGGCGTCGACGAAGGCACCGTCTTCACAACCTTCAACCGAACGCCGGTGGTCCAACTGCGTGTTCCCTCGAAGTACCGCCCGGAAATCGACGCCGTGAGCGCTCTCAGCGCACTCATCATCGAATCCACCACACTCGATTAGGCCTCGCGCGCACCATCGATGCGCCCAGCGCTGTGCGATGATCAACCAATGCCCAAGATCGACGCACCCACAGTCGCCGAGCACCGCGACCAGCGTCGTGCGGCACTCCTCGCCGCTGGCCAGGATCTCGTCATCACCGGAGGCCCATCGGCCGTCACGATGACCGCGGTTGCTGCGCGGGCCGGTCTCTCCCGCACAGCCGTCTACGAGTACTTCGCCTCCACCCAGGATCTCTTAGCGGCGGTGCTCGGTGAGCGAATGGCGGCGTGGACGGTGGAAGTCGATGAAGCTCTCCAAAATGTCGATGACCCCAAATCGAAGTTGACGATCTACGTTCAGGTTTCACTCGGTCTCATTACCGATGGCAGCCACACGCTGTTGGCACTCCTCAGCGCCGAGACGCTGCCTGCAGATGTCCGGCGGCAACTCACCGGAGTGCACGCGACGTTGGCAGCCCCGTTGAGTTCCGCCGTCTCGCAACTAGGTGTCGAGGATGTTGACCAAGCGACACGCTATGTCCAAGGTGTTGTCGAGGCTGCAGCTCGACGAATCGAACCCGGTCAAGACGCCAGCGCCGAGATTGCTGCAGTAACGGCATTCGCCATCGCCGGTGTGAAGGCACTTGCCGCTGCCGACTAGCGCAGACCCGTGGGTCGACTCAAAGCCTGCGCCACCAGCGAATCCACCAATTCGGTGTACTCCACACCGCTGGCCTCCCACATCCGAGGGAACATCGAGATGGGCGTGAACCCGGGCATGGTGTTCACCTCGTTCACCACGATGTCCTGACCTCGAACAAAGAAGTCCACACGCGCGAGGCCCTCGCACCCCACCTCGAGGAAGCAGCGTCGAGCCATGGCGCGCACCTTCTCGACGGTGTCGGCGCCGATCTCTGCCGGAACTATGAGATCCGCGCCATCGGAGATGTATTTGGCGTTGAAATCGTAGAAATCGAAGCCGTCTCGGATAGCGATCTCCGCGCACGTGCTGGCATCGACACTCCCGTCCGCGGTCTGCCGGACTCCGCACTCGATCTCTCTGGCATCGAGAACACCCGCCTCGATGATCACGCGGGGGTCGTGCGCCCGGGCGGATTCGATTGCCGCCATCAGGCCGGCCCGTCCATCGCGTTGAACGTCAATCCGGCTGATGCCGACAGACGATCCCGCGCGTGAAGGTTTGACGAACACAACAGAACCGAGGCCTAAGGCCCGGGTGAGCGCATCCTCGACGTCGCTGCCGCCGTCGATCGCCACCCAGTCCGAGACCGTAATACCAGCGGCGCGTAGCACCGTCTTGAGAGTGATCTTGTCCATGCACAAGGCAGAGGCAAGAACACCCGATCCCACGTAGGGCACACCGGCGAGTTCCAGAAGACCCTGGATCGTTCCGTCCTCTCCCCACGGCCCATGCAGGACCGGAAAGACGACATCAATGGCGTGGAATTCCCCGTCGATCACGACACCCGGTCGACCAGGATCACAGGGGATCACAACTGCCTCGGGCCCGCCTCCGATCACCGGCAAGTCGACCGCGCGCAGATCAGCGGGGGTCCCCGGGTACCGGACCATGCCGGCTTGCGGTGTTATCGCGATCGGTAGAACCTCATGCCCGCGACTTTCCAATGCTTCCCAAACCGAGGCTGCACTGATGCACGAGATCGAGTGCTCACTACTGCGACCCCCGAAGATGACCGCAACCCGGGTGGTGGACATGAGCGCACGCTATCGGCTCCCCCACTACGGTCTAGCCATGACGCAACACCCGGTGGAATCACACCTGGATTTGTCGACCCTTGCCGTGACCGCGGGCCGACCACCTCGCGAACCTGACGCACCATTGAACACGCCGATCGTTCCTGCGTCGTCGTTCATTGCAGGAGGCCCCACCGAATATGCACGTGAAGGTGGGCCCACGGTCTTCGCATTCGAGGAACTCATCGCCGCACTCGAGTCGGTGAATCTGGCATCGACCGCCCACGCGATCGGTTTCTCCTCCGGGATGGCGGCAGCCGACGCAATCTTGGACCTGGTGCCCATCGGCGCTCGGGTGATCGCTCCCACCACCACCTACACCGGAGTTGCGGTGCGCTTGCGCGAACTGGCGACCCGCGGAGCAATTGATCTCCACCTCGTGGACGTGACCGACACCGAAGCAATCCTTGGCGAGATCTCCAACGGAGCCCACACTCTGTGGCTGGAATCCCCTACCAATCCATTGCTCGAGGAAGCCGACCTCGCCGCGTGCCTGTCCGCAGCACGCGACGCCGGCGTTCGAACAGTGGTGGACAACACTTTTGCCACACCGATCCTGCAACGGCCGCTGGAACTCGGTGCCGATGTTGTGATGCACAGCGCAACCAAAAGCCTTTCGGGTCACTCGGACCTGTTGATGGGTGCGCTCGTCACGACCGACGACGACCTCGCCGAACAACTACGCACGCGCCGGATCCTGCTCGGTGCTGCGCCGAGCGCGTTCGACTGCTACCTCGCCATCCGCGGCATGCGCACCCTGGCGCTGCGTATCGAACGAGCGCAATCGAACGCCGCATTCCTGGCCGACAAACTGCGTGACCACGGCAAGGTGACCAGGGTTCGACACTTCGGAACGATGGTGTCTATCGAATTCGGCGGAGACGTGCAACGCGCCGAACGTGTCTGCTCCTCCACCCAGGTGTGGGCCCACGCCACGAGTTTGGGTGGAGTGGAGTCATTGCTGGAGCGGCGTCGTCGTTGGCCGCTGGAAGCCGAACACGTTCCGGACGACTTGGTTCGTCTTTCGGTAGGAATCGAGGATCCAACCGATCTGTGGACAGACCTCGAGGGAGCGCTCCGCGACAGCTAGATCCCGAGTTCGGATTCGGCCTTCGTGTCGCGCGACATGAACGCCGCTGCCATGACCGTCGGTGAGTGGCCGTGGTGCAAGACATTGACGACCTGCTCAGTAATGGGCATCTCGACGCCGTGTTCACGGGCCAATTCATAGATGGGCGTGCAACTCTTGTAGGCCTCACATGTTTGACGGGTGATATCGATCGTTTCCTGAACCGTCAGGCCCGAACCGATGTTCTCGCCGAAAGTCCGGTTCCGCGACAACGGAGACTGACACGTCGCAACGAGATCTCCAACACCGGCAAGACCTTGGAAAGTGAGTGGATCGGCGCCTAGGGCAACCCCGAGTCGAGCCATCTCGGCTAGACCACGCGTGATCAGCGACGCTTGGGAGTTCTCCCCCAGTCCCATGCCGACCGCCATTCCGTTGGCAACCGCGATGACGTTCTTGACCGAGCCGCCGATTTCGGTGCCAATGACGTCGGTGGTCCAGTACGGCCGGAAATAGTTGGTGGTGCAGATGTGCTGCACCTGCTTGGCCGTCTCCGCGTCGGTGCACGCGACGGTCGATGCCGTGGGCTGACGCTGAACGATCTCGCGCGCAAGGTTCGGACCCGAGACGACGGCGATCTGCTCCTTCGGAGTTCCGAGGGTTGCTTCGATGACCTGGCTCATCCGCATCGTCGTTCCGATCTCGATGCCCTTGATCAACGAGACGATCACTGCAGACGACGGAATAAATGGCTTCCATTGAGCGAGGTTCGCGCGGACCACCTGAGAGGGAATAGCAAGAACGACGTAGTCGGCACCGGACAGCGCCTGCTCGGCCGTCAGCGTCGCATGCACGTTCTCCGGCAGTTCCACACCGGGGTGATACCCGCGGTTTTGATGCATGGTGGTGATCTGCTCGACCGTCTTGGGATCGCGCGACCAGATCGTTACGTCGCATCCCGCATGCGCCAGCACCATCGCGAAGGCAGTACCCCACGATCCCGACCCCATCATCGCTACCCGGGTCATCGATCCTCCTGCGGCGAGTCGGAGTCGGACCGGTCGGCGAGCTCACGGGCCTCGCGCCGGGCCTTGACGGGCGAGAAACGCTCGGTCGGTGCCCGTTCACCACGAATGCCTTCGAGAAGTTCGGTCATCGCCTGCATGATCCGGTCGGTCGCGATTTCCAGCGTCTCGTGATCCAGCGGCCGGTCCGCGAGATCGGACAGGTCTACCGGTTCACCCGCCCACACGTGCATGGTCTTGCGCGGAAGGATCTTGAACTCCTTCTTGTACGGACGCATCACATCGCAAGCACCCCACTGCGCCATCGGGATGACCGGGCGTCCGGTAGCCAGTGCTATCCGCGCAGCGCCGGTCTTGCCGACCATCGGCCACAGATTCGGATCTTTGGAGATCGTTCCTTCGGGATAGACCACGACGCATTCACCAGCCTCGACAGCGGTCACCGCGTCCCGAACCGCCGCGATCGCCTCACGGGTCTCTCGGTACACGGGAATCTGGCCAGCGCTTCGGATGATTGACCCCACGATCGGCACCCGGAACACCGACTCCTTCGCCAAGAAACGCGGCGGCCGATCGTTCTCCCACAGAGCATGAGAAATGACCAGCGGATCGAACCAGGAGATGTGATTACCCGCGACGATGATGCCGCCGTCGTCGGTGTTGAGGTTCTCCATGCCGCGCCAGTCTTGCTTGGTGAGCCAGGTCATCAACGGCCAAAGAAGGAAGACGGCGATCCGATAGCCCGGTCCGAGCTTCCATGACCGGCGCACTCGGGGCATTCGTCCTCGTGACACCCGTGCAGGCTAGTGGGTCG
>Ga0181594_10005491_pt1 | contig 11088 bp, 10 predicted proteins | sample 071ome_18_FD_145603 | JGI IMG/M metagenome (GOLD analysis project Ga0181594, IMG submission 145603) | Coastal salt marsh microbial communities from the Groves Creek Marsh, Skidaway Island, Georgia - 071413BT metaG (spades assembly) | ecosystem: Environmental > Aquatic > Marine > Intertidal zone...
GCTGAGGTCGAAGTCCGCGAAGCCTGGCTGCTCAATGAGCATCTGGATCATGGTCGGAACCAGGATCGTGTCGGTCACCTGTTCCTCCTGCAGGGTCCGGGCGCAGAGCGCGGGCTCAAAGCGGGGAATAAACACGTGCCGCGCCCCGACCTGCGTCATGAGATAGACGTACAGCGCATCAGCAATGTGGAACATTGGCGCGGCGTGGAGGTAGGTCGAGTCCTGGCCCAGGTCAACGAGGGTTCCGAACTGCAGGGAATTAGTGACGTGATTGCCGTGCGTCAGCATGACGCCCTTCGACCGCCCGGTGGTGCCGCCGGTGTAGAAGATCCCTGAGACATCGTCGGTCTGATTGGGATGTTCGTCGGCTTCCGCGTTGCCGGTGACCAGTTCATCGAGTACGGCGTCGTGTCCTGGAAACGCGCCTTCGATGCTGATCACCGTCAGCGTGTGCTCCACCAGAGGCCGCAGGTTCTCAACCAGCGGCCAGAAGGTCTCATCGACAAACAGCACCCGGGTGCCTGAATCATTCAACGAGAAAGCAATCTCGGGAGCGGACCAGCGGTAGTTGACCGGCACGATGACGCCGCCGGCCCAGGGCGTGGCGTAAACGACTTCCAGATACCGATCGGAGTTGAGCGCGATGATTCCTACCCGGTCGCCGGTTTCGACCCCGAGAGACCGCAGCCCGCCCGCGAGGCGGGCTATCCGCGACACCAGAGTAGCCCAGGTCTGGCGCCGCTCGCCGTTGACGGTCGCGAGGACGTCGGGGATCTGTTGCCGGTTGCGGATCAGCGCTTGCGTGACTCTCATAGTGGGGCTCTCAGATGAAAATTTATCGGCGTAAGAAAGCGCACCATCCTTACCGATAGGCCGCGCGCAGTTCAAGCATCAGCCGTTCCATGAGCGCGCCTGCCGCCGGCAGATCGTCGATCCCGGTGACGGAGGTGCCGGCATACCAGGGCAGCTGTTCAGGATCGCCGTCAAACGCTGTCGTCGGGGGCAGGTAGGTCTGGGGGAAGAGGAGGCGATGTTCGCTATCCCAGGGAATGCGGCCGATGGCATCTTCTTCTCTGGTCGGGGCAGGTGCGGTGGCGTCCTCTGCAACATGGGGCGAGTCCGATGCGGCATTGCGGAGCACCCGGTGGTCCATGCCGGGCCAGTCGCGCGAGAACGTCCGGGTTACCTCAGTGTCCTCAGCCGTTGCCCGGAGCAGCGCCTGCTTGTAGACCGCTGCAGCCTCGGCTTCCTGGGTGGCGAGGAAACGTGTGCCGAGGACAGCGGCTCCGGCACCTTCACGCAGTGCCGCTGCGGCGTCAGCGCCGGTCGCAAGTCCGCCGGCCGCGAGCACGGGGACCGTGCGGCCGAGGCTGCGCGCCGCCAGGGACAGGTTGTCCATCAGAGAGGCACGTGCTCGCACGGGGCCGCCGGCCTCTAACCCCTGCATGATGACCGCATCGACGCCCAAGTCCGCCGCGATGATCGCATCCTCGACAGTCCCGCACTGCATAACGACGAACATGTCCCGTCGGTGAGCGTCGCGGATCCACGGCTGCGGGTCGCCGTCGAAAAGCACCAGCACCGCGATACGCGCATCCATGCAGATCTCAATCTCGAGGCCGTCGGAGAGGCTCAGGATGACGTTTGCCGCGAACGGACGACTGGTCAGGTGGCGTGTCTGCTCAATGCGTTCAAACAGGCTGCTTTCCGGGAGGGCGGACAGCCCGAGCGTCCCGAGCCCGCCGTGCTCGCAGACTGCTGCCGTCAGCGCTGGACCAGCGAGGCCGGCGAGCATGCCTGCGTTCCAGATCGGTGCTTCTGTCGCGAGGCGGTCAAGGATGGTTCTCATGATGAGTCGTGCCTGATGCGGGCGGAGCCGGCCCGTAGATCAGTGCTTGCTGCCGAGAACGCCGGCTGCTCGCAGGCCGTCTATTTTTTCGGTGCTGTACCCCAGCAGCTCGTGCAGCACCGATGCATTGTGCGCACCCAGATGCGGCGGCGGAGAGGGTGTGTGCAGGGGCGCCGCATTACCGCCAAGCGCCAGAGAGCGCACGCCGCGCAGCGGGCGGCCGTCGACTTCTCCCTCGAGCAGCAGCGCCTGTGCACCGGGCTGATCGAAAACCTCGGCCATGCTGTTGACGAAGCCGAAAGGAACTTTGGCTGCCGTCAGCCGGCTGGCAAGGGTCTCGGCATCGAACTCAAGCCCCTTAGTCCGAATGGCGGAGAGGAGTTCCTCACGGCGCTGGACACGCATCTGGCCGGTTGCAAAGCGTGGGTCATCGGCGAGATGCGGCAGGTCGATGGCACGCACCAGCTCGCGGAACTGGCGTTCCGTGGCGGCGGCCAGCACGATTTCGCGCCCATCTCTTGAGCGCAGAATCGAGCCATACGGCACGATATTGGGGTGTTCAGAGCCCATCCGCTGGGGGATCTTCCCGCCGATGAGATAGTTGGTCGCCTGGTTGGCGAGAGAGGCGACCGCGGCCTGGAGCAGTGAGGTCGTCACCAGCGAGCCCTGACCGGTTCTCTCCCGTTTCAGCAGCGCAAGCAGAAGGCCTTCCTTCAGTTGATGGGCAAGCAAGAGGTCGACCAGGGCCACGGGCATCTTGGTCGGTGGGCCGTCAGGTTCCCCATTCAGATAGGTAAAGCCGGCTTCGGCCTGCAGGATGGCGTCGAAACCGGGACGCGGATCGGCACTGCCGTAGGCTGTGATCTGGCCATAGATCAGGCGTGGATTGATACGCTCGAGGCTGGGGTAATCCAGCTGCAGCCGGACCTCGTCGCCGGGTTTGAAACTGACAACGACAATATCCGCCTGGGCGACCAGGTCATGCACCAGCGCCCGACCGTCGGGATGGGTGAAATCGCAGACTACCGACTCCTTGCCCCAGTTCGCGCAGGCGAAATAAGACGAGATGTCACTATCGGCGGGCTCACTGCCGAGCTTCCAGCCGCGGGTCGCATCGCCGCGCGTAGTGGGGTTCTCGACCTTGATAACTCTGGCGCCGAGCTCGGCAAAAGCCATCGTGGTAATCGGTCCGGCGAGGATGTTGGCCAGCTCGAGGACGATGAAATTGCGGTCAAACAAGTCAGGCTCCCTGGACGCCGGTAAAAGGCGCGACAGTGTAGCCGAGAGGAAGCTTGCCGGGTTTGCCGTACAGCCTCGGCGCGGCACAATTCAGCCATGAACAAGCAGATGATCCGATCGCCTTTGTGCGCCCTGCTCGGGATCACCCATCCCATCATCCTGGCGCCCATGGCTGGCGTCGCTGGCGGTCGTCTGGCGGCCGCGGTCAGCCAGGCAGGCGGCCTGGGACTGATTGGCGGCGGGTACTGTGACGAAGCCTGGCTGGAGCGTGAATTCGAGCACGCCGATGGGGTGCCTGTCGGCGTCGGGTTTATCGGCTGGCGACTCGCGCAGGCGCACGGCCTGCTTGCGCGGGTCCTTGAGCGCCGACCGCGCGCGGTGCTGTTGTCTTTCGGCGGCACGGCTGCTGAGAGCCGGCAGATCCTCGACAGCGGCGCTCGGCTGCTGGTGCAGGTGCAAAGCGTCGCTCAGGCGCGCGAGGCACAGGCCTCAGGCGCTGATGTCGTCATCGCCCAGGGAGCCGAGGCCGGCGGGCATGCTGGCATGCGTGGAACGCTGCCTTTGGTGGCGGCCGTTGTTGATGCGGTTGCACCGCTGCCCGTGGTGGCTGCCGGCGGGATTGCGGACGGCCGCGGGCTGGTCGCAGCGATGGCTCTGGGCGCCGCGGGGGTGATGCTCGGGAGCCGCTTCTACGCCAGCACGGAGGCGCTGGCGGCGGCCGGCCTGCAGGACCGCGCGGTGAGCGCAAGCGGCGATGATACGGTGCGCAGTGCGGTTTTCGACCGTCTGCGCGGCTGGGACTGGCCGCCCGGCTACGGACTGCGCACGCTGAGGAATCAGACAACGCAGCGCTTTGAGAACGACCCTGCAGGGTTTGAATCCGGGATTGATGAAGAGCGGAAGAAGTTCGGGCGTGCCGTGCTCGACGCTGACCCGGATAACGCGGCGGTCATCGTCGGCGAGGCGGCTGATCTATTGCGGGCAGTGCAGCCGGCAGCGGACATTGTCAGAGCGGTCGTCGACGAGGCCAGCGCGGTGTTGACGGCGCTCAGCGCCGCGCGATTGAGCCCGAGCTGAACGGGTCTGCCGCAATGCGGACCCGCGGCTCAGGAAGAGCGCCGGGCGGGTATGCGGGGTTCGCAGATCTGTCCGGCCGATTCCTTGAGCTGAGCAAGCAAGACGTGGCAGGCAAGGTACATCCCCAGTGACGCGCGGCAGGCGTCACACGGCTTCGACGGAAGGGGAATGCTCCGTGAGGGAAACTTTACTCCGAGGGGGCTTGGCGCCGCAGGATCTAAACAGGACGCGTCATACGGAATCAGCTTTGCCCGCGGCAAAGATCTCGCGGTGTGGAAAAGCGCCTGCGCCCGATCGTTACGACAAAGACAGTGAGCTATTCCCCATCAGCTCAAATTCCCCCCGCGTTTCAGAATTTCGAACAGGGCTGCGATTTCATCGTCGCCGTAGCCGGCGGCCTGGGCTTTTTTCATCAGCTGCGACACCGTGTCCGGCAGTTGGGTATCGATTTCGTTGTCATGGCTCATGCGCTGTACGTGCCGCTGCAAGCGCAGGTGCGTTGCCACTCTGCATACGTCTCCGGCGTAGAGCGTGCGCGTAATCATGTCCTTGCCGCTATCCGCCGTATTCGCGAGCTGCTCGCCAAGACGTTTGGCGAGGAAGAAATATTCGGTGAGCGCATGGCCTTCCGACTCACACAGCGCGGCACCATGCAGCATGGCCAGCGACGCCCCGTGGACGTAGCTGCGCAGCGCGCACTCGAGGGTTGCAGCGCGCCCGACCTCCTCCCCGACGTAGCGCACCAGCCCGGCAGCCAGGCTGAGGCTGTCACGACCGGCCTCCCAGCTCTCTTCAGGGCCGGAGAAGAGGCAGATCCCGCTATTCGTATCGACTGGAGTCGGTGGCGCCAGAACGGCACCGTCCAGGTACCGCAGCTGGTGCATCTGCGCCCACGCAGCGAGGGTCCGCGCATCCGAGGCTGTGCCGCTGCTCAGCTGTACGAGCAGCTTACCTGCCAGACTGCTATCGCCAGCAACCGCGTCCATCAGCTCGAGGCTGGTGCTGTAGTCGTCAAGACACAGAACGATGATCTCACTGGCCTGACAGGCCGCCGCCATGCTGAGTCCGACAGCCGCTCGCCCATCGAATGCGTAGCTCCGTGCCGCTGTGCGATTCCACACCGTCAGGGCGACGCCCTGATCGCACAACCGCCGGGCCACGGCCGTGCCCACGCGCCCGAGGCCGAGGAGGGAGATGCGCTGCGCGGTCATGGGCCGTCTGTGATTCAGCTCAGGCTTTCGTACAGCGTGACGACGCAGCAGCCGCCAAGACCGATGTTGTGCTGTAGCGCGATGTGCGCATCCTCGACCTGACGCTTGTCCGCCTCGCCGCGCAGCTGCCAGTTGAGCTCCGCACACTGCGCAAGGCCGGTTGCACCGAGCGGGTGGCCCTTGGAAATCAGACCGCCGGACGGGTTGACGACGCACCGCCCGCCGTAGGTGTTGTCGCCGTCAGCGACCATGCGTTCAGCAGTGCCTTCTGCGGTCAGTCCAAGCGCTTCATAGTTCAGGATTTCGTTGGTGCTGAAACAGTCGTGCAGCTCAACTACCTTGATGTCGTGCGGCGTCACCCCCGCCGTCTCGTAGACCTGCTGCGCGGCCGCGCGCGACATGTCGTAGCCGACCGTCGAAATGAGGCTGTCGCCGAAGGTGCTGGCCGTGTCAGTGGTCATGGCCTGAGCGGCGATGCGTACCCGGGGTTTCAAACCCTGCTGTCGCGCGAAGTCGTCGGAACAAAGAATGGCAGCGGCACCGCCGCAGGTGGGCGGGCAGCACTGGAAGCGGGTTACCGGATCGCAGATCGAGGTGCTGGCCATGACTTCTTCAAGCGTCAGCGGGTCGCGGAATACGGCACGCGGATTATGCGCCGCGTGGCGTCGCGCTTTGACCGTGATGCTGGCGAAGGTCTCAGGCCGGGTGCCATATTTTTCCATGTACTCCCGTCCGGCACCGCCGAACAGCAGCGGTGCCATGGGGACCTCGCTGTCACCGTATTTGCGGATTGCAACGTCGGTGAATTTTTCGAGTGGCGCGGGTCGGTCGGGAAAGACGTAACCGAGCGCGCCCGGGCTCATCTGTTCGAATCCCAGGGCAAGGACGCAGTCGGCCGCGCCGCTCGCGATTGCCTGTCGAGCGAGGAACAGTGCCGTCGAGCCCGTGGCGCAGTTGTTGTTCACGTTGAACACCGGGATCCCGGTCATGCCGAGCTCGTAGACCACCCGCTGTCCGGCGGTGCTGTCGCCGTAGACGTAGCCGACATAGGCCTGCTCGATGAGCCGGAAATCGATGCCGGCGTCCGTGAGGGCGTCGCGACCGGCCGAGGAACCCATGACGGTATAGGGATCTGCCTGCTTCGGGGTTTTGAAATGGGTCATCCCCACGCCCAGAACGTTAACGTGATGCTGCATAGTCGACACTCCCGGAGCGGACCGGGCGGTCCGTTAGAAAGGGCGCAATTATGGTGAATCGACTACCGGGCGTCGACGTCTGTGCGGGCTCTGGAGGGCTTGTCCGCGTGTCGTGCCGATTCGCTGGCTTTACACTTGCAGTCCGATTGGCCGTCGTCCCACGCTGCGGCGTGTGGTGACATTTATGTTCAGACGATGAGGAGAGCTCGTAATGCGTAAACCGGACTGTGGCGTAATGATCTTTGCAACCGACCGGTCCATGCAGCCGGTGGAGCTGGCGCGGGAGGTTGAAGCACGGGGTCTTGACTCATTATTCGTGCCTGAGCACACGCACATACCGCTCGACACCAGCTCCCCGTTTTTTCCTGAGGGAAAAATTCCAGAGCATTACCTGCGCACCTACGACCCGTTCGTCGTGCTCGGCGCTTGCGCTGCGGTCACTGAGCGGATCCGGCTGGGTACCGGGATCTGCCTCGTCTCGCAGCGGCACCCGATCACACTGGCGAAAGAAGTCGCGACGATCGACCGGATGTCGAATGGCCGATTTATCTTTGGTGTGGGTGCCGGCTGGAACCGGCCGGAAATCGAAAATCATGGTGTCGAGTTCGAACGACGCTGGCGGGTGGTGCGCGAGCGCATTCTGGCGATGAAAACCATCTGGACCGAAGACGAAGCCGAGTTCCACGGTGAGTATGTGAATTTCGACAGGATGTGGTCGTATCCGAAGCCGGTTCAGGCCGGTGGACCGCCGATCTGGATCGGCGCGAACTCGCGCTTCGTAGCAGAGCGTATAGCGGAGTATGGGGACGGCTGGATCCCGGTCGGCGGACGTGCCGGGGAGGGCACGGTCGAGCAGGTCAGAGAGGCCTGTGCAGCGCGTGGACGGAATTTTGACGACATTACCCTGGCACTTTTTTATCCCCCCATGGACGAGGCCGAGATACGCAACAGCCTGGCTCAGGGGTATTCGCATCTGATTTTCGGCCTGCCATCGGAGTCGCGCGAGAAGGTGCTTCCTGTTCTGGATCAGATTGCGACCCTGGCGGACAGGCTGCGCGCCTGACGTGGCCGATGGGCACCCTTTCTCACGGCTGACGCCCGATTTCATTCTGTCGGCGATCGAGGGTCGCGGATACGTCTGCGATGGGCGTTTGCTGGCGCTGAACAGCTACGAAAATCGCGTCTACCAGGTCGGTCTCGAGGAAGACGAACCGCTTATTGCCAAGTTTTACCGCCCCGGAAGGTGGTCCCGGGAAGCAATCGCAGAGGAACACGCGTTCGCGCATGAGCTGCTGGAGGCTGAGTGGCCGGTGGTTGCGCCCCTCTGCAATCAGGGAGGGCACAGCCTCACGGAGTTCGACGGTTTCCTGGTAGCGCTGTATCCGCGCCGGGGCGGACGGGCGCCGGAACTGGATCGTGAGGAGCCTCTGCGCGTGATGGGACGATGCCTGGCGCGTCTGCACGCGATTGGTGGCCTGCGGCGCTTCGCGTCCCGCGAGACACTGGACCCGGTGGTCCAGGCCAGGGACGCCGTGAACTATCTGGCTGAAGCCTGGGTGCCGCTGGATCTGCGCCCGGCTTATCTCTCCACGACGGCGGATCTGCTGACGCTGATGGACTCTCGCTGGTCCACCCAGGATTCGATCAGCCTGCGCCGGGTACATGGCGACTGTCATGCGGGCAACGTTCTCTGGCGGGATGGGGCGCCGCTGTTTGTCGATCTCGATGACAGCCTGAATGCCCCTGCCGTGCAGGATCTGTGGATGCTGCTGTCGGGCAGCCCGGAGGAACAGCGCGCGCAGCTGGCCATCGTGCTTGAGGGTTACCACGAGTTCGCCGACTTTGACTATCGCGAGCTTGCACTGATCGAGGTGCTGCGCAGTTTCCGCATGATCCGCTACGCGGCCTGGCTCGGGAGGCGCTGGACCGATCCTGCCTTTCCGCAGGCCTTCCCGTGGTTTGATTCACAGGCCTACTGGGAGCGGCACGTGCTGGATCTGCGCGAACAGCTCGCCGCGCTCAGTGAACCTTTCGCGGTGGCGCTCGACGACAGGTGAACGACCCGCGCAGGGTTATCGTCTTGCTAGAATCGTGGGCCTTTCAGCCGCCGTGCGGCGACCAACCGAGGAGTCCCCGATGTTGCCTGTAGGTTACTTTCCCTGCACCCAGGATCCGCCGGACGGCAAGAATGTTGCCGGCCTGATCGATGAGCTCGTAGAACAGGCCGAACTGTGCGAAGCGGTCGGCTTCGACGGTTTTTATTTCACCGAACACCACCAGCAGGAGGATGGTTACCTTCCCGCGCCGGTGCTCATGGCCGGTCTGATCGGCATGCGCACGCGTCGGATCAAGGTCGGAACCTGCGTCCTGCTCGCACCGCTCTATCACCCCATCCGTCTGGCCGAGGACATAGCCGTAGTCGACCAGGCAACCCATGGCCGTATGGTTGCGGCGCTGGGCATCGCCTATCAGCCGCATGATTTCGATGCGTTTGGCGTGCCGGTCAAACAGCGCGCCCGCCGGACCGAGGAGTGCGTGGAGGTATTACGGCAGGCCTGGACCGGACAACCGTTCAGCTATCCGAGTAAATATCACCAGATTGAGAACGTGCGTGTAACGCCCGTGCCCTACCAGGAGGGCGGACCGCCGATCTGGATGGCAGGATGGGTTCCCGCTGGTCTGGAGCGCGCCGGGCGTATGGGCGACGGCTGGATCGCTGACCCAATCCAGTCCTTGCCGGTGATCAAGGATTATGCCGACCAGTACCGGGCCGAGGCTGAGCGCAACGGGCGCAAGCCGTTCGTCGTTCTGATGCGGGACTGCGTCATCGGAGAATCCTGGGACGCCTGTGTGGCGAAGAGCGAGCCAACCATGATTACCCACCGCTGGTATCACCATTACGGCGCCTACGTGCCGGATGATTACCTGAAAGACGTCAAAAGCTCTGACGCGCTGAGCTTCGATCTGGCTGCGAAAGACCGCCTGATTGCCGGTTCGCCGGCGCAGTGCCTGGAGCAGCTTCAGATGTGGAAAGAGATCGTCAAGCCCGATTACGTGATGCTGCGCATGCGTCAGCCAGGTGGACCGCCGCAGGCTGAGGCGCTGCAGGACATCCGTCTGTTCGGCGAACACGTGATTCCCAATCTGTAATAGCGCAGCGTGCTGAGGCCAGCGTCCCTGGTCCCGAGCCGCCTGGCTGAGAAGGAGAAGCCGATGGCTTTTTTTGAAGATAACTCCCAGACCATCGGCGAGACGCCGCTGGTGCGTCTCAATCGCGTTGTGGATCCGGGCAAGGCGACTGTGCTGGCCAAAATTGAGGGTCGCAATCCAGCCTACTCAGTGAAGTGCCGGATTGGTGCGGCCATGATCTGGGACGCGGAGGAGCGCGGCGTGCTCGGACCGGGCGTGGAAGTGGTTGAGCCGACCAGTGGCAACACCGGAATCGCGCTGGCATTTGTCTGCGCGGCGCGGGGTTACCCTCTCACCTTGACCATGCCCGACACCATGAGCCTGGAGCGACGCAAGGTGCTCAAGGCATTCGGCGCGCGCCTGGTGCTGACGGAAGGCGCAAAGGGGATGAAAGGCGCTATCGCGAAGGCCGAGGAGATTGTGGCCAGCGACCCGGGTCGGTACTTCATGCCGCAGCAGTTCGAGAATCCAGCTAATCCGGCTATTCACGAGAAAACCACGGGACCCGAAATCTGGCGGCAGACCGAGGGCAACATCGATGCGCTTGTCGCGGGTGTCGGGACCGGCGGCACAATCACCGGCATTTCGCGCTACATCAAGAAGACCTGCGGGAAAGCGATTACGACCGTGGCGATTGAGCCTGAGACGAGCCCGGTAATCACTCAGACCCTGGCCGGAGACGAGGTCAAACCGGCGCCGCATAAGATTCAGGGGATCGGCGCCGGCTTTGTGCCTGGGGTGTTGGATCTGGACCTGGTCGATCGCGTTGAACGGGTGTCGAACGAAGAGGCGGTGGCGATGGCGCGCCGGCTGGCGACTGAAGAGGGAATTCTGGTGGGGATCTCCTGCGGCGCTGCTGCAGAAGCCGCGCGCAGGCTGTCTGAGGAGAGTGCGTTCGCAGGTAAGACCATCGTGGTCATCCTGCCGGACAGCGGGGAACGCTACCTGTCGAGCGTCCTGTTCGACGACATCGAAGCCTGATCGCAGACCCGCGTTGTTTGCTCAGTCCCGTGCCGCACGGGGCAGAGGAAGGCGAGGCTCGGTCACCCCGCGGTGCCGAGCTTGTGCCCAGTCGATGCACCACTCGGAGCAGTAGATTCCAGCCTTCCCCGTGGGGTCGGCGCTGATGCCGTCGTCGTAAATCAGAATGCCGCAGTTGTCGCACTTCACATAGCGTTCGATGTAGTAGCCGTTATCAGAGAAGCGCATCGCTTTTTCCTCTTCGGGGTGGCAGCCAGCGTGAGACTAGGCCGCTGAGCGAAGCAGGGCAAGCAGAACCGTGGCAGCTATCTCGCGGTAGTTTGCGAATCACTAACCCTTGCCCTCA
>Ga0181594_10005500_pt1 | contig 11076 bp, 10 predicted proteins | sample 071ome_18_FD_145603 | JGI IMG/M metagenome (GOLD analysis project Ga0181594, IMG submission 145603) | Coastal salt marsh microbial communities from the Groves Creek Marsh, Skidaway Island, Georgia - 071413BT metaG (spades assembly) | ecosystem: Environmental > Aquatic > Marine > Intertidal zone...
TACGCAGAAACCGCGTCGATTTCTTTGTTAGACATCTTAGCAGCAATATCACGCATCACTTCGTTAGCGTCGTTAGCACGTTTGCCTTCCTGGAACTGTACTAGTTGCGCTTTAATGTAATCCGCATGCTGACCGCCTAGACCAGGGAAGCCTGCTGCCGCCATACCGCTACCGTCGATGCTGTGACATGCCATACACGCTGGAACACCAGTGGCTTTGTTACCTGCACGGTATACTTTTTCACCTAGTTCAACTTTGTCTTTGGCAGCATACCCCACAGAGCGAGTCTGAGAAGCATAGTAAGCCGCTAGATCGGCCATTTGAGTTTCGTTCAAAGCCGCTACCTGACCCGCCATGATCGCGTTGTTACGGGCACCGCTTTTGAAATCTTTAAGTTGCTTAAGGATGTATTTCTCACCCAGGCCGGCAATCTTAGGGAAGCTTGCTGCTGCACTGTTGCCGTCTTGACCGTGACAGGCGCCACAGGCCGCTGCCATTTTCTTTCCAGCAGCTGCATCGCCCGCTTGAGCACCGGCCACTAGACCTAAAGACAACAATACGCTGATTGCCAATTTTTTCATGGGTTCACTACCTTAAATTAAACTATCTAGAATTCGGGTTACTTGGCTTTGCTCATGTACTGGATCAAGGCTTTGAACTGATCCGCAGTACAATCCATGCACAAGCCTTTCGGTGGCATCGCGCCCTTACCATTGTTAACGCTAGCAACGAGAGCGTCCATACCGGTGGCCAGTCGAGGAGCCCAAGCCGCCGCATCAAATGCCTTGGGTGCACCAGCGACCCCGGCAGCGTGGCAAGCCATACAAGCTTGGTTATACTTGGCTTCTACATCGAAGGCGTTGGCGGATACCGACAAAACCAGTGCTGAGGCTAAGGTTAGTAGTTTCTTCATGGCTCTCTCTCCCTCGCCAATATCATTTGGCTTTCAGGTCCACAGAAAATTTGTGGCATTATAACCACTATTCTTGCACTTACAACTTGACCCAAGGCAGTAAACACCACATGTCACATGATCTTCTGAACTTTCAAAGGGCAAAATTCCTCATCAGCGCCCCAAGTATCAAGCAGTGCCCAGAGGATATTGGCGTTGAAGTGGCCTTTGCTGGACGCTCAAACGCGGGTAAATCCAGTGCTCTTAATACCTTAGCTCAACAAAACAAATTGGCACGTACCAGTAAAACACCCGGTCGTACCCAGTTAATCAACTTTTTTGAGCTCCAGCCAGGCATTCGACTCGTGGATCTACCCGGTTACGGCTTTGCCAAGGTGCCAGACCGAATGAAGCGGGAATGGCAAAAAAACATGTCTGAATACTTGGAAGAGCGTCAAAGCTTGGTTGGCTTGGTGCTAGTGATGGATATTCGCCACCCCCTCACAGAGTTTGACACCATGATGTGCGACTGGGCCCATGAGGCTCAAATGCCATTGCACATTCTGTTGACCAAAGCCGACAAACTGAAAAAGGGCCCTGCAAACAACACCAAATTAGCCGTGAAGAAAGCGCTGAAGCACATGGGTGATAGCGTGAGCGTACAGATCTATAGCTCACTCAAAAAAGAAGGCACCGATGTGTTGAGAGCGACTCTTTCGAATTGGCTCAATCAAGCGCCTGACGCCGAATAGCGCTTCCTAGGCGATCGAGTCAGTTTAAAAACTGGCTCGTAATTCAGCGCCCATGGTGAACTTGGTTCCAGTGGTGTATTCGATCACACGAGCGCGATTGTTGGTCGTGAACTCAAGCGTCGGTTGTTGCACAAGCGCGAGGGACGCAAACGGGCGCAACTGAAATTGTGACATGAAGTCCCAAAGGTATTCAGCCGATAGCGCCAATGACGATTGGTCGCTGTAATCCACCTCAGTCTGTGCCTGAACAGAATAAGCTGAGTAAGACAGCATACGATTAAGCGTGATCGCGCCGATCCACTGGTGGTTCTGTTTCAAAGGAAATACGCCGCCAAACATGGCCCCGTAGGAAAAGGGCGCCGAGGCCTTTTGCCCAAACACATCGTCAGACAAGGTGGCTGAAGCAAACAGAGAACCCATCCAATGGGAGTCGGTCTCAGTCAGCCAATGGGAAGACAAAGCCCCGCGAAGTTGATAATAACCATCACCCTGACCACCAGAGCGGCCTTCTTGTTGGCTGTTTTCTGGAATGGCAAATTTAGATGAGCACACATCGCTGAGGTCATTCGCTGAACACACAGGTAGCTGTAATTCCACATCAGCAGAAGTTGATTCGTCTAAACGGTACTTGCCGATTAAGGTCAGGTCGGTGCCCCCCTCTGATACCCAGTCGCCTTCTAGTTCAGCCCCTGCAGAAGCATCTATGCTGGCTTCGTCTTTCTGATAGGCGTAGCCGGTACGAATCCCGGCGGTTATGTCGGAGGTAATACCAATGAGATAGGTAATCTTGGTTTGAAAGTCGTAACCCTTGTTGCTCGCGTTTTCGTAGCCACGTTCGGTGTCGTCTATGGTGTCGATGGTGGCATCGGATACGAAATCGGCAGCGTAATGCCAATCACTCATGGAAAATGATGTGGAAACAAACTGCTCACCTTGGGCTAAGGTGTCACCGGGAAAGTTTTGACCAGCTGCATGAACTTGCAAGCCGACCATGGCTAAAGCAATGGCTGGAAAAACGAGACGCATGAAATTAAGCCCTGATTCTAAGTTATTTTTTTATTTGGCTAGGGGGCGAAGCCTGCGGGGATTGGTCTCATTTGTCAATATTGGTCTGTTGCACTGGGGTACTAACAAGGCAATTCAGTGCCCTGACCGCCTATCATGGGGGAGAACAATCCAATCACCCTAAGGTGGCCTGTAGATTCCAGACAGACAAAAGGAAGCCTGATTGCCCATTTTGTGGAGAACGATCCAATCACCGGAAGGCTGCATGTGGATTCCAGGCAGACAAAAAGAAGCCTGATCGCCCATTTTGTGGAGAACGATCCAATCACCGGAAGGCGGCATGTAGATTCCAGACAGACAAAAAGAAGCCTGATTGCCCATTTTGTGGAGAACGATCCAATCACCGGAAGGCGGCATGTGGATTCCAGACAGACAAAAAGAAGCCTGATCGCCCATTTTGTGGAGAACGATCCAATCACCGGAAGGCGGCATGTGGATTCCAGACAGACAAAAAGAAGCCTGATCGCCATTGGGGGAGAACGATCAGGCTAGAAATACCTTCGGTACATTGGGGAGACACCGAAGGCAGCGGTAACCGAGTAACGAGATTGAATCTCAATCCGTTTAATACCAGATTAGAACGGGTTCGAGACAATGCCAGTTTTCAGGGCAACTTTTTTGTAACAGAAGCCCATCTGCTCTCGTTTTTGGGGTTAGTGACCGCTAAATCAAGTTCCTTGCCTGAAAGTTGGCGTTAATGGGCCTCATCCCAGTTCATTCCCACACCCACGTCCACCACTAAAGGCACCGCCAGATCTGCGGCCCCTTCCATGATGCGCTTAATGTCCGCACACACTTCATCCACACGAGCTTCGGGAACCTCAAAGATCAGTTCATCGTGAACCTGCATGATCATACGCACATCACTGGCTTCAGATTGAATCCAATCGTGCATGCGAATCATGGCGCGCTTAATGATATCGGCAGCGGTTCCCTGCATCGGTGCGTTGATCGCGGTGCGCTCTGCGGCTTGTCGACGCATGGCATTTTTACTGTTGATCTCAGGCAGATGCAGACGACGACCAAACAAGGTCTCTACAAATCCTTGGTCTGTGGCCACGTTACGGGTGCGCTCCATATACTCGCGCACACCTGGGTAGCGAGCAAAATACTTATCAATGTATTCCTGTGCCTCTTTACGGCCCACGTCAATCTGTCTAGCTAGGCCAAAGGCACTCATGCCATAGATCAAACCGAAGTTCACCGCCTTCGCATGACGACGCTGTTCTGAGGTCACCTCAGACTCATCCACAGCCATAATTTCGGCCGCAGTGGCTCTGTGGATATCTTTCCCCTGTGTAAAAGCATCCACAAGGCCCGCGTCACCGGATAAGTGCGCCATGATACGCAGTTCAATCTGAGAATAATCCGCCGCCACCAGCTTAAACCCTTCTGGCGCTTCGAAAGCTTGGCGAATTTTTCGGCCTTCTTCGTTACGAATCGGAATGTTTTGTAGATTGGGATCCGACGACGATAAACGACCTGTGGCGGTAACGGCCTGATGATATGAGGTATGTACTCGTCCGGTCTTAGGCTGAATCATGAGAGGAAGCTTATCGGTATAGGTATTCTTAAGCTTCGCTAAGCCGCGATGCTCCAAAATCACACTGGGCAACTCATATTCATGGCTGAGTTCCACCAAGACCTCTTCTGCTGTGGAGGGTTGTCCTTTTGGGGTTTTCTTCAGAACGGGTAAACCCAGTTTCTCGTAAAAGATGGTTTGCAGCTGTTTAGGCGAACCAAGATTAAACACCTCGCCAGCAAGTTCGTGGGCTTTTTGCTCAAGTTGCTGCAGTCGTGCTTCAATTTGCGCACTTTGCTCATACAACTTATCTGCGTTAACCAAAGCCCCTAGGTGTTCCATGTTAGTAAGCACTTGCACAAGCGGCAACTCAATTTCCTTATAGAGAGTAAGTATTGACTCACTTGCCTTCACTTTGGTGGCCAAGGTTTCGAACAAACGCAGCGTAATATCCGCATCTTCCGCCGCGTATTCACTGGCTTGCTCAACCGCGACTTGATTAAAGGTCAGTTGTTTCGCGCCTTTGCCTGCAATGGCCTCAAACTCAATGCACTCATGCCCTAGATAGGTTCGCGCTAAGTCATCCATATTGTGCTTGGTGGCGGTGCTGTTGAGGCAGTAACTCATGAGCATGGTGTCGGCAGCCATACCCTTCAATTCAAGCCCGTAATTCCGAAGGACGTGAGCATCGTATTTAAGATTCTGGCCAATTTTTTTAACGCTTGGGTCTTCCAGTAAAGGGCGCAATTGACCTAACACCCAATCTCGTGACAGCTGCTCTGGCGCCCCTTCATAGTCATGGGCCACAGGCACATAGGCGGCTTCATTGGGGCCCACCGCGAAACTCAGCCCCACCAACTCAGCCTCCATGTAGTTCAACGAAGTGGTTTCCGTATCGAACGCGAAATAAGGGGCCGCTTTCAACTTATCCACCCACCTGTGGAAATCTTCTTCTGTGGATAACATCGTGTATAAACTTCTATCCACAAGGGTTTCTTCAGGGACTGCCTCTTCAACCTCAACTGTGGATAACTCCCTTGCCCAGGTTTTAAATTCGTATTCTTTGAACAACGAAAGCAAGGCACCCTGATCCGCTGGGGCCACTTGAATTTCACTTAGCTCAACGTCCAATTCAACGTCACACTTGATGGTCGCCAGCTCGTAGCTGAGTGGCAGCTGGTCCAACGCCGCTCGTAGGTTTTCACCCACTTTTCCCTTCACCTCATCCGCATGCTCCATAACCCCCTTAAGCGAGCCATAGGCTTGTAACCATTTTACGGCGGTCTTAGGACCACACTTTTCAACGCCTGGGATGTTGTCCACCTTGTCGCCCATGAGCGCGAGATAGTCGATGATCTGGTCTGGACGAACACCAAACTTTTCTTCGACGCCCGGCACATCCATATAGGTGTCTGTCATGGTATTCATCAGTGTCACATGCTCGGTCACGAGCTGCGCCATGTCCTTATCGCCTGTACTGATCACGGTTTCTATGCCTTTTTCAGAGGCTTCGCGCGCGAGGGTGCCAATCACATCGTCAGCTTCGACCCCTTCAACCACCAATAAGGGCAAGCCCATTGCTTTGATGATGGTATGTATGGGCTCGATTTGGACGCGCAGATCATCCGGCATAGGAGGGCGATTCGCTTTATACTCAGCGAATAGGTCATTGCGGAAGGTTTTGCCCTTCGCATCAAACACCACCACGATTTTGCTATCGGAATAGTCTTTTTGTAGCTTCCGAATCATACTGACCACGCCTCGAATGGCGTTTGTCGGAAAGCCAGACGATGTGTTCATCTCTCGAATGGCATGGAATGCGCGGAATAAATAGGACGAGCCGTCAACCAAAACGACTTTTTGAACGGATGATTCTGTCATGGGTCTATTCTTTTTACAGGCGAAAGCCTTACAATGTGAACCTTAATTGATGCAGGCAAGCTTACCATGAAACCCCTCGCGACTCTTATCGTTAAATCCGTAGCCACATGTTTACTGTTCGCCTCTGTGAGCACCCTGTCTTGGGCAGAAGACGTGGAGCCATCGATCATTATTCGCCACAGCGAAGACAAGACCTTTTATGAGTACACCGTTAATGGCGAAGTGGTAGAGATAAAAGTCGTACCCAAAGAGGGGCCAACGTATTACCTGATTCCAGCAGGCGGGGAAGACCAAGAGTTTAAACGTCAAAGCCAATCCAATCTTGTTGTACCCAAGTGGGTTATTTTCCGCTGGTAATCTTTTCTAGTTAGTCGTCCATTATGTCTGTTTATACTGAACTCTCTCAGCAAGATGTCGAGCGCTTGCTGAGCGCCTATGATTTAGGTCAATTGGTATCGTTTGCCGGTGTTTCAGCCGGCATCGAAAACACCAACTATCGCGTCACGCTGTCACGGGGCGGTATTCATACCACCTATTTTTTAACCTTGTTTGAGATTCTTAGTCATGGGGATCTAAACTTTTTTGTCCCCCTACTAGCGCACCTATCTCAAAAAGGCTGTTTGGTGGCAGGGCCGATGCGCCGCATGGATGGCGACTTTGTGTTTACCATCAAGCACAAACCCGCCGCCTTGTTTCAATGTCTGAGCGGTGGACACATTGAGCACATTCATGCAATTCATTGCCGAACTGTCGGTATCGAATTGGCAAAGATTCATTTAGCCGCTCATGACTTCGAACAGCAACATGAAAACGCCCGAGGCTTCTATTGGGTCCAAAAGCAAATTCAAAAAGGTGAGCTGGGCACTCAGGCTGGTGTTCAACCTGAACTTGAGCAAGCGTTAGCACAGATCAAACCAGCATGGCAGCGCATATCAGAAATGGATGCGCCAAAAGGCTTTATTCACGCTGACTTGTTTCCTGACAACTGCTTGTTTGCGGACGACGAGAGCATTAGCGGCGTAATCGATTTTTATGCCGGTGGCTTCGACTACTGGATGTACGATATAGCCGTTACGGTGTTGGCTTGGTGCAAAGACAATGGAACATTCAGTGCTGAAAAGGTAACCGCCATTATGTCAGGTTACCAATCAATACGCCCTTTCACCGACCATGAGAAGGCGTGCTTTTTGGACTTTTTAAAACTGGCTTGTCTGCGCTTTTGGCTATCCAGATTGGTTGCAGCGAAAGAGAGTGGCGACAGCCTAAATCCAGAGAAAAATCCTAAAGAAATGCAACAACTATGGGGCTGGCTCAGTCACCCCAATCCTCTCGAGACGCTAACCATATAAGCGCATAATTGCTGCCAGCATCACTCCAAACATGCTGGCAGCGAAACCCCGCCTGCCACGCCATACCGGCAAAACGATCTATTTCAAATTTGTAACTGTATTCCGTCACAATCCGTTCATCGCACTTAAAAGAAAATGACCGATCAAATAACGTGACGACTTGATCGATTTTACTGACTAAGTGCATTTCGATACGGCTGTCCATTCCATTAAAAAACGCATCATGCTCGAAGTACTCAAGATTAAAACTACCGCGACCAAGCGCATTTAGATGACGCAAAATATTAAGATTAAATTCGGCTGTGACCCCTTGGCTGTCATTGTACGCGGCGTTTAATACTCGATGAGGCTTTACTAAATCTAAGCCAATCAGAAGCGCGCCTTTGCTGCCCACTGTTTTTCTGACATTGGTTAAAAATGACATGGCGCCTTTGGGGTCAAAGTTACCTAAACTTGAACCGGGAAAAAACGCAACGGTTTGTTGGTTAGCCCTCAACCCTTTAGGCAAGGTTTCAGGTAACGTCACCGGCTGCTGATAGTCAACACAGCTTGCATGTATGTTCAGCCACGGAAAGCGCTTCTTTAACGCAACAGCGCTATCGATTAAAAACGTTTTGCTAATATCTAGCGGAACGTAAGCGGCGGGACGAATACTATCTAATAGCACCTGAATTTTTTTACTCGCACCGCTGCCATACTCCACTAAGACACAATCTTCACCCGCCGCGTTTGCAATTTCATCTTGATAGTTTTCCAGTAGCTGAATTTCCATTCGAGTCGGGTAGTATTCTGGAAGCTCGGTAATATCTTCAAATAACTTTGAACCCACTTCATCGTAAAAATATTTCGACGAAATTCGTCTAGGGTACTGCGATAGACCTGAGAGGATTTCAGCGCGTTGATCACACCATTCAATATCATTATCGGTAAAGTAAACACCTTGTGCCTGTAAACTCACAACGATCTCCCTATTTATGTATTCAATACACTGTCTCTGGCCAATCGAATACCCGTCATAGGCCAACGATCATGAGGATAGAAAAAATTGCGATAGGTGGCCCGTGAATGTCCAACGGGTGTTAACGAGGAGCCCCCGCGCAATGTCATTTGGTTGCACATGAATTTTCCGTTGTATTCTCCAACGGCCCCCTCAGGAACCTGAAATCCGGGGTAGGGCTGATACGGGCTCTGAGTCCATTGCCACGTTGTTGCCATCCACTGCTCATTCGATTCCATTTTTAACGCACGAGCTGCCACTTCCCACTCTTGTTCTGTGGGCAAGCGTGCTCGCTGCCACTGAGCAAAGGCCATTGCCTCATAGAAACTCACATGCAATACAGGACGTGTTAAATCCAACGGCTGCAAGCCCGCTAAGTCGTACTCACACCATTCGTCGTTTCGTTTTACCCAATACAAAGGGTGGGTCGTGTTCGTTTGCTGTCGCCAAGCCCAGCCATCGCTCAACCACAAAGCGGGATCGTCGTAACCGCCTGCCTCCATAAAAGCAAGGTATTCACCGTTACTGGACAAACCCAAATTAATATCAAAACTCGGCAGCCAATGCTGATGAACTGGACTCTCGTTATCAAAACTAAAAGAGTGGCCGTCATGGCCTATTTTATATAGCCCGCTCGCCACTGTTTTCCATTGAGTTGAATCCGTTACCAACCCACTAAACCGATCACCGTAAACTGGATACAAAGGGTTTTGAAACCAAGAATACTTTAAATCCATCAACAGCAGCTCTTGATGCTGCTGTTCGTGATGAATGCCCAGTTCAACCAGTGCTTCCAGATCCGGCCTCGCAAGCAATTCATGCATATAACCGTCCACATGACGACGATAAGCCAACACCTCGTCGAGGCTTGGTCTAGACAACAAGTGACGCTGAGGGCGAGGGTACTGTTCGCCAATGCCGTTGTAATAACTATTGAACAAAACTTGAAACTGAGGGTGGTACACAGGGTAATCAGGGAAGTGGGGGAGCAGCAGAAAGGTTTCGAAAAACCAGGTGGTGTGAGCAAGGTGCCATTTCGCAGGGCTCACGAAAGGAGCAGCCTGTAATCCACAGTCCTCCGCGGTTAAGGGCTCGATTAACATTAGGGTATCTTGTCGTACCCTTTGGTAAGCAGACGGCGTTAACGCGTGTCTGCGAACGGCCTCCATGGCACACCTCCGCATTAGGACGATCCATCAAGTTTAGACCATGGGCCTAGCACACTCGCCAAGCTATTCATAAAAGGTCTAAAGAGATACAGGCTAACTATACTGCGAGGTTAAGATTCAGATCGCAAGAATTAGACCATAGAGGTCAATGTGCAAGCCACGCACTCAATAGTGACTTTAAGCTAACCAGAGCATGTGACGATTGGATGACTAAGCCATGAGCGGATCAAATTTTCTGTGCTCGAACACAGGTAAGAAACTGCGCTAATAGCTGATCATAAAAGCCAATGAAGTCGGCAGACAAGAGATCAAATTGCGAGGCCATAGGGTCAATGGTCACCACAGGAACATCTAAGCCTCGCACGAGTTTCTCCAATAAGCGACTCTCGAATTGTGGCTCTTTAAAGACGCATGCGGCGTGACCGTTTTCCAGTTGCTGGCGAACCGATAAAAGATGACGAGTGCCAATCGGCTTCTCGGGGTTTTCAGCTAGCATCGCCACTTGGTTTAACTGAAAGTCTCGAACCCAGTAGACAAACGCATCATGGTAGCTCACAAACCCGACCTCTCGATAAGGGGCCAATTCAGATTGAGCACGCATTTGCCAAGTACTTAGTGCGCGCAAAAAGGCCTGCGGTTTTGGTAAGTTAAGTTCACGGCCGATCAGCACCAAAAAACCCTCGATACCTTCAGGGTCTAACCATAGGTGCGGGTCATGGGCGTCGCCGTGATGGTCATGAGAATGTAACGCCGCCGCGTGCTCTGCTTCGTGAGCATGATCATCCTCATTGACCTGAGCAAGATCCACCTGATGAAGTCGTTTCGCTAACGATGCCAAATACGGTTCAAACTCCTCTCCTAGCCACACCAAGGCATCCGCATCCGCCAGCAGCTGAATGTGGCTCGGCTTCAATGCAAAATCATGGGGCGATTGATTAGCTGGCACCAAAGAAGCCACCGATAATTCAGGCCAAGCGCTTTTCACTAGCAGCGCCATGGGGTGCACACTGACCACCACCTGTTTTTGTTCAGCCAATACAGACCAAGACCAAAAAGCACACAACAAAAACAGCAATATGGATTTCACCGGATACAACCTCAGTAATAACACCGACCGAACTAGGGCCACAACAGGGGAATATGATACCCTATGGCCACTGTATTTTCCCCGACTTTAGCCAACATGACCCACCCGTTACTGAAACTAAGACAAGTCAGCCTGACCAAGCAAGGCAGAACATTGCTGCATAGCATTGACCTGGAAATTAAGGCGGGGGAGATTATCACCTTAATCGGTCCCAATGGGGCAGGCAAAAGCACACTGCTAAAAGTGGCCCTGGGATTAATTAAGCCCTCTTCAGGACAGCGCCTTTCACTGCCTAACCTGCGCATTGGCTACATGCCGCAAAAAGTCAGCCTGCCTGACACTCTGCCGATCAATACCAAAAC
>Ga0181594_10005515_pt1 | contig 11065 bp, 15 predicted proteins | sample 071ome_18_FD_145603 | JGI IMG/M metagenome (GOLD analysis project Ga0181594, IMG submission 145603) | Coastal salt marsh microbial communities from the Groves Creek Marsh, Skidaway Island, Georgia - 071413BT metaG (spades assembly) | ecosystem: Environmental > Aquatic > Marine > Intertidal zone...
CCTGGCCGCACGCATCATACCCGCCAGCCAGTAATCGATGACCCAGGAGACCCCGATGCACGAGCCACAAGGGCGCCACAGCGCGTCGAGCCCGCTGCCCAGCCACGAGCCCCCAGAGCGTCGCCGAGCGCCTTGGAGCGCCTGTGGCAGGCCCTAGCAAGCCCGCGACGCTGAAGGTGGTCGAGGGCGGTCCGCGCTCGGCTGTCGTCACGACTCGGATCCCTGCCTGGGTGCGCGAAGGCCTGAAGCGCCGAGCCGCTGCTGAAGGCCTGACGATGTCCGGCCTAGCTGGTCAGATCCTCGCCAGAGCAGTCGAAGGCGACGAGGCCGAAGCGCCACCTGCTGCCCCGCTCGTCTGGGATGCCGGGTTTTGAGCCCCGAGCAGCTGACCGCGGTCTCGATGCTGGCGAACGGGGCCACGCATGCCGATGTGGCTGACCAGCTTGGCATCGACCGGCGTACGGTGGCGCGCTGGCGATCTCGGCCAGACTTCGCGAACGCGCTAGAGGAGGCGACGCGCGAAGTCGAAGAGTACGCCAGCCATCGCATGCGGGCTCTCGGGGCAGTCGCGCTCGCCCAGCTGGCCAAGATGGCTGTGGATCCGAAGGTGCCAGCGACCTCGAGGGTGCGAATCTGCGAGCGCCTGCTCGAGCTCTCGCAGCTTCGACCCGCAGACCGGAGCAAAGAGATCGCGGACATGGACCGCGAGGATGTGGTCGAGCTGGTCGCGTCGCTGGGCTCTGACATCGTCCGCGAGGCAGCCCAGCGTCTGGACGTCGCATGAAGGCGAGCGCGCTGGCGTCTGCTGCGCGTCTGGCGAAGGTGGCCGAGGCCCATCCGATGCTGACGTTCCAGCCCTCGCCTGCCATGCGCGACTTCGTCGAGAACACTGAAGACAGGCTGATTCTGGTCAGGGCAGCTAACCGCGTCGGGAAGACGAGGCATGGCACCTTCAAGGCTGCCAGATGGGCAGTCGAGCACCCAGGCAGTCGCGGTCGCTTCTGCGGTCCGACTCGGCGCCAGGTGCAAGATGTCGTTGGCCGGTACCTCTCGGAGTTCTTGGCGCCGCACCTGCACCGATCGTCCTACTACACGCCAGGGCGCGGATGGAATCAGCCGACTATTCGGCTTAAAAACGGCTCTTTGATCCAACTCAGATCGTATGAAGACCATGTCACAGCCCACGCTGGTGATGAGCTGGACTGGTGCCTCTTAGACGAGCCCCCGCCTAGCCATATCCTCATCGAGACGCTTGCACGTTTGATGTCGCGACAGGGCCGATGCTGGCTGACGATGACGCCAGTGGGTAGGCCAGTCGAGTGGCTGCGCGAGATGGTCGAAGCCAAGGGATCGCCTTGGCGTCAGTACGTCGCCGAGTTCTCCCGCGAGAATTGCCCATGGTATACCGAAGCACAGGTCGCGCAGTGGTTAGAGACCATGGAAGCCTCTGTATGGGAGTACCGCCAACGCATCCTGGGGGCCTGGGACGGTCAGACGCTCGACCGGTTCTACATGGGCTTCACTGAAGCGAACGTCGATGCCGCAGCGCTGGGGCCAGGGACATCGGTGGACGTCGCCATCAGCGTCGACCATGGCGAAGTCGGTTCGAATACCTGCGCCCTGCTGCTGCTGTGGGGCGGTGGCCAGTCTCGCGGACTGTCCTGGGCGCCCCAGGCCGGTCGACATGTGTGGGTGCTTGATGAGCACTTCAGCGAAGACGGCGACAGTGAAGTCCAGCATGCTGCTGGCATCCTCGCGATGTTGCGGCGCCATGGCATCAAGCCCAGCGACGTGAAGATCGCGACAGGCGACACAAATAGGCGTGGAAACTGGCGAGTCAACGACATGCTGACCAGCGAAATCGCAAGACAGCTGAAGCGGAAGACAGCACCATTCAGGTTCGTCAATGCCACCAAAGATCGCAGCTGGGGCCATCGCTGTCTGAACGGCGCCATGAAGCGCAGAGAGCTCTTCGTGCATCCCCGATGCACGCAGACCCTGAAGACCCTGCGACACTGGCGCGGTGGCAAGTCGGGTGAAGATGGGCAGCTTTCCCATGCTGCTGATGCGTTACGATATGGCACCCTCGCCATTCTTGGCGACCGACCCTTTTACGCGGGACTGCGCTTCTGATGCCTTCTCACTACGGACTTCCGCTGACGATTGACATGGCCGAGCGCTCCCGTATGCAGGAGAGCGCGAGGCGCAGACGCCTGCTCGATGGCGTCTGGGAGTCCGACTTACTCGACACGATGGCGCTATACGTGGGAGTCGAGCAGATGGCAGCCTGGGGCAGGCCGGACTTAACGAAAAACGTGTTCAGAAGCGTCGTTACGCAGCTGGCCATCTTGTATGACCGCGAACCCATCGTCGACCATCCTGACGAGAACGCAGCGGAGCGCATGCGTCAGCTGTGTCGCGACGCGGGCATCTGGACACAAGGCCCCCAGCTGCAGCGCCTCGTTATCGGTCAGCGCGAGTGTTTTCGCCGCGTCAGCTTCGAAGATGGGCGCCTGCTGGTGCGGCTGGTGCCAGTCGACACTGTTGAGGCCTACAGCCACCCGAACACGCCCAGCAACCCACACACGGTCATCGAGTACCGCCACCGCGAGCTCGACGGTGCGGTCATCCTGACGAGGGATGTGCTGTCCGTCGAAGACGGTGGCGTCTATCGGGTCGAGAGCAGCGACGGGAAGCGCGACCTGACCCTCGAGTTTCTTGGGGCGGACTACAGCGGCGACGCGTACCCGTACCGCGACTCGACTGGGGCGCCTGTCCTGCCGTATGTCATCACGCATGCCCTCGACACTGGGCGGCTCTTCGACGCGTATGAGGGTCGGGAATTGGTTGAAGGATCGCTCAAAGTGGCGGTTCTATGGTCGTTTTGGTCGCATATTGTGTTCGATTGTTCGCACCCGCAGCGCTATGGCGTCAACGCCAGACCCGCTGGCCTGGCTGCAGATGTGCGCAGCGATGAGCATGCCACCTTCATCTCGACCGACCCGGCGAGCCTGCTGCTGATGGAGGCCAGCAACCCTGACGCCCCAGTCACGTTGGGGCAGTTCACGCCAGGTGGCGACCCAGTGGCTGTGGGCACTGCCATTCGGGACTATGCCAGCGACCTGGCCACCGACTTCGACCTAAGCCCTGGCGACATCCAGCGAAGCCATGGGGATGCGAGGAGTGGCTATGCCATCCATGTGGTCAACGAAGGCCGCAGAAGCGCCCAGCTGAAGTATAAAAATCAGTTCGCCAAGTCTGATGCGCTGCTTCTTCGCACCATCGCAGCGATGCACAACGCCTTTTCGACCGAGCCCGCGCTGCCCGAGGATGGCTACTCGGTGCGCTATCAAGGCCTGCCACTGTCGGTCGACGAGCGGCGCACGCGCATCGAAGAGTACCGCACCCGCTCCGAGCTCGGCATCGCTAGCCCTGTGCAGCTACTGGCCGAGCTCGAAGGCATCACCGAAGGCCAGGCGCGTCAGCGACTCGAACAGATTCGACGCGACCGCGTCGCGTTTGGCGTTCTTTAGCCCAGGAGACCCCACATGAAGTGTCCGCACTGCAGCGAGAGCCTGTCTGATGTCGTACCGCGCGACAGGCTCAATACGAAGAATGACCGCATCAGAGAGCTCGAGACCTCGCTCGCCGATGCGGTAGACAAGGCCAAAGGCATCGACAAGCTGGCCAAGCGGGCAGCTGAAGCCGAGTCTGCGCTTGAAGCGACGCGCGCAGAGTTCGACGCCTTCAAGAGCGAGTCGATGACCGCTGCCGAGCTCATGCGAGCGGGCATCACCGACACCGATGACCAGGAGCTCGTCAGGTGGCGATATGGAAAGCTCGGCGAGGATGCGCCACCGTTCAGCGAGTGGCTGACCAGCGGTGCGAAGGAAGACCGCCACGTTTCGAGGCTGTTTGCGGCGCCAGAGGCAGCACCTGTCGCAGAGGCCCCAGCAGTGTCCGAGGCACCAGAAGCGCCACCTGCTGCACCGCCTTCCAACGCTGGGGCGAAGGCCTCGTCGACTGCGCCACCGCCACGCTACTCGCCCAGCGAAGTCGCGTCGATGCCGTTGGAGGCATTGAGGGAAGCCATCGCCGCTGGTGCATTCGGCTGATTTCTGATAGAGCATAGGCAGAGGCCATCGATTCGCAGGCGTAACCTGGCGTAGGCGTGACGTTCACCCCTTCGTCGAGGTTACCGATGACGGCGATTCTCCACTCGAATCTTGAGACTGACCTGCGGCTCGCCAGTGCGCTCGCCGCGAACATGCGCGTGCTTCTGGCCGACCGCGCATCCCTGCGGACCACTGGCGCCATCAGCTTCCTGGGCTCCGTCAATGGCTCGCTGACTGACACTCTGGCCGAGCGTTTCGCTGGCCTGGATGGGTACGACGCATTCGCCGCAGCGTCCAGCGAGAACAGCGACGAGAGCAGCACCGCGCTGACCGATGCGTCGGCCAGCATCGCTGTCGCGCGCCAGGTCATTCGCCGCGACATCAGCGACCTGGCCGTCTTGACCGGAAATGGTGGCATCTCGCCTCGTCGTCTCGCGGCGAGCATGGTGGGCGAGTACGAGCAAGGCTTCAACCAGCTCGTCGCCAACGCCATCGACGACGCTTCCACCGACGTCGGTTCGTCCGGGGTTGACGCGTCCATCAGCGACTTCTTCGATGCCATCTACACTCTGGAGATTGCGAACGTTGAAGGCCCACTATTCGCCGTTCTGCACCCGCGCCAGGTGGCCGACCTGACCGAGTCGCTCCGGTCCGAGGGCGGAGCCATCCAATACATGGCTGCAACCCAGGAAATGCTGAACGCGAAGGGAGCCGGCTACGTCGGCAGCCTCCTCGGCGTCGACATCCACAAGATCTCGAAGGTCAATAGTGCAGGTGGAAACCGGCATGGCGCGGTCTTCGGCCTCGGGGCACTCGGGTACCGCGTCGGAACCGTCGAGGAGGTCATCGGCAATACGGTGATTCGAGCGGACGAATTCATCATCGAGTTCGAGCGCAGTGCCTCCCAATCGACCACGCAGGTAGTGGGCTCAGCCTACCTCGGCGTAGGCATCCTCGAGCAAGGGCGCATCGTCGGCTTCGTCACCGACGCGTAAGGTTTGCTCGCCCGCTCGCCTTGGAGATCGTCGCGTCTCCTGGGCGAGCCAGGGGGAGCGGGCCAGCATTCATACGACACAGGAGACACCAACCATGGCACCGGTCTATACGGGCGAGACGTTCGACTCGCGCACCACAAGAAGCGAAACACTGCCAGACCTAGGCGCCGATGAAGGGCATCGAGACCCGTTTCACTTTATCGTCAGTCCGGGAAGCTGGGAGTGCATCGATCTCGATGCCCTCGCCACGCTGTACTGTCAGACCCACGAGCTCTACATCGAGCACGATGACGGTACCCGCGAGCCAGACCTCGACAGCGCGCGCCAGGCGCTGCAGATTGACCCAGGACAGCCCTGGGAATGGGTGCCAAGGGTCAAGAAGTTTCACCACAGCCCTGGGGTGAATGGTGTGAGTGCTCGGGCTGGGGGCCTGGGTCGAGCTCTCGGCGAGTACCGCTCACAGGGCTGGACCATCATCGAGCCCGAGAATGGCCCTGATGGCGAGTCGTACATCCGACGACTTCGCACTCGACGAGGCCTTCGCTACGCTGATGCGTGGACTTCCTACGTGTCTGTAGGCATTGGCCGGATGGCCCCGCGCTTCGATGACATCGGCTTCATTCAGTGGCGTCGGTCGCTGGTGCGCGAAGGCGCGGTACCTGTGCCACCGCCTGAAGTGCTCGAAGGTGCCACTGACCTCGTCCAGCGCGAGATCTCCCGCCTCGAGGCCAGGGCGCACCTTCCCCACGTACAAGAGCGCATCGCGCGCCTACTCGGAAAGCTCGCGGGCATGCGGGCCGGTCACTTCCCTGTCGCTACTCGGTCGACCAAGCGCAGAAGGGGCAAGGCATGACCAGGGAAGACCAAGGGCGCCGAGCGATGGAACGGCTGGCCGGTCGCATCTCACAGCAGAGCGAGCGGGCAGGCAAGAAAGTGACCCACGATCAAGCGATGGCCCAGGCGAGAGCCGCAGCTGTCCGACATGACAAGAAGGAGCGCCGCTAATGGCCACGCAGATCATCAAGAAGGCGATGGGCGAGTCCATCAAGCTGGAAGTGTACCGCATCGACTATACCGAGCTGGACGCCGCCTCGACGACCGAATCGATCTCGCTCGTGACGCTGCCTGCTGGGGCCATCGGCCTCGGCGCCTGGGTCGACAACGTCGTCGCAGCGACTGACGCAGGAAGCATCAGCGCGCTGGCCATTGAAGTCGGCGATGCGGGCGACGCTGACGCGCTGGTCGCCTCGTACGATCTGTTCGGCAGCACCGGTCGGGTTCAGAACGTGGCCGCAGGTTCGACCGAGGTCTGGGGCTCGATGGCTGTGGTGGCGAAGTTCACAGCGACTGGGGCCAATTTGGGCGATGGTGCGGGTACCACTGACCTCGACTCTGGCGCCTTCGATGTCTATCTGATGTACATGGACATCGCCTGATGCTCGTGGCGTCTGTGCCGTATCCAGATGAGCTTCAGCGTGGCGTCGATACGACCATCACGCTGGCCGTCTATGATGACGCCACAGGCGCCCAAAAGACCGCCACCAGTGGCACCGTCTCTATCTATGCGGGCAGTCGGAAACTCATCGACGAGGCGACCGTCACTGCTGGGGCGCCGAGCTCGTACACGCTGGCCGCAGCGTCGACTTCTGGTGAATCGCTGGCCGCTGACTGGCTGGAAGTCTGGACGCTGGTCATCGATGGCACATCGCACACGTTCTCGCGCCCTGCCTTCTTGGTCCGCAGGCCGTATCGCCATGTGCTGACCCAAGCTGATGTGACAGAGCTTCATCCCGAGCTCGCTGACCGCGAGACCGCTGGAACGCTCGACCTTGACCAATACATTCAGGCCGCTGACGCAGTGGTCAGGCGAGACCTGATCAAGAAGGGCAACAGACCCGAGCTCGTCTTCGATACCTGGGCGCTGCTCGATGCGCACCGAGCCAAGGTGCTTGAGCTTGTGTTCAGGGCTGACAGCCAGAGCGTTGGCGATGGGCGATACGCCGAGCTCGCCGACTACTACGCCCAGGCCTACCGCGACGAATGGGGCACCATCAGCTTCACGTACGACGATGACGAAGATGGCACAATCGACGACAACGATGACCGCCGCGGAGGTCAGCCCACAATCATGCTGACGCACCGAAAACGGTGGTGGTTCTAATGTCGTTGACCGCTACCGCTGAAGGTCTGCTTCAGGCTGTGCGCACCCAGCTTGAAGCGCAGATTTCTGGCATCCACATCGCCGAGCAGATTGACGTCATCACCCAAGACGTCAATGCGTTGGCGCACAAGGGCACCGCGCTCCTTCGCATCGGTGACAGCGTCGACGATGCCTATCCGACGCGCCTGGCGGGCATTGTGCGTGTCACAGACACCATCGAGGTACAGACAGCTTGGCGCGTCGACCCTCGCGATCAGCTGACGAGCCGAGACGACTGCCTGGCCAGGGCGCGCGCAATTCGCGTGGCGCTGACCTCGACAGCCTGGGGCGATGTCGAGAACAGGCGCGCCACGTACATCAGCTCGGAAGGACCTTCACGGCATCCCAGCTCGGCAGAGTGGCTCGTCATCGTTCAAACCTTTGAATTCTCGCGCTTCGCGCAGCTGGGGGCCTGATGCTCGACCTCGAGTTCGAGTTCGTCGCACCGAAGGCGCCCAGCGTCGACGAAGCAGCGCTCGACCAGATGCACGCCGCAGGCGTCGAGACCGAGCGCGGCATCCGACAGGGCTGGCCGGTCAAGACTGGCCGAAGCCGAGCAGCCTGGCGTACCACGCTGACCGACGAGGGCTTCGAGCTCGACAACGAGACCCGGTATGCCGCGTATGTCAAAGGTGGCGACAAGCTTATCGACGACGTTCTGACCAGAGTCACGAGATCGACTGCCGAAGCGCTGGCCGACTCACTACCCGAATCTATACTCGCAGAGGTGAAACATGGCTGAGTCAGCTGTCCCCAAGGTTCCGCGTGATGGCTCGTTGGTCATCAAGGATGGCACTGGTGTGCCGAATACCTACACTGTCCAATACAGCGACGCGTTCGGCTACACCGGCACCCAGGCCGCTCCTATCCACGTTTTCAACCGTGGAACGCGGGTTTACACGCGGAAAGGCAACGATGGTATTCCGTCGATCAGCTTCACCGTTCTGCTCGCCAGCTTCACCGATGGCACTGACCTGACCATCTTGGATGTGCTCCTCAAGACTGGCGCCGCATCGGCCTGGACGAAGGTGCTGTCGACGGTCGAAGAGTACAACGTCACTGGTGAGTTCAGCGTCGAAGGCACAGATCACGGGGACGACACCGACCACAAGATCACTTGCACTGGCCTCCGCCTGACGGACTACCAAATCTCCGAAGGCGAGCCCATGACGCTGACCGTGAACATGGAAGTGCTGGGAACGACCACCTATACCGGCCCAACCTAGGCCAGTGACCGACAACAGGGGACACCATGAACCTCGAAGACCAGCGGGCTCGACGCCTGTCCTTCGCTACTGCCAGGGAGCTCTGTCTGTATTTCCAGCGGAATCAGACACGAGCGTCATACTGCGCCATCGGGCTGATGTACCCCACAGCGCTCGGCCTACAGGCCAGCCAGGTCGACCAGCGCCATCGCGCAGTTGGAAACCTCCACGAGCTCGGAGGGTTCCTGTACGAGCAAGGGCTGAAGGTCGGCATCGACGAGGCCAAGCTCGCCGAAGTCGTTTCACCCATCTGGGACGAACTACTCGCACAAGCGTTCCCGACCGAGGCCGAGGTCAACAAGGAGATGGGAAACTTCTGACGGATGCACGGGCAGACCTCGTCGCCTGGCGCGTTAGCCAGTGGTTTTCGCTGCCTCCTGACTGGTTCTATGGGCTTGATAGGCCTGACCGCGTTCGCGCTGTGGCTGTCTGGCGCATCGCCAACAGTCCCAAGGAAGAACTCGATAAAATAGAGCGGACAGCGAAGCGTCAGCAGGCGCGCGACCGTTTCGGAGTTTGAGATGGCTGAAGGTTACGTCAAGATCAAAGGTCAGGCGAACCTCAGCCAGATCAATCGCGAAGTCGACAAGTTCGCGAAGAAGGTCGACAAGGTCGACAAAGAGGCGAAGAAGGCCCGAGTCAGCCTGCGCAACGTCTCGACCGCGCTGGTAGGCCTCGGCGCCGCTGCAGGCGTTTCGACAGCGGCGTTCACGTCGCTCATCTCCGACACGCTAAACGCCAGACTCGAAATCGCGAATCTGGCCAATACCGTGGGCGTATCGGCACCGACGTTCGGCGCGTTGGCCCAGGCTGCCGAGCTCGCAGGCAAGTCCAGCGACGCGCTTGTCGGTGGCCTGAACGCGTTGAGCGCTGCGGCCTACGATGCGAGCAAGGGCAACGCAGACGCAGCGGCGAAGTTCAGCGAGCTCGGCGTCAGCGTCACAGATGCGAACGGAGAACTGCGAGACACCGAGAGCGTCTTCAAGGATGTGCTCGCAGGCCTCGGCAGCATCCCGAACGAGGCCGAGCGCGCTGCGAAGGCCCAGAAGCTGATGGGCGAGTCCGCTGGGGCGCTGCGTGCAAGCCTCGGCGAGCTCTCCCTCGAGGGCTTTGAGGCAGCCCAAATCAAGGCGCAGGCCTTCACGCGGGGCCTGTCAGAAGAAGGCCTCGCAGCTGCAGCGAAGTACGAGGCAGCGGTCACGAAGCTGACAGTGGTTCAGCGCTCGTTCGGTGACCTGCTGTCAGACCAGGCAGGCCCCGCGCTGAACTCGCTGGTCGATGGGCTGGTGATGGCAGGCACCTTCACCAGCGAGGTCTTCACACGGTCCATCGAGGCCGCTGTGAACCGCACCATCCTCTTCGTCGAGGCTGTGAAGTCGCTGGGGCCTGTGCTGTCGAAGGCGTTCAGCGGAGACCTGCGCGGCGCATATCAGGAGATGCAGAAGGCAGACGCAGCCCTGCGCGACCTGCGCGAGACGCTTGACCTGGGCCTTATTCCTGTGGTCGATGACCTGGGGCCGATTCTCGTGAAGGCCGCTGTGGCCGCTGACAAGATGCGCCAGCGAATGAATGGCGTGCATGATGCGACGCGTGACGCTGGCACCGCTGCCCAAAAGTCAGGCCAGCACATCAAGTCGCTGAACGATGAGATGTCTGACTTCTTGGATACGTTCGAGTTCGAAGAAGGTTCGACTGCGGTGCTGTCGCCGCTTGGCGAAGACCCAGAAGCGACCATCGCGCACATCGACGAGGCCACAAGCGCAGCTGACCGCTACCTAACGACCCTGCGCCAGGCCCAGCAGGCAGAAGGCCTCGTCAGTGAAAGCGACCTGGCTGACCTGCAGGCCTATACCCTGGGCTTCACGGCTGTCACTGGCGTTGTGGGTGACCTGGCAGGCGCCTTCGTCGATGCAGCGCTTCAGTCGGACAACTTGAGCGAGCGTCAGAAGAAGGCAGCGCTAACCGCGTTCCGAGTCCAGCAGGCCGCAGCGTTGGCCACTGCCATCGTCAACACAGCGCTGGGCGTGACGCAGGCGCTCGGCAGTTCTCCACCGCCGGTCAATTTCATCAACGCAGGCCTCGTCACAGCAGCAGGTGGCGTAGCCATCGCTGAAATCGCCACGCAGAAACCGCCGAGCTTCGCGTCAGGTGGGCTCATGCCCTCGACGGGTGGGCCTGCGATCCTGCATCCTGGCGAAGGCGTGCTCTCTGCTGGCGCGGTCGACAGCATCGGTGGCGTTTCCGCGCTAGACGCACTGAATAGCCGTTCAGCGATGGGCGGTCAGACCGTTGTGGTGAGCTGGAAGCACCTGCGCCAGAGCTTCGCGTATGAGGCACGAGACGGAGCGCAGAGGCCTGGCCCCCTGCGCAACCTGCGACGCGATGGTCGACGAGCAGGCCAGACGCGACAGCCAGTGCGCGCTGACTATGGGAGTCTCTAGTGGCAGAGCGGACGAAGACAGCCCTGCGCGGGTTCTTGATCCCTGACCG
>Ga0181594_10005517_pt1 | contig 11065 bp, 11 predicted proteins | sample 071ome_18_FD_145603 | JGI IMG/M metagenome (GOLD analysis project Ga0181594, IMG submission 145603) | Coastal salt marsh microbial communities from the Groves Creek Marsh, Skidaway Island, Georgia - 071413BT metaG (spades assembly) | ecosystem: Environmental > Aquatic > Marine > Intertidal zone...
TCACCTGCGGCAACACGCGCGTCGATTGCCTCGGCGAAACCGTCATAGACCGCCGGATCGCAAAGCTGGCGCAACTCGTCCTTGTCGCCCTGCCAGAAAGCTTCGAGAATCATGCGATAGGCGCCGCGAGCGCCGTCCATGAAGGCGAAAGCGTCGAACCGGCGATCCGCAGCGGAAATCTCGCGCAGGCCGCGCTCGACCATCGGCGTAGCGGACGGAAAGTGGCGTTCGGGCATGCGGGGCGGGAACGTCTCCGCTTCTTCCAGCGAGGCGGGAACCGAAGTGCGGTTCATGGCGGGCGGCTGATCGATGCGGCCCTGAATCGGCTCTTCCTCATGCTCTGCACGGCGGCCCAGCACGGAATAGAGCCGCAGCCCGAGAAACGCGGCAATCATGGCAAGGATAACGATTTCGACAGTCACACCGAGAGGTCCATCTTCCCTGAGACGTTAAGCATTGGAATACCTTCATAACCCGAGATAGGCATGGTTGACAAATGCACAACGCTATCCTGCTCGGTCCATCGGGTTTTTATACCGGACAAAAGCTTTCAGGGAGGTGACCGAAGCCCTCAGGTGGCGCCAAACGGCCATTGCCGCCCGCCCGCGCCGGTGCTAGGCGCGCGCACCAGACCCCGCGTGCAGGGGTCGCTCCATTCATCGCATAGCGGAAAGCAACGAAAATGGCCGACGAAGGCAACATCATCACCGACCTCAACCCCGATCCCGCCGCGAATGGCGCCGACGACGGTCCGGCTGCAGGGATCATCTCGCAATATATCAAGGACATGTCGGTCGAGAACCCCAACGCGCCGCAGTGCTATCAGTGGACCGAGGCGCCGCAGATCGACGTGCAGTTCAACATCGGCGCACAGCTGATCGAGGGCGACATCCACGAAGTCGAGCTGAAGATCGTCGCTGCCGCCAAGACTTCGGAAGGCACCGCTTACGCGGTCGATCTCGCTTATGCAGGGCTGATCGGCATTCGCGGCCTCGACGAGAGCACGTCGCATGCCTTCCTGTTCGCCGAAGCACCGCGCATTCTGTTTCCCTTCGCGCGCCGCATCATTGCCGATGCAATCCGCGATGCCGGCTTCACCCCGCTGATGCTCGATCCGATCGACTTCAACGGGCTCTATATGCAGCAGCTCGCCGCTGCCGCCGAGCAGCAGGGCGAAGGCGGAGGCGAAGGCGCGCCTGCCAGCAACAGCTGATCCTCTTGCGAGGATGATGCGGCGATGAGCCTCGTCCGCAACGTCGGCACCATCGGCGCGCTGACCATGGTCAGCCGCATTTTCGGCTTTGCACGCGACATATTGCTGGCCCGCGTCCTAGGCGCAGGCGGTGTCGCCGATGCCTGGCAGCTCGCATTCCAGCTCCCCAATATCTTCCGCCGCCTATTTGCAGAGGGGGCCTTTTCGCAAGCCTTCGTTCCGCTGTTCAACCGGCGCTACACCGAAGAAGGCGGCGACATTTCGGAGGCCCGTCAATTCGCCGAAGAGGTGATGGCCTTTCTCATCCCGATCCTGATTATCTTTTCCGCACTGGCGCTGATCGTCATGCCCTGGATCATGGGCCTGTTCGCCAGCGACAAGCTTGAAGGCGATGCCGACACCTTCGGGCTGGCCGTGCTGATGGCGCGGATCACCTTTCCCTATCTCGCCTTCATGAGCCTGGCCACGCTGTTCGCCGCTATTCTGAATTCGATGTCGCGCTTTGCCGCAGCAGCAGCCGCGCCGATCATGCTCAACCTGTGCCTGATCGCCGCGCTGGTCTACGGCGCCACGCAAGGCAGCGGCGAGGACGGCAAGCAGTTGACCGGCATGGGGCTGGCCGTAGCGGTAAGTGTCTCCGGGCTGCTCCAGCTTGTCTGGCTGGGATTCTGGGCCCGGCGCGCCGGTTTCACCATGCGGCTGCGCCGTCCGCGCATCACCCATGGCGTCAAGGAACTGGGCATCCTCATCCTGCCCGCCGTCTTCGGTGCGGGCGTCTATCAGATCAGCCGGTTTATCGACCTGTTCTTCATTGCGACCCTGCCCGACAAGTCGATCACGTTTCTCGCCATGGCCGACCGGCTCAACCAGCTGCCGCTCGGGATCATCGGCATTGCGCTGGGCACGGCGATCCTGCCTTCGCTCTCGCGCTACGTCGCCAATGAGGACCACAACGGCGCGTTCCGCCTGCAATCCAATGCCGTGGAATTGTCGATGCTGCTGACCCTGCCCGCCGCCGTCGCGCTGTTCATATCGGGCAGCGCGTTCACGCGCGCGTTCTACACCGGCGGCGCCTATACCCTGGCCGACAGCCTGGCCACCGGCGCAGTTGTGGCAGGGCTCGTGGTCGGTCTACCCGCCTATGTCCTCGTCAAGGTGCTGGTTCCCAATTTCTTCGCGCGCAAGGACACGAAAACGCCGGTCTACACCGCCGCGACCGGGCTCGTCGTCAATGTGATCGCGAATTTTATCCTGGTCCCGCGCCTCGGCGTCGTCGGACTGGCGCTGGGCGGCGCGATCGGCGCCTGGACGAACACCGTGCTGCTCTACGCGATCCTTGTCCGCAAAGGCTATTACCACCTCACCGCGCTCGTGCTGGGCCGGATCGCTCGGATCGCGATTGCCGCCGCGATCATGGGCGGCGTGCTGTGGTACGCTATTCCCTGGGGCGCGGAATGGTACGTCGGTTCGGCAATCGAGCGGATCGGCGCGATTGTCGGACTGGTCGCACTGGGCGGCGGCGTCTTCCTCCTCGCCGCTGTCGTGCTCGGCGTCCTCAATCGCGAAACGCTGGACCAACTTCGCCGCCGGCAAGGCTGAAATCGGGCAAGCTTGCCGCACCGGCATCTGCGTCCTATTGGCGCGCACAACTAAATCAGCAAGGCCTCACCATGCGCATCGTCTCGGGCATCCAGCCCACCGGCAATCTCCATCTCGGCAATTACCTCGGCGCCATCCGCAACTGGGTGCGCATGCAGGACGACCACGAGCCGGGCACCTGCCTTTTTTTCCTCGCCGACCTGCACGCGTTGTCGCTGCCGCACGATCCCGCGCAGCTTACGGCGAGCACGCTGGAGATGGTCGCCGCGCTCGTCGCCTGCGGGGTCGATCCCGACCGCTCGGTGCTGTTCAACCAAGCGCAGGTCCCCGCCCATGCCGAGCTGCAATGGCTGCTCAATGGCACCGCGCGGATGGGCTGGCTCAACCGCATGACTCAGTTCAAGGACAAGTCGGGCAAGAACCGCGAAGGGGCATCCATCGCGCTGTTCACCTATCCGGTGCTGCAGGCTGCCGACGTGCTGCTCTATCAGGCAACCCACGTTCCGGTGGGCGAGGACCAGAAGCAGCACCTCGAACTGGCGCGCGACATCGCACAGAAATTCAACGTGGATTTCGTGCCCGGCTACGCGGATGAGAACAGCGACGTGAAGGGCGTATTCACCCTGCCCGATCCGATCATCCCGCCCGATGCCGCGCGGATCATGAGCCTGCGCGACGGCGAGGCGAAGATGAGCAAGAGCGACCCTTCGGACATGAGCCGGATCAACCTTGTCGATGACGCAGACGAGATCATGAAGAAGATCAAGAAGGCGAAGACCGATCCCGAGCCGTTGCCCAGCGAGGCTGCCGGGCTGGAAGGACGGCCGGAAGCGGCAAACCTCGTCGGCATCTACGCGGCCATGGCCGGCCAGCCGGTCGATCAGGTGCTGGGCGAGTTCGGCGGCGAGGGCTTCGGCAAGTTCAAGCCCGCGCTCGGCGAACTGCTGGTCGAGACGCTCAGCCCGATCAACGCACGCTTCGTCGAGCTGAAGCAGGATCGCGAGGCGCTGGACGCGGTACTTGCCAAGGGCGCGCTGAAAGCACGTGAACTTGCCAGGCCAACCCTTGACAAGGCCTATCGCGCGCTGGGACTGGTAAGGGGCTGACAATCCCGGGAGATAACGTGCGCTTCGTACTGCAATGTGTTTCGTCCGGCGTGCTTGCACTCGCCATTACTCTGCCAATCGAAGTCCGCGCTGAACTCCCTCCACCAGTCCGTGCCATGATCGAGGCCGCGATCGCCACCGGCGATGCAGACAAGGTCAGGACCGTTGTCGAAATCGCAGCGCAGACCAACCCTGCCGACAAGGCAGAAATCGATGCGCTTCACGACAGCTTCAAGGCCGCGCAGATGGCACAGGCGGCGAAGCAAGCCGCCCGCAAGGAGCGCGAATTACGCTCTGCCGGCCTGTTCGACAACTGGAGCGGCAAGGGCGAAATCGGCGCCGCGCGGTCGACCGGCAACAGCAGCGAGACCGGCATCACCGCAAAACTCGCGCTGGAACGCAAGGGTATCGACTGGCGCCACAAACTGATCGCAGCCGCCGATTACCAGCGCACCAACGGCACGACGAGCAAGGAGCAGTTCCTGTTCGCCTACGAGCCCAACTACCACATCACTGAGAGGCTGTTCGCCTATGGCCTCGCACAATGGGAGCGCGACCGGTTCCAGGGTTTTTCCAGCCGCATTTCCGCTTCTGGCGGCCTGGGTTATCGCATCTTCGATCGCGACGATCTCAAGCTCTCGATGAAGGGCGGTCCGGCATGGCGGCACACGAGATTCGTGAACGATGGCTCCAAGGACAGCCTTGCCGCGCTTGCTGCGCTCGATTTCGCGTGGCGCTTTGCCGACAACCTCAAGCTCACCCAAGCGGCCAGTGCATACATCGAGGCGGGCAACAGCACCCTGATCTCCGCCACCGGACTCGAAGCGAAAATCAATAGCAGTCTCGCGGCGCGACTCTCCTACACGGTCGAGCATGATACCGATCCGCCGCAGGGCGCGGTCAAGACCGATACGCTCACGCGCATGACGCTCATCTACGATTTCTGAATTCCCGCTCGCCTGGCTTGGAACGCCCGGTTTCGCCAAGGATCGGACCCGGATATACCGGCATGGGGATCCAGCCAGGGGAGGATGGCCGATGACGGCGAATCTCATCACGGACCGCGTCCTGATCAAGGACACGATTTCCAGGTACAACGTTGCCGGAGACCGGAGGGACCTGGATGCATTCGTGGGAACGTTCTGCGACGATGCGGTTTACGAATCGGCAGTGTTCTCATGCTCCGGCAAGGACGGCATCAGGGATTACCTTGCGAAGGCATGGTCGCTGGCTCCTGGCACGCCCGCGCCGCGATTTCGCCGCCATCATGTCACCACCACCCAGATCGATTTCATCGACGAGGAAAATGCGGCGGGCAGGGTCTACTACCTCATGGTCACCGATCTCGGCCTCGATCATTGCGGATATTACGTAGACCGTTACCGGCGCGTCTGGTCCGCCCGCCGGAGAGCTGCCTGACTGATCCGGACACGATTGGCCTCGCCATTTGCGTCAAGAACTGTTCAAAAGGGAGTTCAACCCTCATTCAGCACGCTTCGTCCAAAGTGTTCACAATAAAGAGCATCCGGACTTTTCCTTCGCGTCTTTGCCGGATCGCGTCATTCTGGAGAGAAGAAACGATGACCATTAACGCCACCAAACGGCTTTCCAGCGTCAAGCTGGCGATTGCGGGTATCCTGCTGCTCGGCCTCGCCGCATGCGCCACCCCGTTTCGCGCCGACGTCCAGCGCTTCCAGTCGCAACTCCCCCCTCCCGCCGGGCAGACTTTCGCGGTCGTCGCCGACGATCCGCAGATGGCGGGCGGAATCGAATTCGGCCAATATGCGGCGCTCGTCGAAACGGAGATGCGCGAACAGGGCTATACGCCGGTCGCCGATCCCGAAAAGGCTGAACTTCTCGTGCGCTTCGACTATGGCGTTGACAAGGGACGCGATCGCATTCGCTCGACCGGCTTCTCGCATTCGCCTTACTGGTCGCCGTGGTATGGTTACGGACGCCGTGGCTACTGGGGCCCCTATCGCGGCGGCCTGTGGTCCTATGGCTGGTACGATCCGTGGTTCGGTGGCAACGATATCGACGTCTACACCGTCTACACCAGCGGCGTTGACATGAAGATTGACCGGCGGGTCGATGGCGTACGCCTGTTCGAAGGCAAGGCCGAAGCGGTTTCGCGCTCGAACAAGCTGCAGTACCTCGTGCCCAATCTGGTCGAGGCGATGTTTACCGGATTCCCCGGCAATTCCGGCGAACCCGTGCGCATCACCATCGCGCCCGAGGACAAGCGCGGCAACTGACACCTGAATATTGCATCTCCCCTTGAGGGAGACCTCCCCTGGGGCGGGCTCGCAGAAATGCGGGTCCGCCCTTTTGCTTCGGCACTGGACAAGCCGGTCCTCGATGACCGAGACTGACCGCGAAGGAATTCGCGGGCGGGAAGGCCATGGACAAGCTCATCATCGAAGTCGCGCTCAACGAAACCGTTACACGGGCCGACAATCGGCACGTTCCGCTGACGGCTGACGAAGTGGCCGCCGATGCTGTTCGATGCATGGACGCCGGCGCATCGATCGTTCATTTTCACCCGCGCGATCCCAATGCCGCTCCGGGCACAATCGATGCCGGCAGGGTGGATGACACGGCATTTTACCGCGACGCCATGATTGCGATGAAGCGGCACGGCGATGTTCTGCCCTATCCCAGCTATCCCTATCAGACGATGGTCGGCCACGGCGATTCCGACGTCCTGTTTCCCCATGTTCGCGATCTCCGCGCCGATCCCGAAGCGCGGCTTGAAACATTCGTCTATTTCGTCGGTGCGGCGAACCTTGGCTGGTGGCATCCCGAAGAGAACCGATTCGTAAGCGACAAGGCCAATTTCACCCTGCACGAAGAGGCTGTCTCGTTCCTCTCATGGTGCCGCGAGGCGGGCTTTCGCACACAATTCGGCGTGCGCGAGCCCGGTCATATCCGCCACATCTATCATTATCAGGACATGGGGCTGGTGCCCGATCCTGTGGCGGTCCACCTCAATTTCGCGGATACGGCGCCGTTCGGCCCCATTCCGGGCGCGAGAGGAATTCAGGCGTTCCTTGACGCCGTGCCAGAGGGGCGCGCTCCGCTAGTGTGGTTCATCCACAACTTCTCCAATAATCTCAATTCCCACGCGAATTCGCCTGAAAGCCACCGCATGCTCAACCTGCTGGCCATCGCCATGGGCGGACACGTGCGCACCGGCATTGGCGACTTGCCACGATGGGACGGCGAGACCCTCACCAATGCACAAATGGTCGAGCGCTTTGCGCGGATCGCTCGCGAAATGGGCCGCGAGGTCGCCACGGCTGACGAGGCACGGGCGATCCTCGGAATCGGGAGCTAGTTCCCCAGCGAAACGACGCCGCCAGTCGAGCCGAAGCCGCCCTCGCCGCGCTCCGTCTCGTCGAGCTCGTCAACCGGCAGCCACGTCGCCTGGGTCACTGGTGCCAGCACCAGCTGCGCTACCCGGTCGCCGCGCCTGACCTCGAACGCGCTATCGCCGTGATTGATGAGGATGACCTTGAGCTCTCCGCGGTAGTCAGAGTCGATCGTGCCCGGCGTGTTGGGCACGGTGACCCCGTGCTTGAGCGCGAGGCCTGAACGCGGACGCACCTGAATCTCGTAGCCATGCGGGATCGCCACCGCGAGGCCGGTCGCCACGGCATGACGCGCACCGGGCGCAAGCGTCACATCTTCGGCCGCGAGCACGTCCATCCCGGCAGCGCCCTCTGTGGCGTAGGCGGGCAGCTCCAGCCCCTCGAAGTGCGGCAGACGCTTTACCGGGACGGGGACGGAGGGATTATGCATTGGCCGCGGATCCGGCAAGCGCCTCGGCCATGCGTTCGACCAGAGCCATGGCAACCTCATGTTTGGGCATTTCGGGCAGGTCCTCCACGTCGAGCGCGGTGATGATGTGCACGGTATTCATGTCGCCGCCCATCACCTCGCCCGAAACGTCGTTGGCGATGATCCAGTCCGCGCCCTTGCGCTTGCGCTTGTCCTTGGCGTGCTTGATCACGTCGTTGGTCTCCGCAGCAAAGCCGACCAGCAGCTTGGGCCGCTCGCGCATGCCGGCGACGCTGGCAAGAATATCCGGGTTTTCGGTGAGCCGGAGCGCTGGCGGGGCGGCACCGCGCTTCTTGAGCTTTTCGCCCGCGACCTTGTCGACCCGCCAGTCGGCGACAGCGGCGACCATGACCGCGATGTCGGCCGGCAGCGCTTCCTTCACCGCCTCGGCCATTTCCACCGCGGTTTCGACATCGACCCGCTCGATGCCCGCTGGCGTATCGAGATTGACGGGGCCGGAAACCAGCGTGACCTTCGCGCCCAGCGCGGCGGCGGCGGCGGCTATGGCATATCCCTGCCGTCCCGAAGAGCGGTTGGCGATGTAGCGCACCGGGTCGATCGGCTCGCGCGTGGGCCCGGCCGTTACCAGCACGTGCTTGCCCGCAAGCGGCTGGTGGTCGGGATCGACGACGAACATCGGCGGCGTTTCGGGCTGTACCGCGCCGACCGTGGGGAACTGGCCGGGCACGTCCTCGTCGAACGGCTGCGGGGCGTAGTCTTCCTCGCCCCTGACAAGATGGTTGATCGCCTCAGGATCGGTTGGCGGCGCGGCGCGCGCCTTGCCCTTGACCGAAAGCACCGGTCCGCCGCTTGGTATCGGGGCATCAACGACTGCCTCGGGCGGGGCAGGCTCGGACAGCCCGACCGCTTCCTTGGCTTTCTGGATGCCGCGCGCGATCAGCGAAGCCGACAGTCCTCCGGTACCGGAACCTTCTCCTTCATCTTCAGGCTCGACTTCACCGCCGAAGACATCGCCGTCGCCATCGTCTTCCGGTTCGGGAGCGACGCCGCCGGGATGATATTCGATCACCGCCGGGGGCGGCATCAGCAGGTCGACCTCGCCCGGATCGATGTCGAGCGCCCAGGCAATCCGCTGCCACACCGCGACCGGCTCGGGCAGGCGGCCAGGGCCGTATTCGCCGCAAGCCATCGCGCCTTCATCCGGGTCCATCACGTCGACGCCGGCTGCACGCAGTGTCTCGACATTGCGCTGCGTCGCCTCGTGCTCCCACATCCGCACGTTCATTGCAGGGATGGCCATGACCGGCTTGTCGGTGGCGAGCAGCACGGTTGTCGCCAGATCGTCGGCAATCCCCGCCGCCATCTTGGCGAGCAGGTTGGCCGTCGCCGGGCAGACCACGATCAGGTCCGCCTCGCGGCTGAGCTGGATGTGGCCCATCTCGACCTCATCCTTGAGATCGAACAGCGATGTATAGACGGGATTCTCGGAAAGCGCGGCAAGCGCCATCGGGGTGACGAACTTCGACCCGCCCTCGGTAAGCACACAGGTCACCTCGCCGCCGCTTTTGCGGATCACGCGAATGAGTTCGCAAGCCTTGTAGGCGGCTATTCCGCCGCCCACGACCAGAAGAACGTGCGGGCCGTCCATAGGTGACGCGTTTTGCAGCACCGCGCCCTCAGGCGCAATGTCTTTGCGTGGCAGGTTCATCTCGCGTCGCCACCTCGATCAGCTTGCTCAGGCCCTGCGGTGCAAGAGGCGAGACCGACAAGCATGGCCGGTGCGACCATCATGCCCCAGTAGTAATTGTCGGGACGCCCGGCGAGCATGAACAGCAGTCCGTAACCGCCATAGAGCAGGAATCCGAACAGTCCGGCAGGCGTGCGCCATGCCGCCCAGCCGAGCATCGCGAGGATAACGACCGGCCCGACCACGGGATCGGGCAGGTAGCGCAGGTTGCTCGACAATCCGACATAGGACATCCAGCCCGACAGGCCGCGCAATTGCATCCAGCCCTGGCCATAAGGGTCGCTGGGAAGGACCAGCTAAGAAACAAGGTAGAGGTGCACGCCGAGCAGGACGAGGAACACCGCCGCGAGCACACTCCAGGCCGCGCCTTCCTTCCAGTCGCGCCGCCAGAAGGCCATCGCCCCCATCAGCAGCACGAAAGGCAACGAATGTTCGCGGATCGCGAGCGCCAGTACGGCGACGGCCAACGACCAGCCCCATTTTCCTGGGCGGTGCAGACCGAAGGCAAGCGCAAGCAGCATGCCCGCCCACAGCTCGTGGAGGACGAAGAAATAGCGGGTCAGGCCGACCGAAGCGCCAACGAACAGCAACGCGAAACCAAGGAGCCGCCTCCGGCTGTTGTCGGTTTCCTCGCCAAGCCTTCGCCACCACACCAGAAGCACGGCGATAAGCAGTGCCATGGAGGCGGTGATCTGGCCGGGCTCGCCGAGCAGCGCATCGATATAGGCCAGTGTCGGCATCCGCACGGCGACGCCGGGCCGCAGCGGGTAACCGAAGTTGCGATGTTCTTCGGCGATGAAGTGATAATAGTTTTCGCCGCCTTGAATGCGCTCAATTGCCCGGTCGTAGAGCGCCAGATCCTGATCGCGTTCTCGCTCGGGCGCGGCATTTCCGGCGATATTTTCGACGAATCCCTGGGTTGTGACACCCGAATCGCCCGCTTCCACCGGGACGAATGCAGAAGCGATCAACAAGGCGAGAAAGGCGAACAGCGCGAGGCGCGCATCGCGGACCGACCAGCCTGAAAAGCGGTTCCAGTCCGCGCGCGTGGGCGCGGCGTTCAGCCCGTCAGGCCCGCCAGCAGTCCTGTCTGCGCTGCCGCCCATACGGCAAGTCCCCCTGCGATTGCGGCAAGCAGGTATCGACCCCAATGGTTAATTCGCGGTTTATTTTCCCAGATCAGCGGCACTTGCGGCAGCGGTGGCGCCTCGGGCGCGCCACCCTTCGGCGGGTACCGTTCCTCCATGCGGCGCACGAGTTCGGGCAGGCGGAGAAGTGTCTGGGCATCTTCGCGCAATTTGTCGGCAATCGCCGCTTCCGAGCCAAGCTCGTCGCGCAGCCAGCCGCGTACGAACGGCTCGGACACGTCCCACATGTTGATTTCAGGATCGAGCACTGTCGCCAGCCCTTCGACCATGACCATGGTCTTCTGCAGGAGCAGCAGGTGCGGCTGGACCTGCATGTCGAAATCGCGGGTAATGGCGAACAGCCCGTCGAGCATCTGGCCGACAGACAGTTCGCTCACCGGCTTGCCGCGCATCGGCTCACCCACCGCGCGCAAGGCCGTCGCGAATTCCTCCAGCGAATGATAGCTCGGCA
>Ga0181594_10005518_pt1 | contig 11065 bp, 7 predicted proteins | sample 071ome_18_FD_145603 | JGI IMG/M metagenome (GOLD analysis project Ga0181594, IMG submission 145603) | Coastal salt marsh microbial communities from the Groves Creek Marsh, Skidaway Island, Georgia - 071413BT metaG (spades assembly) | ecosystem: Environmental > Aquatic > Marine > Intertidal zone...
CGATGCCACCCCCTCCCCCGAGAGCACGGCAACCCCCATGACCCGGGTCGACCTCACGGGAGACGCCAACCTCGTCATGCTGCGGGGCACGGGCGGCATCCACCGTCTGCCCGGCCGCGTGCCTGCGGGGACCTACTCCATCCGAGCGACCTTCGACGGCGAGGTCAGCGAGTCTGTGGGGAGCGTCACCGTCGTCCAGGACCGGCCGGTCACCCTTGAGTGTGACTCGTTCTTCCGGACCTGCTCACCGAAGTAGCAGGCGCGCCGGCGATCAGGCCCCGGCCAGCGCCCAGGCCCGGTCGAGGCTGGCTCGTCCCGCCGGGTCGAGCCCGATGCGGGCGGGTGCAATCGCGTCCAGCGCCGTGAGGTCCGGCACATCGCGGTGGAAGCGAGCCGCGAGCAACAGCGAGGTGAGCGCGCAGGAGGACATCCCCGTGTCCTGCGCCTCCTGCGCGAGACCGACGATCTCGGACACCCGGGATGCCACGGGTCGCCCCAGCCTCCCGAGCGAGAGCATCCGGACCAGCTGCAGGGGGAGCAGGCCGAAGTCATGCCCACCACCCTCGTGGTCGAGGCCGTCCTCATAGGCCTCGAGCGCGGCACTCCAGTCTCCAGCCTCGACGGCCCGTCGGGCAGCCTCAAGGCAGTCGGCGAGCTGCTCACGAGGGGTCTCACCGGGCTCGCTGGTGCTCCAGCGCAGGCAGGCTGCAGTGTCGAGGAGCGCGTCCTGAACGCGCCGGTCCAGTCCCGTGTCTGCCGCGTCCTCGGTGAGGGACGGGCCGGCTGCGAGCCGCGCGAGGAGAGAGAGCGCCTGGATGTCGGCCGGAGAGGCCGAGGCTCCCCCCACCGCGAGGGCGTCCCGGGCAGCAGCGAAGCGCCCGGTACGGAGGCCGACCCGGAGGGCACGATACCGACACGCCTGCGCCGCAGCGCCCGCCTCCGGCCAGCGTGCCGCAGCGAGCAGGTCCGGAAGCCGGCGGCTCCCCCAGTCCGTCGTCGACAGGAGTCCAGCCACGTGCTGCCGGGCAACCGCCCGGTCGTCGAACTCTGCCGACTCTTCGACGAAGGCGGACACGGACCACAAGGTGCGGAACCGACCGTCCGCCTCGCCGAGGTGCTGCACGAGGCTGTGGTCGACGAGCGACTCGAGCAGGTCGATCCAGAAGCCTTCGAGGCCTTCGAGGGCAGCCGCACACTCGTCGAGCGTGAACGCGCCGCGGAGACAGCAGAGACGGGTGAGGGCTGCCTGCTCCGACGCCGACAGCGCCCGCCACGAAGACTCCAGCGCCCCGAGCAGAGAGGAACCGCCCCCCCGGCGGCGAAGAAGCTGGAAGCGCTGGCTCAGCGCGGTCTGCAGGCCCGCGAGATCGAGGACACGCAGGCGCGACGCAGCGAGCTCGAGCGCCAGGGGCAGCGAGTCGAGCGCGTCGATGACCGCATCCACGGTCTCCAGCTCGGAAGGGGAGATGTCAACGTCGACCTCGGCCGCACGCTGCAGGAAGAGCGCCTGCGCGTCCGTGACCGGCAAGGGAGCAAGGCGCAGCAGCCGCTCGCCGCGCACACCCAGCGGGCGACGCGAGGTCACGACGATTCGCAGGTCCGCCGCGGAGCGCAGCCACCGAGGAATGGCCTGGAGCGGCTGGCTGGCGAGGAAGTCCGCGTCATCGATGAAGACGGTCCGCATCGGCGCGTCGGCGAGCCTCGCAGTGACGTCCCCGCTGGCCTGGGTTCCGAGCGCCGCACCGAGCCGCGCCCGAACCTCGCGCTCGGAGGCCATGTCGGTCGAGGAGATGCCGATGAAGGGCTCTCCGCTCGCGATCAGGTGCTCGAGCACCAGCCGGGACTTCCCCACACCTGGCGGTCCCGTCACGGTCACGAGCGGGTGCTCGGACAGGGCCTCCTGGAGCTCCGACAGCTCCTCGCTCCGACCGATGAACGCATCGACCGGCCGATCCATCGCCAGGAGGTCCGGCAGCCGGTCGGCCGTCTGGGGAGACGCCGCGGGGCTGCTCACGGGCGCGTCTGCCGCGTCGTCCTCCGACACCCCGAGGAGGCGGAACCCCCGACCGCGCACAGTAGGGATCATCTCGGCAGAGGCACCGCAGGCCTCAAGCTTCTTCCGAAGCCGCATCACGACGAAGTCCACCGCCCGGCCGCGCGGCATGCGGGTGTAGCCCCACACCTCCTTGTAGAGGTGGAGACGCGAGACCGTGTCACCGCCGGCCTTGCGGAGCTCCTCGATCACACCGGCCTCGTTGGCGGTCAGCTGCTGGTCGCCCATCCGAGCGGAGCCCAGGTCGACCAGGACGGTCTGGATTCGAAAGCGCACCGGAGCCTCTCCCCTGGCGGCACCCGGGCCTGGGTCCCGCCGCAGCTCCATCGTCGCACATCGGCGCGAACGCCCCACCCCGACCTGGGCGAGAACACGCAAGGACCGCGACAGGAACGACACCCTGCTCGACCCAGGCACTCCATGCTCCGCGCGTGTTGCGGTTCTGTTGCGAGCGCTTCACGGGGCTGGATCCAGGTCCTTGCCGTCCGGTACGACAACACCATCAGGTCAGGTTCCCACCTGCAAGGAGCTCCGATGTCGTCCGTCCCCCGGCTACCGCTCTCCGGCCTCCTGGCCCTGCTCGCCGCGTGCTCCGAGCCCACAGGCCCGGAGACGACGGATGCCGACGCCGACGGCGACGGATTTCCGGCCTCGGTGGACTGCGATGACACGGATCCCCGCGTCAACCCGGAGGCCGTGGAGATCTGCGACGAGGCGGGGATCGACGAGGACTGCAGCGGGCTCGCAAACGACGCAGACCCCGGCCTGGACCCCGGGTCTGCGACCCGCTTCTACTCCGACCAGGACGGCGACGGCTTCGGGGCCCCCGAGCGGACGGGCCTCGCCTGCAGCCAGCCCCCAGGCTTCGTGCTCGACGCCACCGACTGTGACGACGAGGACCCGCAGAGCCACCCGGACGGCCAGGAGGTCTGTGACGTCCGCGGCGCCGACGAGGACTGTGACGGGCTCGTCAACGAGGCAGACGACTCCGTCGATACCTCCCAGCTGCTCACGCTCTACACGGACGCAGACGGCGACGGCTTCGGGGACCCTGACGTCTCCCGCGAGGCCTGTAGTGCAGGACCCGACGAGGTCGATGTCGCGCTGGACTGCGACGACAGCGACGCTGCGGTGCACCCCGATGCGGTGGAGGTCTGCGACGCAGCCGGTGTCGACGAAGACTGCGACGGACTCTCGGGGGACGCGGATCCATCCCTCGATCTCGGCACCGCTGCGACCTGGTACCGGGACGGCGACGGCGACGGTCACGGCGACCCGACGGGTCGCGTCCTCGCTTGCGAGTCCCCAGAGCAGCACGTGTCCGACGGTGGAGACTGCGACGACACGGACCCCGGCATCCACCCGCTCGCCCAGGAGGTCTGTGACGCCGACTCCGTGGACGAGGACTGCGACGGGGTGGCCGACGACGGGGATCCGTCTGTCCTGGGATCGACCCGGTCGTCCTTCCACGTCGACAGCGACGGCGATGGCTTCGGCGACCCGCTGTCGACGACGGCCGCCTGCGTACTTCCCGCAGGACACGCCGACAACAGCCTCGACTGTGACGACAGCGACGCGTCCGTCAGCCCAGCGGCCACCGAGATCTGCGATGATGACGATGTCGACGAGGACTGCGACGGCGCGTCCGATGACGCGGACCCCTCGGTCGACACCGCCACCGCCACCCCGTGGTTCGCCGACGACGACCTCGACGGGTACGGCGACGCCACCGCCAGCATCCTCTCGTGCGCCGCGCCACCCGACCATGTCGACGACGCAAGCGACTGCGACGACTCCGACCCGGACGTGAACCCAGCAGCGAGCGAGACCTGCAACGGCGTCGATGATGACTGCGACGGGAGCATCCCTGCGGATGAGCTCGACGCCGACGGAGACGACTGCAGTGCCTGCCAGGGGGACACCGACGACGGCGACGCGAGCGTGACGTGCTCCATCGAGGTGGAGGTCGGAAGCCCGGCGTCCATGATGATCGCGACCGGCACCACGGTCGGCAACGTCTACGAGATGAGCTCGACCGTCACGCTGGAGTCGTTCGAGATGAACATCGACCTGCCAGCCGGCTGCCAGGTCGGGTTCTTCATCCACGAGTCCTCATCTCGCAACGGTCCCTGGACCCCCGTCTGGACCGGCAGCACCCGGGTGGCGAGCGGCTCCGGGACTCCAGGCTCGGGCACCGTCGACGAGGTCCTCAACAGCGGGTCGTACTACGCCCTGAGCGCAGGCTGGCTCTGCACCGGGTCGGCCTGGTACGACACCAGCGGGCTCTCGGCGTCGCTTCCGTTCGGCGACTACTCGGGGTTCGTCGTGGACACCCGGTACACGGGCGCGGCGCCGTCGGTGGTCAGCGCGGGTGCCACCCGGACCTTCCACCAGGTCCTCCACTACGAGTAGGACGCTGCGAGCGTTCTCGTCGCCCACGAGCGGGCCCCCCCCCCCGGCCTGGACCGAGGGGGGGGCGCTCCGCGTCCGGGCCGCGTCTCCCTACAGGCAGGGCACGACCTCCACCTCTTCGCAGACGGGCGACTCACAACCCTGGAAGGAGGAACCATCCGGGCAGGTCCAGGACTGGGCATCTCCGAGCGGGAAGGCCGAGCCGATGGCGTCGGACGTCGACCAGATGAGTCCCCCGTCGTAGTCCGCGGCCTGCATGCCCGCGTCATCGACCAGGCTGCCGCTCGGGAACGGACCGGAGACCTCCGCCCCGAAGGCAGCGACAGAGCCAGCATTGTAGCCCTCGAGGTCGATGCGGTGGCTTCCGGCATCCAGCTCGAGCGAGCGAAGATGCCAGTACTTGAAGTTCTTCATGTCGTCATCGGTCTGCTCGAAGAGGAGCTCGTCGTCGACGGTCATGCGGACCCGGTTGTCTCCTGCGAGGCCAACGATGTAGTCGCCCGGGGCTGGCACCTCGAGGCACACCGTGAAGCCGATCCAGGAGCGAACGGGCGCGTGTCCCGCAGTGGAGGATCCCGGCGCGTCGCAGCCCCACACCCCGACCTCGTTGAGCCGACCGAGGAGGTCCTGGTCGTTCTGTCCCCAGTACGCGTTCTTCTCCACCGTCCCGCCTGGGTAGCGGGCCCCGTAGGCGCCGTAGGTCCGGAAGGGCTCGATCGGGCAGACCTCGACGACCTCGCCGGTCGGAGTCGCGGGGAAGGTCGTGACCGCAAAGCAGGACGCTCCATCCTCGGAGACATCGAAGCCGTCCGGGCACTCGCACGAGTCCTGACCGAGCTCCACCGCGTCTTCGGGGTCCCCGGTGTCGCCCGGCGCCCCGCCGGTGTCGGATGCCGGAACCGCGGTGTCCACGACCTCCTCTCCACCAGGCTCGTCGCCGGTCTTTCCGTGGAAGCCGTAGTCCACACAGGCCCCCAGGAGGGCAAGGGACAGGGCGGGGGAGAGGGTGCGGGTGGACATCGAGCCTCCTTCGGTCCGGCATGGGAGTTGTTCCGGACACAGACAACATCGTCAGGGCGCCCGCTGCGGACTGCTGCAGCTGTGTTGCGGCTGCCTGCTGCTGCAGTCCGCAACGAACGAGCACGTGATGGTGGTCGTGCCTGGCGGAACCCCCAGGCCCAGAACGGAGCCCCCATGTCCCCCATGCTTCTCGCCACCGTCCTCCCGCTCTCGACCACCGCATGGGCGGCATCCCCCGAGGACGCGACCGACGCCATCGACCGGGCGGTCACCGCCGACTCGAGCCGGGCCTGCCTCGCCGAGGCAGCAGCGGGTGACCTCGAGTCTCCGGCCTCCTACACCCTGACCTTCTCCTTCGACGGAGACGGGACCGGACAGCTCGCCTCCGTCTCCGCCACCGTTGGCGCCGCCGGACCCACCGTCGACGCCGTCTCCGCGTGCCTCGCCGACGAGGTGGTCCGCGCTCCCGGTGCAGCGCACCAGGCGGTCGACCGGCTCTTCATCATCCAGCCCGACTGCGGCCCGGAGGGACTCGCCCTCTCGAGTCGCGATCCCGGCGCCACCTCCGCGCTCCACGCCGCACCCGACGCCTTCACCTGCGTCGACACCTGCATCGCCGCCTGGAGCGAGTCCGGCGTGCTCGAGCAGCTCGACCTCGCGCTGGTCCTCTCCTACGACCAGACGCGGCGGGTGGCCGCTGTCGCTCCCCGCGACGCCGATCTGGAGCCGGAGCCGGCGGGCGTGGTGGCCTGCGTCGAGGACGCCATGCTCGGCCGCGCGACCCCGGTGGGCTACCAGCCCGCGGAGTGGACCCTGTCGGCGTGGCGGACCGTCGCCGTGTCCTGGGCGGACGACACCGGAACCCGCTGAGCCCCACCGTCGACGCCTGCCTGCAGGCCCGGCGTAAAGGCGCCATCCTACAGACACCCTGCGCTCCGCCGGAGAGATGACGTGCCGATGAAGAAGTGGACCCTGCTCGCCCTGCCCGGACTCCTGTCCGCGTGTCAGATGATCGATCCCGCTTCACTCGACGGCCTCTTCCCCAGCCCAGACGGCTCGGGCACCGGCGGGGACGACACCGGGCAGCTGGACACCGCGAACCCCGGCACCGGCGGCGGAACGGGCGGAGACGGGGGCGGCGGCGAGTCAGGCGCCGGAGGGGATGACGGCGGCGGGACCGGGGGGGACGACGGCGTGGACACCGGGGGTGGCGACACCGGTGAGCCGGCCCCGGAGCCGGTCCCGTGCTCGGAGGACATCAGCCTCCGTCTCTCCGGCGAGCGGGACGAGCTGCGTCTGGACTTCACGGACCTCCGACCCGGGCAGCCCGACGGACAGAGCCGGCGGAGCGCCGTCCAGGTACCCTCGGGTGCCTCCGGCGTGACGGGCGCGTGGGAGATCGGTCACGGACCCGACTTCCTGATCGGCGTGCGCCTTCCTCCCGGCAAGGCGCTGTCGGTCCGACTGGATCCGCTCAGCAGCGCTCCCGACGGAGCACCGGATCACCTCGTCGCGTTCCTCGATGGCTGCCCGGAGGAACCAGACCTCTGCAGCACCGACGACCCCACGTCCCGGTTCGGCGACTGCATCAGCGCCATCGACAACGGACGCTGGTGGAGTGGAGCAGGAGAGGGCTGGCAGGCCTCGCTCGAGAACCCAGGGGAGGATGACCTCTACATGACGCTTCTCGTCGACACGACCAGCCCGCTCGAGCTCACTGGCGGGAACCTCGTGTACGAGATGACGGACCTCTGAAGCACCCGGCGCCTCGGGCTACCGTCCTGCGTCCAACAGGTCGTCGATGGCCGCTCGCAGCGCCACCGCGTCGTACTGGAAGGCGAGGTACCGGATCACGCCGTCCGGCCCGATGACCACGTGCACCGGGTAGGGTGCAAAGCCCTGGGCCTCGGCCCGCGGATAGGACCGGTACAGCGCACCGCCGGTGTCCAACAGGGCCGGGAGCTCGACGCCGGCGCCGGCAAGGAACCCGGCCGTGCGCTCCGCTCCATCCTGCGGATTCACGAGCCACAGCACAACGTCCTCCTCCGGATACGCGGCGCGGATGCTCTGCTCGAGGTCTGGAACCTCCAGACTGCACACCGGTCAGAACAGGGCGAAGTAGGCGAGAACCACGACCTTCCCACGCTGCTCCGCCAGCGTGAACATCCGGAGCGCCGGGTCGGTCCCGACCAGACCCTGGAGGCTGAAGTCCGCATGGACGGTCCCGACGCCGCGATCGGCAGGGGCCAGCTCGACGACCCCCGAGGGCTCGTCGGGATCGTTGCTGGTCCACGGCAGGGGGGTCGGAACCTCCGGAAGGGACATCGGCGCCGCGATCCGGACCCGCTCCCAGCCGCCGGGCGGCACGGTGAGCTCCATCGGAGACACGACAAACCCGGTCCCGGCCGCGTCCAGCTCGACCGCGAGGGGCTCAGGGCCCCAGTTCCGGACGTCGAGGAACACCTCTGCGCCGCCGCCCTGGAACCGGACCGCCTCGGGGATCGAGAGCTCCGGACCTCCGACGTCCCGCGTCCGCTCGAGCAGCTGCATGCCGTACCAGTCGGCGACGACCGCCCGCCCACCCCGGGCCCCGACGGCCATGGCACTGAACCGCGGCGCCTCCAGTCCCAGCACCGTGAGCCCGTCATCCCCGACGCGGACGAGCGCCGATGACTCCCACGCCCCGACCCAGACCTCGTCTCCGTCCAGGGAGACATCGAGGGCTGCGCCAGGCAGCCCCGTCGTTCCCCTCGGCACCAGCAGGTCCGCCTCGATGTCCCAGACCCCGACGCCGCGTCCTCCCAGGCCGACCGCGACCCGCTCCCCGTCGAAGTCCACGTCGCGCCCCTCCCCGCCCATCGGCAGGCGGTCGAGCTCCAGTGGCGAGCGGGGATCGCGGATGTCGAACAGGACGAGCTCGTCCCGGTCGGTGAGGACGGCGCGCCCCGGAGCGAGCCCCACGCCGTAGGCGTCCGACGCCGGCAGCGTCCCCACCCGCGTTCCCCCCCGGTCCAGCAGGACCCCGCCGGTCTCGTGGGCGCCGAGGAGGAGCAGCCCGTTCGCATACGCGATGTCCTCATAGAAGCCGAAGTTGGGAGGCTCCGGGATGGGGTCCAGGCGCTCGGGGGAGCCGGGGTCGGCGAAGGACACCGGGTAGAGGCTTCCGGTCCGCCCGCCGAACACGACCTCGGCCCCGTCCGCCGCGCTCCGGAAGGTCTGTGGGACCGTCAGCTGGGGGCCGACCGGGAGCCCGTCCTCCAGCGAGAACAGCTGCGCGCCTCCCTGTCCGGACAGCACGACGTGGTCATCGCCGACGACCGTGGCCTCCACCCACTCGATCAGGTCGACGTCCGGTCCGCCAGGCTCACCCGCACTCGCGAGGACGGCGATCGGGTCGCCGCTGAGGAAGCCGGTGCCGCAACCGCCGCCCCCGCTGTCCATGTCCCCACCGCCCGGACCGTCACCGCCGGTGTCCGCGGACCCACCTCCGGCCCCCGCTCCCTCCCCGGAGCTGGCGGCCTCGTCCACCAACGTACAGAGCCCGGTGCGGGCGTCTCGGGCGGAGCCCGGGGGACAGGGGGTCTCGCCACACGCGATGAGTCCCGCCGAGGCAACGACTCCCGAGAGGACCGATGTCGCTGCCACCCGCCGCATCCACGCCCTCCTGCCCCGTGGCCTAGCGGCCACCCGCGATCCCCGCCACGACGTCATGACGAGCGGCCGCGAAGTCCCGGAAGGCCTGCGCACCACCTGGGAAGTCACACTGCGGACCCGCGGGGCTGGCTCCCGCCTCCGACAGGCTCCACTGCGCCTCGTTGTCGTCCACGAGCGGGATGACGTTGTCGGGATGGAGGACGGTCTCGTTGAGCTCGAACAGACGGGCCTCGTACTCGGCCCGGTACACCCGGAGGAACGAGTCCTTGATGCGGTTCCACCAGCCGGAGCGATTGTCCCGGTCGCCGAGCTCGCCCATGTAGATCGAGGCCCCCGCACCCTTCCAGCCCCCGAAGTCCTGATCGAGGTCCCAAGGGGCCATGAGCCAGCGACCGTCCGACTGCCGCTGCAGCAGGTAGTGGTTCTGGAACATGTCGTCGAAGGGCACGCCCCAGTTCATGACCGCCATGTACGAGAGCACGGCGTCGACATCGAAGCGATCCGCGAGGAAGGTTCGGAGGGTGGCGTCGTCCGAACCGCGCGCAGCATCCAGGTCCTCGATGAGTGCCTGGAGAGCCTCGTGGCCTGCCCAGTCGTGGGTCTTGCGCTCATAGGTCGCCTCGTAGCGCTCCAACGCCGTCCAGCCGCACGCGTCGGTCAGCGGCCGCTCGTCGCCCCAGCCGTACGGTCCCTCGTCGCAGTTGCACCCACCCGACTTGAACAGGTGGGGCACGGCGGGCTCCTCCGGTCGGTCGGGGTCTGCATCCGCAAGCTCTTCCAGCCACCGCTCGAGCATCCCGGTGCCGGGACTCTCGAGCTCGAGCGTGTAGTTGTAGTACTCGCCGTTGACGAAGAGGCGCGCGTAGCGGGTCTGCGGCACCGGAAGCCCGACCGCCTCGAAGAGCTGGAAGCCGACGACCGTAGTGCTGCCGGGACAGGACTGGGTGAGCTTGTTCAGCGAGATGCGCTTCCGACCATCGAGGGTGTTGTACCGGGGGAACTTCACGCTCCACGAGAGCGCGCGGTTGGGGCTGGGCTCGGCGGGTCCGGGGGCCGGACCACCGGTCATGCTGGCGCCGTTCCGACGGTTCCAGCGGCTCCCCTGGTACCGGACGAGGACGTCATGCACCGTGCCGTCATGGATGAAGACGGCTGGCACCCGGGTCTCCCACCCCGGGTTCTTGTCACAGTCGAGCACCCGGCCCGGCGTGACCGCGGTCCACATGGTCGTCCAGTCGTCAGGATGAATGAAGATCTCGTAGGCACGGGTCTCTCCGTCCCGCGGCTCCGCGACGTAGTGGGACAGCCACCCGCCCGGGTCCCCCTCACGCGGCGCCGCAGCCTCCGTACCGCCGCCCATGTCCGCCCAGACACGAGCCCGGAGGATGCTCTGGCCCGGCTGTGCAGGCAGGACCGCCGTGTAGGCACCGTCTCCGGCGACGGGGTCGCCACCGCTGCCGTCGTCCCGCAGCGCGACGGTCTCGGTCGCCTCGTCCCGGCGGTAGACATCGTCCACGAACCACTCGAGGACCGGCACGTCCAGCGGGCCCGCAGCGTGAACGGTCACGACGATCTCGGCGTCGGGCGGGAGCGGCCCCTCTCCGCCGGCACCGAAGCTGACCGCCTCCACGCAGGACAGCGGCGCCGCAGCACTCACGCTGTCCACCCGACCGGGATCCATGCCGTCGAGGGGCGACGCACGCCAGCTGCACGGCGAGTCCGACGTCCCGGCGAGGCTGACCCGCTGGAGCGAGCGCCCGCGACCGCTGTGCGTACTGAGCGGCCCGACCTCGGCGGGGAGGAACGCCTCCTGGGCACCCAGCGCGTCCGGTCCGAGCGGCCACGGAGAGGCGTCGTCATAGCGCACCGAGTCCACGAGCTCGCCGGCGGCATCACTCAGCGACACCCGCTCCCCGCCGTCCGCGA
>Ga0181594_10005521_pt1 | contig 11061 bp, 8 predicted proteins | sample 071ome_18_FD_145603 | JGI IMG/M metagenome (GOLD analysis project Ga0181594, IMG submission 145603) | Coastal salt marsh microbial communities from the Groves Creek Marsh, Skidaway Island, Georgia - 071413BT metaG (spades assembly) | ecosystem: Environmental > Aquatic > Marine > Intertidal zone...
CCTTCGCCAGGGCCGCCTTGATGGCCTCGACCGGGCCGATGCCCATGAACTTCGGCTCGACGCCGACCGAGGCACCGCTGATGAGGCGCCCGATGGGCTTCAGGCCGCGCTGCTCGGCGATGGCCGCAGTGGTCATGACCATGGCCGCCGCGCCGTCGTTGATGCCCGAGGCGTTCGCTGCGGTCACCGTGCCGTCCTTCTTGAAGACGGGGCGGAGCTGCGCCATGGCCGCCTCGCCGAAGCGGTCCCGGAACTTGGCGGGACGGAGCGGGGACAGCTGCGGGTGCTCGTCGGTGTCAATCGTGACGTCGCCCTTGCGAGTGCTGTAGGTCAGGGGCGCGATCTCGGCGTCGTAGCGGCCCGCCTCGTGGGCGGCCTGCCAGGCGGTCTGGGAGCGGAAGCCGTACTCGTCGGCGTCCTCCCGGGAGATGCCGTACTTCTCGGCGAGGTTCTCCGCCGTGATGGCCATCGGGCAGCCCGCCTGCGGGTCGAAGAGGACCTCCTGCAGGTAGTCGTTCATCTTCGTGCCGCCGAGCTTGAAGCCAGCCCGGGCGCCACGGATTGTGTGGGGAGCCTGGGTCATGTTCTCGGTGCCGCCCGCGAGGACCATGGTGGCGTCGCCGAGCCGGAGCAGCTGGCCAGCCTGGATGAGGCTCTCGAAGCCGGAGCCGCAGAGGCGGTTGACGGTGACCGCAGGCGTCTCGAGCTTCCCTCCGGTCTTCAGACCGATGTGCCGCGCGCAGTAGATGGCGTCGGCGCTGGTCTGCATGACGTTGCCGAAGACTACGTGATCGATGTCCTCTGCAGAGACGCCGGCCTGCTCGATGGCGGCCTTCGAGGCGTGGACGCCGAGGTCCGTGGCGCTGATGCCGGAGAAGACGCCGTTGAACGTACCGAAGGCGGTGCGCTTGCCGGACAGGAAGACGATGTCGGACATGGAAACCTCGCGGGGATGCGGGATGGAAGGAAGGACCCCGGACGGCCGGGGCGCGGTTCCGGGGCTCGCGCCCTACAGGCGATCGAGGAGCGCGCTTCCGACGTCGTGCGTCGAGAGCGTGCCGCCGAGCTCGGGGGTGACCTGGTCCGCCAGCAGGCAGGCCTGGACCGCCGACTCGATGCGGTGCTGTAGCCCGGTTCGACCGAGGTGCCCGAGCATCATCCCGGCGGTGAGGAAGGTGGCGAGCGGGTTCGCCTTGCCCTGCCCCGCGATGTCCGGAGCCGAGCCGTGGACCGGCTCGAACAGCGAGACCCGCCCGGGGTGGATGTTGCCCGACCCCGCCAGTCCGATGCCGCCCTGGAGGATGGCCCCGAGGTCCGTGATGATGTCACCGAACAGGTTCGAGGTGACGATCACCTCGAAGCGCTCGGGGCACCGCACCAGCTCCATCGCCATGACGTCGACATAGAGGTGGCTGGCCTCGATCGCGGGGTACTCCGCCGCGACCTCACGGAAGACCCGCTGCCAGAGGCCGCCGGTGTTCCGCATGGCGTTGGACTTGTCGCCCATGCAGACCTTCGAGAGGCCCCGCTCGTCTGCGTAGGCGAACGCAGCCCGGATGATCCGCTCGACGCCCTTGCGGGTCGCGATCGCGACCTCCTGGGCCACCTCGTCGGCCGTGCCCTGCTTGAAGGTCCCGCCGAGGCCCGTGTAGAGGTCCTCCGTGTTCTCCCGGAAGACGACCATGTCGACGTCCGCGGGCGTCTTGTCCTTGAGCGGGCAGCGCCGGGCGTCCAGGAGCTTGATCGGCCGGAAGTTGATGAAGAGGTCCAGCCGGAAGCGGGAGCCGAGCAGGATGTCCTTGGCGTGGACGTTCGACTTCACCCGCGGGTCGCCGAGCGCCCCGAGGAAGATGGCGTCGAACTCGTCCCGCCAGCGAGCGAAGACGTCGTCCGGAAGGGTGGTTCCGTCCCGGAGGTAGCGCTCCGCGCCGAGGTCGAAGTGCTCCAGCTCGATGTCCGGCGCGACGGCCTCCAGCAGGCGACAGCCCTGCTCGATGACCTCAACCCCGATCCCGTCTCCGGGCACGACTGCGATGCGCGGCATTGGGACCTCCCGGCGACGCGTTGAGCGCTCGGGGTATCGCCGCCCCCGAGGGAGGGCCACCCGCCCGGTCCCGCGCCCGACGACCGTCCGTCAGCGCTTCCAGAGGCGGTCCGGGAAGTGCTCGTGGTCGTTGACGTGGCAGGTGCCCGCACAGACCGGCAGGCCGGAGTCCTCGCCGATGACCGCCATGCCCTCGGGCAGCCGGAGGCTCACCGCCCCGTCGACGTGGCTCTCCGGATCCACGATGCCGTTGTCTGCGTCCACGACGTCACCGTGACACTCCACACAGCCGATTCCTGCACCGAGGTGCAGGAAGTGCTTGCCGCTCATCCGGTCTCCCCACTCCACGACAGAGCTTCCCGGTCCCGCGTGGCAGGTCCCGCACAGCAGCTCCGTCGCGTCGCCGTCGATGCCACCGACGGCGCCATCCTGCCCGGTGCCGTGGCAGTAGACGTTCGCGCAGCCCGTGCCCGTCCAGTTCCCGCCCTCCCCGAGCCCCGACAGGCTGACCTCGGCGACGCCCGGGGTCCGGTCCCCGACGAACACGTGGCCGGGTGACAGAACGTCGTCCGGGATGACGTGGCAGGTCTCGCAGGCGACCGGCGCCCCGACGAGGCCGCCCATGTGGGAGCCGTGGGACCAGAACGACGCCGCGGCGCCCTCCGAGTCGCCGGCGAGGTACCGCGGGGGTGCTCCCGTGGCGTCGTCGGTGCCGCCGTGGCAACGCGTGCAGTCCGTCCGCCAGCCCTCCTGGTGGCAGGTGTCGCAGGAGAGCGCCTCGCCCTCGCCCGTCAGGTCGCCGCCGTGACAGCTCGCGCAGTGCTCGTCTCCGCCCTTCGCCGCGACGCCGTGGATTCCCGGGTCCGCGAATCCGTCCGGGTGGTAGGCCGCGGTCTCCACGCCCCCCGTTCCGCCCCCGTCCCCGGTCCCACCACCGGTGCCCGGTACCGGCGCACCGAACCACGTGTCGTCGCAGCCAAGCAGCGAGAGCGCCAGCACAAGCATCATCGGGAGCCTCCGACCATCATCCGCACCCACTCCAGGTAGGGGCCGTGTCCGGCCTCGACCGGCAGGGCGAGCACCTCGGGGGTGTCGTAGGGGTGCGCCGCCACCAGGTACGTCTTCAGCGCTCCGAAGGCGGCCCGCGTCGTCTTGAACACGAGCAGGACCTCCGAGTCATCACAGATCTCGCCGTTCCAGGAGTAGATGCTGCGCACGCCCGGGACGAGGTTGCCGCACGCGGCGAGCCCCGCCTCGACGGCACCGCGCGCCAGGTCCGCGGCGACCGCCTCCGAGGGCGCGGTGACCAGGACAGCCAGGACGGGCTCGGACGACTCGGACACGGCGACCTCCAGCTCCACCCTACCCCGGAGCGTGGCGCTTGCCGCGCAGGCACCGGGACGGCACACTCCCTTCCCAGCCCCGGTGCCTCGTGTCCAAGCGCCCCTTCCTCGGCCGCCTCCCTCGCCCCACGTCCCAGCGGACCGCCCGCAGCGTGTCCCGGATCCTCGACGCGGCCGCACGCATCTTCGGCCGCGAGGGCTACCAGGGCGCGAGCATGGGATCCGTGGCCAAGGAGGCCGGGGTCTCGAAGGGACTGCTGCACTACCACTTCGAGAGCAAGGAGCACCTCCTCATCGAGGCGCAGCTCGCGGTCCTCCGGCAGATCCACCGGCGGTTCCTCGAGCGCGCGCGCGCCGGAGATCGCGGCCTTCCGGCCGCGGTAGACGCCATCGATGCCCTGTGGGAGGCCCTGCAGGACCTCCGCCTCCAGGCTCCGTTCATGGTGGAGACCTTCAGCCTCGCAGCCCAGGAGGGCACCGTCCGGGACGCCTTCGCCGAGTTCTCGACGGAGGGCATGCAGCTGCTGGAGGAGGGCATCCGCGAGGTCTTCGCTGACGAGCTCGACCGCCTCGCCCTTCCCCCCGACCGGATGGCCGTGCTGATCCGAACCGTCCTCTCGGGACTCGTGGTCGAGCTCGCCCGGGCCCGCACGGACGCGGAACACGCCCAGGTGCAGGCCGCCTACGAGGACATGCGCTTCCTGTTCTCGAGCATCGCCGTCGGCTCCGGCCGCTGAGCTGGACCATGACCTCGGCGTCGACCCGCCCTACGGCAGCTCGACCCGGACCGACCGGATCGAGCCGTCACGGGCGCGGAGCCGCGCGGTGGTCTCGGCGTCGAGGACCCGTCCCGGCGTCGTCTCGACGCGGCCGTCCGACGACTCCACGTGGATCGCCGCAGCGGCGGCACCCGAGCCGACAACGACCGGAACCTGGCAGAACGTGAACGCGACCGCCCCCGCGGGCACGTCGATGGACGCGGGCCCACCTCGTCCCAGGAAGTGCCAGGTCGACGGCCGCTGGGTCCGCTCGTCCGGCAGCAGGAGCCCGGTGTGGAAGTGGAGCTCACCCCCGCGCGCCCACAGCCCGAGCTCGCCGAACCGGGTGAGGACCTCCTCCTTCACCTGCCCGGTCATCCCCGGCTGCTGCGCCCCGAGGTGCCAGGGCGTGTGGCTGTAGGGGTCGGTCGGGACGGCACCGTACTCGCTCACGGTCTTCCGGAAGGACAGCCCGTCCCGCACCCGCTGGTAGTGGGCTGCGAGGTCATCCGCCTGTGGAGCGTCGGCGTCCACAGCCGCGCGCCAGCACTCCTGCACCGCGAGCAGGAGCTTGCTCACCATGTGCCAGTAGATGCTGCCGAGCCCCTCGTACTTGTACATCGTCCCAGAGCGGCCCGTGAAGGCATGGTGCTCGAAGGTCGCCTCGTACGCGTCGAGGGCCCCTGCACGCCCGGCCGCGACCGCATCTGCCCAGGCCGGGTCCTCCGCGAGGGCGTCCAGGGCCGCGTCCAGGTCGTCGGCGTTCGAGAAGTCGGCCGAGAAGCGCCACGTGCCCGACGCATCCCTCTCGACCACACCCCGGTGCCCCGCCGCGGCGAGGGCCGACAGCAGCGGCGTCCCGTCGACCCGCTCTGCTGGAACGACGTTCCGGTCGAGGAACGCCGGCCGGTCCCGGAACGGGTACAGCATGAAGCTGCGCTGGTCGGGTCGGTAGAGCCGACTGTCGAACATCGCGTCGAGGAGGGAGACCGCCTCTGCCGGACCGAGAACGCCGGACCCGAGCAGGTTCACCTGACCCTCCAGCATCTCGTAGAGGTGCCCCACGTGTGCTGCGCCATCTTCCAGCCGCAGCAGGTTGTAGCTGTGGAGCAGACCGTCGGAACGCCGGTTGGTCCGCAGGCTGTGATCGAGCCACGGCAGCGCCGCAGCACAGAGCCCGTGGACGTCGGTCCCCGAGAGCGGCACCGTGCCCTCGGTGGCGCTGTCGAGGAGTGCCTCCCGGAAGGCCGTCGCCGCCTCGCCGAGGGCATCGAGGAGCGCCCGCCGTTCCTCGGGACCGACGGGCCCCTCCCCCGCGGCCTGCAGCACCGCGTGGTCGCCGAGCCGGTCCCGGACCGCCGTGAACCAGTCCGCCACCGCGGCCGAGACCTCGAAGTCGTCCTCCCCGCAGATGGGACCCAGCCACGCGAGCGCCCGCCGGAGCTGCGCCAGCGTCACCATGCTCAGGCCCGCCCCCACCAGCGCATTGTTCGCGTCGTTCCACTCCGGGCGCTGGGTGTTCAGCCAGATCCCGCCGTCGACGACGAGGTTCGAGAGCTTGGCGAGCACGAGCACCAGCAGGCGCTCCACGAGGGGGGCGAGACGGGGCTGTCCGTCCGGTCCGGGGACGAGGCGCCCGTCCCCGCCGAGTACCGCCACGCGTGCCTCGGCCGCCGCGTGTGCATCGTGGTCGAACACGATGGTGTCCTTGGCGTCCCGGACGAGGTCCGCGTACGGCTTGATCCGGTACGGGACGTCGGCCGCGGAGAACCAGGGCTTGCCGAGCAGGCGCCGCACGCAGCCGGCATCCGCCTCCTCGGCCGCCTCGAGCAGCCGGAACAGGTAGACGATCTGGTGGTCTCCCCAGTAGCCGATGTTCGCCCATGGGTCCTCGGGATCCGGCACCTCCCAGTCCACGCCCGCCCGGGTGATCCGGTACGGGTTGTGGCCGTCAGGGGTGGTCGCGTTGACGAACTTGGCGATGACCGGGACGAGGAAGGCCGGGAAGCTGCGACACAGCGCCTCCCAGTTCTGGAAGATGTCCCGCCAGTTGCCCTCGTAGCTGTACCGGGGGTTGCCCTCCTCATCCTGGAGCCGGATGGAGAACGCGTTCCAGGGGCGGCTGGGGTCGCCGTGACGCCGACTGAAGACCAGCGGCAGGTACTCGAGGCAGAGCCGCACGAGCTGGGGGTCGCCCGTCTCCTCGGCGCGCTCCACGAGGCTCGGGTGCCCGATGCGCGCCCCCAGCCCCGAGAGGAACGCAACGTGACGCTCAGCCACGACCCGATTGCGCTCGGTGAGGAAGGCACCAAGGTCCGAGACGGGGACGTCGTGGTCGTGGGCGAAGACCCCGCCGCGCATGTTGTTGAAGACCACGTTCGCGAAGTGGTGCACCGTCGCGGCACGGTCCGCGGTGTGCTGGAGCCCGTCGGCGCTCGCGATGTTCTCCCGCAGGGCCTGCCAGCTCGCCCCGACGTCGGCGTCGAGGGCCACGCCGACGTCCTCTCGGCCCCGCAGCGTCTCGAGCAGCGCCACGATGCCGACGTGGTCGAGGTGGACATCTCCCACCAGATCCCAGCACACGGGCCCCTCGGCAGGCGCGACGGTACCGCGAACAAGGTACGCGGCGCGCTGCCCGAAGCAGAGCGCGCGGACCTCGCTTGGCCGCCCGGCACGCATCTCGTCCACGGCGTCACAGTGCAGCAGCGTCTGCGCGCCCTCGAGGCCTCGACGCCACACGACGTTCGCTCGCGTGGCCTCGGCCGGCGCCGCCTGGTCCGAGAGGTAGGCGTCCATCGCGTACAGCCCGACATTCCCGTCGATCAGCTCGCTGCGGCGGTAGGCATCCACCAGCGCCGAGAGGCCCTGCTGGGCCAGCATCGGTACCCCGGCCGGCATGAGGTTGATGAGCCCGTCGAGGAGCTCGACGTCTGCTGCGTCGCCTGTCAGCGTGCAGCGACGCACGAGACCAAAGCGGGGACTGCTCGTCCAGCGCATCCGGAACACCAGCCCGAGGTCCGGCGCCTGCTCCTCGAGCTCCACCCAGTGTCCCTCCGCGGCCTTGCGCAACAGCCGACGGCGCCCCGGAGCGACACCGCGAGGGTCGAAGGGCTGCCAGAGGACGTCGCCGACCCGCACCAGGGTCACCGGGCCGTTGATGCCCGCCGCGTGGTGGAGTCGGTCGTCGGTCTCGTACGGGAGCAGCGCACGGGAGCGGTCGACCCGTCCGGCCGTGAGCCCACCCGCGGTCGAGATGTAGGCCCAGACGTCCGAGGGACTGATGAGGCTCACCAGGAACGGGCGGAGGGCATCGAGGTCCGTGATCTCCCAGTACTCGCGCCCATGGGCGTCTTGGAGGAGGGTTCCACGGGCGGTCCGGAGGGGCGAGGAAGCGGTCAAGGTCGGGACTCCAGGTCGGGCTCGGTCCTGCCAGGATCGGAGGAGGCGTCCACCAGCCAGACGGTCAGGAGTGCAGCAGGTGGACACGCGAGCGAGGCTCGCCGTTCAGGCGCATGGGCACGGACCTCCCCGTCGACTGCCGGCTCGACCTCGAGCGCGACCTCGACGGCGGCGTCCGTCTCGTTGAAGAGGTGTACCGCGATGCCGCCGTCCGGCGAGCGGATCGCGACTCGCCACAGACCCGGCAGGGCATCCCCGTCCACCGAGAGGACCACGGAACCGGGCGGGGCGGTCCGTGAGACCTGCGAGAGGATGTGGAACAGCGGCGTGACGTAGACCTCCGGCCCGTCGACGAGGATCGGCGCGAGGCAGTGGTTCCCCACGTGGTTGGGACCGCCGTTCCGCTCGAGCACGAGGTTCCAGTCGACCCAGCCGCCGAGGCGGTGGGCCAGCCCCCCGACCAGGTCGCGCGCATACCGGAAGGCGGGCGCGTAGGGCGGGTGATCGCGCTCCGGCTCGGGCGCCCAGTGCCAGCCCCAGTCGGTCGCGAGCTTCTTCCAGAACCACGAGTCAGCTCGCCACCACGGCGTGGGCGCGCCCGGCCCGCGCGGCGCCCCCGGCGCGAAGACGCTGTCGATGCAGCCCTCGGTCTGGATGATGGGCCGGTCCGGGAAGGCCGCGTGGTGGGACTCGAGCTCCTCCTCGTAGACCCGGAAGGTCGAGTCGTACCAGTGGACGGCCGTGCCCCAGGCGTGGCGCCCCGCAGCGGGATCCGACAGCACGGCCCCGGCGAACGCCCGCATCCCACAGCGGTTCTGGTCGTAGACCAGGATGCGGGGTCCGAGCCCTCGCGCCTCGAGCATCCGTCCGAGTGTGGCCACGTACGCCGCCTGCTCACCCGGCTCCATCTCCATCGACTCCCAGGCGCCGTCGTTGCCGTGGGGCTCGTTGACCGGCGTGAGCGCCCAGACGTCGAGTCCCTCGCGCGCCATCTCCTCGCAGTACCGCGCGGTGTACCGGGCAAAGGTCTCGTGGTGCTCGGGGAGCAGCCGCCCTCCCCGCCGGGCCTCGCGGTCGTGGAAGCGTCCGTTGTCCTTCATCCAGGGGGGAGCGGTCCACGGCGAGGCGATGATCCGGAAGTCCGCCCCGGGGACCGCGCGTGCGTCCCGGAGCAGGTCGAGGAGCCCGTTGGCCCGGTCCGCGTCGAGAGAGAAGTCCGCAAGCGACCGATCCGCCGTCGGTGCGTGGCTGTAGCTCCGTGTGCTGAAGTCGCAGCTGCCGATCGGCGTCCGGACGAGGCTGAAGCGGGCGCCTCCGGGCCCGAAGGCGGCCTCGAGCACCCGCCTCCGCGTCATCGTTGCGAGGCCCGCGAGCGCGGCCGCGGCGGCTCCCGTGAGCGAGCTACCGATCCCGTGGACCGTCTGGCGCGGCTGCGAAGGACGAACGAGCAGATGGACCCGCGGGGCGGCGCCAGTCGGTCGCAGGGCGCGGAGCGGCAGGACGCGCTGGGCGTCACCCCGCGCAGACGTGAGGACGGCATGCATCGGGTCCACGCTATCCCGCGACCGTCTCGCCGGAAGCGGCCACCCGACGCACCGGATATGGGTGCGGTCATGGCCCTCGTGGTGCTCGTCCCCGCCCGCAACGAGGCACCCCGGATCGGGGCGCTCCTCGACGACGTCGTCGCGACCCTCCCTGGAGCGCCGGTCATCGTCGTGGACGGGCACAGCACAGACGAGACTGCCCGTGTCGCCCGGCGCCGGGGCGCGGTCGTGGTCCCGCAGGAGGGCGCCGGCTACGCCAGCGGCCTCCGGACGGGGTACCGCTTCGCTCTGAGGAACGGGGCGACCCGACTGCTCCAGCTCGACGCCGACGGCCAGCACCCGCCAGCCGCGCTGCCCCTGATGCTCGACGCCCTCGACGAGGCCAACCTCGTGATCGGGAGCCGGCAGGGCACGGCGAGTCCGGGCGCGGTGCTCCGGAAGGCCGGGAACGCCGCCCTCGCGCTGGCGGTGCGCGCACTCACCGGGGTCCCGCTGGGCGACGTCACCAGCGGGCTCCAGGCGCTGGACCGCACGGCCCTGCAGCGACTCGCCCCGACCTTCCCCACGGACGTCGCCGACGCGAACGTCCGGGTCCTCGCTCTGCGGCTCGGCCTCCGTGTCGCAGAGATCCCCGTCAGCATGCGCACCCGCGACGACGGCGCCAGCATGCATGACGGACCGGCGGGGGTCCGCAACTTCGGTCGCTCGCTGCGCGCGGTCGTGCGGGAGGCGCTGACACCGGTCGACGCCACAGACCACCGGCCGGACACAGGCTCCCGTGTCGACTGAGGCTGCGGCCGGTGGACTGGGGGTCGCCATCATGGCTGGTGGTGTCGGTCGACGCCTCGCGGCGGTGACCGGGGGCGGACCGAAGGCACTGGCCCCGTTCGGCAGCGGCACCCTGCTCGACCACCAGCTGGCCCGCGTCGCGCCGCTCCAGCCGGAGTGCGTCGTCGTCCTCGGTCATCACCACGCCGCTGCGGTCGGCGCTGCGCTCGGAGACCGGGGGGAGATGCGGGTGGAGGACCGCCCCCTGGGGACGGCGGGTGGGCTGTCCCTGCTGCCCGACGGCCCGGCCCGATGGCTGGTCCTCAACGTCGATCACGTCTCGGACGTCGACCTCGAGGCATTCTGTGCCGCCTTCCAGCCCCCCGCCATCGCCGCGACGACCGAGGTTCCCGTGGTCGTGGACGAGGGCGTCGTGACGCTCGTCGGGGACCGGCTGACGGCCTGGCAGGAGCGCCCGGTGCTGCGGTTCCCCGTGACCACGGGCCTGTACGTCTTCGCCGCCGCCGCCCTACGAGCCCACCTCGACGGCGGTCTGATCGACATGCCTGACCTCGTGCGGCGTCTCATGCCGGACGGCGTCCATGCGTGGCGCCATCCGGGGGGATGGTTCGACGCGGGCACGCCGGAGCGGCTCGCTGCAGCCGAGCGATGGTGGTCGGCACGCTGAGCTGCCCCGCGGGCGCGAGGCGCCTGCAGCCCTGGCAGATGTCCGACGGCAGCGTCGGATTCTCGGACACCCCTCGGCGAGAGTGCCCGTCCCGACGCGGGCACACTCCTTGCTCCCACCCATGGCGCAACCCAAGCGCCGCGGGAGCGGCATCGGAGCAACCATGAACGGAATCAACCACGTCACCCTCGTCGGCCACGCGGGGGCCGACCCCGAGGTCCGGACCACCCCCCGCGGAGACACCGTCACCAGGCTCCGGCTCGCGACGAACCATGGAGTCCAGCGAGAGGGCGTCTGGATCCAGCAGACCGACTGGCACGACATCGAGCTGTGGGGCCGGCAGGCCGAGACCGCCGCGCGCTTCGTGCGGAAGGGCTCGGTCGTCGGGATCGAGGGCGGCCTGCGGGTCGACAGCTGGACGGACAAGGACGGCCAGCGCCGCAGGAAGATCTTCGTCCGCGCTGCACGCCTGCACCTGTTGGGCCGTCCGAGGGCCGCGCCGGAGGCCGACGGAGCG
>Ga0181594_10005522_pt1 | contig 11060 bp, 8 predicted proteins | sample 071ome_18_FD_145603 | JGI IMG/M metagenome (GOLD analysis project Ga0181594, IMG submission 145603) | Coastal salt marsh microbial communities from the Groves Creek Marsh, Skidaway Island, Georgia - 071413BT metaG (spades assembly) | ecosystem: Environmental > Aquatic > Marine > Intertidal zone...
CGTGCTGATCTTCCTTCGTCATCCGAAACACCTCCCGCCCAAACTGGGCAATCATAAAGGTGTCTCGCGAGCCACGGCATGGCTACAGCCGCCAGCCTGAGCCGCCTGCATCAATACATCGGTCGGTATAGTCTGACATTTCCCAAATGTGACCCCCGGCAGGGACATTTGCCTCGACCAAGGCCTCGGCTTGGCGTTCGGGATGACCGGGCAGGGGATCAATAGCGCCGGGCGAGGGCGCTCCGGCGCCCGTTCGCTTACTAGGCCGCCTCCTTCTTCCGGCTGGCCTTCTTACGCTCGTGCGGGCACAGCAGCGCCTTGCGCAACCGGATCGACGTGGGCGTCACTTCGACCATCTCGTCGTCGTCGATGTAGGCGATCGCTTGCTCCAGGCTCATCACCGTCGGCGGGGTGAGGCGGATCGCATCGTCCTTGCCGGTCGAGCGGAAGTTGGTAAGCTGCTTGGACTTGAGCGGGTTGACCTCAAGGTCTTCCGGCTTGGCGTTCTCGCCGATCACCATGCCTTCGTAGACCTTGGACTGCGGACCGAGGAACAAAACGCCGCGCTCTTCCAGCGCATTCAGGGCATAACCGACGGCTTCGCCGGCGCAATTGGAGATCAGAACACCGTTGATCCGGCCCTCGATCGCACCCTTGTAGGGCCCGTATTTCTCGAACAGGCGGTTCATGATGCCGGTGCCGCGCGTGTCGGAGAGGAACTCTCCGTGGTAGCCGATCAGGCCGCGCGAGGGCGCGGAGAAGGTGATCCGGGTCTTGCCCTGGCCCGAGGGACGCATTTCGGTCAGTTCGGCCTTGCGGCGCTGCATCTTCTCCACGACCGTGCCCGAATACTCGTCGTCGACGTCGATCACGACGGTTTCATACGGCTCGGTGCGGTTGCCCGCCTCGTCGGTCTGGAACAGCACGCGCGGGCGGGAGATACCGAGTTCGAAGCCTTCGCGGCGCATCGTCTCGATCAATACACCGAGCTGCAATTCGCCGCGCCCGGCGACCTCGAGGCTGTCCTTGTCGGCGCTTTCGGTGACGCGGATGGCGACGTTGGTTTCGGCTTCGCGCAAGAGCCGGTCGCGGATCATGCGGCTCGTCACCTTGTCGCCCTCGCGACCAGCGAGCGGGCTGTCGTTGACGGCAAAGCGCATCGCGAGCGTCGGCGGATCGATCGGCTGGGCTGAAATGGGATCGCTGACCTCGGGTGCGGCGATTGTGTTCGACACGGTCGCCTTTTCGAGACCCGCGATTGCTATGATGTCGCCGGCGCGCGCCTCGTCGACCGGCACCCGGTCAAGCCCGCGGAAGGTCAACAGCTTGGTCGCACGGCCGCTTTCGATGACATTGCCCTCGGCATCGAGCGCGCGGATCGGGTCGTTGATCCTGATCGTGCCGGACTGCACCCGGCCGGTGAGCACACGGCCCATGAAGTTATCGCGGTCGAGCAGGGTGGCGAGAAAGCTGAACGGTGCGTCGGTTTCCAGCGCGGGCGGCGGGACATGATCGACGATCAGCTTGAACAGCGGCTCGAGCGTGCCTTCGCGGGCCTCGATGTCCTCGCTGGCGTAGCCGTTGCGGCCCGAAGCATAGAGCACCGGGAAATCGAGCTGCTCGTCACTGGCGTCGAGTGCGACGAACAGGTCGAACACCTCGTCGAGCACTTCGCTGGCGCGCTGGTCGGGCCGGTCGATCTTGTTGACGACGACGATCGGCTTGAGGTCGAGGCCCAGAGCCTTGCCGGTGACGAACTTGGTCTGCGGCATCGCGCCCTCGGCGCTGTCGACCAGCAGGATGACGCCATCGACCATCGACAGGATGCGTTCGACCTCGGCGCCGAAATCGGCGTGGCCGGGCGTGTCGACGATGTTGATGCGGACCGCGCCATCCGGTGCGGCCCATTCGATCGAGGTCGGCTTGGCTAGGATGGTGATGCCACGCTCGCGCTCGAGATCGTTGGAATCCATCGCGCGTTCTTCCACCCGCTGGTTGTCGCGGAAGGTGCCGGATTGGCGGAACAACTGGTCGACGAGCGTGGTCTTGCCATGGTCGACGTGCGCGATGATCGCGATGTTGCGCAGGGGAAGCGGGGCGGTCATGCGAGGGCCTCGTGAATGAATGGGCGTGTCTGGAACGGGTTGCGGCCAAAATGTTGCACCGCACAATTGGCGCGCCCTTAGCCTTTTCTGTCGACAGGAGCAAGCGTGGAAGCGGCGATTTTGCTTCCTTCACTGCAAGCGACTTGATACTAGCGCGCATTGGCTTTGTGCCGATCCGCCGAATAAAAACATAGGGCGGGAATAACTGATCAGTATTGGTCGAGAGGGACGCTATGAAATCAATTATTCACACCAATAGCCTTGGTGCTCGTCTGTTGGCGGGCGCCGCCCTGTGCAGCCTGGCCGTTCCGGTTGCCCCTGCCTGGGCGCAGGAAGAAGGCAGCGCGCCTCCTGCCGAGGCAGAGGTATACGAGGACGCGATCATCGTTACTGCCACCAAGCGCGAGGCAACGCTGCAGGAAATTCCCGTCGCCGTCTCGGTGACCAGCGGCGCGACGATCGAGCAGGCGCAGATCCGTGACCTGAAAGACCTGTCCTCGCTGGTCCCGTCGCTGCGCGTCAACACGCTGCAAAGTTCGGCCAACACCAATTTCATCATTCGCGGGTTCGGCAACGGTGCAAACAATGCCGGTATCGAGCCATCGGTCGGCCTGTTCATCGATGGCGTCTATCGTTCGCGCTCGGCGGCGATGATCGCCGACCTGCCCGATGTGGAGCGGGTCGAAGTCCTGCGCGGCCCGCAGTCGACCCTGTTCGGCAAGAACGCTTCGGCAGGCATCATCTCGATGACCACCAAGAAGCCGGAGTTCGAGCTGGGCGGCATGATCGAAGCGAGCTACGGCAATTTCGATGCGATGGTCCTGAAAGGCTACGTCACCGGGCCCTTGTCCGACACCATTGCAGCCAGCCTTGGCGGCGCGATCAATAAGCGAGACGGCTATGTGCGCGATCTTGCGCTCGGCACCCGGTCCGACGAACGCGATCGCTGGTCGTTACGCGGCCAGGTGCTGTTCGATTCGGGCGACGCGCTCCAGGTGCGGCTGATCGGCGACTATGGCAAGATCGACGAGATTTGCTGCTCGGTCGTCAACCTGCGCCAGTCGGATTCAACACTTGCCATTATCGCGCCGTCGCCGATCGGCCTTGGCGGACAGATTTCCGATTTCCGCACGCCCTTCGCTGACGAGATCTACAGCAATTTCGCTTCGATCAACGAGATCGAGAACTGGGGCATTTCCGGCCAGATCGATTATGATTTCGGCAATGTGAAGCTGACCTCGATCACGTCCTATCGCGGGGTCGATGCGATCACCGATCAGGATTCCGACTTCACCAGTTCGGACCTGATCGGTCGCAATTTCCAGGATGTGAACATCAAGACCTTCACCCAGGAACTGCGTGCCGACATACAGTTCGGCGATCGGGTGAACGCGCTGCTTGGTGCATATTACTTCAACGAAAAGATCAATCAGTCGAACCAGTTGCTGTTCGGCGCCGATTTCCGCGGCTATGCCGACCGCCTGATCCGGGGCCAGTCGAACAATGCCTTCAATGTCGCGGCGGTCGAGGGGCTGCTTGGCGCGCTCCAGGGCAATCCGGCGCTTTATGCCGGGCAATTCTTCGGCAATCGTCGGGGGCTTACCGAGGCCTATCGCCTGAAAGACGAAGCCTTTTCGATTTTCGGCCAGATCGACTTTGAAGTGACCGACCGGCTGACGCTCACCGGCGGTCTCAACTATACCAAGGACAAGAAGCGTTTCTCTACGGACACCACGTCCGACGAAGTGTTCTCGGCGCTTCCGCTTGCCGATTTCGTCCCCGGAGCGACGCAGCTGTTCGTTGCCCAGGGAGTCGCAGCAGCGCTCGGCAATCCCGGCGGAATCGCAACACCGGCGCAAATCCAGGCGATTGCCTCCGGCGCCCTCGGCGCGGATGCGCAGGCCGCTTATAACACGATCATTGTTCCAACCGCGGTTGGAACTGCCAGCCAGCTTCTCGCCCTGAGACCGCTGCAATTCCTGCCGCCGTTCCAGAATTTGCCAAACGTGGCGGAAAGGGGCCGGGTTAGCGATAGCAATGTCGCCTTCGCCCTTTCGGCGAATTACGAGATTACCGATTCGACCAGCGTCTATGTGCGGTATGCGACCGGCTACAAGGCCGCTTCGGTGAACCTCTCGCGTGACAGCCGCCCGACCGCTCCCGCGCTTGCGCAACTGGTTGCGGCGAACCTAGCGGTGCCCAATCTCAGATCAGGCAGCCGTTTTGTCGGGCCGGAGGAGTCGACCGTTTACGAGATTGGCCTGAAAGGAAACTGGGGCATCGCCTCGGCCAACATCGCCGTGTCCAAGCAGGAGATCAAAGGCTTCCAGTCCAACCTGTTCACCGGCACCGGTTTCTTCCTGGCCAATGCCGGCAAGCAGTCGGTCGACGGTTTCGAGTTCGAGGGACGCCTGAAACCGATCGATCCGCTGACGATTACGTTCGCGGCCACCTACCTCGATTCGAAGTATGACAGCTTCCTGCTCTCCGGGGTCGGCGACCTCACCGGCACGAAGGTTGCCGGTGTTACGCCGTTTTCCATGACCCTTGGCGCACAATACGATCACGAGTTCGACAGCGGCGACAGCCTTATCCTGCGCGCCGACTATCATTACGAATCGTCGTTCAAGCTGGTCGAGGGGCTGCCAAACCTGGTGGTCAAGAACCCGATCACCGGCGAAGTGATCAGCACCGCACCCGCGATTGCTGCCGCAACCGAATTCAAGCAGAACGTCCACGACCTCAACGCCTCGATCACCTATGCCATGGAGATGGGGCTTGAGTTCACGATCTGGGGCCGCAACCTGCTCGATGACCGGATGATCCGCCAGATCTTCGACTCGCCGGCCCAGATCGGATCGATCTCCGGCTATCCCAACCAGCCGCGCACCTACGGGGTGGCGGTGCGCTATCGGTTCTGAATTTCGGCCGGGAGCCGCAATGTGGCGGTTCCCGGCTTGATTCCAGCAGGATAGGATTGGAATAGGACTGTGAAATTCTCCCTGATTTAGGGGGTTCGCGGTGCGCATTTCGCTGATAGTCTGCCACATTCCTTACTTTGGGGAATGAGGAGGGCAAAATGCTGGATTGGGCTATACTGCCGTTCAAGCGCTATTTCGATTTTTCAGGCCGCTCGCGACGCATGGAGTACTGGTCGTTCGTGGTGCTGGTTTTGTTGGTCTATATCGTTCTGGTCGGCATCATGATGGCTGGTGGCTTGTCGCTTGCGGCGTTGAGCGGTGACCCGGCGGCGGCTGCAGAGTTGGAGATGGGTCCAGTATTCTACCTGGGAGCCGGGTTGCTGGCACTGTTCGGGCTGGCGGTCATCATCCCAAGCATTGCTGTCGTTGTGAGGCGGTTTCACGATCGCGATATGAGCGGGTGGTGGTATCTGGGCTTTATCGTTGCGTCGATGATCCCCTTCGTGGGCTTTATCGCCAGCATCGCCTTGCTGGTCCTGATGTTCCTGCCGGGAACGCCGGGGCCCAACCGTTTCGGCCCTGATCCCAAGGATCCGGGCAGCGCCGAGGTATTCGCCTGACCGCAGAGGCAGAAGGGCGTGGCGGGGATGGCGGGGCGAGCGAGCCCCGCTGTCCGGTCGTATTGACAGGGAGCACATTTGCGATGGACGAATTGCGGCGACTGCTGGGCAAAGGGAACAACTTCCTCTGGCTGTACCTCGCGCTCATGGTCCCGACCTACATCCTGCCCTACATGGGCTCGAACTCGCTGCTCGCCGGCGTTGCCACCCTTGGTGCGACGGCTCCGCAGTTTGTTCTCCATCTTCTCTGCCTGATCGCGCTGTGCGTTTTCGCGCAGATACGCGGCAAGATCATCGGCAAGACCTGGCTCGTGGCCCTGCCGGTCGTCGCAGCCATCTTCGACCTGACACCGATCCTGAACTGGATCCCGCTGGTGCCGACCGCGCTGCATGTGGCCGCTCTGGTGGTCGTAATGAGGGACGATGCGGATATCCCGCCGCCGGAAGATACGTTCTCCTAGAAGCCTCTAAAGTTCCCGCAGCGCCTGCGCCGGTTTGGCGCGCAACAGCGGCAGCGAACCGGCAAGCGCGAAGGCAATGACTAGCGACGCGCCGGAAAGCAGTACGGCCAGGACTCGCGGCCAGTCGGGCAGCCAGTCGAATTCGTACATCTGCGTCATGACCGCCCAGCCGATCGCGCTGCCCAGCACCAGCGCCACACCTGACAGTACCAGCGCGAGCAAGCCGTATTCGGCCAGTTGCAGCATCAACAGCTGCCTGCGGCTTGCGCCGAGCACCCGCAGGACGACATTGTCGTAAAGCCTGCTGGCTCGCGCCGCCGCGATGGCGCCCAATAGCACTGCCAGTCCCGCGAGCACCGCGACCGAGGCCGCGGAGAGAATCGCGGCCGACATTTGCGACAGCAGCCCGCGCGCCTCGCGCAGCAGGTTACCGGTCTCGATCACCGAGGACGTGGGGAAGGTGCGCACCAGTTCCCCGAGCAGGCCCTTGCTGGTCGCGCCGGGCGGCAGATTTATGGTTGCGGCAAGGTTGTGCGGCGCGTCGGCGAGCGTATTGGGCGAGAACACCAGCACATTGTTGAAGCCCATGTCCTCCCAGTCGATCCGCCGGATCGAGGCGACGCGGGCGCTGCGCTCGACCCCGAGCACACCCACGGTCAGCATGTCGCCGACTTCCAGGCCGATGGCGTCAGTCAGCTCGTCCTCGACCGAGACCTGCGGCTCGCCCTGCCAGTCTTTCGGCCACCACTTTCCGCGCACGACCTCGTTGCCTTCGGGCAGCTCGTCGGCGTAGGTCACGCCGCGCTCACCGCGCAGGGCCCAGGCATCGTCGGGCAGGTTTTCGGGATCGAGGGTATCGGTCCGGGTCATTGCCCCTTCCGGCCCGAAGGCAAGGATCCGCGCGCGCAGGGCGGGGACGGTGCGCACTTCGGATTGTGGCGCCGTACGGGTAACGGCCTCGCGGAATTCGGCCTCTTGGTCCCTTGGCACGTCGATTACGAAATAGTCGGGGGCCTCGCGCGGCACGCGCGCCGCGATGTTGCCCTGCAGGCTGGTCTGCAGCGCGGCGAGCAGCACGAAAGTGGAGAGGCCGAAACCGAGCGCGGTGACCAGGGCGCCGGTCTGCGCACCGGGCCGGTGCAGGTTCGCGAGCCCCGCCCGAAGCACCGGATCGCGCGGACGCGGCATGCGGGCTGCGACCTGGCGGATCGCAAGGCCCAGCAGCGCCAGCAGGCCGAGCACGCCCGCCGCGCCGAGCAGGAACAGCACGCTCAGCCTGGGGTTGCTTGCCGTGGCCAGCACCAGCGCCGCAAGAATGGCAAGTCCGCCGCCCACCGGCAGCGCCAGAGCCTTTGCCGATACCGCCAGCGGGCTGATCCGCGCGCGCATCAGCGCCATGGCGGGCCAGGTCCGCGCGCGCAGCAGTGGCGGCGCGGAAAAGATCAGCGCAACGATAAGGCCGTAAGTGCTGGCCATCGCCAGCGCGCGCCCGTCGATCACGAAGCCAGCCGTGATCGGCAGCAGGCCCTCAAGCAGGCTCCCCAGCATTGGCGTGACAAGCAGTCCGGCGACAAGGCCTGCTGCGCTCCCGACCAGTGCCGCGGTGCCGATTTGCAGCAGGTAGATCCGGGCAATGTCGTCGCCGGTCGCGCCAAGGACCTTCAGTGTGGCGACGCTGGACCGACGTGCTTCCAGATAGGAGGAAACCCCGCCGCCGATGCCGATCCCGGCGATTACCAGCGCGGCAAGGCCGACCATGATCAGGAATTCGCCCATACGCGAAACGAAGCGGTCGGTCCCCGGCGCGGCGTTGTCGCGGGTGCGAAACTCGAATCCTGCAGAGGGGAACCTTTTCTCGATCTCCTCCGTCGCTGCTTTCGGATCTGCGCTGCCCGGCAACAACACGCGGGTCTTGCTCTGGAACATCGCGCCCGGCGAGGTCAGACCGGCCTGCTCGGGAACCTCCTTGCGCACAATCGCGACGTTGCCGAGGTTGAACCCTTCGCCGAGCTGTTCGGGCTCATTGGCAATGATGCCGCCGACCGTGAGCGTTGTTCCTCCGATGGTAACGCTGTCGCCCTTACCGACGCCCAGGCGCTGGGCCGTTCCTGGGGCAAGGTAGAGCTCTTGCGGCGCCGGTGCAGCCACGTTGCGACCGTCCTGCAACGCCAGCTTGCCGACCATCGGCCAGGCCTCGTCCACCGCCTTGAGCGCAACCGGCGCAGACAATTCACCGGCCAAGGCAATCGCCTGCATCCGGTATCCGGTCGAGGAGGGCCCGAACTGGCGCACGAAAGCCATTTCCTCCTGCGAAAGGCCGCGCTGCCAGACGCGCACCTCAATATCGCCGCCGAGTACCTCGCGCCCACGGCGTTCCAGTTCGCCGGTGATGGAGCCGGTCAGGGTGCCGATCGCCGCGAGCGCGCCGACGCCGAGGAAGAGGCAGACCAGCAGCAGCCGCAGGCCCCGGAAGCGGGCGTTGAGGTCGCGCCGCGCGATCCGCCACGCGGTGGGCCAGGGAAGCGCGTTAGCCATCCGCCGCGGTATCGCTCGCGATTTGACCATCGGCGAGCGTCACCACCCGCTCGCAGCGTTCTGCCAGCGCAGGGTCATGGGTGATCGTCACCAGGGTCGCGCCGGTCTCGGCGCGGCGCGCAAGCAGCAGGTCCATGATCGCCTCGCCGGTTGCCTTGTCGAGATTGCCGGTCGGCTCGTCGGCGAAGATGAGGGCAGGGTGCGGCGCGGTGGCGCGGGCGATGGCGACGCGCTGCTGCTCGCCGCCCGAAAGCTGCGTGGGATAGTGGGTGAGGCGGTGGGCGAGGCCGACTGATTCCAGTTCCGCTGCCGCGCGTTCGCTCGCATCGGCCATGCCCGCCAGCTCCATCGGCGTCGCGACATTTTCCAGCGCCGTCATCGTCGGCAGCAGGTGGAACGCCTGAAGGACAATCCCGATCCGGCCGCGCCGGGCCATGGCCAGGCCGTCCTCGTCCATCGTCGCGAAATCCTGTGCCGCGACGGTCAGCGCGCCCGAGGTCGCGCGCTCAAGCCCGGACAGTACTGCCATCAGCGAGCTCTTACCCGAACCCGAGGGGCCGAGCAGCGCCAGCGTCTGGCCCCTTGGCACCTTCAGATCGATGCCGCGCAGGATCTCGACCGCACCGCTGCCTTCGCCCAGAGTGAGCATGAGACCACGCGCGTCGATCACAAGTTCGCAAGGGGGGCTTGTCACGCGCGCGCAATGGCATAGTCAGGGTACGCCCCACAAGGAGCCAGTTGTATGAAAATGTACTGTGTCCCCATCCTGATGCTGGCCTTGCTGTCAGCATGCGGCGAGACGCAGCAGTCAACCCCTGCGCCCACGGATGTTGCGGCAGAGCCGGAATCCGACGCGCTGCCGGTCATGGGCCCGGAAATGCGGATTTTCGCGTTCGGCGACAGCTTGCTTGCAGGGTACGGCCTGGAAACCGGCGAAGGCTATCCGGCACGGCTGGAAGCGGCGCTGAGGGCGCGTGGGATAAATGCGCGGATGATCGACGCGGCGGTATCAGGCGACACCTCGCAGGCCGGGGCGCAGCGGCTGGCCTTCGCGCTCGATGCGCAGGATACAAAGCCCGATCTCGCGGTGGTATCGCTTGGCGGTAACGACATGCTGCGCGGCCTGCCGCCCGAGGAGACGCGCAAGTCGATGGATGCGATCCTGGGTGAGTTCGATAAACGCGGGATCGAGGTCGTTGTCCTCGGTATGCTGGCGGCGCCCAATCTGGGCAAGGACTATGCGGACAGGTTCAATCCGATCTACCCTGCGCTGGCCAAAGCCCATGGCGACACGCTGGTGCCGTTTTTCATGCAGCCGCTGCTGGAAAATCCTGATCTGATTCAGCCGGACAAGGTGCATCCCACCGCGCAGGGCGTGGAAGCGATGGTCGCAACGACGGTGGATGCCGTGGCAGGGGCCTTGTCGGAAAGTCGCGGCAAAGAACCGTCAGTCCCGGAGTAGAGACGCCCATGTCCAAATATGACCATCTTTTCGGCAAGGAGCTGGGAGAGGGAACCTGGTCCTGGGACTCCGACTATGCGCTTCTCTACGCTGTCGGTGTCGGGGCAGGATTGGACAATCCGCTGCTCGAGCGGCAGTTCACCACGGAAAACGCGCCCGGCATGCCGCAGCAGGTCATTCCCAGTTTCATCACGGTGATGCGGCCTCCGTCGGACTGGACGCAGGCGGTGGACTGGTTCGAAGGCAAGCAATATCCGGTCGGCCTTGTTCACGGTGAGCATTCCATCGAGCTGATGCGGCCGATACCAGCCAGCGGCGAGGTGCGACTGTCCCAGCGCCTGGTCGGCATTTTCGACAAGGGCAGTGGCGCGTTGGCAATTTCCGAGACCCGGATCGCGCTGGCCGATACGGGCGAGCTGCTTGGCCGGACCCGCATGGGCGGCTTTGCGATTGGGCGCGGCGGTTTCGGCGGGCCGCGCAATCCGCCGGACGCAGTCGATTGGGTCCGTCCCGACAGGGAGCCGGATCTGATCGTCTCGCTACCGACCGGCCTCAACCAGACCCTGATCTACCGCCTGCTCGGTGACCGCAACCCGCATGGCACCGATCCTGAAAAGGCGCGCGCCGACGGGTTCGAGAAGCCCGTGTTCCTTGGGCTTGGCACCTATGGCGTGGTGTGCCGGGCGCTGCTTCGCGGATTGTGCGATGGTGACGTTGCGCGCTTTGGCGCGATGAGCGGCCGATTTTCGGAAGCCGCATATCCCGGCGACCGGTTCGACACGCTGATCTGGCGAAACGGAGAAGGCGCGCAGTTTCAGGTGCTGGCGAACGGCGAACGAGTTGTGTTCGATCGCGGCCAGTTCCGTTTTTCGGGTTGAGGGCTTGCCGTCGATCAAGCCAAGCCGATCAAGAATGCCACAGAGGAGAATGACCATGACGCCGCGTAATCTTGCAGG
>Ga0181594_10005527_pt1 | contig 11056 bp, 6 predicted proteins | sample 071ome_18_FD_145603 | JGI IMG/M metagenome (GOLD analysis project Ga0181594, IMG submission 145603) | Coastal salt marsh microbial communities from the Groves Creek Marsh, Skidaway Island, Georgia - 071413BT metaG (spades assembly) | ecosystem: Environmental > Aquatic > Marine > Intertidal zone...
GAAGGTGAAATTCGCAATGCCGTTACCATCATTCAACAGCGTCGTCTGAGTGGCGTTTTTCTTTGTCTCGTCATACACCGCCTGTGGGTAAGCGGCGGTACGGCGAGTTTCATACACCGGCATTTTGTAAGTATCAGGGTACTTAGCAAACATCGCCTTCTGACCATCCGTTAGATTCGCAGCGTACTCCTGGTAGTTGGCACCGGTGATAACAAATTTCGGTTTATCACTGGCAAACGGATTTTCCAGCCGACCGTTTTTATCGACGGCACCAGCATCCTGACCAAGGCCACCGGTCCAAGCTGGGATATTACCCTGAGCAGCTTTGACCGCACCAATCGGAGTGAACTCAGTACCTAACTTTGCTGCATCGGCCTCAGAGACAGCGCTATGCGCTGTCCCTACCAAAATGGAAAGTGCAGCCGCCGCACCCCATTGTTTAAATTGTTGTTTCAACATAATAAAAACCTCTGTCGCTGGTTAAATTTTCTGGCTCAGAACGAATACTTAACTGCCAGACTAACGTTATCTCGGTCTTTGAGCTGGTTATAGCGGCCGCCCGAGAAGTTGGTGTAATTGACGTCAATCGATGTCTGGTTCAGATATAGGAAGTTAACCCCCAGACCTGCGGTCAAACGATCATCAATGAACTGCGACGCTGGCTCTGGCCCATAGCCTTTGTCATAAGCCAAATTCACGTTCGGTGTAATATTCATACCAGCGAATGCATTGTTGTAGGTCAGGCCAGCACGGAAGCGCACACCACCGGAGAGCTCCGTCACATACCCGTCATCCGTACAATTGTCCGGGTTCACATTCGAAGAGGTACCACCGTTTAAACAATAATTATTGTCACCACCGCCAGCGAACACGCCATCGTTATTACCAATACCGTACGCACCGGAACGGCCGTAACGTGCGTCGTCTGTACTTGGCAACTCCGGAATGTAGGCAACACCAATTTCACCCACCATCGCCAGACGATCAGCGCCCAGCACACGGTCAAAGAAGAGAATCATGGTCGACTGTGCCTGCCACACATCAAACTCGTCATAACCTTTTGCAAGTTTGCCGTAGAGATCTTCCGCGCTACCGCCTTCCTCAGCACGCTGCTGATACAAGCGGCTCCATGGCGCACCATTACCAGCCAGAATCAGCTCAAAGGCGTTCCACTGGATTGGATAGTCCGGTTTGTAGCTCAGTTCACCTGATACAGACGCACCCCACTCCGTACTGCGAGCAAAGGAAATACCCGCAATCTGGATGTCTTCTGGGTAGGCAATCTGATACAGCGGACGGTACGTATCGTAATCCGGATTAGGATTTACCTGCAGATTGGCCTCGCCGGTTGGGCTCAGTACACCAAGCAAGTCCTGATTGGTCACAGCACCATTAATAAACGGCAAACGACTGTGGATATTCATGTAATACAAACCAAACTCGGTATCACCCAACTGCTCTGCATACCAGCGAAGGGCCACACCGTATTGGCCTGAATCGCGCGGTTCATCGTCCTCAATACGTTCAGTTACTGGCGACACACGCTGAGAGAGTGGTGCACCACGCTCAATTTCAAAGTCGCGGAAAGCGATGATGTCCTGCTCCGCTGGCTCACCGCCCAGAATTACCGGGCCACAGCCATCGGCCACGAAATCGGTGGTAGAGAAGAAGGTACCGCACGGGTCACTACGGGTGTGATCCCATTCAAGCTGGTAAAATGCTTCCAGAGTGACATCGGCAGTCAGACCAATCGAGGTGTAGAGCATATTGACGGGCAATAATGCCTCTTTCAATTCCGCACCTGGCTTACGGAATGCGCCGGCATCCACCGGGTTGATGCTATTTACACCGCCTTGGATAAAGGTACTTTCACCCCAGCTCAGTACCTGCCGACCCAGACGAACACTCACTGGAGTATCTCCCAGGTAGTAATCAGCAAACACAAACGCATCCAGAATTTCTGCACCTGCGCCTACGGCGTCTTTGGTCTCATCATTGAACGGTTTGAAGTCCGTCCCCTGATCCATGATGGCGTTATCGTAGAAAGCGCGAGCACGGAAGAATGCACCATAATTACGGTAGCTCACCTCGAGATCACCTGACCACTTCAATACGTTGGTATACACATCGCCCTGACTGTAGTTCAGCGTACCATCGTCGTAGTTATACGACGAACCGGTGGTCTCCAGACCAAGCGCCGCACCATTACCCGGCATAATCTGGTTTTTATCGCGCTCTTCAACGCGCCAGCCGATACCGTACGAGAAGGTATTAGCGAGCTGGATATTCAGATCGCCGTTGCGGTATTCAATCGCTTGTGCTGCACCTACACTACCCGCCAGAGCTAACGCTAGCGGGGTTTTCTTAAACATTGAAATCATTGCATTTTTCATCGTTTTTATTCTCCGCAACTCAGTTAGATTCCAGAACGCTGGTATTAGTTGCTGCAACCGCACCCAGCTTGATGAAGGCTACTGACTGAGCAACCATCTCACCAAACGTTGCCTGATCATCAGCATTTGCGAATGTACTGTGCGTACCAGACGCAAAGCGTGTCTCGACGCGCAGCGGATCGCTTGTTGCCGTCGTATTCGCTTGATTCACCACTTCACTAGTACCCAACACAGTGGAGAGACCACGTGTGCCAGCCAAAGGCGCATAGGCGGTATCAATGGATGCTGGCAAGCCCAGTGCCGGAGCGAAGGCGCTGTATGGATTATTCCCATCGGCGAAATAGTCGAAGTTAGGTACTGTGTGGTCTGGCAGGAAAGTACCAATGACTTTGAATGCTTCTGGGTAAGAAATACCGCTCGCATCTGCAGGCAATGTATTACCGCCAACCATGTTGAACTGCAGGATTGGTGTGTCGGTTGACGCCAGCTCCAGTCCAGAACCCGCCGGATCCGTTCCATCAATCATGGACTGGAAGGTAAACATAAACTTCTCATAGCTGTCTGAACCCTGAGCAACGCCTGCATTACCTAACGCACCCACAATGCGTGGCGCAAAAATCGGAGAGTTCTCCAGCAGCTTGGTCAGGTTAGCACCGCCGTTACCCAGGATAACCCCTTTGATTTCGTTCAGATTGGTATTCCCCGCCAAAACCGCTGGATTGTTATTCACAGAAGAGAAGGTCGTAGCAACAATCGCACCTAACGAATGACCAACGACATAGACGTTGTTCAGGTCCAGTGGTGACGGATTTTGCACCAAGGTTCCGGTGTCTTCCTGCGACTGCAGCGCATCGTTGATGTTGCTCAGACTTGCATTCAGGTTGAGGAGATCGACGACGGACTGACGCAGGTTATCGCGGCCACGTGCGAAGTTGAACAAGTTGATGAATGCTGAGCCGGAGTCTCCTGCAGCATCGTCTCCGTATACGATATCAACACGCGCATTCACACTATTCTGATAGACATTATTATGGCGTTCGGCAGCAGCAATCGGCCCACCGAACAGTGCATTACCGTTCTGCTGGTTAATAGCAGCAGCCCATGGCGATCCAGTCTCAGCAGCTTTGTCGGCTTCCATATGGAACGGCAGCAGTACGTTGTCAACAGTGTCACCGTTTGCATTGGACGTCTTCGGCGCGACGCCATGCAAAGGCTGATCAATTGCGACCGTAGCAATGCATTGGTCTGCCAATGCGGCCGAGTAGATAGCGCCGTTACCACGGCTACCAGTAATACCGTGAACGTAAATAACAACCGGCACTGCTACGTCTGTTCCACACTCGGACTCCGAAGGAGCAGTCACCAAAACAGGAGCAACATTAAAATCTGGACTACCACCCTCATCCGTAATCAGCTCTGGCAGCGGATAGCGATAGGTGACATTGGTTGAGCCGTCATCATCGGTTGGCGGAGTCGTACCTGCCTCGTTACCCAACGCAGCGTCAAGAACTGCACCTACCTGTGTATTTGCCGTCCATGCTGCATCGGATGCCATGGTCGCCGTGATACCGGAAGCCGTGAGCTCTGTGGTTTTGTTGGCGGGCTCAAGGAAGTTTGGAAGGACTATTTGGCCCTGGAAGTAACGTGCTGTCGCACTAACACCAGTGCCGAAGTTCGCAGGTGATGCACCAGCAGACGCTACCAGGGTCGGAGAGCCACCACCCAGGATTGCTGTAATGTTATCTGTTGGTAGTTCCCCAGCCGTACCTGCCTCAATCAAGGCGTCGACCAGGGCGCCATTCACCAAAGTAACTGGGCGTGGAGCGGGCGCTGCTGCGAGATCATTGAGCGTAATCGGGTCTTCTGTCCCTGCTAGCATGCTCAGATCGGCTGAGGTAATTGCGCCATAGACCTTGCTCGGATAGATATCTAACGCTTTAGTAAACGCGATTTGCTGTGCAGTAACTCCAGCGAGGTCAGCGCCAGAAGGTTCGAGGTTACCGTTCACTGCCAGGAATACGGTTCTCGCCACGACATCCTCGAGCCCTATATTTGCAAACTGATCCGTAAGGTCTTCAGCCGCCTCAAGCTCCAGGTTATCAGCAACAAAGAGTGCTGGGTTTGCATAGCGCGTCAATACATCTGTGCTGCCATCCGTGGTTGTGGCGTACGCAAGAACGATATTGTCTTGTGTGATCGCACCACCGGTCGCACCAGTAAGGAATGCACCTGCGAGGCCTTCCCAGGCCTGCACCGCATCACGGACAGGCTGCAAAGCTTCGACTGGGAGTTGCACATCAGTGCGCAGGAGTTCGTATTCTGGTGAGGTGGTCAGAGGCTCACCTTGAGCGTCCAGAATGGAATTGGTCAGGGTAACCAAATACTTGGTCTTAGGATCAAGCGGTGTGAGCGGTGTCACCGCGATTGCATGCGTGCCATCAGACATTTCAACATAACGTGCATCGTAATCCTGTCCGCCAACAGGTTGGTCGCCCGCCGCTGCGAATGGATTGCCACTGGCCACGATGCTCGCAATATCCAACGCATCAATGCTTGCATTATCTTCTTTACTGGCTAACTCAATAAGGAAAACCGTCTGGCCAGGCACTACAGATGCATCGGTTAGAGGGCCTGTCACTGGAACAAAGAAGGTGGCCGTAGTAGACCAGCCCGCCAGGTCATTGATTGCCGTTGTTACTGGCGGAATCGTATCTGCAGTTGCAGCCGTTCCATCCGTAATTGCTGCCGTTGAGAACAATAAATCGGTGTTCAATGGCAGCTCGCGGCGAGCCGCAGAGAAGATAGGAAAATTATCTCCCGCCTGAATTTCTCCAGAGCCGGAGTTGACGGCAGTTAAATCAACGGAGGTGTCGCCGCCAGTTTTACAACCAGACAAGGTTGCAACTGACGCAGCAATCGCCAAGCTGAGCAGGGTCTTGTTAACCATAAGAGTACCTGTGTTGTGTTGTTATGCTTATGAAATGCGCCACCGGACATGGACTACCCACCGACTGGCATTGTCACGACTATAATCCCACCGCCTCATACCCTCATCACTCCAAAGTATGATTCCCCGATCGGAATTCTTGCGTTTTGTATCTAATCGTAATGAACCATAGTCGATAAACCGGCGCTCTCAAGCGGCTGGCCTGTGATTTACATTGTTCTTGACATAGAATGTGCGGCCTTTTTAAACAACCAGTTTCGGGAGATTCGCATGTCTCAACAGGATTCCGTCGTCATTGTTGCTGGCGCTCGCACACCTATGGGTGGGTTTATGGGTAGCCTCAGCACTGTATCCGCACCAGAGCTTGGCGCCATCGCCATTGCCGAAGCCGTTCAACGTTCCGGCCTGCAGCCTGCTGACATTCAAGAAGTCATCATGGGTAACGTATTGTCTGCAGGTTTGCGTCAGGGCCCGGCTCGTCAGGCGATGCGTAAGGCTGGCCTCCCGGACAACACTGGTGCTACCACCATCAACAAACTGTGTGGCTCTGGCATGAAAGCCACCATGATGGCTCACGATGCGATCAAAGCAGGTTCGGTCGACGTCGCCGTAGCCGGTGGCATGGAATCCATGTCAAAAGCACCGTACATTCTGGAAAACGCCCGTGGCGGTTATCGTATGGGTCACGGCGATCAGGCCAAAGATCACATGTTCTTCGATGGCCTGGAAGATGCCGAAACTGGCAAGCTGATGGGTGCCTTCGCGCAGGACATGTCTGACAAAAAAGACTACACCCGCGAGCAAATGGACGAATACGCGATTCGCTCTCTGAACCGCGCAAAAACCGCCATCGAGCAGGGTCTGAACACCGCTGAAATCGTACCAGTGACAGTAAAAAGCCGTCGTGGCGAGACTGTCGTTGAGCAAGACGAGCAGCCGTTCAACGCCAACATCGAAAAAATTCCGTCACTGCGTCCAGCGTTCGCGAAAGACGGTACGATTACCGCAGCAAATGCGTCATCTATCTCTGATGGCGCATCTGCTCTGGTACTGGCGCGTGAATCCGTCGCCGCAGAGAAAGGCCTGACGCCGGTTGCACGCATCGTAGCGCACAGCACTCACTCACAGCACCCGTCAGAATTCACCGCAGCACCTTGCGGTGCCATTGAGACTCTTCTGGCCAAAACTGGCTGGAACAAAGATGAAGTGGATCTGTGGGAAATCAACGAAGCGTTCGCCATGGTTGCTATGATGCCAATCGACGCATTCAATCTGGATGCTGAGAAAGTAAACATCTACGGCGGCGCGTGTGCACAAGGCCACCCTGTCGGTTCAACCGGTTCACGTCTGATCGTGACCCTGATGAACGCCCTGAAAAACACGGGCGGTAAGAAAGGTATTGCTGCTCTGTGTATCGGTGGTGGTGAAGCCGTTGCTGTCGCGATCGAAATGATCTGATAGCAATCGCGCGTTAAAGAAGCCGGCATCCTGCCGGCTTTTTTATTGCCTGTGAAAACAGAGCATTTCGAGAAGGTCTTTAACGCCGCTGCGACAACGCAGGTGGCTTTATAACTGAGCCGTCGGCGAAGAAGTCATGGCGCGGCAAACATCGGCCAGAGACACGGAGCGCTAGAACCGGTTAAAGCGTTAGTGAGGCCGTCACAGCAATACCGCTGTGACAACACAGCTAGCTTTATAACTGAGCCGTCGACGAAGAAGTCAGAGCGCGGCAAACATCGGCCAAAGACACGGAGTGCTAGAGCCGGTTAAAGCGTCAGCGAGGCCGTCACAGCAAGGCAACAACCTTCGAGAAAGCGGAGTTTACTTTAGTAAATGAGCATTTCGAGACGGTTTTTAACGCCGCTGTGACAACGCAGGTAGCTTTAAAACTGAGCCGTCGGCGAAGAAGTCATAGCACGGCAAACATCGGCCAAAGACACGGAGCGCTAGAACCGGTTAAAGCGTTAGCGAGGCCGTCACAGCAAGGCAAAAACCTTCGAGAAAGCGGAGTTTACTCTAGTAAATGAGCATTTCGAGACGGTTTTTAACGCCGCTGTGACAACGCAGGTAGCTTTAAAATACGATGGTTTTGTTGCCGTGGAGAAGCACTCTATCTTCCAAATGACTCCGCACCCCCCGCGCCAGCACCATCTTCTCTACGTCTTTGCCCAAACGCACCATGTCATCGACGGTGTCGTTGTGGCTGATACGAATTACGTCCTGATCAATAATCGGGCCGGCGTCCAGTTCTTGCGTGACGTAGTGGCAGGTCGCGCCAATCAGTTTTACACCGCGTTCTGCGGCTTGATGATACGGCTTGGCACCAACAAATGAGGGGAGGAAGCTGTGATGGATGTTAATCACTTGCCCCACATACTCAGCACAGATTTCTGGTGGCAGAATCTGCATATAGCGCGCCAGCACAATCGTGTCCGCCTTATGCTCTTCAATAATGGCGGTCACGCGACGGAAATGTTCGGCCTTGTTGTCTTTGTCCACAGGTACATGGAAATAAGGAATTCCGTGCCATTCCACCAGCGAGCGCAGGTCGTCATGGTTCGAAATCACACAAGGGATATCACACTCCAACTCACCACTGTGCCAACGGTGCAGCAGGTCCACCAGGCAGTGACTTTGCTTACTGGCCATGAGGATGACCTTCTTCGGGGCACCACTGTCATTGACCTGCCAGGTCATATCAAATTCTTCAGCAATCGGCGTAAAGGCGGCTCGCAGCCCTTCCAGATCAAACGGCAGTGAATCGGCGCGGATACAGTGGCGCATGAAGAACTGGCCACTGACAGGGTCTGAATAATGATTGGCCTGAACAATCCAACCGCCATGACCAGAGAAAAACTGACCAACCTTGGCAACAATACCTACCCGGTCCGGGCAGGAGATGGTGAGACGAAATACTCTTTCCATAATGTGATAAACAACTCAATAATGGCCGAAACCTACTTGCATACAAGCCGTGAACATGGTGAACTTTTCGCTCTTGTTTCATTGTTCAGGCATACAGAGACGGACCTATGTTACTCCTCAGAACACTGATCCTCACACTCTTTGTTTCATTACCCGCGACCGCATCGGTCATGGAGAATGAGCAAAGCGTATTCGAGCTCAGCGTTAACGTCAAAACCCTGCTTCTAAAGTACTACCATGTCCAGGCGGATGAGGGTAATCCTCAGTTGGTGGACGAACTCCTGTCTCACCGGGATTCTGTTCTGGCAGAGAAAAACGCCGTAGTCGCGGCCTTACCCGCTCAATACAGCCTGGAAGGCTCGGCGGTGAATGAGCACTGGGATGAATTTGACCGTCTGCTGAACCAGAACATTACTGAGATCCGCGAGAGTAACTACCCGGAATTGCAGGTCGTGACCCTGATGCGCGAAGCCCAGCGCTCGCTGTTGGACGACCTGAGTCTGATTTCAGAAAAAATGCAGATCTACAGCGAGACAAACCTATCCGAGATGGTGCTGTGGGAGCGTCGTCAGAAGAACCTGCTGCTCGACGTGGTCGAGCGTTATATTGAACGTGCAGCCTCTTCCATGGGCGCGCCACTGACCATCGACAGTGTTGATATTGCGTCACTGTGCAAGCAGTTTGAGCGCGGCATTACCGAACTGCAAAGCAAAGCCTCGACGCCAGAGACACAGCGATTGCTGAGTAAAATTCGCAGCCAGTGGTTGTTTATCGAAACCGCCGCCACCGATGATGGTGCGCGACTGGTGCCCTTTCTGGTGATGCGTTACACCGACAGCATTCTCAACCGTCTGGAATCCGTTACGCTTTAATGTCGTCCAACCGACTATACTCTATACGAGTGTTCTGGCCCCGGATGGCATTATGACCCTGATCGTGTTCGACATGGGGCGTCGCATTGAAACGCCCGTTAGCCAACCCAGACGACGGGTGAACCGAACCACGGCCACCAACCCCACGGCGCCTGTGCACGCTTCTGTTGATGCCCTCACCTACTCCGCCGACGGTCAGCGTCGTGACCAGCAGCATGCCCCACAAGCCGCAGCGTTTGCGGCGGACATCATGGTTGATGACGTCATTACCGCCAACGCTGACACCTCCGTCCACGATGCCATCCAACGCATGACAGATCAGCGTATTCATCACCTGCCCATCATTGACACCAGCGGCAAACTGCTCGCTATCGTCTCTGATCGTGCGCTACTGCGTGCGCAATGCCAGAAGGACTTCAACGATAACGAATCCATCATGACGGTGGCACAGCGCCCGGTATATTGTGTGCACCGCGACACAGACATCCGTCAGACCGCCAGGCTACTCTGTGATTTTCACATCGGCGCCTTGCCGGTCATAGATGACCAACAACATCTGGCCGGGATCATCACCCGCAGCGATATTCTGCGCCTGGTCAGCGACTACGGCCCACTGGAATTATGGGCGTAAGACGACGCAACTGCGTCTAAGGAGGCCATTGTGGCTAAGCACTATGAACTGATTCATCCCAAAACCCACCTACGCGTCTTGTCGCAATACGAAATTCAGCAATTAAAAGACGTCAGCAGTGGTGCACACGAACTGTTACGACGCTGTTCCTTTGCCGTGCTGTCCGCTGGCAGCATGGAAGACGACTACGTCCGCCTCGAAGAGGGCTACCGTAACTTTAACATCACCGTAGAACAGGAAGAGCGCGGCATCGTGCTGAAACTGAGCGGTGCGCCGGAAGGCGCCTTTGTGGATAACGAAATTATCCGCGGTGTGCGCGAGCAATTATTTTCGGTACTGCGCGATATCCTGTATGCCGAGGAAACCATCCTGAAAGCCCACCCGTTCGATCTCGACAATAGCGATGACATTACCAATGCGGTGTTCCATATTTTGCGTAATGCCAATCTGCTACGCCCGGATGTCGAGCCTAAGCTGGTCGTCTGCTGGGGCGGACACTCCATCCCACCCAATGAATATCAATACACCAAAGAAGTGGGCTATGAATTAGGCCTGCGCGGTATGGATATCGGCACCGGGTGTGGCCCGGGCGCTATGAAAGGTCCCATGAAAGGCGCGACCATTGGCCACGCCAAGCAGCACATCCGCGATGGTCGTTATTTAGGCATCACCGAGCCCGGCATTATTGCCGCCGAATCGCCCAATCCGATTGTGAACGAACTGGTAATCCTTCCGGACATCGAGAAACGTCTGGAAGCCTTTGTGCGCATGGCTCACGGCATCATCGTATTTCCGGGAGGCCCGGGCACCGCCGAAGAGATTCTGTATATTCTCGGCGTACTATCACACCCGAACAACCAGAGCATCCCTTTCCCGCTGATCATTACCGGGCCGGAAGAAACTCGTACCTACCTCGAAGATATCGACCGCTTTATTGGCGACACCTTGGGCGACGATGCGCGTCAACGCTACCAGCTGATTATTAATGATCCGGTGGCGGTTGCCCGTGCAATGAAGCAAGGTATGAAAGACGTTCAGGCCTATCGCCGCGAAAATAACGACGCCTATTTCTTTAACTGGTCACTGACCATTGACCATGACTTTCAAGTACCGTTTGAACCGACCCACGACAACATGCGAACGCTGCGTCTGACCCGCGATGCGGAGAAACACCATCTTGCGGCGGACCTGCGCCGGGCTTTCTCAGGCATTGTGGCGGGTAACGTGAAAGCCGATGGCGTGCAGATGGTGCGCAAGCACGGACCTTATGAAATTCACGGTGATGCCA
>Ga0181594_10005528_pt1 | contig 11053 bp, 11 predicted proteins | sample 071ome_18_FD_145603 | JGI IMG/M metagenome (GOLD analysis project Ga0181594, IMG submission 145603) | Coastal salt marsh microbial communities from the Groves Creek Marsh, Skidaway Island, Georgia - 071413BT metaG (spades assembly) | ecosystem: Environmental > Aquatic > Marine > Intertidal zone...
GTCAGGTAGCGCCACGGAGTCTCGGTATCGGTATTCGGAGGCGACCTCCACATGGCAAGGCAAGCCGGCGATTGACTCGATCCAGTGGCGCGCCACAAGCCCTGCGTGGTAACTGGTGCCACAGGCCAGAATCTGCACCGCCGCTACACGAGAAAACAGATCCGCCGCGCCCGAGCCAAACAGCGCATCGTGGGGCAAGCCCGAACCAACCGTGTCTCGAAGACGCGCAGGTTGCTCGTATATCTCTTTGAGCATGTAGTGCTCGTGCTCACCCAAGTCATCCTCATCCGTCTGCAATGCCAGGCGGGTGAGGGCGCGGTCTGCTTGTTCGCCAGCAGCATCGAAGATGCTGAAACTATCCGCTGTTAGCTCGGCGATATCTCCGTCTTCCAAATAGACGAAGGTGTCGGTTACAGACTTCAGCGCGAGGGTGTCGGAGCCCGCGAAATGTTCGCCAATCCCTACGCCCACAACCAGTGGACTGCCCTGCCGTGCCACGATGACCCTATCTGGTGCCAGCCGATCAATAATGGCCAGAGCGTACGCGCCTTCCAGTTGTTGGACAGATTTTGTGACTGCCCCAAGTAAATCATTCCCTTGCTCTAGCGCCCGGGCAATGAGATGCGCCGCCACTTCCGTGTCGGTTTCGGAGAGAAACTCGCACCCTGCCGCCTCGAGGGATTCCCGCAACTCAGCATGATTTTCTATGATGCCATTGTGAACAACAGCGATACGCTCAGCGGCAATATGGGGATGCGCATTTGCCACCGAGGGCTCACCGTGGGTGGCCCAGCGGGTGTGTGCAATGCCCACGCCGCCCTGAATAGGTGCTTCATGTTGGGCCGCCTCCAACGCGGAAACGCGGCCTTGGCGTTTGTGGCTCTGTAGGTTTCCGCTGCGGTCAATCAGCGCCAGACCTGCGGAGTCATAACCGCGATATTCGAGCCGCCTGAGGCCCTCCAACAGAATCTCCGTGCAATCCCTGCGCGCTGTCGCCGCGACAATGCCACACATTAATCAGCGCCCTCTGGTTTGGCCGGCTTCTGCCAGCCGTCCACATTGCGCTGCCTGCCTCTGGCAACCGCCAATTGGTGCGGCTTGACGTCATCGGTAATGGTGGAGCCTGCAGCGATAAAGCCACCAGACTCAATAGTGACCGGCGCGACAAGCGTGCTGTTAGACCCCACAAATACCGACTCGCCCAACACCGTGCGATATTTGTTGGCGCCATCGTAGTTACAAGTGATCGTGCCAGCACCCACGTTGCTTTGCGACCCCACGTCCGCGTCGCCCAAATAAGCGAGGTGGCTCGCTTTAGCGCCAGGGCCCAGATGCGTGTTTTTGATTTCGACAAAATTGCCCACCTTCGCCTGCTCATCAATCACGGTGCCGGGTCGAATACGGGCAAAGGGTCCCACGCTCGCGCCGGCTCCAATCTCAGCGCCCTCAATATGGGTAAAAGGTTGTATCTGCGCGCCCTCTCCAATGTGGCTATTCAAGATCATGCAGTTCGCGCCAATGGAGACGCCGTTAGCGAGGGAGACCGTTCCCTCAAAAACCGTGTTCACATCGATTCGCACATCGCGGCCACAGTGCAAAACGCCGCGAATATCGAGGCGGGAACGATCGGCAACCAACACACCCTGAGACATCAGCTGATCTGCCAATGCGCTTTGATGCAGGCGCTCGAGCACCTCGAGCTGCTGCGGCGTGTTGACACCCAGGCAATTCAGCGGCTGATCTGACGGCACCACGGTCACCGTTGCTCCTTCTTCGGCGGCGAGTTTCAGGACGTCCGGCAGGTAATACTCGCCTTGGGCATTTTCGTTGGTGACTTTGTCAAGGTATTGGCGAAAGACTGCGGCAGGAGCGGCCATAATCCCGGTGTTAACTTCGCAAATTTGTTTTTGCTCTGGGGTAGCATCCCGCTCCTCCACCACCGCTTGAAAACTGCCTGCGTCGTCGCGCAGTACTCGCCCATAACCCGCCGGTTCTGCTAGATTCGAAGACAGCACGGCCAGCCCGGAGAGCGCGGCCGAAATCACTGGGCCCAGCGATTCGGCCTGTATCAGGGGGACATCACCAAACAGCACCAGAACGGTACTGTCCGCTTCACAGGCATCAATCGCCTGTTGCACCGCATGGCCCGTGCCCAGTTGCTGCTGCTGAAGATGGCACTGCACATCGGGGGCTGCGACGGCCCCTTGCACCGCGTCGGCATCGTGACCCACCACCACATGAATGCGGCTGGCACCCAATCGCCGGGCGGCACCCAAGACGTGGCAGACCAATGGCTGGCCAGCCAGCAAATGGAGTACCTTGGCTGTACTCGACTGCATCCGGCTACCGTGGCCAGCAGCCAGAATGATGACTTCAAGCATAGTGACGCCCGATTATGAGACGACGATGTTGACCACATGATGATGACCGCCACACTTTTTGCAAGCATGGAAAGGGCAAAGGCCCAATAAACACCTGAAAAAAGGGAATATTCTCAGGCTTACCCGCGGCCAGCGCGGTTTTTGACCTTGCGCAAGGTTGCCAGCTGCGCGGTCGCCTCAGCGAGTTGCGCAGACGCTCGCCCGTAATCGATTTCACCTTGCTGGTTTGCCAGCGCCTCCTCGGCGTCCTTTCGCGCGATTTCGGCAGCGGCCTCGTCGATGTCATCTGCCCGCACGGCAGTATCCGCCAGCACAGTAACAACGTCGCCCTGCACCTCGATAAAACCCCCTGAGGCGTAGTACACCTGCTCGGCACCGCCTTGCTCAACAATGCGAATCGGACCAGGAATGAGACGCGTTAGCAGCGCCGCATGTCCGTAACATACCCCGAGCTCTCCCTCGATACCGGTAGCAACCAGAAGCTCTACCAGTCCCGAGTATATTTGCGCCTCAGCACTGACAATGTCGCAGTGTAGGGTCATCGCCATCTCTCAGTCCCCGCAGCGCCCTAGAGCTTGGCGGCCTTCTCCACCGCTTGCTCGATGGAACCCACCATATAAAAAGCCTGTTCGGGTAACTGGTCGTGGTCGCCCGCAAGAATGCCCTTGAAGCCGGCAATGGTGTCCTTTAAAGACACGTAAATGCCAGGAGACCCGGTGAAAACTTCCGCCACACTAAAGGGCTGTGACAGGAACCGCTCGATTTTTCGCGCACGCGCGACGATGAGCTTGTCTTCCTCAGAGAGTTCGTCCATACCCAAAATGGCAATGATATCTTTCAGCTCCTTGTACCGCTGCAACACGGTCTGGACACCCCGGGCTACTTCATAATGCTCCTGACCGATAATCAGCGGATCGAGCTGTCTCGACGTGGAATCAAGCGGATCAACCGCGGGATAAATACCTTTGGCAGCAATATCCCGGCTCAGCACCACGGTCGAGTCGAGGTGGGCGAACGTCGTGGCGGGTGAGGGGTCTGTCAAATCGTCCGCGGGTACATAAACCGCCTGAATGGATGTAATTGAGCCTGTCTTGGTCGAGGTGATGCGCTCCTGCAAAACGCCCATCTCTTCCGCCAAGGTCGGCTGATACCCCACGGCGGAGGGCATACGTCCCAGCAACGCCGACACCTCTGTTCCAGCAAGGGTGTATCGATAAATGTTATCAACAAACAACAGAACGTCGCGGCCTTCATCGCGGAACCGCTCCGCCATGGTCAGCCCGGTCAAAGCAACCCGCAAACGGTTGCCCGGTGGCTCGTTCATCTGACCATAAACCATCGCCACTTTGGACTTTTCCATCTCCTCAACGTTAACAACGCCCGACTCCTGCATTTCGTAATAGAAGTCGTTACCTTCTCGTGTCCGTTCACCCACTCCCGCAAATACGGAGAGGCCGGAGTGCTCGGTAGCGATATTGTTAATGAGCTCCATCATGTTGACGGTTTTGCCCACGCCTGCGCCGCCGAACAGACCCACCTTACCGCCCTTGGCAAAAGGGCAGACCAGGTCGATAACCTTGATACCCGTCTCCAGCAGTTCGTCGGATGCCGCCAACTCCTCGTAGGTAGGGGCCGCGCGGTGAATGGCGGCACGCTCCTTCTCGCCAATCGGGCCCTTCTCGTCAATGGGGTTACCCAAAACGTCCATAATCCGACCGAGGGTCTCTGTTCCCACGGGCACTGATATGGGCGCGCCGGTGTTGTCAACGCTGAGGCCTCGGCTGACGCCCTCGGAAGGCCCCATTGCAATGGCCCGCACCACACCGTCTCCCAGTTGCTGCTGCACCTCGAGCGTCAAACCCTTATCAGCGACTGTCAGTGCGTCATACACCTGGGGCACACTGTCGCGGGGAAATTCCACGTCAATGACCGCGCCAATAACCTGTACGACCTTTCCGCTACTCATTTTTCGGTCCTCATTTCAAAACTGGTGTGACGAACACTTCGCCACTTGCGTCTTTGGGGTCAAGCGCTCTAGCCAATGGCCGCGGCACCGCCCACTATTTCTGCTAGCTCTTGTGTAATCGCTGCCTGTCTGGCCTTGTTGTAAACCAGCTGCAGCTCGTCAATCAGCTCACCGGCATTATCGGTGGCGTTCTTCATCGCAATCATTCGCGCCGCCTGCTCACAGGCGCCATTCTCCACCACCGCTTGATACACCAGAGATTCGATGTAACGAATCATCAAAGCGTCGAGCAGTTCCCGTGCATCGGGCTCGTAAATGTAGTCCCAGTGGTGTGACAGCGAAGCATTGTCCTCGGGCTTCAGCGGCAACAGCTGATCCACCCGCGGCGCCTGGGTCATGGTGTTCACAAAATCATTGCCCGCCAGGAACAGGGCGTCAATGCGGCCCTCCGTGTAGGCATCGAGCATTGTTTTAACGCCGCCAATGAGATCCTCAATCGATGGTTCCTCGCCAAGATCTCTGACAGATGCCGTCACATTGCCACCCACGCTGGCGAAAAATCCCGCCGCTTTGGCGCCCACCAGACACAGCTCAACTTCCACGCCCTGATCTTGCTGCGCGCGCATCGACTGAATAGCCGCTTTGAACAAGTTAATGTTCAGACCGCCACACAGCCCTCGGTCGGTCGAAACAATAATATAGCCCGCGCGCTTGACCTCCCGCGCTTGCATGTAGGCATGGCGATACTCAGGTGTTGCATTGGCAATGTGTCCGACGACGGCACGCATACGTTGAGCATAGGGCTTGCCCAACTCCATCCGATCCTGTGCACGACGCATTTTACTGGCCGCCACCATTTCCATAGCGCTGGTGATCTTTTGAGTGCTTTGGATACTCGAGATCTTAGTGCGGATTTCCTTGCCAGCAGCCATACCGGGTTACCAGGTTTGGGTAGACTTAAAGGCTTCTATGGCAGACTTGAAAGCACCCTCGCGCTCATCGTTCCAGTCTCCATCTGCTTCGATCTGGCGCATCACCTCGCCACATTCAGCACGCATGTAACTGAGCAAGGCCGATTCAAAATCGCCGATTTTGGCCACTTCTATATCCTGCAAATGCCCCTCGTTACCGGCATACAGGAGCACACCCATCTCTGCAATGGACAAAGGCGCATACTGTTTCTGCTTCATCAGCTCGGTAATACGCTCGCCGTGCTCCAGCTGCGCTTTGGTGGCATCGTCCAGATCTGAAGCAAACTGGGAGAACGCGGCCAGCTCGCGGTATTGAGCCAGCGCTGTGCGAATGCCGCCCGAGAGTTTTTTGACGATCTTGGTTTGTGCTGCACCACCTACCCGGGAAACAGAAATCCCCGCGTTCATTGCAGGCCGGATACCGGCGTTGAACATATCTGCCTCTAGGAAGATCTGACCGTCGGTAATAGAGATGACGTTAGTCGGAACAAACGCTGACACATCGCCGGCCTGAGTCTCAATCACGGGAAGTGCTGTCAAAGATCCGGTCTGTCCCTTAACCGCACCGCCTGTAAATTGCTCGACATAGTCTGCATTGACGCGCGCCGCTCTCTCGAGGAGGCGGGAGTGCAGATAGAACACATCACCGGGGTAGGCCTCTCGACCAGGCGGCCGCCTCAAAAGGAGGGAGATTTGTCGATACGCCACTGCCTGCTTGGAGAGATCATCGTAAATAATAAGCGCGTCCTCACCGCGGTCGCGGTAGTACTCGCCCATTGTGCAGCCGGCAAAAGGCGCCAGATACTGCATCGCCGCGGGGTCTGATGCGTTGGCCGCCACCACAATCGTATGCTCCATGGCGCCATGCTCTTCGAGCTTGCGGACTACCGAGGCAACCGATGACGCCTTCTGGCCCACCGCGACATAGATGCATTTAATGCCTGTGCCTTTCTGGTTGATGATGGCATCGACCGCAATCGCGGTTTTCCCAACCTGGCGGTCGCCAATGATCAGCTCTCGCTGCCCCCGCCCAATGGGGACCATGGAATCAATGGCCTTGAGTCCGATTTGAACAGGCTGATCTACAGATTGACGGGCAATCACGCCCGGTGCGATTTTTTCGATGGCGTCTGTCATGGTGGTCTCGATGGCGCCCTTGCCATCTATGGGGTTACCCAAGGAGTCGACCACTCGACCCTGGAGCTCAGGGCCCACCGGCACCTCGAGAATGCGGCCTGTGCAGCGGCAGGTTTGGCCCTCGGCCAGCTGCTTATAATCGCCCAGTACAACCGCACCCACCGAGTCGCGCTCGAGGTTGAGCGCCAAACCGAATACACCGCCCTCGAATTCGATCATCTCACCGTACTGCACCTCGGTGAGGCCATGAATGCGGATAATGCCATCCGTAACCGATACGATAGTGCCCTCATTGGTCGCTTGCGAGGTGACTTCAAGCGCGTCAATGCGCTGCTTGATGAGATCGCTGATTTCCGAGGGGTTGAGCTGCTGCATGACTAGTCCTCTGTCATTGATTCAACGAGCCGGCCAATTTATTGAGGCGGCCGCGAATAGAGCCGTCGATAACGAGATCATTGGCCCGAATAAAAGCCCCTCCCAACAATGAGGGGTCGGTTTCAGAGGTCAGCGTGACGCTTCGCGCCAACTGAGCCTCCATTGATTTTGTGAGCTGATCGGCCTCGGCATCGCTGAGCGGATAAGCAGAGGTAACGTGAACAGCTACCGCGCTTTCTACCCCCTGCTTAAACTGTTCAAACAGCGCCGACACCTCCGGCAGTAATGTCAGCCGACCGTTGTCAGCCAAAACGTGCAACAGGTTGCCTACCGCCGGCGGCAGAGATTCTCCCAGCAATGACATGAGCGTAGCGGCGCGCTGAGCTGCCGTCTGATCCGGGTTTCGGAGCGAAGCGGCCACCTTGGGATCGGCAGTTAATATCGCCAGCTGCTCCAAAGATTCTTTCCAAACGGCCAGCTGATCTGCCGCGCGTGCATGCTCGAAGGCAGCGCGTGCGTAAGGTCTGGCGAGAGTGGTCGGCTCTATCACGCTTTATGATCCGGCTGAGAGGTTCTTAAGCAAATCGGCGTGTTTGTCCGCGTCGATTTCAGCACCAAGAATTTTTTCAGCGCCCGCCACGGCCAGCGCGCTGACTTGCGCCATGAGCTGCTCCTGCGCACGGGCACGCTCCTGCTCTATTTCAGCGGATGCCGCCGCCTTGACGCGCTCGGACTCCACCATGGCCGCTTGCTTGGCTTCCTCCACGACTGCCTGGGCTCGCTTGTTGGCCGCCTCAATAATCCCTGCGGCTTCGCGCTTTGCCTCCACCAGTTGCTCAGTGGCTCGCTGCTGTGCCAGCTCAAGGTCATGACCGGCTCGATCAGCAGCAGCAAGGCCTTCTGCGATCTTGCTCTGGCGCTCAGCCATCGCGGCGGTGATCGGGGGCCAAACATAGCGCATGCAAAACGCGACAAAGGCAACGAACGCAATCAGCTGTCCGATCAAAGTGAGATTAATATTCACACGTTGCTCCTGTGGTGTTCTGGGGACACGTTCTCAGCGCCCCGGAAAAAAGAAGGCTATTAGCCCGCGACCACAAAAATCAGGTACATGGCGATGCCCACGCCAATAATAGGGATGGCGTCAACCAGGCCGGCCCCCAAGAAAAAAGTACCTTGTAACTTCGGCGCTAACTCAGGCTGCCGCGCAGACCCCTCAATTAGCTTACCGCCGAGAATGCCAACGCCAATAGCGGCGCCCATTCCACCTAATCCCATCATGATGGCGGCGGCAACGTAAATCAGTTCCATGGTTGTCTCCTAAAGTACACAGTGAAAATCAATGGTCCTCGTGCGCCATGCTGAGGTACACGATGGTCAGAACCATAAAGATAAAAGCCTGGAGGGTAATCACCAGTATGTGGAAAATCGCCCAACCAATCTGTAATAAAGCAGCGGGCAACAGCCAAAAAAGCCCGACGCTGAACAACGCCGCAATCAGAATAAATATCATCTCGCCGGCATACATGTTGCCAAAAAGTCGCAGGCCCAAAGAAAAAGGCTTTGCCAACAACCCCACCACCTCCATAAAGAGATTCACAGGAATAAACAGGGGGTGGTTAAACGGGTTCATGGTTAGCTCTTTCACAAAACCAAAACCCTTCACTTTTACGGAATAAAAGAGCATCAAAACAAACACGCCGATGGCCATACCCATCGTAATGTTGGGGTCAGTCGAAGGCACAATTTTCTGATACTCGACCCCTGCCAACATCAGGGAATGAGGGATGAGATCCACGGGTATCAAATCCATTAGATTCATCAGAAAAACCCAAACAAAGATCGTCAAGGCCAAGGGCGCTATCAGCGGGTTTCTACCGTGAAAGGTGTCTTTAACCGTGCCGTCAATAAACTCCACAATCATTTCGACAAAGTTGACCCACCCGGAGGGAATGCCGGCGGATGCTTGGGCGGCAACGCGGCGAAACAACCAACAAAATATGATTCCCAAACCCACGGACCACAGCATGGAGTCGACGTGAACCGCATTAAAGCCCATCGCCGCTATCTCATCGCCACCGTGGGCGATTGTCCACTGCCCCCCGGCGGGCACCACGCTACCATCATAGCGCTCATAGCCCTCGGGCAACCTGCCATAGGTCAGGTTGGTCAAATGGTGGACGATATACTCTGATACGGTCTGACTGTCGCCGTTTGCCGCCATTGTTACCGCGATGCTCCCTGCGCCTTAAAAGGCACCCTCTTTTTTACTGACTACTCCCGCCATGCTGGCCGGACCATTTATTATTTGCTATCAATGCCGATGGCAGAAACAACGCTACTGCGCTCCCCGCCAGCACCGCCAGAGGATCGCTGGTCGGCCTGATAGCAAAGAGGGCCGCAAAGCCCACTGCTGCCAGACCGTATCGCGCCACGCCAAGCCACACTGGGCTGACGGCGGACCGCTCGGAAGTCAGGCTCAACACCATCCAGCCGCTTGGCGCCAGCACTACGATGGCGCCCAGCACCATATCCAGAAAAATATGAACGCCAGCCTTGACGCCTATACCTCCCGCTAAAACGCAAACGCACACCATGGTGATCGTCACAGCTTTTAACAGCTGCTTGCGTGTCGTCGCGAAAGGCCCGGAAACCGCGTGCTTGGCCAAGCTCAACCCAGCCCCCCTCTCATGCGGGGGGGAGTGTAGATGAAAGGCTAAGGCCCTTCAACACATAGGTTTTAATCCAGTTTCTTTAGGATCCCATCCAGCTCGTCGAGCGTGGCGTACTGTATTTCCAGGCGTCCCCTGCCATTTTGTTGGTGGTGAATTCTCACGCGGGCACCGAATCGGTCACTCAAGTCTTGTTCTAAGCGACTGACATTAGGGTCCTTGTGGGGTATCGGCGCCTTATCCGACCGCCAACTTTTCACCAGCGCTTCCGTTTGTCTAACTGAAAGGCCTCGCTTGGCAACCTGACGGGCTGCTTTTAACTGGTCAGCACTATCGAGGCTCAACAGCACTTTGGCGTGTCCAACCTCAATGACGCCTTGCCCCAACAGGGTCTGAACGTCGCTATGCAAATTCAGCAGTCGGAGGCTGTTGGCAACCGCAGATCGGGAGCGACCAACCGCTCCAGCGATCTGCTCTTGACTAAGCCCAAACTCCTCTTGCAACCGCTTTAAACCAACTGCCTCCTCTACCGGATTCAGGTCCTCTCGCTGAATGTTTTCGATCAGGGCAATCGCAATCGCATCCTCGTCGGCTACGTCCCGAACAACCACAGGCACTCGATCCAGACCAATCAGCTGCGCCGCTCGCCAACGACGCTCTCCAGAGAGAATTTCGTATCGATGGTTAGAAGTCGGACGAACGACCACCGGCTGTAAAATTCCTTGGGCTTCAATGCTTGCCGCCAGCGTTTGCAGCGCTTCTGGCTCAAACTCCCTTCGCGGCTGGTAAATTCCACGTTGCAAATGCTCAATGGGAATCTCCATCGCGGCGGCGGCGTGAACAGCTGAACCCCCGCTATCGGCTGGATCGGTCACGGCCTCCTGCTTCGCTTGACCCATAACGCCAGCGCCCAGTAACGCTTCCAAACCCCGATTTAACTTCCGCTTCTGCACCATTAACCATTGTCCTCGGGGTGGTGTTCCTGTCTGCGCATAAATTCTCCCGCCAGCGCCATGTAAGCCGTCGCGCCTCTAGCCAGACGATCATAAACAATTCCCGGTAGACCGTGACTTGGCGCTTCGGCTAAACGCACATTTCTAGGTATCACTGTGCGGTACACGAGGCCCTCAAAATGCTGATGTAACTGTTCTGACACCTCGTTCGTCAGTGCATTACGGGGATCATAAAGCGTGCGCAAAATCCCCTCTATTCGCAGCGCGGGATTTACCGTTTGATTGATTGTAGTGATCGTCTCTAGCAGAGCGGTAAGACCCTCCAATGCAAAATACTCGCATTGCATAGTGATCAAAACAGAATCTGCAGCGACCAATGCGTTGAGCGTGAGCATATTCAGGGAAGGGGGGCAATCAATAATGACGAAGTCGTAATTCGCCTCGGCGTCGTGCAGGGACTGCTTCAACCGCTTTTCTCGATCGTCCACGGCCAGCAGCGCGACCTCGGCCGCCGTCAAGTCACCATTGGCAGGGACGACATCCATGCGAAGTTGCGGTAGAGGTTGGACCACGTCTGCCAACGGGGGTTGGTCCACCA
>Ga0181594_10005529_pt1 | contig 11052 bp, 11 predicted proteins | sample 071ome_18_FD_145603 | JGI IMG/M metagenome (GOLD analysis project Ga0181594, IMG submission 145603) | Coastal salt marsh microbial communities from the Groves Creek Marsh, Skidaway Island, Georgia - 071413BT metaG (spades assembly) | ecosystem: Environmental > Aquatic > Marine > Intertidal zone...
TCTTCTTCTTCGTCTTCGATTTCTTCGATTTCTTCCGCGTTTTTTTCCCGACGAAGATGCGAATCCCCTAACGAGAACGAGAACGAGAACGCGGACGACGACGACGCCAAAAGACGAAACGACGGAACGAGACTGAACTACGCCAACGTCCTCTTAGTCGCGAAAGAAACCGCGCTCGCAAAATACACCTCCCTGGCGGATTCTGGAAACCAACCCGGGTACGAATATCGAGATAACGTTCGATGGGACCGGCTGAAAGTGAGACACGAGGCACACGAGAAGGCTGTTTTGAAAGGTACGCGCGCGCGCGCGCTCTCGTCGCTCGACTCGACTCGAACGTATTATTCGCTCGCTTTTTTGCCTCGCTCTCTCTTTCGTAAAAGGTACCACTCTCTCTCTCGACGACGACGACGACGACGCTCACTCTTGCGTTCTCTTTTATGCGTATTTGTACTACGAAACGCGAAACGCGAAACGCGAAACGCGGCAGTGCGAACATTTTTGAAGGAGTGGGAACGGGAGACGGGCGGGCGGTTGCGACACTCGCTCGTCAGTCGGGATTCACTTTCGGAGAAGGACGTGCGAGGGAAAGATTTGGTCGTCGCGTTGGGCGGAGACGGGACGACGTTGATCGCCAGTCACTGGATTTCTTCTTCTTTTTCTTCTTCGCGCGAGGGAGATGAGAATGAAGACGACGGGGGAGAGGACGCGTCGTCGTTTGCGAGGCCGAAATTGATTGGAATAAACACTGATCCGGCGGTATTAGCGCCATGCTTGACGTTCACGAAAAAAGCGGAAGACGAGCGGCGATCTACGGGTTGGTTGTGCGCGGCGGACGCGAACGACGTGGAGGACGTGTTGAGGGAGATTTTGTTCGCGTCGTCGGAAGCCTCGCCGCTTCTGCCGCAAAATGTGAGCAGCGAAGGCGTTAGCGACGGCAAAGGAAGTAGTAAGAGTAGTAGTAGTAGTAGTAGCAGCAGCAGCAGCAGCAGCAGTATCAGCAATAGCGGTAGTTTGAAACGACGTCCGATTCGAGCGAATCGCATCCGGGTGAAAGTAAACGGCCAAACGTGGAAGACGATGCCGTTGGCGTTGAACGACGTGTTAATTTGCCACAACTCGCCGGCGGCGTTGTCGAGATATTCGGTCTTGTTAGAGGAAAGCGATTTAGTCAACAAACCGCCGCCATCGCCGCTTTCCGACGGAACGGCACCCTCCTCGGAGGTTTCCAAAGCCTACTACCACATCCGCTCGTCGGGCCTCCGCTTATGCACCGCGCTCGGCTCCACCGCCGCCATGAAATCCGCCGGAGGCTTCGCCATGTCCCGAAACGACCAGCGCATTCAATTCCACGACCGGGAACCGATATACTACGACCACGAACCCAAACCTCCCGGTCGCGGTCGAGGCTTTTACGCCGCAAACAAAACCACAAAGTTCCGCTGGAACACCCGCGTCGGTAAAATCTTCGTCGACGGCGCGCACGTCTGCCACGACATAAAAATCGGCGACGAGATTGAAGTCGAAAGCGCCATCGGCGAAGAAATTGAAATTTACTGTAAAAACTTTAGGAACATTGCCTTGACGTGACGTGAAGACGAGATAAAGAGAGATAGATGTTGTCATGGCGTATAGAATGTTTAATGTTCTTTTAAGTAATTGTATTTAGGGTTTCTAAATTCGTTGAGTAAAACCGCGATTGTGTACCTTTTTCACAAAACCGACCGCGATTGGGTACCCTTTCTCCATTTTTACCACGCAAAAATAATAAACATCGATATACTGCTTCTGTGGCGTTCAGTATCGAGTACAAAAGCATTTCAGGTAACGAAAATACATATACGAATACTTATGAATCGTTTTATTCAAAGTGAATACACCCAAGAAATTGTTTGTTTTTGATAACTCCACTGTTGAAACTTATTATGAGCACCATTTACAAGTGAAGTACACCAAATCCAAGCACACAGTTGACAACATTGTCCACGTTCAAATTGAGCAGAACTTCACCAGACTACACATTATTAATACTAGTTTCGTTCATGTCTGACTAGGTTTGTATTAAGAGCGTGTACGCGACGCATATCGATGTTTATTATTTTTGCGTGGTAAAAATGGAGAAAGGGTACACAATCGCGGTCGGTTTTGTGAAAAAGGTACACAATCGCGGTTTTACTCAAAAAAATAAAAACCCTAAACTCACTTTACGCAAGATCTTTCTTTCCAAAAGCGTTCCCTCCTCCAGAAGAAGAAACGCTCTCTTCCATCATCGTTTCGCATCGCCTTCGTCTGAAAAGAAGAGATGACGTCTGTGATCGCAGATAATAACAACACCAACAACGCTCAAATAGGTCTCAAACCGTTCTTCAAGAGCAAAGTCGAGGCGTTGGAAATCGCCGTTCGCGATGGGACGCAAAATCTTCGTCGTTTGGAAGCGCAAAGAAACGAGTTAAACTCCAGAGGTAAACTCTCTCTCTCTCTCTCTCTCTCTCTTGAAAAGGAACGAGAACGAGAAGTTCTTTTTTACTCTCGTCGCCGCAGATGTTGCCTCGCTCTTTGTCGTCGCGTTTTTCTTCTTCTTTATTCTCTCTTTCTGTGCGTTTGAAAACAAAACAAAGCGTGTTCTTTCCCCAAGAAGATGATGTTTGTGAGATGTGATTTGATTTTTGCCAGAGGAGGAGGACGCGGCGTCTCCGACGATTGATGAACTGCCCCGATGGAAGATTCGCATCGTTCAGCTGCGCTCTCTTTTCTCTCTCTTTCTCCCTCTTAATTCTCCGTGTTATTTTGCGCACGCGCTGACTTGATTTCTTTTTCTTTCGAACAAAACGCGCGCGCGTTTATGTGTAACAGTTCGAGCGTTGAAAGAGGAGCTCTCTTTGCTCCAGGAACCGGGATCGTACATCGGCGAAGTCGTGAAAGTGATGGGTAAGACGAAGGTTTTAGTGAAGGCGCACCCGGACGGGAAGTACGTGGTGGATTTTGATAAGTCCATCGATTTAGCGAAGCTGACGCCGGGAGTGCGCGTGGCGCTGAAGAACGATTCGTACGCGTTGCATTACGTGTTGCCTTCGATGATCGATCCTTTGGTTTCGCTGATGAAAGTGGAGAAAGTGCCGGATTCTACGTTTGATATGATTGGAGGTTTAGATCAACAAGTGAAAGAGATTAAAGAAGTCGTCGAGTTACCGATTAAGCATCCGGAGTTGTTCGATTCGTTAGGCATCGCGCAACCGAAGGGGGTCATTTTGTACGGTCCGCCGGGGACGGGGAAAACGTTGCTCGCGAGAGCCGTCGCGCACCACACGGATTGTTGTTTCATTCGCGTCAGTGGTTCCGAGTTGGTGCAGAAATACATCGGCGAAGGCGCGAGGATGGTTCGGGAACTTTTCGTCATGGCTCGCGAGAACGAACCGGCGATTTTGTTCATGGACGAGGTCGATTCTATAGGTTCCGCTCGAGGCGGCGGAGGAGGATCCGGCGGCGATTCGGAAGTGCAAAGAACCATGTTAGAACTCTTGAATCAATTAGATGGTTTCGAGGCGTCGAACAAAATTAAAGTCATCATGGCGACGAATAGATTGGACATATTAGACCCGGCGTTACTTCGCCCAGGAAGAATCGATCGTAAAATCGAGTTTCCAAATCCAACCGAAGAATCTCGCGTGGACATTTTGAAAATTCACTCGAGGAAAATGAACTTAGTCAGAGGCATCGATTTGAAATCGATCGCGAGTAAAATGGGAGGAGCGTCAGGGGCGGAGAGTAAAGCGGTGTGCACGGAAGCTGGGATGTACGCGCTGAGAGAGAGGAGAGTGCACGTGACTCAGGAAGATTTCGAGATGGCGGTGAGTAAAGTGATGACGAAGGATACCGATAAAAACATCTCGATCAAGAAGCTCACGTTGTAAAATAAACAAGAAACAAACGTATATAGTAGCGTAAATATATAACAACAGTATCAGGCGTTAACGTCGTTTTTGTCTTTGTCGTCGTCATCGCCTCACGTTCTCTCTCTTTTATAACTTTGTCCCTTTTTCTCTCAGTTTAAAAATGAATAAAAACAACTCCTTCACGCGATGCTTTTTTCGTACGCCTCCCATCCGGCTTTTCGGTACTCGCTCGCCGCTTTCGCCGGATCTTTCGCTTTATAAATACCTCTCCCGACGATGATCACGTCCGAACCGTTGTTGCAAATCACATTCATCGGCGTGTTGTATTGTTGACCCATGCTATCGCCGCCAACTTGTAACTGCACGCCCGGCGTCATGTTGATCAAGCCTTTGGACCATTCGACTTTCCAGGCGTTCGGGTTGGTCGCGATGAAACCCATGACGAAGTCTTCGTGTTCTTTGGCCATTTTGATGGCGGCTTCGGTGTACGCACCGTTCGCCATGGTACCTTTAGAGCTCATTTCCGCGAGGAGAAGTAATCCTCTGTTCTTGGGCAAACCGACTGATTTCAACCCGTCGATGATCCCGGAACCGGGCACGATGTGCGCGTTGGTCACGTGCGACCAGTCGGCGATTTTATGCACGCCGGAGGAGTACTGCCCGACGACCGTGTTGCCGATATCGGCGAATTTACGATCTTCGAAGATTAAAAAGTCGTGTTTTTTCGCAATCGCTTGCAACTTTTCCCCGAAATCTTCCGTGAAATCCGGGTACAAATCGCAGTGCGTTTTCAACATGCAAATTTCTGGGCCTAACGTTTCCGCGAGTTCGAGCAACTCTTTCGCCGTGTCCACGTCCGCGGCAACGCACAAGTTGGATTTCTTCTTATCCATCAAGTGGAACATGTCCTTCGCGCACTGGTTGGAAGCATTCTTCGCTCTCTCCGTGTACGTTTCTCTCTTCTTCTTTGGCGCTTCTTCCGTCTTGGCCTTGTCGCCTCCGGTTTGGTTCGCCGCGATGAACTGTTGCACCTCTTCCACCAACTCTTTGCTCATCTTCCCTTCCTTCTCTAAAACTTTCAACACTCTGCTCAACGGCAACACCGCGTGCAACTTCAACCCGTTCTTCTTCAACGTTTGCTCTCCGCCTTGCTCTCGATCGATCAAAACCACCACGTCCGTCGTCTTCAACCCGACGTGTTGCAACGGATGCACCGTCTCCATCACCGACATCCCGCTCGTCACTAAATCCTCAACCAACAAACACGTCTGCCCTTTCTCAAACGCGCCTTCGATCGCTTTCTTCGTCCCGTAATCTTTCACCTCTTTCCTTCGCATGAGCATCGGGCAGTCGTGGTTCAAAGACATGCACGTTGCGATCGGAAGCGCCGTGTACGGAACCCCGCACATGTTGTCAAATTTCGCGTTATTCGCCGCTAAAACGTCCCACATGCACTCGGCGACCGAAGTCAACACGTCCGGATACGAAACGATCACGCGCAAATCGATGTAAATTGGCGATTGAAGGCCGGATTTTAACGTGAATGAGCCGAATTTTACCGCTTCAATCTGTTTTTTTTTTGCAAAAGAGAAAAAAAGTTTTTGCGTCAATTTTTGTGACCAATACCCTAAACAACAAAAAGGACATCGGTGGCCCATCGTCGGGAAACCATCTCTCTCTCTCTCTCACCGGCGCGTCTCTCCTTCTCCTTCTTCTCCTTCTTCGACCGTCGAAAGCCTCGCGCGGACGAACCAACAAAATTGCGAGACGAAGAGAGAGAAGTAAAAGAAGAAGAAGACGCAGAAAGAGAGAGAAAGAGAGAGAGTTTTTTGTTTACATTTTTTCAAACTCTCTCTCCGGGGAAGAAAAGAAGAAGCGCGACGGCGCGCTCGAAGAACGCGTTCAAAAGAGAAAGAAAAAAAGGAAACGATACCTCGTGTAATCTCAAAACCAACGCGTCGATGCGTTCGTCCATGGTGCCGGTTTGAGCTTTGTTGTTGGCACCGGGGACGCACGAGCGACTCATCTTGTTGTTTGCGTTTCCCATGTTGTTTTTGTTTTTTGTTGGGGAGAAGAGGCAAAACTCTGAAGAAATTCAAACGTCACGCGCTTTCCAACTTTTTACGCGTTACGCGTACGTTTTATTACAAGACGTTACATTATAGAGGTGTCTCATGGCTCATGAAAAAAAACTCTCCGTACTCGTACCGGCATCCCACGGCGCTCGGGCGACCTCGCGTAAGTACTTCAAACAGTCTGAGTGACCATTCTCGGCCGCATACGCACACGCGTATTCATCATATTGATCGTATTTACGCTCGACGAGATATTCAAGGGATATGGAGATGACCATTTCGAGCCGCAAATGAGGCAGTTTTCGAATCCCACGGCGCTTTAACGTCTTCGTGTAAGTACTTCAAACAGTCCAAGTGACCATTCTGGGCCGCATACGCACACGCATATTCGTCATATTGATCGTATTTACGCTCAACGAGATATTCGAGGATATGGAGATGACCATTTTTAGCCGCAAATGAGGCAGTGTCCACATCCCACGGCGCTTTGGCAACCTCGTGTAAGTACTTCAAACAGTTTAAGTGACCATTTCCAGCTGCTAGAAAACACGCATTTACGTTATATTCATCGTATTCACGCTCAACGAGATATTCGAGGATGTGGAGATGACCATTTTCAGCCGCCCAGGAGGCAGTTCTCGAATCCCACGGCGCTTTAACGTCTTCGTGTAAGTACTTCAAACAGTCCAAGTGACCTTTCTCGGCCGCATTACGACAGGAAAACGCATCAATAGGACACTGATTTGCAACACAATACTTCACCATTTCCAGATTACCTTGTTCTGCGGCCACAGCAATCGTTTTTTTGTCCCACTCACACTTTTTCACCTCTCGGGCCCATTTGAGCAACTCGAGTTTATTCGTTCCAGCGACTTTCTCGCAGAAGTCCGTTTCGTCCCACCAAATCGGCCATAACCATCGATTCTCCCACGCAAACTCTAAAGACGATATCGATGACATTTCTCTCACTCTGAACGCCTTTTCTAACTCTCTTTCACGAGATGAACTTTTAATCAACGCTCTCGTCTCCGTATTCACGTCGTAAAAGAACTTGACATCGGTCTGATTCAGTTTCGGAAGCACGTGCCTCTCCACGATATCTCTGCACTCGCCGCCTTCACACAAAGCCTCCCGAAACAACCGCCGCCACAAAGGCGTTGGGGTTTGTCCGAGCTCGAGCTCTTCGAGTCTTTCCAAAGCGCTCCTCCTCGCGTCTTCCAACCGCTAGTATTCCTCGCGAGACAAGTACGCGTCCGAATCCATTTTTTTGTGTTACGTTCCTCTCGTCATTTCGCTCGATGTGTGCGCGCGCATGTGTGTATATATATATATATATACTATGCGTGGATGCTCGCACGAAATGAGGGCGAGCGTGAGGGTGCGTCGTGTGTGCGTGTGAGAGAGAGAGAGAGAGAGAGGAACAGTGAGAGAGGATACGCGGTTTTACCGGTTTCAGTCTCATCGTTTCCGGTCCCCACCAGTTTAGGGTCTCAGACCCTAAACGTTTGTTTTTGCAGCATCGCGGACTCCGCTCGAAATCGCCACTACGTAGCACCCACGCGAGCACGAAAACAATGTCGTTCTCATTACACGCGTCGACTTCAGCCGTCTCCTCTCGAGTTTTAACGTCCTCGGTGGCGTCCTCGAACAAAAGAGTCGCTCCTGCGCGAGCGGCGTTTAGCGTTCGCGCTGCCGATGCCGGTGCGTCGTCCAAATTTTTTCCTTTTTTTTTCTTCCCTTTCAAAGCGCGACCGACGACGACGACGGCAACGACGGCATCGTCGACCGCGCGCGCGCTTGTTTGGGCGATTCAAAAAGCGACAGAAAAAAGAGAGAGGAACGGATAATTCTCGTCTACATTGGCGCGAACGAGACGTTTCCCGGGCGTTTCTGTGTTCGCGCGAGCGTCGTTTCTCGAGCTTTCCGAGCGCGCGCGTTAAAATTTCTTTTTTTTTTCGCCCTTTTTTGTAGGCGTGAAAACCTGAAAAAAAATGGATAAAATGTGGATATTCGCGTGCTCTCTCTCTCTGCGTTTTGCTCTGACGCGCGCGACTGCGCGCAAAGAGCGCTCGCGTTCCCGCCAGAAGAGAGAGCGCGCGCGAACCGTCCTCGTTTCTTCGTCGTCTTCGTTTCCGTTTCACCCATTCATTCCTTTCTTTGAGTGGATAAAATCTCTCTCTCGAAATCATCGCATTTCGGTGTGTGTGGGCCTCTCTCTGACTCGTGTTGTCTCTCTCTCTCTCTGCGAAAAACAGCCGCCGCGCCGGTCGCCGCGTCAAAGATTAGAATCCGCTTAAAATCGTTCGAAACGTCGCACATGCAAGCCGCGTGCGACAAAATCATAGAAGCCGCGACGGCCACGGAAGCGAGAATCAAAGGTCCGATCCCGTTGCCGACGAAGAGACGCATTTACTGCGTCCTTCGCTCGCCGCACGTGAACAAGGATTCGCGAGAGCACTTTGAAACGAGAACGCACAACAGAGTGATTGACGTGTACGAGCCGACCGCGCAAACGATTGACGCGTTGATGGGTTTAGAGTTACCGGCGGGGGTTGACATTCGCGTGAAGTTGTAAACGTCTTGATTTTTTTTGGTGCCTCTCGTCTCGAAACACGCGGGAGGTTTCCGAGAGAGTCGCGCACAAAAAAGAATTCGCGTTTTGTTTGTTGTCCGTATTTTATATGTTTTAGCCGAGATATACGTTTTGTTTCATATCATTTTGTTAGTAGACACATCACACGATCCACGCGCACGCGCGCGCGATACGTTTTTTAATACATCGTACACGGAACGGAAGAAGGGCGACGAGATGGTTTTCTTCTTCTCGGTCAACTATCGAAGTCTTCGTCCATTTCCATGTACTCGTCGACGCTCATCGCTTTGCTCATTCTATTGTTACTATCTGCTGCCGCTGGTTGTCTATTTTCTTCGTCGCCTTTCGTCGCCGCCGCCGCTGGCGCCTCGTAATTGTTGCTCCCAAACGAGCCTCCGCCCGGGTTCTCTCTCGCTTTCTCTACGATTCGCATCAATAACTCTCTATCCATCGGTTCGAATCCTTCTGCGTCTTGCGTCGTCGCCGAACTTCCATCGAACAACTCGCTCGGTAAATTCACGTTGAACCACTCGCTTTTTTTGATATCTTCCATCGTTAACCGCTTCGCGACATCGACTTGGAATATCCCGGCTAACAATTCTCTGCACTTTTCCGACAACGCGACTTTCGACGGGAACCCGTACTCGCCGTTTAATATCCTCTTCACCGTTTTTCGAAAATTCTTCGGGTCGTCTTTATCTTCAAACGGATACCGTCCGCACAACATGACGTATAACGTCACGCCGCACGACCACACGTCGGCGGCTTTCCCGTCGTATTGGCCTTGTCTTTTGAGGACTTCGGGCGCGATATACGCCGGCGTTCCGACTGCCGATTTCGGCGCCGAATCGATCAAAGAGTGCTTCGAGTACCCGAAATCGCAAATCTTCAACCTCGGAGCACCATCGCTACCGCTACCACCACCACCACCTTTGCTATTATCATTATGACTGTTATCGATCAACGCGTTTTCTAGTTTCAAATCTCGATGCGCCACGCCTTTACTGTGACAATAATCCACGCCCGAAATCAACTGCTGGAAGAAATATCTCGCCTCGTCTTCGCACATGCGACCGTTCGTCAACACTCTGTCGAACAACTCGCCTCCCGAAGCGTATTCCATCACGATGGCTAAATCTGTCGGCGTTAACAACACCTCGATGAACCGCACGATGTTCGGATGGTTCAATATCGCGTGATTATGGATTTCCCTGAAAAAAATTATGTACGCGCGTACGAAAGCGGCCGCGGTTCGGACGACGACGTCGAATCGAACGACAGACAGACAGACAAGAATTGAGCGCATAAAAACGGTGAGCGCCAACATAAAAGAAACACAACATATTGAATTCGAAACGCATCCTCGCGTTGGAAAGATACGAGATAGAGAGATACAAAAGCGTTGTTTACGCATCGTCGCGCGGCGCGCGCGCGCGTCTCTCAACACAACATAACAAACAACACATAACAAAAATCATCATCATCATCAAATTCGAAACACATTTTCTCCCCAACCTCTCCCGCGCGCGTTTTGGAGCGATGATGCGTGAAACGATCTCGCTCGGCGCAAACGAACGAACAAACAAACAACAACAGAAGAGAGAGAGTTTAAAACACACACACAAAGAGAGAGAGAGGAACCGGGAGAAAAACAACTCACCTGACGACGTTTTCGTCCAACTTTTTCCCCCGTGGGATGTATTTAATCGCGACTTTTCTTCCGGTTTTCTTCTCTCGCATTAATCGCGCTTGGCCGAAATTACCCTCGCCGAGAACGTGCGGGACGTTTGGAATGGGCGCGTATTTAGAGTCGTGCAAGGTTTCGTCGTCCATTATTTTATGTGTATCTATCGTTTACCTTTGTGTCGCGCGCTTCGCTCTCTTTCCCCCCCAAGAACGAGAAGGCAACTTTCTCTCGAACGGTGTTTAGGGTTTAGAAAGCTAAACCCTAAACCCTAAACATTTTTTTTTGCCTTTTTTTCCTCCTTCCGCGTCGGGGAAGAAAATCGGAAGAAAATCGGCGGCATCGAGCGTAAAAGACACCAGGCGTTCTCTTTCTCTCTCTCTCTTCCTTCTCTCTCTCGATCTCTCTCTCTCTGTTAAGAAAGTAACTCTCTCTCTCTCTCTCTCTTTCTCTCTCTCTCTCTCTCTCTCATCCAACGCGCGCACGTATTATTATTATCAGATAGATCTTCCCCGGGGAAAGATTCGAAATCGAATCCTCTCTCTCTCTCTCTCGTAATCTCTCTCTCGTTCTCTCTCTTTCGGCTCCTCGCGACGACGAAGAAGAACAAGGTCCCAGAAAAACAACGAGAGACAGAGATCGAGAGAAAGAACGCGACAGGGAGAGGTACGACGCGAAACGGAGACGCGGAGAGAGAGAAGAGAGAGAGAGCTCGTAAAACTCTCTTTTTGTTGGTTGAAAACTCTCTCAAAATACTCACAAAGAGAAGAAAAGTAAAAGCGAATAAGAAGGTTTTACTACGTACGT
>Ga0181594_10005530_pt1 | contig 11052 bp, 11 predicted proteins | sample 071ome_18_FD_145603 | JGI IMG/M metagenome (GOLD analysis project Ga0181594, IMG submission 145603) | Coastal salt marsh microbial communities from the Groves Creek Marsh, Skidaway Island, Georgia - 071413BT metaG (spades assembly) | ecosystem: Environmental > Aquatic > Marine > Intertidal zone...
GCCGAGACCGACATCACAAAATCAGGATTGTCCTCGAGAAGACGCCGTGCCAACGTCGTTTTTCCTGCGCCCGAGGGCGAGGACAGGACGAGCATGAAGCCACGGCGGCGAATGGTTGGTTTTTCCCTACTCAACGTTCTGGACCTGCTCGCGCAATCGGTCGACTTCGACCTTGAGATCCAAACCAACAGCCGTCAACGCGACGTCTCCGGCTTTCGAGCACAGCGTATTCGCTTCGCGGTTAAACTCTTGACACAAGAAGTCCAAGCGACGGCCAACGGAGTCGCCTGAAGCCAGCGAGTCTTCTGCTGATCGAATGTGTGTTTTGAGGCGTTGAATTTCTTCCGACACGTCAGCTTTGACCAACAGGAGCGCGAGTTCCTGTGCCAATCGATCCTCAGGTAGATTCGCGCGATCGGCCAACAGTTCGTCAACCTGGCTCCGAAGTCGGTCACGCATAGTCTCTGGGCGTTCAGCCGCAATCGACTCCGCCTTTGCGACCAGCGTCTCGATCACCCTCAGATGATCGCGCAATGCTTCGTCGATCCGGCGACCTTCTTCACGCCTCGCCAAATCCAGTGCGGAGAGCGTGTCATCGAAGGTAGATCGCAACTCCTGGTCCCGCCCCTCGATCTCGACCGCCCCTATCTCGGGGTCTTGCATTTCCAAAACGCCGCGCAGTGCGAGAACGCCATCAAGTGTCGCATCCGTCGTCCCTGGCGTGCCATTCAAGTCCGCTAGTTGCCTCAGCACCTGCGCCAATACACCTTTGTTTACCCGCAGTTCCTGCTGCGTGCGCTGATCGAACTGCAGCGAAATTTGAACGTTGCCCCGCGTGAAACGTTTGGGCGCTTCTGTTCGAATGTAGGCTTCGAGGCCTTCTAACCCGCTCGGGAGGCGCGGTCGGACATCGAGTCCCCGGCCATTGACGCTGCGCATTTCCCAGACCCATTCAAAGGGACCACTCCGGCCTTCCTTGCGGGCGAAACCGGTCATACTGGAAACTGGCACGTGAACGAATTCCGAATCAGTGAACAGGGGCGTCTGGATCAATCTATAAAGTCCAGCCCACCCGCCAACAAGCGCTCAGTCCTGCTCGTCGCGAATTTGCCGCCAGCGGCGCACGTTCTCCTGGTGCTCTTTCAGCGTTTTCGCAAACGCATGCCCCCCATTCCCGTCGGCGACGAAATACAGATCGTCCGTGGCCGCCGGACGTAGCACTGCCTCAAGAGAGGCACGGCCAGGGTTTGCGATCGGCGCCGGCGGCAACCCCTTGATCCGATAGGTATTGAACGGCGAGTCGGTAGATAGATCCTCACGCGTCAAACGCCGCCCGAGCGGGCCCGCACCGTTGGTAACCGCGAAGACGACAGTTGGGTCGGACTGAAGACGCATGCCGCGGCGAAGACGATTGACGAACACACCTGCGACGCGCGCGCGCTCTTCCGCGATAGCCGTTTCTTTCTCGACGATCGAGGCAAGTACAACAGCCTGCTCTGCGGTGTCGAACGGGAGGTCGGGAGCCCGGTGAGGCCACAGGTCGTCGACCAGTTCTCGCATTGCCTGCTGCATCCGACCGATGACGGCTTCGCGTGTATCGCCGTAGGCGTAGTGATAGGTCTCAGGCAGAAGCGTACCTTCGCGCCCGATCTTGGGCACCGGACCGACGAGCGCCTCAGCTTCCGAGACGACCCGAAGAATTTCGTGATTGGTGAGGCCTTCGGCCAATGTGAGACGACGGGCAACCGTATCGCCCTGAATCAACTGCTCGGTGACTGCTCGCATCGACGTATGTGCTGGAAAGAGGTATTCGCCAGCCTGTAACGACTTGCTCTGCCCAGAGGCCCGGACAACGATTCGAAACAAATTGGGATTCGCCAACACGCCGTTGTCTTCGAGGATTCGCGAAATGCGCCCGACGGAGGATCCGCGTGGAAGGACGACAGTCGCGTCTTCGGCTAACGGCCCAGGTTCGTCATAGGCCGAGGCGCCCCAGACGAGCATCCCCGCTGCGGCCGCAAATAAGACGACGAGCCCAAGAGTGAGAGAGCGTATCGACCTCCGGCTCATCGGCCGAGGTCATTAACTGGGTTGCGTGAAAATGAGCGACGCGTTGGTGCCGCCAAAGCCGAACGAATTGGAAAGCGCGGCACGAACCTCGCGTTTCTTAGCGGTGTGCGGCACCAAGTCGATGTCACATCCCTCGCTAGGATTGTCGAGGTTCAATGTCGGCGGCACAATTCCGTCACGCATCGCCAGAATACTGAAGATCGCCTCGACCGATCCGGCTGCCCCAAGGAGGTGCCCGATGGCCGATTTGGTCGACGACATCGATATCTGACCCGCCGCCGCGCCAAACAGACGCTTCACGGCCTGGACCTCGATCTCGTCGCCCAAGGGAGTGGAGGTTCCGTGCGCATTTACATAGTCGATGTCGCTCGGGGACAGCCCCGCGCGCTTCATCGCCATTTCCATCGCTCGATAGGCGCCACTGCCGTCTTCGCTGGGAGCGGTGATGTGGTAGGCGTCGCCCGATAGGCCGTAACCAACCAATTCGGCGTAAATCTTTGCGCCCCGGGCTTTGGCATGCTCCAGCTCTTCAAGAACGACGACGCCAGCCCCCTCACCCATGACGAAGCCATCGCGGTCCTTGTCCCACGGTCGCGACGCCTTTTCCGGCGTGTCGTTGAAATTTGTCGAAAGCGCCCGCGAGGCGGCAAACCCGGCCATCCCAAGGCGGCAAATTGCAGACTCGCTTCCGCCGGCAACCATGACATCGGCGTCGTCCATGCTGATAAACCGCGCCGCATCGCCAATAGCGTGGGCCCCGGTCGAACAGGCTGTGACAACGGCGTGGTTGGGCCCTTTAAGGCCAAACCGAATCGAAGTGTGCCCCGACACCAAGTTGATCAGCGCCATCGGAATGAAAAACGGACTTAGCCGACGCGGTCCTCGCTCCCGCAGGGTATCGGCGCCTTCGACGATTTCGTTGAGACCGCCAATGCCCGATCCAATCAGGACACCGGACCGATAACGCTGTTCCTCGGTTTCAGGCTTCCAATTGGCATCTTCAATGGCTTGCTGGGCGGCCGCCAACCCGAAGATGATGAAGTCGGCCATCTTGCGACGATCCTTGGGCGTCACCCAATCGTCGTAATTAAACTCGCCCTCACCGTCGCCACGAACAACTTGCGCGGCAATTTTCGCGGGAAGATCGGATATATCAAACTTATCGATCGGCGAGGCGCCCGACGTCCCCTCAAGCAAACGCTTCCAGGTGAGTTCGACCCCAGTACCGATCGGCGTGACCAAGCCAAGGCCGGTGACGACGACACGTCTAAGTTTCAAGTTCTACGCTCCCGCTCGCGGGCTGCGGCAGCCTAGTTAGGAGGCAGCCGACTGAAGAAATCCGACAGCGTCTTTGACGGTTACGATCTTCTCGGCGGCATCGTCCGGAATTTCACATCCGAACTCTTCTTCGAAAGCCATCACTAGTTCGACCGTGTCGAGGCTGTCTGCACCCAGGTCGTCGATGAAGCTAGCGGAGTCGGTAACCTTGTCCTCGTCAACGCCAAGGTGTTCCACGACGATTTTTTTCACACGGTCGGCGATGTCACTCATTCAGATATTCCCTTGGATTTGCGCCGAGAACGAGCCTCTGGCGGTCGACGGTTTCCCGACTATCTTTACCCGGTGTGACGCCCAAAACGAAGTAGAAATAGGGCCACTGCGACTGGTTCGTAACACACTTTGCAGGGGTTTGACTAGCGGCCCGGCAATGTCGCGAACCGGCCTAAATCATCGCCATCCCGCCGTTAACGTGGAGGGTTTGGCCGGTCACATAGGCCGCTTCATCGCTCGACAAATACAGGACCGGGGCTGCGATATCGGCGGCCGTTCCAAACCGCCCGGACGGGATCGCCCCGGCAAGCCTCTCGCGCTGATCCTCCGACAAGGCATCGGTCATCGGCGATTCAACGAAGCCAGGCGCAACGCAGTTGACTGTGATGCCGCGTGACGCGACCTCTTGGGCGAAGGCCTTCGACATGCCGATCATGCCCGCCTTCGCGGCGGCATAATTGGCTTGCCCGGGATTTCCGGTCACCCCAACGATCGATGTGATTCCAACGATCCGTCCCCAACGCTGCTTCATCATGGGTCGCAACGAGGCGCGGCTGAGACGAAAGGCCGCCGTAAGGTTGACGTCTAGAACGGTTTGCCACTCTTCGTCCTTCATCCGCATCGCGAGATTGTCCCGCGTCAGGCCGGCGTTGTTGACGAGGATATCGATGCCGCCCAACGCCTGTAAAACGTTGCCGACGAGCCCATCGACGGCTGCGGCATCCGAAAGATCGGCAACCACAACAGATGCGCGATCGCCCAATTCGTCAGCGAGCGATTGAAGCGCAGGTTCACGCGTCCCCGACAACGCGACGGACGCCCCCGCACCATAAAGCGCGCGCGCGATCGCCCCGCCAATAGCCCCTGACGCGCCGGTGACCAGCGCCCGTTTACCCGTCAAATCGAACATCGATCCTCCGTTTATGTCGCGTTGAAGAACGCATCTAGATCGCCGGGCGTCCCGACATTGATTCCCCTGATCTCGCGATCAATCCGTTTGGTAAGCCCGGACAGCACTTTGCCCGTGCCGACCTCGACGAGGGTGTCGACACCCTGATCGCGCATGAACAAAACGCTTTCCCGCCAGCGCACCACCTTGGTGATCTGCTCGACAAGCAATTGGCGTATTTCTTCCGCGTCGGTGACGGATGCCGCTTTAACATTGGCTACCAGCGGCACCAACGGGTTGTCGATGGCGACCTCGGCAAGCGCTTCGGCCATTTCATCGGCCGCGGGTTTCATCAGGGTACAATGAAAGGGCGCCGACACCGGCAACGGCATCGCGCGTTTGACGCCCCGCTTCTTGGATATCTCGATCGCTCTGTCCACTGCGGCGCGCGATCCGCTGATCACCGACTGCCCGCCCCCGTTGTCGTTGGCTACCTGGCAGACCTCGCCATCGGCAGCAGCAGCGGCGATCTCTTCGGCAAGGTCGATCTCGGCGCCCAACAGAGCCGCCATCGCACCCTCGCCGACAGGCACCGCCCGCTGCATCGCCTGGCCGCGGCGTCTAAGCAAACGCGCCGAATCCGCGAGACTGAGGGCCCTCGCCGCGGTGAGTGCGGAGTATTCGCCGAGCGAGTGGCCGGCCACAAAGGCGACCTTGCCCGCCAAATCATAACCACCCTTTTGGATCGCGCGGGCAGCGGCAACTGACACGGCCATCAGCGCCGGCTGGGCGTTTTCCGTGAGGGTGAGAGTTTCGATCGGCCCTTCCCACATGATAGCGCTCAGTTTGAGCCCGAGGGCGTCATCGACCTCTTCGAACACCTCGCGGGCCTCGGGAAGGGCATCTGCTAGCTCCTTGCCCATGCCAACGGCCTGGGAGCCCTGACCCGGGAAAACGAACGCAGTCGTCATGTGAAAAACCCTCCTCCTGAAACCGCCGCCCGAGTCGCACCTTTGAACCTTGAATGTCAAGCGGTACGCCTTGCGGGACGCTCCAAAACCTGTATATTCCCGCCGCTCATAACTCCTTGCCGGGGATGAGCCCCGGCTAATGCTCGGATCGGCCCGATGGCTCCCGAGCGCCTCAAACCGTAAGGAGACGACTATGGCGTTGTACGAGAACGTCTTTATCGTCCGACAGGACGTATCGAACCAGCAGGTCGAAGAACTGACCACCCGCTTTACCGAGATTCTCGAAAGCGGCGGCGGCAAGGTCGAAAAGACCGAGTTCTGGGGCCTGCGCACGATGGCCTACAAAATCAAAAAGAACCGCAAAGGGCACTACGTCATGCTCAACCTCGACGCACCGCCGCCGGCCGTGCGAGAGATGGAGCGCAACATGCAGCTGAACGAAGACGTAATTCGGTATATGACGCTGCGGGTTGACGAACTTGAGGAAGGCCCCTCTGCGGTGATGAAATTCCGCGGCGAGCGCTCGCGTAGCTACGGCGACCGTAGCGACAGCCGGCCTAGGGAATCGGCCTCGTCCAGCGATGCGAGTCCTGCTGAAGTTGAAGCAACCGCCGCCCCGGCCGCAGCGCCGGAAACCGAAGGAGCGAGCGAATGAGCACCCGTCCCCGCCCGTTTTTCCGTCGTCGCAAGTCGTGCCCCTTTTCGAGCGAAAGCGCGCCGAAGATCGACTACAAAGATGTGAAGTTGCTTCAGCGCTTTACCTCGGAGCGCGGCAAGATCGTACCGAGCCGAATCACCGCCGTCTCAGCGAAGAAACAGCGCGAACTGGCCCGAGCCATCAAACGCGCCCGCTTTCTGGCACTGATGCCCTACGTTGTCGAATAAGACGCCGGGCACGAGGAGACAATCATGGAAGTAATCTTGCTCGAACGGGTCGAGAAACTCGGCCAGATGGGCGACGTGGTCAACGTCAAGCCTGGCTTCGCTCGCAATTACCTATTGCCCAAGAAAAAGGCGCTACGTGCAACGGAAGAGAACCGCAAACAGTTCGACGCCCAGAAGGCACAACTTGAGGCGCAAAACCTCGAGCGCCGCAAAGAAGCGGAAGCCGTCGCCGGAAAAATGGAAGGTTTGGCGGTCGTCATCTTGCGCCAAGCTAGTGAGGGCGGCCAACTCTACGGATCGGTCAATAGCCGGGATATCGCAGAAGCAGTTTCCGAAGCTGGGTTCACGGTCGACCGCTATCAAGTCCAACTTGCGGCAACGGTCAAACAACTCGGTATCACTAGCACCAAGGTTAGCCTTCACCCCGAGGTTTCGGTTGAAGTCTCGGTGAACGTTGCGCGATCCGCTGACGAGGCTGCGGCGCAGGCCGCCGGCGAGCCGGTGAATGCCGCGGAGCAATTCTTCGAAAACGAAGAACTTGCCGCTCAAGCGCTGGAAGGAGCCGAAGAGGCAGAGACGCAGGATTCGGAAACCGGCGAAGCTCCCGCCGCGCCCGATGAAGCGGCTGGCGAGGAGCCGCCGCCAGCAGCCTAGAAGGCGGCGGGTGCCGGACGTTCGAAGCCGAATTAGGCGTTCTTGAGGTTGGGGAGCCGCAATGATCCTGGATCGATTTCTTCGTCACCTGATCCGGCACGGTACTCTGGCCGTGACGTTTGCTAGCGGGCGGCAGGCAACCTTTAAAGGAAGCAAACCGGGTCCAGAGATCGAAATAAAGATCGCGGACCGAGCGACCGAGCGACGCCTTTTCATGAACCCGGACTTGGTTCTGGGCGAAGCGTTCATGGACGGCACGATCACGGTCGAGAACGGGGACATCTACGACTTCCTCGAACTTTGCCTGATGAATTTGAGTTGGGACCTACCCGACCATTGGATTCAACGTCTGCAAGGCCGGCTGCGCCGCTGGGGTCGCGGCATCGCCCAGTACAATCCGATCGGCAAGGCACAACAGAACGTAGCGCACCACTACGATCTCTCAGACACGCTTTACGATCTGTTCTTGGACAACGACCGGCAATATTCGTGCGCCTATTACGCCACCGGAAACGAATCCCTGGAACAGGCACAGGACTCCAAGAAGCGGCACATTGCTGCAAAGCTGCTGTTGAAGCCGGAACATAAGGTGCTGGACATCGGTTCCGGGTGGGGCGGCCTCGGATTGTACCTCGCCGAAATTTCAGGCGCCGACGTGACGGGTGTGACCCTTTCGGTCGAGCAGCACAAGGTCTCTCAGGACCGTGCCAAAGAACACGGGGTTGCCGATCGTGTGCGGTACAAGCTGCAAGACTACCGCCACGAAGAAAACACCTACGACCGCATCGTGTCGGTGGGGATGTTCGAGCACGTAGGGGTCGGTCACTACGAAGAATTTTTTAGAAAAATCAAAGACTTGCTGTCAGAGGACGGGGTTGCGCTTTTGCACACGATCGGGCGCGCGGATGGCCCCGGCGCGACCAACCCCTGGCTTGCCAAGTACATTTTTCCGGGTGGGTACACCCCCGCTCTGTCGGAGATCGTGCCGGTGATTGAGCGCGTCGGCCTCTACATCACAGACATCGAAATTTTGCGCCTGCATTATGCCTCCACTCTTCGCGACTGGCGGCGACGTTTCAACACGAACCGCGACAAGGTTCGTGAGATCTACGACGAGCGGTTTTGTCGAATGTGGGACTTCTACCTTGCCGGGTGTGAAGCGGCGTTTCGCTACGGCGGCCAGCTCAACTTCCAGATTCAGCTGTCGCGAAAACAAGACGCCGTGCCCCTGACGCGCGACTACATTCAAGAGTGGGAAGCGCAACACATGGCGGCGCCGTCCTAAGCCTGAACTTTATCCCCAGGTTCCCCACTACCTCGTCCGCCGCGACGGTGTAATCCTGGGGCGATGTCGGTGTAGATTGCCCCACCACCGAACGGGGCCGTAATGAGTGAACTTCCAGACAATGTCAGTCCGCTGCCGCCACGCGACGATGTTGGAGGTTTCCGCACCCCGCCCAGCAACCTAGAAGCCGAGCAAGCCCTTCTCGGCGCGATACTGGTGAACAACGACATCGCCGCGCAGGTCGGGAGTTTTCTCTCGGCCGAAGATTTCTTCGAGCCCGTTCATGCCCGGATCTACGAGGCTGCCGTCCGTCTGATCGATCGCGGTCAAATCGCCAATCCGACGACCCTCCGCGCCCTTTTCGAACGCGATGAAGCGTTGGCCGATATTGGCGGCGCCGACTACCTACGTCGACTGGCGAACGCCGCCGTCACCATTATCAATTCCGAGGATTACGGCCGAGTCATTCACGACCTGTCGCAGCGCCGCCAGCTCATTCGGATCGGCGAGGACATGGTCAATACGGCCTACGATCCAACGGTGGACGAAGAATCGGAAGTCCAGATCGAGGCATCCGAGCAACGGCTCTACAATTTGGCCGAAAAGGGACGGTATGAGGGCGGTTTCAGGCCCTTCGGCGCGGCTCTCGCGGAAGCCGTCGAAAATGCCGAGGCGGCCCTCAAACGCGACGGTCACCTCACCGGCGTAACGACCGGGCTCCGCGATCTCGACACGCGATTGGGCGGCCTCCATCGTTCAGACCTCATCATCCTCGCAGGTCGTCCCAGCATGGGTAAGACAGCTCTGGCGACCAACATCGCCTTCAGCGCCGCTAAGGCCCACCTTGAGAAGGCCGGACATCAAAACGACGATGGTGCGGCGGTCGCCTTCTTCTCGCTCGAAATGTCAGCAGAGCAACTGGCAAGCCGCCTCCTCGCAGAAGAGACCAACATTCCGACGGAAAAGCTGCGGCGCGGCCAGTTCTCCAGCGACGATTTCGTGCGCATCGCCCAAGCCGCACAGCGTATCGAGGATTGTCAGTTCTTCATCGACGATACACCGGCGATCAGCATCGCGACCCTACGGGCGCGTGCGCGGCGCCTGAAGCGCCAGCATGATATCGGCCTGATCGTTGTCGACTACCTGCAATTGGTACGTCCTGCCAGCGCCGGGCGAGAGTCCAACCGCGTCCAGGAAGTCTCCGAGATCACCCAGGGCTTGAAAGCCATCGCCAAAGAGCTTGAAGTGCCTGTCATGGCGTTGTCGCAGCTCAGCCGCCAAGTCGAACAGCGCGACGACAAACGACCCCAGCTTTCCGACCTTCGTGAATCGGGCGCGATCGAACAGGACGCCGATGTCGTCATGTTCATCTTTCGCGAGGAGTACTATCACGAGCGTAGTCGACCGGGTGAAACCGAGACCGCGGATTTCCACGAGTGGCAGGAAAAGATGCAACGCATCCAAGGCATTTCCGAGGTCATCGTCGGTAAACACCGCCATGGGCCGACGGGCACGGTGCGGCTCCTGTTCAACGGTCTGGTGACCAAGTTCAGCAATCTCGCGGAGCCCGATTCGCTGCCCGAGCCCTACTGATCCCATGAGCGCGGCGGCCCGAGCGGGCGCGACACTGACGATCGACCTCGATGCGATAGCGGCGAACTACCGACGTCTTCGCGACCAAGCCACACCGAAAGCGATTTGCGCTGCCGTAGTCAAAGCCGACGCCTACGGCCTTGGTGCTGCGCCGGTCGGTCTGAAGCTAGAAGCCGAAGGGTGCCGGCACTTCTTCGTCGCCACCATCGATGAAGGCCTGGCGTTGCGACACACCTTTGAAGACGCCGCACCCGGTGAGATCTCCGAAATCTTCGTGCTGAGCGGGCCGACCCGCGAGTCTGTACCCTACTTCGCCCACGGATGGCTGACGCCGGTCCTTAATTCCATGGAACAATTGGCGATTTGGCGCGATTTCGCCGAAGAAACCGGGAGGCCACTTGCGGCGGCGCTCCACGTCGATACCGGAATGTCCCGCCTGGGGTTTACGCCCACGACCTTCGAGGCGCTGGGCGACGACCCCGAACTGCTGACCGGCGTCGTCCCACGCTTGGTGATGAGTCACTTGGCCTGCGCGGACGACCCAGACCACGCCATGAACCCACAGCAGCGTGCCGCGTTCGAGGGATTGGCAATCCGATTCCCCGAAGTCGTTCGAAGCTTGGCCAACTCTGCTGGGACGCTATTGGGGTCTGAGTACCACTTCGAAATGGTCCGTCCGGGCATCGCGCTTTACGGCTCGGAACCCCTCATAAACCGCATGAGCAATCCATCAGAAGCTGTTGTTATTAAATCAAAAATTGCGCAAATTCGGCAAATTGACACTCCCCAGGCCGTTGGATATGGTGCCTCGCATCGCGCGCAGGGGCCGACGCGCATCGCCACGGTTCCTGTCGGATATGCGGACGGTTATCCGCGCGGATTGAGCAATACCGGTTTTGCCGTCGTGGATGGTGTGCGGGTACCAGTGGTGGGACGAGTGTCGATGGATCTGATCACCCTGGATGTCTCCGCCCTTTCGGTCGAACGGTGCGAGGTAGGGACCGAGATCACCTTACTGGGCGACGGTGTCGACATTGACGAATTGGCGGACGCCGCCGGCACCATTTCATACGAAATACTGACCCACCTGGGGAAGCGCTACCACCGCGTCTACAAAGGCGAGATTGACCCGAGACCGAGGGGGCGATCGGACG
>Ga0181594_10005532_pt1 | contig 11051 bp, 8 predicted proteins | sample 071ome_18_FD_145603 | JGI IMG/M metagenome (GOLD analysis project Ga0181594, IMG submission 145603) | Coastal salt marsh microbial communities from the Groves Creek Marsh, Skidaway Island, Georgia - 071413BT metaG (spades assembly) | ecosystem: Environmental > Aquatic > Marine > Intertidal zone...
CGGCAGCGAAGCAGTCATCCAGCAGGAGCACGGGGGCCTCCCGGATGAGCCCCCGGGTCAGGGTCGCGCGCTGGCGTTGGCCGCCGGAGAGGGTCAGGCCCCGTTCCCCCACCCGGGTGTCGAGGCGCTGGGGCAGGCGTTCCACCGTTTGCCGAAAGGCCGCGGCCCCCGCCGCTTGAAGGATCGCGGGGGTGGGGCGGTCGGGCTGGTCGTAGGACAGGTTAGCCCCCAGCTCATCGGCGAAGAGGAAGGCATCCTGGGGCACGAGGGCTAGGGCTTGGCGAAGCGTCGGGAGAGGCCAGTCGGCGAGCACAACACCGTCGAGGGTGATGGTCCCCGCGCTCGGCTCCAGGAGCCGGGGCAGGAGGGCCAGAAGCGTGCTCTTGCCGGCGCCCACGGGGCCCATGAGGGCGATCACTTCTCCCGGCGCGACGGTCAGCTCGAGGTCGCGCAGGGCGGGCTGGGGCGCGCGGGCATAGCGCGCAGTCGTGGCGCTGAAGTGCAGGGCGCCGTTGATCCGCGGGGCTCGGTGCGTGCCCGCATCGGCAATTTCATCGGGGAGATCGAGGATCTCGAAGAGGCGCTGGGCGCTCACCCGGCCCCGCTGCACCATGTTCACAAGGGTGCCGGCGGAGCGCATGGGCTGGATCACCATGGCGACGTAGGCGAAGAAAGCCACCAGGCTCCCGGGGGACAGGGCCCCCTGCTGCACGAGAGACCCGCCGTAGCCGAGGACGATCAGCGTCCCGATGGCGGCGAGGCTCGGCATGATTGCGGTCATGAGGGAGTTGATCCGGGCCTGGTTCAAAAAGGCCTGGATATAGGCCCGGTTGGCGTCCCCGAAGCGCGCTTCCACGAAGGGCTCCCGGGCCATGGCCTGGAGCGTGCGGATGCCCCCGAAGGTCTCCTGGGCCCGCTCCGTTACCATGCCCAGCGTTTCCTGCGTGGCCTCCGAGGCGGCGCGCATGCTTCGGGCGGCAAAGAGGGCGTAAACGGCGATGAAGGGCAGGGGCGGGAACACCAGCCAGGCGAGGTCCGGGGCGAGGTAGAACATGGCCCCAAAGCCTACGGCGGTGGCGTAGACCAGGATCACCAGGAAGATCGTGCCCACACTCACGAGGCGCCGCAGCACCCCGATATCGGAGACGGCGCGGGTCATCATGTCCCCCACCGTATGCTGGCCGAAGAAGGTGAGGCCCTGGCGCTGGAGGCGATCGAAGAGGGCCCGGCGCAGATCAAAGGCCACGTTCACCGCGGCCCGGCGGATGGCGATGCGCGCGCTGGACACTACCACCATGCGCAGGAGCACGGCCCCGGCGATGGCCAGCACGGGGCCAGTCACATCGAAGTTCCCCGCGGCCAGCCGGTCGATGGCCTCGGCCATCATGAGGGGAACGCTGGCCTCCAGGAGCCGGGCCCCGGCGAAGGCCAGGAGGCTATAGCCAATCCAGCCCCGGTGGCGGAAGGCCCAGGGGAGAAGACGCCGAAGCCGGCCGGCTTCCATCTTCACCCTAGAACTGCGCGTTGTTCGGCACCCGGGGAAAGGGGATCGCGTCCCGAATGTTTTCCATGCCCGTGGCGTACATCAGCAAGCGCTCAAAGCCGAGGCCAAAGCCCGCATGGGGGACGGTGCCGTAGCGGCGCAGATCCCGGTACCACCAAAGGTGTTCCTTTAGGGTGTCGTTGTTCATGCGCGCATCGAGCACGGCGAGGCGCTCCTCCCGCTGGGAGCCGCCGATGATTTCTCCCACCCCGGGCACCAAGACGTCCATGGCGGCCACGGTGCGCTCGTCGTCGTTCAGGCGCATGTAGAAGGCCTTGATGTCCTTCGGGTAGTCCGTCACCACCACGGGCCGGCCCACGTGTTTCTCCGTGAGGTAGCGCTCGTGTTCGCTTTGAAGATCCTGGCCCCAGGCCACGGGGAATTCGAATGTCTCGCCGCTGGCCTCGAGGATCTTCACGGCCTCGGTGTAGGTGAGGCGCTCGAAGGGGGAGTTGATGACGTGCTCAAGGCGGGGCAGGAGCTCCGGGTCGACGCGGCTGCCGAAGAAGGCCATGTCGTCGCCCCGGGCCTCGAGCACGGCTTTCAGCGCGTGCTTCAGGAGCCCTTCGGCCAGCTCGGCGTTTTCCTTCAGCGTCGCAAAGGCGATCTCGGGCTCCACCATCCAGAACTCGGCGAGGTGCCGGCTGGTGTTGGAGTTCTCGGCGCGGAAGGTGGGGCCGAAGGTGTAGACCTTCGACAGGGCGAGGCAGTAGCTCTCCACCTGAAGTTGCCCAGAGACCGTGAGGAAGGCTTCCTGGCCGAAAAAGTCTTCCTTAAAGTCCACCTGGCCATCGGCGGTGCGCGGCGGATTCAGCGCATCGAGGGTGCTGACCCGGAAGAGCTCGCCAGCGCCCTCGCAGTCGCTCGCCGTGATGAGAGGCGTGTTCACCCAGAGGAAGCCCTGGTCGGCGAAGTAGCCGTGGATCGCCTGGGCGAGGGTGGCCCGCACCCGGGCCAGGGCGCCGAAGGTGTTGGTGCGGGGCCTGAGGTGGGCCACGGTCCGCAGGTACTCGAAGGTGTGGCCCTTCTTCGCCACGGGGTAGGTGGCGGGATCATCGACCTCTCCCAGAATGGTGACGGCGCTGGCCATCACCTCCACGCTTTGTCCCTTGCCCTGGGAGGCCACGAGCGTGCCCTCGATTTCCACGGCGCAGCCCGGGCCGAGGGCCTCGATCGCCTCGTAGTTGGGGAGTTCCTGGTCGGCGACCACCTGAATGGCGTCGAAGGCCGAGCCATCGTGTACGGCGAGGAAAGAGAAGCCGCCCTTCGAGCTGCGGCGGCTGCGAAGCCACCCGGCGAGGGTGACGGGGGTTTCCACGGGGATCGCTCCGCTTAGAAGGTCGGCGACGGCGCTTCTGGACATTCCTGGACTCCTGCCTGGGCAAAGCTTGGGCAAAGGTGGAATGATAATGGAAAGCGCTGCAAAGCGATGCCGCCTAGGCGCCGCTGACATAAGCTGACGGCGTAGATGATGACCCAACCTTGGGGAGAGCCGCTCATGGCAGGGAAGAATTGGATGATTTTGGCCGCCGCTGCGCTGGCGGTGCTGGCGGGTGCGCTACTGCTGTTGCCCTCGGAGCCCGAGCCTGCGCCCGCCCCCGTCGTGGTCCCGGAGCCCGAGCCGGCTCCGCCCCCGCCGGCACCGGAGCCCGAACCGGAACCCGAGCCGGCCCCGGAGCCCGCGCCGGAACCGGAGCCCCTCCCGGCTCTAGACGTATCCGATGCCTTTGTCCGCGACGGGGCCGCGCCGCTCAGCAACAGCGCCGTGCTGGCCACCCTGCTGCGCACGGACCAGCTCCTGCGCAAGCTCACCGCCGTGGTGGAGAACCTGGCTCAGGGGCAAGTGCTCCGCGCGCCGGTGGCGGGCCTTGCGCCCCGGGACGCCTTCCCCGTGCAGAAGGAAGGGCTGGGGGATCGCGCCATCCTGACCCTTGATCCCGCAGGCTATGATCGCTTCAACGCCATCGGTGCCCTTTTTGCCAGCCTCGATCCGGAGGCGACGGCGGCGCTCTTGAAGAGCTTTGTGCCCCTGATGGAAACGGCCTACGGTGAGCTTGGGGTGGGCTCTCCCGATGTGCTGGTGCGCGTGCGCCAGGCCATTGATGTGGTGCTCACCACTCCGAGGCCGGAAGGCCCCATCCGCTTGAAGCAGCCCTCGGTGATGTACACCTTCGCCGATCCCGTGCTCGAAGCCCTGGCCCCGGCGCAGAAGCTCGTGCTGCGCATGGGCCCGGATAACCGGCGAGAGCTGGAAAGCTTTTTGAGCCGCCTTAAGGAGGCGCTGACGCCCGAGGCCCCCGCGGGGGCGGACGCCGGCGCTGACATGGGCTACTGAGGGCCGCTGCGTAGAGCGTTAAGGTCGAGGGTCGCCTTAAAGGGGCTGTGGGCGTCCCCGAAGCGGAGCTCCTCGGCGACGTAGCGCCGCTCCTCCTTGAGGTAGCGATCCACCGCATCGCGAAAGCCCTCGTGGGCAATCCAGTGAAAACTGCGGGTGCGCTGGGGTAGGTAGCCCCGAGCAAGCTTATGCCCCCCCTGGGCCCCCGCTTCCACCCGCTTAAGGCCCCGGGCGAGGGCAAAATCGATGGCCTGGTAGTAGCACACCTCGAAGTGCAGAAAGGGGTGGTCTTCAAGGCATCCCCAGTTCCGCCCGAAGAGCGTATCCCCCCCGATGAAGTTCAGGGCTCCGGCAATGGGCTGGCCCTCCCGCTCGGCGAGGATCAGGAGCGTGTCCTCGGCCAGGTGTTCGAGTACCTCGGAGAAGAAGGCCCGGGTGAGGTAGGGCTGGCCCCACTTGCGCGATCCCGTGTCTTGGTAGAACGCGTAGAAGGCGTCGAAGTCCCCTTCCGTCAGGTCCGAACCCGTGGCCCAGCGAATGGTCAGGCCGCTCGCGAGGGCGTCCCGGCGCTCCCGACGCACGGTTTTTCGCCGCTTGCTGCTGAGGGTTGCCAAAAAGGCGTCGAAGTCTTCAAAGCCGGCGTTGGTGAAGTGGAACTGCTGATCATGACGCTCCAGAAACCCTGCGGCCTGAAGGGCTGGCGCGTCCTCGTCATTCACGAAGTTCACGTGAAAGGAGGACAGGCCCAGCTCCGCGGTGATGCGCTGGGCGCCCTCCGCAAGGCCCCGGCGCAGGGCGTCGGCGTCGGGATCGCTGTCGGCGACAAGAAGCCGGGGGCCCGTGGCCGGGGTAAAGGGGATCGCGGAGAGGGCCTTGGGATAGTACTGACCGCCGGCCCGGCTAAAGGCCTCGGCCCAGGCGTAGTCGAAGATGTACTCCCCCTGGGAATGGCTTTTCAGATAGTTCGGCAGGGCCCCCCGGAGCGTGCCCGTCTCGTCCTCGAGCAGCAGGTGAAAGGGCTGCCAGCCCGTCTCCCGGGTGGCGGAGCCGCTGCGCTCCAGCGCCAGCAAAAAGCGGTGCGTCAGAAAGGGGTTCGCGGGGCGTTCTCGCGGCGTCGCCAGCCGATCCCAGGCGGCGGGGTCCACGGCGTCGATGCGATCCACGGTGCGAAGGGTCCAGGCGGGGGCGGTGGCCACAAACACTCCTTAAAGCGCGGGGGAAGGGGCGCCCGAGGCGAGAAGTCTAGCAGGGCCCCGGGGGCGCCCCAAGGTCGCGCTTTTTCTCCTCTTTTGCCGGCCCCGAAGCGCTAGCAATCGCTGCGCCGGCTGCCCAAAATGCCGGTTAGGGTTGGTGTCCTCTCGCTTAACGGATGATGTGCTTATGCCTGCTTGGCTTCGCGGTGTGCTTGCGGTGGTGGTGCTGGGGGGGCTTGCCTACGGCCTGGGGCTTCCTGGCCTTCTGAAAGGCGGTGCCGAGGCGGACGCCAGCGCCCCGGCGCGCCGGGGCGGCGCCACCCCCGTGGTGGTTTCTGCCGTGGCCCGGGCGCCCTTCGAGGATACGCTCGCCGCCGTGGGTACCGCGGGGGCGGATGAATCCATCTTGGTGACCGCCACGGTGGCCGATCGGGTGGTGGAGATCCTCTTTGAAGAGGGGGATTTCGTTGACGCCGGCGCCGTGCTCCTGCGTCTCGATGCGGTGGAGGAGCGGGCCGCCCTGGCGGAAGCCCGGGCGAATCTGGATGACCAGCGGCAGCAGCTGGCCCGCTTGGACGCCCTCGTGGAAACGAACGCCACGGCCCAGTCCCTGCGCGATGAGCAAGCCGCCCGGGTAGCCGCTTCGGAAGCCCGGGTGGATGGGGCGCTTGCGCGCCTCGCGGATCGGGAAATTCGCGCCCCCTTTGCCGGCGTCCTTGGGCGTCGCGCCGTGAGCCTCGGTGCTCAGGTGAGCCCGGGCAGCGTGATTACTACCCTGGACGACGTCGACCCCATCAAGCTTGAATTTTCGATCCCCGAATCATTCCTCACGGCGCTTCGCGTGGGGGCCGAGGTCACGGCCCGCTCCGCGGCCTATGGGGATGCGCCCTTTGTGGGTGAGGTCACCTTTTTAAGTCCCCGGGTTGATCCCGTGACCCGCGCCGTCGCCGTGCGGGCGGCCATCGCCAACGAAGATCGGCGCCTCCGTCCCGGCATGCTCCTCACCGTCGATCTGGTGCGCGACGCCCGGGAAAGCCTCATGGTCCTCGAGTCCGCCCTCGTGCCCCGGGGGTCCACGCAGCAGGTTTATCGCGTGCGGGACGGCGTCGCTGATACGGTGCCCGTGACCCTGGGCGTACGGCGTCCGGGGTTCGTGGAGCTCACCGGCGGCGTCGCGGAGGGGGATCTGCTCGTCATCGAGGGCGCCGCCCGCCTGCGCCCCGGGGCCCCGGTGCGGGTCGTGGAAACGGTGACCGCCGCCGACCGCCTTCGGCCCCACGGAGTGCCTGCGCCATGATGCTCTCGGACCTCTCCGTCCGCCGGCCGGTCTTCGCCGCGGTGCTGAGCCTTTTGCTCATCGCCTTTGGACTGCTCTCCTTCGATCGCCTGCCCTTGCGGGAATATCCGGATATCAATCCCCCCATCGTCTCCGTGGAAACCCGCTACCCCGGGGCCTCGGCGCAGGTGGTGGAAACAAAGATTACCCAGCTGGTGGAGGATGCCATCGCCGGCATCGAGGGCATCCGCACCATCAGCTCGGCCAGCCGGGATGGTAGCTCCCAGGTGACCGTGGAATTCGACGTGCAGCGGGACATCGACGCCGCGGCGAACGATGTGCGCGATCGCGTCGCCCGCACCGTGGATCGGCTCCCGGAGGAGGCGGACCCGCCGGAAATCGCTAAGGCCGACGCGAACACCCAGCAGATCATGTGGCTGTCCCTCTCGAGCGATCGCCTAAGCCAGCTCGAGCTGTCCGACTTTGCCCGGCGCTTTGTGCAGGATCGGCTGGCCATGGTGTCGGGCGTGGCCAGCGTGCGCATCGGCGGAGAGCGGGAATACGCCATGCGGGTGTGGCTCGACCGCCAAGCGCTCGCGGCCCGGGGACTCACCGTGCTCGACGTGGAGGCGGCCCTGCGCCGGGAAAACGTTGAGCTTCCCGCGGGGACCGTGGAGTCCTTCGAGCGGGAATTTACCGTGCGCGTGGAACGGAGCTATAGCACCGCCGAGGATTTCGCGGCGCTCGTGCTGCGCCAGGGCAGCGATGGCTACCTGGTGCGCCTGGGGGACGTCGCTCGGGTGGAGGTGGGGCCAGCGAATGATCGCTCCGAGCTGCGCGCTAATGGCATTCCCACCGTCGGCCTTGGGGTGTCGGCGCAGGCCAAGGCCAACGTGCTCGATACGGCTCGGAGCGTGAAGGCAGAGCTGGCGCGCATGAGCACGGGACTCCCGGAGGGCATGGAGATCGTCGCCGGCTTCGACGCGTCCATCTACATCGAGCAGGCCATCCTCGAGGTCTACAAAACTCTCATGGTGGCCACGGGGCTCGTGGTGCTCGTGATCTACCTGTTCCTGGGTAGCTTCCGGGCCATGCTGGTCCCGGCCATTACGGTGCCCGTCTCCCTCACGGCGGCCTTCATCGTGCTCTGGACCATGGGCTTCTCCGTGAACCTCCTCACGCTGCTGGCCCTCGTGCTCTCCATCGGGCTCGTCGTCGACGACGCCATCGTGGTGCTCGAGAACGTCTACCGCCGAGTGGAAGCGGGGGAGCCGCCGCTCCTCGCCGCCTACCGAGGCGCTCGCCAGGTGGGCTTTGCGGTCATTGCCACCACCCTCGTGCTCGTAGCGGTCTTCGTGCCCATCGCCTTCATGGAGGGCAATCTCGGGCGCCTCTTCTCCGAATTCTCCCTGGCCATCGCCGGGGCCGTGTGCTTCTCGAGCCTTGTGGCCCTCACCCTTGTGCCCATGGCGGCGTCAAAGCTGCTGCGCCCCGCAAAGGAGCGCTCGGGGCCCGCGGCCCTCGTGGATCGGGCTTTTGCGCGCTTCTCGACGATCTATAGCGGGTCCCTGGGCGGGTTGATCCAGCGGCCCCTGGGGGTGACGGTCTTTCTGCTCGCCATCGTCGGCGCCGGCTGGCAGCTCTTTTCGAGCCTGCCCCAGGAGTACTCCCCCACGGAGGACCGCTCTAGCTTCTTTGTGCTTATGAATGCCCCGGAGGGGGCCAGCTTCGAGTACACCCAGCGCTACGCCCGGGACATGGAAAACGTGCTGCTGCCCTTGCTCGATCAGGGGGAGGCCTACCGGGTCCTCATTAGCACGCCGCGCTTTGGCTCCGGCGCTGCGGTCAATAACTCCATTGCCATTATCTCCTTGGAAAACTGGGATCGGCGCGAGCGCAGCACGCAGCAAATTGTCGGCAGTCTGTTCCCCGCGCTCTCCGCCATGCCCGGGGTGCGGGCCTTTCCCATCCAGCCCGGGGGGCTGGGACAGCGGGGCTTCTCCACCCCCGTGCAGTTCGTGCTGGGTGGCGATACCTACGAAGACCTGGCCCGGTGGCGCGACGCCTTCCTAGCGAAGGCCTCGGAAAACCCGCAGCTGTTGAACCTCGACGCGGATTACAAGGAGGTGAAGCCTCAGCTCCTGATCCAGGTGGACCGCAACCGCGCCGCCGATTTGGGTGTGTCCGTCTCCGAAGTCGGTCGAACCCTGGAGACCATGCTGGGCTCGCGGCGGGTGACCACCTATCTCGATCGCGGCGAGGAATACGACGTCATCCTTCAGGCCGAGGACGCGGACCGGCGGACCCCGGGGGATATCGAGAACCTCTACGTGCGGGCGTCGAAGAGCGGCGAGCTGGTGCCCCTGTCCTCTCTGATTACCGTCGCCGAAGGCGCTGATGCAGCGACGCTCAATCGCTTTAATCGTCTCCGAAGCATCACCATTTCCGCGAACCTCGCGCCGGGCTATACCCTCGGGGAGGCCCTGATCTACCTGCGCGGCGTCGCCGAGGAGACCCTCCCCACGGAGGCGCGCATTGATTACAAGGGCCAATCCCGGGAGCTCCAGGAATCCTCCAGCAGCGTGCTCGTGACCTTTGCCCTGGCCCTGCTCGTGGTGTTCCTGGTGCTGGCGGCGCAGTTCGAAAGCTTTATCCACCCCTTGATCATCATGCTTACCGTGCCCCTGGCGGTCGTGGGGGCGCTTCTAGGCCTCGAGCTCAGCGGTGGCTCCCTGAATATTTACAGCCAGATTGGCATCGTGATGATGGTCGGTCTCGCGGCGAAGAACGGCATCCTAATTGTGGAATTTGCCAATCAGCTGCGTGACGCCGGGGCCTCCGTGGAGGAGGCCATTCGGGAGGCTGCGCGGCTTCGCCTACGGCCCATCGTGATGACGTCCATCTCCACGGTCATTGGGGTACTGCCCTTGATCCTCGGCGGCGGCGCCGGGGCGGAAAGCCGCATGGCCATCGGCGTGGTGGTCTTCGCCGGGGTGCTCTTCTCCACCGTCCTCACCCTTGGGGTCGTGCCCACCTTCTATCGCCTGCTGGCGCCCTACACCCGGAGCCCGGAAGCGGTCACCCAGACCCTTGAGGCGCTGGGGGAGGCCCAGCCCGATCGCCACTAGGTGCCTTCGCCCCCGAAGCCCTTAATTCCGAGCGGAGCACGGGAAGGGTTTTGGGGGCCGAGATCCCGAGCCTCACCTGATTTCCGCGGATATCTACCACGGCGATTTCGATTTCATCGCCCAAAACCACTTTTTCGCCGATCTTTCGTGTTAGGACGAGCATGGTCAGGCCTTCTTTGGAGGGTTTGGCTAGGAAGGGTACGTTTCGCGGGTGGGGTGAGATTAGAGGGAAAATTAATAAAGATAATTACCTATAAATATAGAGGTGAAAATTCACTCTTAATAAAAACGCTTATTTCCGGGGGGAAGATCTGATCCCATCGAGGGCTTTATATCCAGCTAGGGAAGGCGCGGCACGATGAGGGCAGGTCAGGTACTGGCGTTGATCCGAACTCTCTCTGAGGAGCCGGCGCTGAAACCCTTCTGCCGGCGCAGCTTTTCCCTTGAGTTGCTGCTGATCCTCGCGGAAGCGGAGGGCGCCCGCCGGGAACTGGGGGTGGAGGACTGTTTTGAGGCGCTTACGATTGCCAAGCCTACGCGAGGCACCTTTTCCCGGTGCTACCAGGCGCTGATTGAAGGGGGGTGTCTCGACATTAAAGAGAGCTCAGCGAAGCGCTCGAAGCGGTCCGTGCGCCTGGCGCCACCGGCAGCGGCCGCGCTCCGCCGGGCGCTTGCCGCAGCGCGAAAGGCCGAGGCCTAGCTCGAGCTTTAGGGTCCGTGGAGTCCCTCGTAGGCGGCGATCAATCCTTCCGCGAGAGTTAAGCGTCCGTTCCGGGAGCAGCTGTTCACGAGCGCCACGTAGAAGCCATCCCCGTCCAGGTTTTCCCCATGCCGTTCCCCGCTGCCAGCATTCATGGCGGCCACAAAGCCCATAAAAAGTGAGCCAAGTTGTACCCGCGCCGCAGGATTTTCCTCCGCATGGAGTTCCAGAACTCGGGAGCAGGTGAGACCCTGCAGGGCTGAGCCCTCGAGGGGCGCGGCGCTTAGGGTGACGTCGTGGGCCAAGGTGGGAATGCTCAAGATTAAGGCCAGCAGGGCTGGCGCAATGCGTTTCATCAGTGGCAGGCCTTTCCGAGCGCCTTTAAGCGCCAATAGTTATAGGGCAGGGGTGCGAGGAACCCAGCGATGAGCATGAGGGGGATCGCCGCGGGGCTTAGCTGGGCGCCGCCGGTGACCGCCAGATCCACCAGGTTCATAGCTGCTTCCATGGCGAGCATGGAGATGAGGGACATCCCAAGGGCTGTTTTGAGTGCGAGGGCCAAAGCCATTTGCCGGCTGAGGATCATCGTTTCCAGCGCAATGGAGGTCAGCAGCCCGTTGATCATGGCCAAGGCCATGATGGCCATGGGATCCCAGGGCCAGCCCCCCAGCTGGAAGGCCGCAATGGTGCCCATATCGCCGATGGAGCAGCCCAGGAGGCACCAGCTGGTGTTCACGGAAGCTCGGCGCCAACTGTGCTTGCAGCGCCAGCTGATGGCGAAGGGGGAAGCGGTGGCCGCTGTCATGGGCTTTGCCTTTCCATAACCGATGGGTAAGGCTAGCACAGCCGTTCGCCTCTCCGAGACCCAGCTTGTGA